>ERZ808028.965-NODE-965-length-19396-cov-4.400280_pt1 | contig 19396 bp, 18 predicted proteins | sample MGYA00380184_ERZ808028 | MGnify/ENA primary metagenome ERZ808028 (study PRJEB31490, sample SAMN06133397) | mouse gut metagenome | isolation source: J8_1 | host: mice | place: China: Chengdu | collected 2015-05 ...
GCACAAGAAGAGCCTCCGTCCCCGAATAGGCGCGCAGGACCTGATAGCCCTCTTTTGTCAGGACTTCTTCCAGCATATTTCCGATATAGATATCATCGTCGATGACCAGGATCCGTTTCATGGCTGTACCTCATTTTTAAAATATAGTAGATGATCCCTGTCATATCCGCCAGGAACCATCCGATCGGGATCGCCCACCAGATGCCGTTCACGCCGATGGCGGGAATCGGGGACAGGAGATATGCCAGCAGGACCCTTGTGCCCAGCGAGATGATGGTCAGCACAAGGGACATGCCGGGGCGGTTGATGGCGCGGTAGAGCCCGTACAGCATAAACAGCGTCCCGATGCCGAAGTAGAAGATCCCCACGATGCGCAGATAGGACATGCCCACAGCGAGCACTTCGGTTTCCTCCGGTTTGATGAACAGCAGAAGGAGCTGTCTTGCAAAGCACACCACAAGGGCGGATACGATCAGGGAAAAGCATGCCACGCACCCGGCGGCGGAGCGGATGCCCTGCCGGATCCTGTCCTCCTTTTTGGCGCCGTAGTTCTGGGCGATGAAAGTGGAAAAAGCGTTGCCGAAATCCTGCAGCGGCATATAGGCAAAAGCGTCGATCTTCACGGCGGCTGCGAAGGCAGCCATCACAATGGAGCCGAAGCTGTTGACCAGCCCCTGTACCATCAGGATACCCAGATTCATCACGGACTGCTGCAGACAGGTCAGAAAGGAAGCGTTGGTGATCTCTTTGAAGGCGGCGGGAGAAAAATGCCGGTTCTGCTTTTCAATCCGCATAAAAGGACATTTCAGGATGCAGTATGCCACAATGCCGACGCCGGAAAACCACTGTGCAAGGATGGTCGCAAAGGCGGCGCCAGCCACGCCCCAGTGACAGGAGAGGATAAAATACAGGTCGAGGACGATATTGATGACGGCGGATATCCCGAGAAAAACGAGGGGCACAAGGGAATTGCCGAGGGCGCGCAGGACAGCGGCAAAATAATTGTAGAAAAAGGTGGCGCCGATCCCGAAAAAGATCACCCACAGATATTCCCGCATCAGGGCGTAAGTGTCGGCGGGAACGGAGAGCAGCGCCATAATGGGATCCAGAAACAGAAACACGATCACGTTGATAAGGACGGCGAGGGCTGCGATCAAAAAGAAGGAAACATAGAGATCCTGCTGCAGTTTTCCGTGATTCTTTTCCCCGTAGCGGATGGAGAACATGGCACCGCTGCCCATGCACATCCCCAGTAAGATGGAGGTGAGGAAGGTCATCAGCGTGTAGGAACTCCCCACCGCCGCCAGCGCGGTGGTACCCAGATATTTTCCCACGATCAGCGTATCCACCACGTTGTAGAGCTGCTGCAGCATATTGCCGCAGATCATGGGAAAAGCAAACCGGAGCATATTTTTGGTGATAGGTCCTTCGGACAGATCGATCTGTGCCATGATTACATATTCCTCTGTATAATTTATATAGTAATAATGTTTGACCAGCCATGAGAATAATAAAATCCTCAAGGAGCCCCTTAAAAAGCGTCGGCACTTAGCGAGGTCCTTCACGAGCTTAGTACCGCTACGTTTTTTACGGAGCGAGAGCGTGGCGACGGAGGATTTTATTATTCTCATGGCGTACGGCTTCATTAACTGACGTTGACGTCATGCTTTAAACCGAAGCGGAGCGCACACTGATTGCAGTCTTTCATGCATTCGCCGCACTGGATGCACTCCGCATCCCCGACTTTTTTCACATCCATCTTACAATGCCGCACGCAGAGCCCGCATTCATTGCATTTTTCGGGATCGATCCGCATGCCGAGCAGGGACATTTTATGGAAAAGCCCGTAAAGAGCCCCGAGCGGACATAAAAACCGGCAGAAGATGCGGAAGATGAAAACGGCAAGAATAAGCAGGATTGCCAGAAGCAGCACCTTCCACTGAAAGAGCCTCCCAGCAAGCTGCCGCAGGCTTTCATTGGTAAGCAGCAGCGGGATACCGCCCTCCAGCGTACCGGCGGGACAGATATACTTGCAGAAACCAGGCACAAGAAACACCAGCGGGATCAGGATGACGAAGACCGCCAGTATCACATATTTCAAGTAGGACAGCCGCCTTGTCCAGACACTTTTTTTCAGCTTGCGGGAAGGAATCTTATAGAGCAGTTCCTGCACCAGCCCGAAAGGACACAAATAACCGCAGACTACCCTGCCGAGCAATAGTCCAAAGAGCAGAAGCGTTCCCAGCATATAGTAGGGAAAACGATATTTCGAGGATAAAAGCGCACTCTGCAAAGACCCAAGAGGGCAGGAAAAAACAGCCCCCGGGCAGGAATAGCAGTTCAGCCCCGGAATACACACGCTTTTCAGGTTTCCCTGATAGATCACACCTTTCGCGAACCCTGTCATATGACAATTATAAAGAACAGCGCAGATGATTTGGATCCATCTCCGCCTAAACGATTTCCACTTAGCCTTCATCCGATCCCGATACACTCATAGCAGATGCGTATTGCCTTGTTCCTGACATCCACATGCCCATTCTGCAAAACCCCCAGAATAAGCAATACGACAGCCGCTACCAGCAAACTCCCTCTCACAATTTTTGTTTTAAAGCCCATCAATAGCCCCCTTATACTCCTGATACTGCGTATCCGCATCCGCAGCGCCGACATAAATCTTCTGGATGATCCCCTCCGCATCAATGACGAGCGTATACGGGATCCCCTGGGAAGGGTATTTCATGATGACGGAACCTTCCGGGTCATAGGCGACCGGAAAAGTATAGCCGTTTTCTTCGAGAAAAGCATCCACCGTCCCCGTGTCCTCCATACAGTTGACGGCTAAGATGGCAACCTCGTCCCCGTATTCCTCCTTTAATTTCTCAAATGCCGGCATCTCCCTCACACAGGGACCGCACCATGTCGCCCAGAAGTTTAACAGCACGATCTTACCCTGCTGTTCCGAGAGGGTAAATTCTGTTCCGTCCGCTAAGGAAGCGGTGAAATCCGGCGCAGTATCGCCCTCGGACAAGGGCAGATAGGAGAGGGCGCTATCCTCCGTATCGGGTTCGGAAGCTGCGTCTGTCCCATCGGCTGCCTCTTCCGGCACAGTGTCCGCCGCCTGTGTATCTTTTGTGTCAGGTTTTGCTTCCTGAGAACCGCAGGCAACTAAAAAAAGCGCGGCTGCAAAAAAACAGGGCACGATCAAAGTAAACTTTTTGTTTTTCATATCCAAATACTTATCTCCTTCTTTTCTTCTGCGCCAATTATATCAGATTATTGGAAAAGCTCCAAGTATTTTACAGGTATATTGTGAGCAATTTTGCTTTTTCCTTGCTTTTTATGCATAATTTTAGTATGATGAAAAATACGGAATATATGAAGATATGGTATCGGCAGGGCGGCGGGAAAGGGTTTTGCCGTGGGAAAAATCCGATGCGAAGGAGAATTGTATGGAGGAATATATTAAGGTTGCGGTGGATGCAATGGGCGGTGACAACGCGCCGGCGGAGATCGTGAAGGGTGCGGTTGAGGCAGTCAATGAAAACAATAAGGTAAAAGTATATCTGGTAGGCAGGGAAGAAGCGGTAAATGCCGAACTTGCAAAATACACTTATGAGAAAGAGCGCGTGGAAGTGGTACATGCTTCCGAGGTGATCGAGACGGCGGAGCCGCCGGTTATGGCAATACGAAAGAAAAAGGATTCTTCGCTGGTGAAAGCGTTGACTATGGTGAAAGACGGCGTTTGCGATGCCTTTGTTTCCGCAGGCAGCACCGGGGCGACGCTGGTCGGCGGACAGCTGATCGTGGGAAGGCTGAAAGGAATTGAGAGACCGCCCCTTGCGCCGATGATCCCGACGGACAGGGGCGCTTCGCTCCTGATCGACTGCGGCGCCAACGTGGATGCACGTCCGTCCATGCTGGTGCAGTTCGCGAAGATGGGTTCGATCTATATGGAGAACGTGTGCGGCGTGAAAAACCCGAAAGTGGGCATCGTCAACATCGGTGCGGAGGAAGAGAAGGGAAATGCGCTGGTGAAAGAGACCTTTCCGCTCTTAAAAAACTGTCCCGATATCCATTTTATCGGCAGCGTCGAGGCGAGGGATATTCCCGCCGGAGAAGCGGATGTGGTGGTGTGCGAGGCTTTTGTCGGAAATGTCGTGCTGAAGATGTATGAAGGCGTCGGTTATTCCCTGCTGAAAAAAGTGAAAAAAAGCCTGATGGGTTCCCTGCGGACAAAGATCGGCGCGCTTTTGATCAAGCCCGCTTTAAAAGAGGTATTAAAAGAGTTCGACCTGGAACAGTACGGCGGGGCGCCGCTGCTCGGATTAAAGGGGCTTGTGGTAAAGACCCACGGCAGTGCGAAGGCGGGGGAAGTGAAAAACTCCGTGCTGCAGTGCGTGACTTTTAAGGAACAGCGGATCAATGAGCAGATCAAAGCGAAGCTTTGCGAGCGGGATGAGGCGGAAATATCGTAATATTTCCGAAAGATACGGGGGCAGGAGAATGGAATTTGAAAAAGTGTGTAAGAGCATTGCGGAAGTGCTGAGCGTGGATCCGGCGGAGATCAGGCCGGAGACTACTTTTCTGGAGGATCTGGGAGCCGACTCCCTTGATATTTATCAGATCATCATGAAGATAGATGAAGAGTTTGAGATAAAGATCGAGGAAAAAGATGTGGAAAATATCAGAACGGTAGCGGAAGCCGTGGAGCTGATCACAAACAGACGCTGAAAAGCCAGAAAGCCCTTACAGAGGGCTTTCTGTATGGTGGACATAAAGAAAAGAGAGGAAAAGATGACAGACGAAAGGTTTTCTATAGAAAAACTGGAAGCGCAGATCGATTATGTATTTCGGGATAAAGATCTGATCAGGCAGGCGCTTACCCACAGTTCTTATGCCAACGAGAGAAAGATCAACAAAATAGAAGACTACGAGCGTATTGAGTTTCTGGGGGATGCCGTGCTGGAACTGGTGTCGAGCGAATATCTCTATGAAAAACAGAAAAGTATGTCGGAAGGACAGCTCACCAGGACAAGGGCGGCGATGGTCTGTGAGCCCTCCCTTGCGTCCTGCGCGCGGGATATCGGGCTGAATGGATACATCCTGCTGGGAAAAGGCGAGGAGATGACCGGCGGGCGAGACAGGGATTCCATTGTCTCTGATGTGATGGAGGCTTTGATCGGCGCCGTTTATCTGGACGGGGGCTTTGAGCAGGCAAAGGCGTTCATCCATCGATTTGTACTGATGGATCTGGAGGACAAAGCGCTGTTTTATGATGCAAAGTCGATCCTGCAGGAGGAGATACAGAAAGACGGCGGCGATATCCGCTATGTGCTGACCGGGGAGAGCGGGCCGGAACATGACAAGTCTTTCTCGGTAGAAGTATATCAGGGGGAGAAACTCCTCGGGAAAGGCAGCGGACACAACAAGAAGGCAGCACAGCAAAATGCAGCCTATGAAGCGCTGCGTCGTTTGAAGAAGAAATAAGGACAGGTTTATTTATGTATTTAAAAAGTATAGAAGTACAGGGCTTTAAGTCCTTTGCCAATAAGATTACTTTCAAATTCCATAACGGTATCACCGGCATCGTAGGGCCGAACGGCTCCGGCAAGAGCAATGTGGCGGACGCCGTGCGTTGGGTGCTGGGGGAACAGAAAGTGAAACAGCTCCGGGGCGCCTCCATGCAGGATGTTATTTTTTCCGGCACGGAAATGAGAAAACCTCTGGGCTACGCCTATGTGGCGATCACACTGGACAACAGAGACCACCAGCTTTCCATCGATTTTGAGGAAGTGACCGTGGCGAGAAGGCTTTACCGCTCCGGGGAGAGCGAATACATGATCAACAACAGTCCGTGCCGTTTAAAGGATGTGTATGAACTTTTTTACGATACGGGTATCGGTAAGGAAGGCTATTCCATTATCGGGCAGGGCCAGATCGACAAGATCTTAAGCGGCAAGCCGGAGGAGCGCAGGGAGCTTTTCGATGAGGCGGCCGGCATTGTCAAATTTAAGAGAAGAAAAGCCGCTTCCGTGAAGAAACTGGAAAACGAGCAGCAGAATCTCCTGCGCGTAAACGATATACTGGCGGAGCTGGAAAAACAGATAGGCCCCCTGGAGAAGCAGTCCGAGAAGGCAAAGATCTATTTAAAGAAAAAAGAGGAACTGAAAACGCTGGACGTCAATATGTTCCTTCTGGACAACAGGCAGGTCAACGAGCAGCTTGTGAAGGTGGAGGAGAACTACGAGACGGCGAGCAGGGAGCTCGCGCAGACAACGGAAAAATATGAACACATCAAGACGGAATACGAAGAGATCCAGCAGGAGGTGGAGCGGCTTGGCGGCGAGATCGAAAAGTCCCACGCGGAGCTGACGGATACTTCCGCGATCCGGGGAAAGCTGGAAGGTGAGATCGGCATCCTGAAAGAGCAGATCCATTCCGTGGAGGGAAACAAAGAGCATCTCTTAAACCGGCTCGCGGCGGTGGAGGCGGATATCGCGGAAAAATCTTCCGACAAGTCCGGGATTATGACGGAAAAAGCCTCCATCGACGAGCAGGTGGCAAAACTGGAGAAGGCGCGGGATGAGGCGCGGGAGCGCCTGGAGGAAGTGCAGGCACAGATGGAGCAGCTCAATGCCGAGATCGAGCATGCAAAAAACATCATTATGCAGGCGCTGAATGACAGGGCGGAAACCAGATCCCGGATGGAGCGTTTTGACACGATGCTGGAGCAGAACCAGATCCGGAAGGCGGAACTGACAAGCCGGCTGGTGCGGGTAAAATCAGATGAGGCGGAAGCGGAAGAGCTTGTGGCGGATCTGGAGGAGCAGTTCGAGGAGACGAACAAAAAGGTAACCGGATTAAACGAAAAGCAGGCGGCGGCGGAAAAGCGCCTTCTGGAGATCAAGGGACTTCTGACGGAAGACAACAGGGTCCTTCAGGAGACAAAGGAGAAATACCATCAGGAAAAATCCAGACTGGACGCGTTAACTAACCTGACCGAGCGCTACGAGGGTTACGGCAGTTCCGTGAAAATGGTGATGGAGCAGAAAAAGTCCGAGAAGGGCATCGTCGGCGTCGTGGCGGACATCATCAAGGTGGAGAGGAAATATGAGACAGCCATCGAGACGGCGCTTGGCGGCAACATCCAGAATATCGTGACGGAGGAGGAGGACACGGCGAAACGCATGATCGCGTTTTTAAAAAAGAATAAATACGGCAGGGCGACTTTCCTGCCCCTGACCAGCATAAAGCATCCGCAGGAATTCAAAACGCCGGAGGTGCTGGAGGAGGCAGGCGTGATCGGCATGGCGGATGAGCTGGTGCGCATCGACGAAAAATACCGGAATGTGGCAAAGGCGATGCTGGGGCGTATCGTTGTGGTGGACGATGTGAATCATGCGCTGTCGATTGCGAAAAAGTATGCCTACGGCATCCGGATGGTGACGCTGGAGGGGGAGCTTCTCGTGCCGGGCGGCGCTATTTCCGGCGGCGCGTTTAAAAACAGCAGCAACCTGCTGGGCAGACGGCGGGAGCTGGAGGAACTGGGAAAGAAAGTAAAAGAGCTGTTTGAAAAGACGGAAAATCTGGAACAGGAGATCCAGGATATCAGGGAGGAGCGGAATAAACTGCGGGTGCAGTCGGAGACGCTGCGCCTGACCCTGCAGAATGCCTTTATCGAGCAGAATACGATCCGCCTGAATCTGGAGGCGGCGAAGGAGAAGAAAGAGGAGACCGCCCACGGCTTCGGGGATTTAAAGACGGAAGAGGCGGAGGTTGAGGCGAAGTTTAAAGAGATCGAGGCCGGGAAAGAAGAGATCCGGAAGGAACTGCAGGCGTCGGAAGCGCTGGAACAGGAGGAGAACGTAAAGATCGGATCCAGTCAGAAAAAGCTGGAGGAGCTGCGCGCTCTGGAGAGCGACTATGCGGCAAAGGCTGCCGAATGGGATGTGGAAGTGGAGAAGATGCTCCAGAAGCAGGAGTTCGGTAAACAGAATGTGGACAGGATCGACGCGGAGATCGAGCGTCACCGGAAGGAAAAACAGGAGATCGAGGAAAGCATGGCGGCGGGCGCCGAGGAGGCGGAGCGCAAACGGCATAATATCGAGGAGATCCTGCTGACTATCGAGGCGTCTCACAAGGCGCAGAGCGATGCGGAGAAAAAACTGCAGGAAGATACAAAGAAGAAAGAAGAGCTGTCTGAAAAACAGAAGACTTTCTTCGACAGGCGGGAAGAACTCTCCGGGCAGATGACAGGACTGGATAAGGAAGTATATCGTCTGAACGCCCAGAAGGAAAAGCTGGAGGAGTCCATTGAGACGCAGATCAATTACATGTGGAACGAGTATGAGATCACTCTCTCGGACGCGGCTTCGCTGCGGAAGGAAGAACTGACGGATCTCCCGGAGATGAAGCGGGATATCGCGGCGCTGAAGGACCAGATCAAAAAGCTCGGAGATGTCAATGTCAATTCCATCGAGGACTATAAAAATATCATGGAGAGATATACTTTCCTGAAAGGGCAGCATGACGACCTGATCGAGGCGGAGAAAACGCTGGAACATATCATCACGGAACTGGATACGGCGATGAGAAAGCAGTTTCAGGAGAAATTTAAGGAGATCAGCAGGGAGTTTGACAAGGTGTTCAAGGAGCTCTTCGGCGGCGGTAAAGGGACGCTGGAGCTGATGGAGGATGAGGATATCCTGGAGGCGGGCATCCGGATCATCGCCCAGCCGCCGGGGAAAAAGCTGCAGAATATGATGCAGCTTTCGGGCGGGGAGAAGGCGCTGACGGCGATCGCGCTTTTGTTCGCGATCCAGAATCTGAAGCCTTCGCCGTTCTGTCTGTTGGACGAGATCGAGGCGGCGTTGGATGAAAACAATGTGACGCGGTTTGCGAAGTATTTACATAAGCTGACGAAAAACACGCAGTTTATCGTGATCACCCACCGCCGGGGAACGATGGAGAAGGCGGACAGGCTCTATGGCATCACGATGCAGGAGAAAGGGGTGTCGGCGCTGGTCAGCGTGGATCTGATCGATAAGGATCTGGATGATTAAAAGTTTTGTTGGTGACAGCGGGGGAGCATCCGGCGAGGGGATTTTGCGGGCTGCAGGTGCTCCGATGCCGGATTTTCCAAATGTTCCGGCGAAAGAAGCGGCAGCCGGACGCAACCTGAGAAACTTGTAAAAAGGGGACAGGCTATGTTACAAAAAGAAAATGTTCTTAAAATATTGAATAAAGCAGCAGTTATTGACGAACATTTTGAACTTTTTGGAGCGGGTACTCACGGATATAGATTGAATCCTGTCATTTCCAGTGAATTTATATACACCATTGAAGATGAGTATAATTTTACATTGCCTGAGGATTATTTTCGTTTCATTACCGAAATAGGTGATGGAGGCGCTTGTGTCGATTATGGCCTGATACCCTTCTCAGAGTTTAGGCAAAGGGCAGGCAGTCCAGATGCAGAACGTTTTAGCGAAGCTTATAGAAAAAGTCTTTCGGAACCGTTTTGCCCTCGAAAAATGCAATCAGATGAGATTGGGAATTTTGCATTTACAAAAGAATCTTACGAAAAATCCCCGAACAAATTCTGGGTGTTGGAATATTCGGATGATGAAAATATATGTGATACAAAAGGATTCCTTGTTTTAGGTACACATGGTTGTCAGTGGGATTATGGAATTGCTGTAACCGGTGAATTTAGAGGAAAGATTTTTGATACAGACAATGAGGGTGGTTTTCTTTTATTAGCAGACAGTTTTGATGAATTTTATCAAAATTGGCTTGATGGCCTTGAAGAAAATGAACTCAGGCAAAAGATTGATAACCGGAGAAAGATCGCAGAAAAAATGAAACAAATAAAGTAGTAGGAAGAGAAATATATAGATATGTGATAGGATGAGGGAGAGAAGTTATGTTGGAATTTAAGTATGATACGCAGTTGCTGATCGAAGGAGAAGGTCTGGACGAGGATGCCGTAACGGAGTATTTTAATACGCATTTTGAGGGCGACTGCCTTCTGGCGGTGGGGGATGAGGAGCTGATCAAGATCCATTTCCATACAAATGAGCCGTGGAAGGTGTTGGAATACTGCGCTTCGCTTGGAGAGATTTATGATATCGTTGTGGAGGATATGGACAGGCAGGCGAGAGGATTGAAGGGGTAGATTCGTTGAAAAAATATAAGAAGATGAGAAGTATTGCCGGGGTTATTCTTTTATGTGCGGGATTGGTCCTGGCCGGATGCGGAACACAGGAGGCGGGGCGGGCGGAAAGCCGACAGCAAGAACTGGAGAAGGGTCAAAACGGAGAACGATCCGAAGAACGGTCAGGTGGACAGGTTGAAGAAGCGCCGGGAGGACAACGGGAAAACCAGTTGGAAGATCAGGCGGAAGGAACAGGGGCATCGGTTCTTGAGATTTCACCGGAGCTGCTGGATTACAGGAATATGACGTACGGGGAGTTTCGGGAAAAAAGCGACAGGGAGGCTGAATTTCTGCATGGGACTTTCTATTTTGCGCTGCTGGAGGGGCAGGATGTCTGCGTTGTCTTTTCGGGGGAATATGATGAGGAGGAAGCGGGGGCTGTTTTGACGGATGAGTCGGAATGCATCCGGCTGGAAGGCAGGCTCAGGGAGCTTTTGTCCGGATTTGACAGTGGGATGGAAGAGGAAGCGTTTGCGGCAGGGTTTGTTTCGGCGGGCGAGAGTGTGCCGGCATATCATGAGGAAGAGGGAGCCGGGACGGCTTACTATGTGGCGGATCACTATCTTGTGGTGGAGATAGACAGTGACGGGGATTCGGAGAATGACGTCGTATTGGAGATATCTTTGGATGAGTCCGACAGGATATCGCCGGACTCCTATGCGTGGATGAGATGGGAGAAATAGCTTTGAAAGAGGGATCGTTAAACGGAAATCAGTTAAAGTGTATCGCATTAGTGGCTATGACCCTGGATCATGTGGTTTCCGTGGTGTTTCCCGGATATCCGACAGACTGGTATATCATTCTGCTGCACATTATGGGAAGGCTGGCGGCGCCGATCTTCTGGTTTTTTATAGCGGAGGGGTATAATTACACCCGCGACAGGAGAAAATATGCGCTGCGTCTTCTGGCTTTTGCGGTGATCGGGCATTTTGCCTATAATTTTGCCTTCGGCATTCCGTTTATCCCGTTTCAGACTTCCGTTTTTAACCAGACCAGCGTGATGTGGTCCCTGTTCTGGGGCGTGGTGGCTTTGGGGATAACGGATCATGAGAAGTTGAAACAGTGGCAGAAGACGCTGTTTGTCATCGGGATATGTGTGATCACCTTTTGTTCTGACTGGAGCTGCATTGCAGTGATGGCGATACTGGAGATCGGGCAGCATCGGGGAGACTTTAAGAGGCAGATGCGGGGCATGATGGTTTATGTGGCGATGTATGCGGTTGTCTATGCCCTTTTTATCCATCCGGTATACGGCGCGATACAGATATTTACAGCCCTTACCATTCCGCTTCTGATGAGATATGACGGAGAGAGGGGAAAATGGAAGGGGATGAAGTACCTGTTTTATGTATATTATCCGATCCATCTTATACTCTGCGGTGTGATCCGCATCGTGCTGCACGGGAATGTCGGCGTGATGATCGGCGGATAAGGAAATATCAAAAATATGCAAAAAGGAGAGGGTGCTGTGAGTGAGGAGAAAAAGGGCTTTTTCAGCCGGCTGAAGGAAGGGCTTTCCAAGACAAGAAATAATATTGTCTCCGGAATTGACGGTGTTTTTAACGGCTTTTCCAATATTGATGAGGATTTTTATGAGGAACTGGAGGAGATCCTGATCATGGGGGATGTAGGCATCCGGGCGACGGACGCGATCCTTGAAAAGCTGCGGATGCAGGTGCGGGAATATCATATCAAGGAGCCTGCCGCCTGCAAGGAATTCCTGATCAGGAATATACGGGAGCAGATGGACGCGCCTGACACGGCGTATGATTTTGAACATAAATCTTCGGTGCTCTTTGTGATCGGCGTCAACGGGGTGGGAAAGACTACTTCCGTCGGAAAACTTGCCGACAGCTTAAAAAAACAGGGAAAGCGGGTGATCATCGGTGCCTGCGATACGTTCCGGGCGGCAGCGGGGGAACAGCTGGCGGAGTGGGCTAACCGAGCCGGCGTGGAGTTAGTAGGCGGCAAAGAAGGGGCGGACCCGGCTTCCGTTTTATTTGACGCGGTATCCGCGGCGAAGGCAAGGCATGCGGATGTACTGATCTGCGACACGGCGGGCAGGCTTCACAATAAGAAAAATCTGATGGAAGAGCTGAAGAAGATGAACCGTATCATCGAGAGGGAATTTCCGGATGCCCATCGGGAAAATCTGATCGTACTGGATGCCACAACAGGGCAGAACGCCCTGCAGCAGGCGAAGGAATTCGGCTCGGTGACGGATCTGACCGGTATCATCCTGACAAAGATGGACGGCACCGCAAAGGGAGGCATCGCGATAGCCATCCAGTCGGAGCTGCAGGTGCCGGTGAAATATATCGGTGTGGGTGAGAAGCTGGAAGATCTGCAGAAGTTTGATGCGGAGGCTTTTGTCAACGCATTATTTGATATGTAATAGGAAAAGAAACTATATGGCGACTTAAAATAGGAGGTATGGTTGATGTTAACTTTAGAGAAGTTTGAAGAGGCATGTGAGGAAGTCAAAAAAGTCACTCTGGAGACCAAGCTGATCTACAGCGATTTTCTGAGCAAACAGAGCGGGAACAGAGTTTATCTAAAACCGGAGAATATGCAGTTTACGGGGGCATATAAAGTCCGGGGGGCGTACTATAAACTGAGCACGTTATCCGAGGAGGAGCGGCAGAGGGGGCTGATCACGGCTTCCGCGGGAAACCATGCCCAGGGCGTTGCCTACGCGGCGGAAGCGTACGGCGTAAAGGCGGTGATCGTGATGCCGACTACAACGCCCCTGATTAAGGTGAACCGCACAAAGGGCTACGGGGCGGAGGTGATCCTGTATGGGGATGTATACGACGAAGCCTGCGCCTATGCCCTGAAACTGGCGGAGGAAAAAGGCTATACCTTCGTGCATCCTTTCGATGATCTTGCCGTGGCGACGGGACAGGGGACGATCGCAATGGAGATCGTGAAGGAACTGCCCCTTGTGGATATCATTTTAGTCCCCATCGGCGGCGGCGGCCTGGCGACGGGCGTTTCCACATTGGCAAAGCTTTTAAATCCGAAGATCCAGGTGATCGGCGTGGAGCCGGCGGGCGCTGCCTGCATGCAGGAATCCCTGAAGAATAACAAGGTGACGACACTTCCGAGCGTTTCCACGATCGCGGACGGCACGGCAGTGAAGACGCCGGGGGAGAAGATTTTCCCGTATATCCAGAAAAATCTGGACGGCATTATTACCGTGGAAGATAAGGAGTTAGTGGTTTCTTTTCTGGATATGGTGGAAAACCATAAGATGGTGATTGAGAATTCCGGCCTTTTGACGGTGGCGGCGATCAAACATCTGGACTGCAGGGATAAGAGAGTGGTTTCCATTTTGAGCGGGGGCAATATGGATGTGATCACTATGTCTTCCGTGGTGCAGCAGGGGCTGATCTTCAGGGACAGGATCTTTACCGTGTCTGTGCTTCTGCCGGATAAGCCGGGCGAACTGTGCCGTGTGGCGGGCATTATCGCGGAAGAAAACGGCAATGTCATCAAACTGGAACACAACCAGTTTGTGACGACGAACCGAAATGCAGCGGTGGAACTGCGGATCACGATGGAAGCATTTGGAACGGAGCATAAGAATAAAATTATCAATGCGTTGAAACATAAAGGATATCAGCCGAAAGTGACGACGACGAACATATAAGATCGGACTATATGTTCAATTTCATTAAGCCAATGAAGACGGACGCTGGGAAGAACATAAAATACTTCGTCGCCGCGCTTGCGCAGGCTCTGTTCTTCAAGAGCCTGTGAAACAACGCAGCAGACAGAGAATGGAAAGGAACAAAAACAGGCATGGTAAAAGAAATGCAGAAAAAACTGGAACAGAAAAAAGCATTTAGACTGGTCTGGAACTATCTGATGATCACGATTTTCTCTTTCACCTATGCGGTGGGGATCAGCCTCTTTCTGGATCCCAACAATCTGGCTCCCGGGGGAGTCAGTGGTATTTCCATTATGCTGAGCCGTATTACGCCGGTCGCGACAGGTACATGGATCCTGCTGATCAATGTACCGATTCTGGCGCTGGGACTATGGAAATTCGGGATGAAATTCCTGATTTCCACCATATACTGTACGGTAGTCAGCTCCGCCTTCACCAATATGCTTCTGGGCTTTGCACCGCTTACGACCGATAAGCTGCTGGCCGCGCTGGCAGGAGGCGCGGTGATGGCTGTCTCCATGGGAATGATCCTGAAAGCGGGCGCGACCACCGGCGGCGTTGATATTATCGTGAAGGTTATGCGCCTGAGATACAGGCATCTGAAGACGGGCAACCTGTATCTGATCATGGATGCGACGGTGGTGACTCTGTCCGGCATCATGTTCCGGAATTTGGAGACGGCGCTCTACGCGGCGGTGGCGATCTTTGTCAGTTCCGTCGTGCTGGACACGGTACTCTACGGAAAGGACGGGGCAAAGATGATCTATATCATCAGCGACAGCCCGGACCGGATCACAGACAGGCTTTTGGAGGATCTGGATATCGGTGTTACCAGTCTGAAAGGGGAGGGCGCATACAGCGGGAAGGAAAAGAAAGTGCTGATGTGCGTGATGCGAAAGCCTTTGGCTCCGAAAGCGCAGCAGATCGTAAAGGAGGAGGATCCGGAGGCATTTATGATCGTGTCGGATGCCACGGAGATATTCGGAGAGGGATATAAGAGCTATTTCAGCGAAAGGCTGTAGTACGGTAAATGAGAGGCTTCGGGAGAAATTCCCGAAGCCTTTTGTGAAATGGTGGTGCCGCGTTTTGTTGAAAATGTCGAAAATTCTTGACATAGTTTTGTGATTCTTGTATAATTAAACAGATTTATTGTTAATTTTACAAAGGATTTGTGTGAATTTTCGCACAAACGGAGGGAGTGGAGATATGATTACAAACGGTTTTACGTACATCGCATTTTTGATGTGTCTGGCAGGCGGCCTGCTTGCGCTGGAGAAGTACACTAAGTGGAAGGTGTTCAACTATGTTCCGCCTCTGGTATGGATCTATGTGCTGAATATGGTCTTCTGCACAGTGGGAATGTATGATTCGGAGGGGTGTTCCGCAGCTTTTGGGGTGCTGAAGAACAATCTGCTGTATGCCATGATCTTTGTCATGCTGCTGCGCTGTGATATCCGGAAGTTAGCAAAGCTCGGCGGCCGGATGGTTGCGATCTTTCTGGGCGGTTCCCTGTCCATTATGCTGGGCTTTCTGATCACCTTTGTGCTGTTTAGAGGCGCGTTAGGCGGCGGGGAGACGATCTGGGGCGCTATGGCTGCGCTCTGTGCTTCCTGGATCGGCGGTTCCGCAAACATGGCGGCAATGGAAGCGGCGTTTACGATCGACCCGGGCGCATACGGCTGTGCTCTGGCGGTGGATACGGTTTACTACTCCGTATGGATCGCACTTCTGCTGATCATGGTACGTTATGCAAGTAAGTGGGATAAATCCGTGAAAGCGGATACTTCCAAACTGCAGGAGGTTGCGGATGCGGCCAATGCGGAGATTGAAAAGGAGAAAAAGCACGCGACGGCGGCGGACTGGATCTTCCTGATCGGTTTATCTCTGATCGTTTCCGCACTGGCGCAGATGGTCGGTACGGCAGGAAATACCGCTTTAAAGAGCATCGGGCTGGGTATGTTCGATAAGGGAACCCTGACGACGGTTTTCGTGACGATCCTCGGTCTGGTCTGTGCACTTACCCCGATGGGCAAGCTGCCCGCAGTGGAAGAACTTTCCAGCATTTATCTGTATGCGGTAGTATCCCTGTTAGCGTCTACGGCTACTTTGGTGGATCTGGTGAGCGCGCCTCTGTGGATCGTGGCAGGCCTTGTGGTCATGATCATCCACATCGTGGTGATGTATCTGCTTTCGAAGGCGTTCCACTGGGATTGCTGTATGGTATCCACCGCGTCGTTGGCAAATATCGGCGGCAGTGCTTCCGCACCGATCGTGGCGTCTGCCTATAATCCTTCTTATGCCGGTATCGGTGTACTGATGGGTGTACTGGGAGCGGCAGTCGGCAACTTCTGCGGCCTGGCGATGGGTTATCTCATGCAGATGCTGATCTAAAAAGACGGGAAATGCTGCAGATAGATTACATACAATATAGTCGTGAATATGTTTCTAAGTATAAAAAGTATAATAGGATAAATCGGTTCTTCGTTCATGAAAATGGGCGGAGAACCTTGTCTTTTTGCATGGGGCTTGCGGGGCATAAGCGGTGCGTGAATTCATGCTGCAGCGGAGCATAAAGGTACAGGGGTTGCTCATGGCAGGCAGGAAGGAGATTGTCTTGTATATAAATGAAACCTTTCGTTATCTGAATATGGGACTTCCGGAAGATATTTTGCGCCGGAAAATGTACGGAGACTTTGCGGGGGCGATGCGGCTGATCGACAGGCGGCTTGCACAGGATACGTTGTCCGAGGAGATGCGTTTCTGCCTGACGGCACAGAGGGAGATGATGTCGCGCATGCCGGAGGATTATCCCTACACAAAGCGGGAAGCGCTGGAAGTGATACGGGAACATATCCCGGATTTTTCGGAAGAAGAGTTTGATGAGCGTGTGGATGCGGGGAGGATCGGCTGGATCTATCTGGATGGGGAGATGCGGTTTTTTGACCGTTTCTTTTCCAGTATGTGCAAGTCGGAACCTGCCTTTGCGAAACGGGCGGGCATGAATCTTCCCGGCGTGGAGAGCGCAGGGAGAGGCTCTGCCGGGGAGGCGAGGCTGGACCGCAGCGCAAAGATCATGCGTGAAAAAGGAAAGATCAGCAACAGGATCAGGATCAGGGCGGGCGTGCGCATAAAGGATGAAGCTTTTGAGCCGGGAATGTTTGTGCGGGTCCATCTGCCGATCCCGGCGGCATGTGAGCAGCAGAGTGATATCGTTATAGAGAAAGTATTCCCGGAGGGCGGAAAGATCTCGCCGGAGGATGCGCCCCAGCGGACGATCTGCTGGGAGAGGGTTCTCACAGAGAATCAGGAGTTTTTTGTGGAATATTCCTATGTGCATACGGCGAAGTACCATGATACGGTCCGGATGCAGGAGGAAGGACTGGCGAAGACTTGTGCCCAGCCGGATTTCTTCACGGAGGAAGAAGCGCCGCATATCGTGTTTACGCCTTATATCAGAAGGCTGGCGGAAAGGCTTACAGAGGGAGTTTCCGATCCGATAGAAAAGGCACGGAATTTTTATGATCATATTACGCTGCATATGAAGTACAGTTTTATGCCTGCTTATTTCGGTTTGGAAAGCATTGCGGAGAACTGTGCGAAGAGTTTTACCGGGGACTGCGGCGTGTTTGCCCTTTTATTTATAACACTGTGCCGTTGTGCGGGGATTCCCGCCTGCTGGCAGAGCGGGCTGACGGCGGAGCCTGATTTCTGCGGCGCGCATGACTGGGCGCGGTTTTATGCGGAGCCCTACGGATGGCTCTATGCCGACCCTTCCTACGGCACCGGCGCAGTGCGGGCGGAGAATGAGGAGCGGCGGAAATTTTATTTCGGCAATCTGGATGCCTACCGCATGGTGGCGAACCGGGCTTTTCAGGCTCCTTTTACGGTCGAGAAGGAGCACTGGCGGGCGGATCCTTACGATAACCAGCTCGGGGAGATAGAGACGGCGGATCGGGGACTGCGCCTCAGTGAGTATGAACGGAATAAGGAAGTGCTGCTGTGCGAGGAGATAGAAGGGGAGTAAACATGCCGAAAGTTTACTGGTTGTTTTTGGTTATGACGGAAAAAGCAAAATAAAAAAGGAGATCAGTTATGAAGATTACGGAGATTAAACTGGGAATATTGTCAGTGCCGCTGCGCGTGCCCTTTAAGACGGCGGTGCGCAGTGTGGACAGCGTGGAGGATGTGATTCTGGAGATCCATACCGACACAGGGGCTGTGGGCTACGGGGAAGCGCCTCCGACGGGAGCCGTCACCGGCGATACGACGGGAGCCATCATCGGCGCGGTCCGGGATCATATCGCCAAAACACTGATCGGCAGGGATGTGGATGAGTTTGAGGATCTGTGCATCGCGTTAGACAAGTGTATTTTGAAAAACAGCAGCGCGAAAGCGGCGGCGGATATGGCGCTCTGGGATCTGTACGGCCAGCTTTACAATATTCCGGTGTACAAGCTGATGGGAGGCGCGCGCAAATCCATTATCACCGATATCACGATCAGCGTGAACGAGCCAGACGAGATGGTGCGGGATGCGCAGGACGCCATAGAGAGAGGGTATGACTGCCTGAAAGTGAAGGTGGGGAAAGAGCCGGAGAAGGATATCGCAAGGCTTTCCGCCATCCGCAGCGTGGTGCCGAAGGAGACCTGTATCCGCATCGATGCCAACCAGGGCTGGACGCCGAAGGAAGCGGTGCGCATCTTAAACGGTATGCAGGAGAAGGGGCTGGATATTGAATTTGTGGAGCAGCCTGTAAAGGCTCATGATCTGGAGGGATTGAAATATGTCACCGAGCGCTCCTATGTGCCGGTGTTGGCGGACGAGAGCGTCTTTTCCGCTGCTGATGCGTTAAAGATCATGCAGATGCGGGCGGCGGATCTGGTCAACATCAAGCTGATGAAATGCGGCGGCCTCTACAATGCATTGAAGATCGCTTCCGCGGCGGAAGTCTACGGTGTGGAATGCATGATCGGCTGCATGCTGGAGGCGAAGATCAGCGTCAATGCGGCGGTGCATCTTGCCTGCGCAAAGCAGATCATCACAAAGATCGATCTGGACGGTCCGGTGCTCTGCAGTGAAGATCCGATCCTGGGCGGCGCTGTGTTTGATGAAAAGATCATCACGGTCTCCGACGAGCCGGGGCTTGGTATTAAAGGGATTGAAGATGGAAGGCTTCGGTATATTTGAGAAATGGTCTAGGCAGGAAAGACCGGCTGGTAAATGGAAAGGCAGCCGGTCTTTTTGAATACCCGTCTCTGTGCTTTGCATTTGTTTAGAGAAAAATATGTAATTTTACATTCTGGCTGCTTTTTTAACGGGCAGCCAAAATCGCTTTTAAGTATTCCCACACGCGGGCAACAGAAGAGATGCTCACATGCTCGTTCGGGGTGTGGATGTCAGTCAGGTTCGGTCCGAAGGAGATGCAGTCGAGGCCGTCCAGTTTTCCGGATATGATCCCGCACTCGAGGCCGGCATGCATCAGTTCGATCTTCGGCTCGTAACCG
>ERZ808028.966-NODE-966-length-19394-cov-5.622664_pt1 | contig 19394 bp, 18 predicted proteins | sample MGYA00380184_ERZ808028 | MGnify/ENA primary metagenome ERZ808028 (study PRJEB31490, sample SAMN06133397) | mouse gut metagenome | isolation source: J8_1 | host: mice | place: China: Chengdu | collected 2015-05 ...
AGAGGGTATGCAAGCATATCTATTTAGAGAATATTGCAGGAGTGAACAGATGACCAATGTATCTTATTTAAAAAATATAAACAAAGAGTGCAAGGCATTTAAAATATATTATATAAAGTATATGTACCTTATTTAACAACATTGATCTGGCACGAACATTTTAAATAGGATTAATGATATTAGATGATTGAAAGTCAATATAAATTAAGGAGGCAGCAGGATGAGAATTTATAAATTTCCATTTGAAAAAGTAAAAAAGGACAATGCGAGGATTATTCTATATGGCATGGGAAATGTTGGCAAACAGTATTTGGCACAGTGTATGTCATCACATATTAAGGTATTGTTTGCGGTAGATGGTCACAATGAACTTTCTTTTGTAAAAATGCATGACGTTCAGGTATACAACCCGAAGAAAATTAGTGAATTAGAAGATCATCAATTTGACTATATAGTAATTGCAATGGATCACGACGAAAATGCAAAAGACATTAAGGAATTTATCATACAATTGGGAATCCCTGAGGAAAAAATAATTTATTACATAGATTATTATGACAGCCGAAAATATTTGCGAGCACCTGAGCTTTATCCGTGGCATAATCCTTCTTTTAGTTGGTTTGGCGAGGACTTAATTGTGTCAGGATTGTTTAAATGTATGGGGGTAGACAAGCCAACATATCTGGATGTGGGATGTAATCACCCCTATGAGGGAAACAATACAGCCTTGCTGTATCTGACGGGGGCTTCTGGTGTGAATATAGATGCAAATCCTAACTGTATACAGTTGATGAATATAGAACGGCCGGACGATGTGAATATATGTGTCGGAGTATGCGGGGGGGGGGTATCCTGTGAAAAAGAATTTTATATGTTAGGTGATTATGACGCATTAAATTCCTTTTCTCAAGAGTACATAAAAGACTATGAAAAACGGCATAATGTGGAACATGAGGGCGCAAAAACGATTAAGGTACAGTGTCTTTTGCTGACAGACATAATTGAGATGTATTGTGGAGGCATATTCCCCGATTATTTTGATTTGGATGTGGAAGGGCTGGATGACGAGGTGGTGGCAAGTTATGATTTTGCACACAATGGCCCTAAAATTATGTGTGTGGAATCACATAGCGCGTCGGTATGCAGACAGATGCTGTCTCAAGGATATATACAGTATTTTTCAACCGCTCACAACGTAATATATGTCAAAAAGGATTTAATAGGTGAGGTATTACGAATGTGAGATTTTTAATGGGGGTATACCATATGAAGGTAGTGATTTTAGCAGGCGGTTTTGGGACAAGAATTAGCGAGGAAAGCTACTTAAAACCCAAACCAATGATTGAAATAGGAGATGCACCAATTCTATGGCATATCATGAAGATATTTTCTTTTTATGGATTTCATGATTTCTTAATTTGTGCAGGCTACAAACAACAGATAATTAAGGAATATTTTGCAAACTATTATTTACATAAAAGTGATGTGACATTTGATTTTGCAAAGGGCGGCAATATGATTGTACATAATAATGCATCCGAGCAATGGAAGGTTACGATTGTAGATACCGGATATCATACGATGACAGGAGGACGTATTAAAAGAATAGCAAAATATGTAGAAAATGAAACCTTTTTTCTGACATATGGGGATGGTGTTGCCGATGTCAATATAAATAAGTTGTTAGAATATCACAATGCACATAAAAAGATTCTTACTGTGACGGCTGTTAATCCCGGCCAGCGTTTTGGCGTATTAGGCCTTGACAGAGAAGGGAATGTCAGCCGGTTTCATGAAAAGAGAAGTAAAGATGCGGAGTTAATTAATGGAGGGTTTATGGTAGCAGAACCCCAAATATTTGATTACATAGATGGAGATTCTACTTTTTTAGAAAAAGAGCCGTTGGAAAGGCTGGTCAGGGATAGGGAGGTGGCAGGATTTAGACATGACGGATTTTGGCAGTGCATGGACACACAGCGGGATAAGGAAAGGTTAGAAATGCTTTGGCAGGACAATCAGGCGCCATGGAAGGTTTGGGAATGAAAAAATGAAGGACAATCAAAATATTTTGGAGCAGTTCATGGAGATTGACGGCAGAGAAGGGCTTGAGGAAGAAATATTTATTGCCGTATCAACGATTATACCTATCGTTAATGTTGATTTGCTAATATTGGACAGTCAAAATCATATTCTTCTTTCATGGAGAGATGATGTGTATTTTGGAAAGGGGTGGCATCTTCCAGGGGGCTGCATCCGGTATAAGGAAACGATGGCACAGCGTATTCAGAAGACGGCGATGAATGAAATAGGTACAAGGGTTATTGCAGCTTCAGAACCAATAGCTGTTAAGGATGTGATTATGGGAAGGGATAACGCTAAGGTAAGGGAACGGGCGCATCATCTTGCAATTCTGTATAAATGCAGGCTGCCTGACCAATTTGTCATAGACAATGATAAAAAAAGCAAAGGTACACCAGGCTATTTACAGTGGTTTGAAGCAATACCAGAGGATATTCTTCCGATTCACGAGGTTTATCAGGATGTTTTTAAGCGATACGGATTAATGCCATAATATACTTGTGAAGGAGCAAAGGTGAAAAGAAGATATAAAATTGATTATAACCAAAAAGTAGACTGCTTTGCGCAGTTGAATCATATTAAGACAGATTTGATATACGGAGACTTATCATTTGTAACCAAACCTTTTATCAGTTATGTGATTCCAGTATATAGAAGGGCAGATTTGGTTGAAAAAACTTTGGAGAGCGTATTACAGCAAAAAAAAGTTGATTTTGAGTGGGATATTGTAGTGGTTGATAATGAGTCTGGCGGGGAAAATGATACAGAGAAATTAATACGTAAGCTTAAGAACGCAAGGATTTTATATTATAGAAACCAAGAAAATATAGGTGTGGATGGAAATTATAATCGTTGTATTGAAACGGCGCGGGGAAAATGGATTGCAATGCTGCATGGTGATGATTTGATTATGAACGACCATTTATATGAAATGGGAAAGCTGATTCGTTCAAAAGACGTCAGAAAAAAACGATACCCGCTGGCTTACATTTGTCAGAGATATTTAGAATTTTCGGATGAGGAAGAAGTACAGCTTGACAGAGCGCTTGCAGCACAGACGAACAAAAAGTTGGGCGTTATGTTTCTCAAAGATGACAAGAGAAAGAAGTTAATGAGAGAGAGCCAGAGGAAAGGAATTTTGACAGGTTTTTTTGGGGCGGTTCCTTCTTTTGGAACAATCATGAACAGGAAAATAATGATACAAGAGGGAGGCTTCAACAAGGACCTGGGAATATGCGAGGATATTATTACACCTTATAAGCTGGCCGGAAAATACGGGGTATATATGGCGCCCAAAATAATGGGATATTATAGATTTCAGAACAATGAATCTATGAAGAAAGCTACGGTTTTAAAAATATACGCTGCAATGGTGGATTTTCGGGAATATATGTATAGCAAAAATATATGGGCAGGCATATGGGGAAAAATAGCAAGAGACCTTTTGAATAAAAATCTGCAAAATTATTGTGTTGGTCTTTCTCGATATAGTGATGAAAAGGTGAAGGAAAGGGAGCTTAATGCCATATATCTGCCTAAGAAGACTAGGGGGCTTAAGCTTTTAGCCTTTCGTGCTGTAATGGGATGTTTTAACATTGTACATCATTCTGGCGGATATTGCGAGATGATAGAAAATCTTGTGGAAATACAGGAAGAAAATATTAGAAATGCAGTAGATAAGGGAGAGAAGATTGTAATATATGGCGCAGGGGGAGTTTCAAAAGTAGTGATTCCATTACTGAAGAGTCGATATAAAAAAATACAAATCATAAGCTGCGTTGTGAGCAATCCCAAGGATGCCCACGGAAATATAAAGGGAATTCCCATTTGCTGTATAGATGATATAGAGAGTAAGAAGGACAGAATTACTGTTATTACGGCTACAGAGATATGGCAGTATCAATCAGAAATGAATGCCGTATTAAAAAGTAAGGGACTGAAATCAGTAATTAATTTACTTTAATGATTTGGAGGAGAAAAAGAATGCGATCATGTAGAAAATGTTTTGAATATGCATATGTGTTTGTCGGTGGGGATGTACGTATGTGTCCCTGGAATGGAATTGTTATAGGAAATCTCCGTGAGAATACACTGGAAGAGATTTGGAAAAGTCCCCAGGCAGAAGAAATTAGGCAGGCATTTCTAAGGGGAGAATTATTAGGATGCAGCGAGCGATATTGTCCGGACTGTATTAATAATAGTACCACTTTGGAAATCGAGCAGGAGGAGCTTAATAAGATGTATGAAGAAATGCCAAATCTTCCGGTTCAGATTAGCCTGGCATACGATGAAAGGTGTAATCATGCATGTCCGTCCTGCCGTCACGGTATCTTTTCACCTGGTAAAGAGTATCTTAATCATCTTGAGGTCATAACAAAAAATATTGAGCCATATTTAAGTAATGTAAGGGGAATAGCAACGAACGGAATCGGAGAACTTTTTGTTGCTACGGAAATTGTAGATATGCTGTCACGTCTTAAGCCCAATAATCCCGAATTCTCAATTTTTATTGAAACGAATGGTGTACTGTTTAAAAATAATTGGGATAAGATAAAAAATCTTGCCGGAAAAAACATCACTGTTTCTGTCACACCAAATAGCTTCGACAGGGAGACATACAGATACTTGGCAGGGAAGGATGACTTGGAAAAGTTTGAAGAAAGCATGGCGTTTATTACCGAACTGAAACACCAGGGTGCGATATCAAGAATACGAATGATTATGGTAATTCAGGACAGCAATTTCAGGCAGATTCCTGAGTTTATTCAAAGATGTATTGAGTATGATGCTGATGATATTGTGTTAAGGCCCATTTTCCAATGGTTCGGTATGAATGAGGATGAGGTGTTATATAAAAATGTTCTGAATCCATGTCATCCATATTACCAGGAATACCTTGAGATCATCCAGCATCCATTGTGTAAGGATAAAAGAGTATTTAATTGGGGATTTGAAGAAAAACAGGAGCCAATATCCTTCCCAACACTTGAGATGAAGCGGCAGGTAGAAGGCGACAAGACGTTTCTTACATACATAGACGGGCTGCTTTGCAGGTTAGAGGAGGATATAGCAAAATACAAAGATAGAAAGCTTTATCTGTTTGGAGTTGGAAAAATTGGCAAAATCTTGTTAGAAAAGCTTACGTCGGGAGAGAAGGCGGTTCCTATAGCTGGGTTTGCTGTAAGCTGTAAGGAGGGTACTCCTAATTTTTATATGGGATATCCTGTTATGCAGTTTGATTGTATAGAAGACAGGAAAGAAAGTGTGTTTATACTTGCGACAACCAATCCAAATTTTGAACATGACATGATGGAGTTATTAAGGAAGGAGGGTGTTAATCAGTATATTTTAATCAATAAAGGTGAAGCGGATGCATAAGCGATTGATTATTTTTGGCGCAGGCAGAAACGGGGATGATGCATATCATTTTTTTGGCAGAGAAAATATTTTGTGCTTTGTGGATAATAATGAAAAAATGGTTGGCACAAAGCTCCATGACAAGAAGATTATTTCTTTTAACGAATTGAAGGAATTAAAAGAAAAATTAGAAGAGAAATTTGAACAAAGCTATGAAGTAATCGTTTCTGTTTCAAAAACAAGATGGGCTACATTGGCGATTGTCAATCAATTACAGGGGATAGGGATTGATGATTATAGCATTTATATGGATGTACGAAAAAGGTGGAAAACCGGAAGTACATTCATGCAAAGGGACCGCTTCAGATATCCTTATGAACAGGAAACCATACTTGAAATCTATCAGGTGCAGTTTGATTATCTGATGCGTCATACAGATGCCGCCCATCTTCTTCCGGCAACAGGCTCTCTTAGAGAAGCCCAATTAAATACGGCGGACAGAGCCAATGAGTTTTTTACATGGATACAAGAGTTAGAGATTGCGCCCTTTATGATTGCCGGTACTTTGTTAGGTGCCGTAAGACACAAAGGCTTTATTCCTTGGGACGACGATTTGGATTTTGGGCTTATATACGATGAATACATACGGCTTATACAATACATGGAAGAAAAGGGCAAGATCTTTTATCATCGTGGAAATAATATTTGGGAGACAAAAGAGGGAAATTGTTCTTGTCCCTTGGAGGTTCAATATGTTGCGGCATACGGACTTGGATATATGCAGATTTATCTGAATACTGGGGCGTCTCATGTGAAGGAGAATCCGTTTATTATGGATATTTTTCCTGTGTACTATTTTGAGAACGGATATACAAAGGAGAATTATGCAAGAGATTTAAAGAAATGGTATCGCAGGAGGGAGGAAAATTTCGATGAGGTTGATAAGCTGTATTTAAGGGAAATGACGTCGTCTGGAATTATATGCAATAAAAGCGAACGGGTTGGATTAGGGCATGATCTGACTAGTTTTTTGAAATCTCAGCATGATATTAATGGAAGAAAATTTGACACAAAGATTTGGAATGCAGAGGTTTTATTTCCTTTACAGAAGCTTCCCTTTGAAGGTTATGAGTGGTATGCCTCACAATGTACCGAAGCGTGGCTAAAAGGGGAAGGGTATGGCGATATCATGAGGCTTCCGTCAAGAGTCGGAGTATATGTGCATGACAAGGATCGTGTGTTTTGGGACAAATATTAAGAGGAGATTTTATTCATGAAGAATATCAGTGTACTGGACTGTACCTTGCGGGATGGCGGTTATGTGAATGACTGGAGTTTTGGGGAGAATGTTATAGAGGATATTTTACATAAACTTTGCAGAACCAATGTGGATATTTTGGAGATAGGTTTTTTGAGAAATGAGCCTTATAACCCTAATCGAGTTGTATTTCCTTCTATGGAGCAGGTTCAAAAACTTAGCGGTAGACTTAAACGAAAGGGAAGCAAACCCAAGCTGGCGGTTATGGCGGAAATTGCCCATCCGATTCCTCTTGATATGATTGAACCCTCCGAAATGAATGATATTGACATTATCAGGGTGATTGTTTGGAAATCAAAGCATATCAACGGAAAGACGGTGGATGCCCTTCAGGACAGTTATGCATATTGCAAAGAAATTGTAAAAAAGGGCTATCAATTATGTATACAGCCAAATCGTACCGACCAGTATAGTGATACAGAATTTGAAGATATGGTGAAGATGTTTCGTGAATTGTCACCAATGGCAATCTATGTGGTGGATAGCTGGGGGACAATGTATTCCAATCAAGTACTTCACTATATGGATTTGGCTGATAATATATTGGAAAAAAATATTTCAATCGGATTCCATGGCCATAATAATATGATGCAGGTGTTTGGAACAGCAGAGAAAATAGTGGAACACGGATATGACAGAAACATTATTTTGGATGCAAGCGTATATGGAATTGGCCGTGGAGCGGGGAATTTAAATCTTGAATTGATAACGAAATATCTGAATGAAATACATGGCAGTCAGTATCTGATTGATCCAATACTTGAAATTTATGACGACTATTTAAGAGATTTAAGAAAAAAACATGTATGGGGAAGCAGTATGCCCTTTACTGTGTCTGCGGCCTATGGGGCAAATCCCAATTACGCGTCATATTTTGATCAGGTGCTTTCTGTGGTGCAGATGAAGAAAGCCTTCCAGAGTATGACAGAGTATGACAAGGTTCTGTATACATCAGAGCTGGCCCAAAGATATCAGAAGGAGATAGTATGAGCATTAAGGAAATTGAATTGTTCGCAAACGATATACGCAGGAACTTAGTATGGGCTATTGGGTCAAAGGGAGGCGGACATATAGGAGGGAGCCTTTCGATTTGCGATTTGATAGCGGTTCTTTATGGAGAAGTAATGAATTATGACCCAAATACTCCCAACTGGCAGGAAAGAGATTATCTTGTGTGCTCAAAAGGACATGCCGCGCCTGCCCTTTATGCTGCGCTGGCGCTAAAAGGCTTTTTCCCGATGGAATGGCTAAAAGAGCTCAACAGGGCCGGTACTAATCTGCCAGGTCACAGCGACCGAAAAGTACCGGGCATTGACGCCACAACAGGTTCTTTGGGACAGGGATTATCTATTGCATGCGGAATTGCCCATGGTTTAAAAGTGCAGGAGAAGAATCAATACGTGTTTTGCATTACCGGGGACGGAGAGAATGACGAGGGCCAAATCTGGGAAGCGGCTGCTTATGCTTCACACTATCATTTGGAGAATCTGATTATGTTTCTTGACTGGAATAAAAAGCAGATTGACGGTTGGAACAAAGAGGTAATGCAGTTAGGCGACCTGGCGGAAAAATACCGTGCATTTGGCTGGAACAGTTCTGTTATAAACGGTCAGGACATAGAAGAAATCCGTCAAAGCATACATAAGGCGGTTGATATAAGAAACGGACATCCTACCATGATTTTGCTGGATACAGTAAAGGGAGCAGGTATTTCTTGTATTGAAAAAATAGAAAATAATCACTGTATCGGTGTGCCGGACAGTTTGGTGAAGGAAAGCCTTGAAGAATTGGAAGCAATACGGATGCAATTAAAAATAAGATATGGAGAGTCTTAATTATGGAACGGATTATATATACCGGAGGGAAGCCGGAAAAAGAGATATTTGAAGTTTTTTCGGAGACAATGGAGGAATTGTTCCGGGAGGATTCATCTGTAGCTTATATTGATGCGGATCTGATGGCATCTATGAGGACAAAAGATTTATGGGAGAAGTACCCTAAAAATGTGTTTAATACCGGAATACAGGAAGCCAATATGGTAGGTGTTGCAGGTGGAATGAATCTGGCTGGATTAAAGCCATATATTCATTCCTTTGCGCCTTTTGCAGTCAGGAGATGTTTTGACCAAATATATGTTACGGCAGGCTACGCACATAAAAGTGTGCGGATAATAGGAAGCGAGCCTGGAATTTGTGCAACAGATAACGGCGGGACGCATATGACTTTTGAAGATATGGCGCTCATTCGGACGATTCCTGAAGCATGCGTGATTGACGTAAGCGATGCAAAAATGTTTCGGCAATTATTGAAGAAGACAAAAGAGAGAAAAGGCGTTACTTATTTTAGAACGCCTAGAAGGGGGCTTTTGGATATTTATCCATCGGAGACGGTTTTTGAGGTAGGAAAAGGGAAGCTGCTTCGTGAAGGAAATGATGTAACCATTATATCCAGCGGTATTATGGTTTCAACTGCGCTGCAGGCAGCAAAAGCTTTACATGAAATGGGGCTTGAAGTAAACGTAGTGGATCCAGTAACAGTAAAACCATTAGATACAGAATTGATTGAAATGCTTGCAAGACAGACAAAAGCAATCGTAACCGTAGAAAACCATAGCATAATCGGAGGGCTTGGAAGCGCAGTAGCAGAGATTTTGTCTGAAAGTTATCCTGTGCCCATTGAACGGGTGGGAGTCAAGGATCGATTTGGACAGGTTGGAAATGAAGAATTTTTGAGGGAACAGTATTCACTTACTATAGAAGAAATCATAGAGAGAGTAAAAAAGCTGCTCAATGGAAAGAACACAGGGAGGTAGACTGATGAATCGGCTGGATGGGAAGGTTGCGATTATTACGGGAGGCACTTCAGGAATGGGGGAAGCCAGCGCAAAGCGATTTGCAGAGGCAGGAGCTTATGTTGTGGTTGTTGGGCGTAATCGTGAAAGAGGAGAGAAGGTAGCAGAAGATATACGTAAAAACAAAGGGGCGTCGGTTTTCTTCCAGGCAGATGTGGCAGATGAGAAGGAAGTAAAGGCTTTGATAGCCCAGGTGGATAAAAAATATCATAAGATTGATATCCTGTTTAATAATGCGGGAATCTTTCCGGTAACCGCTTCCTTGGAGGATATGGAAATGTCGGATTGGGATAAGATCATGAATATCAATGCCTCCGGCGTCGTACATATGACCAAACATGCGATGCCCTATTTACAGGAAAGCCATGGAGTCATTTTGAATAACGCTTCTGTGGCAGGAATGCATTCATTTGCAAGTGGAAAGACCTATGCATACAGCGCCTCTAAAGCTGCGGTGATACAATTTACGAGAATGATAGCTAAGGTGTACGGAGAGAAAGTACGTGCAAACTGCATATGTCCGGGAGTGATTGACACGCCGATTTTTGTAAACAGAGATTTCTCCAGATATTTCGATAGTATTCCTATGGGCCGGGTAGGAACTTCAAAAGAGGTTGCAAAGGTGGCCAATTTTCTTGTTTCTGATGATGCCGGGTATATTAATGGGGCTGTGTTGACGGTTGACGGAGGCATGTCTGTCTGATGAATATTCTGATGTGTATTCCCACAAGAAACAGGGCAGAAATGGTGAAAGAAGTGCTTGAATATGAAATGGAATATTATAAGCGCTGCGGGGTTAGCCTTTGTTACTATGATTCCAGTGACGGAGAGGAAACCTGGAAGGTAATAGAGGAAATAAACAGCAAATATTCCGCGGATATTCAATACCGTAGAAGTGATCCGGCCTTGTGTTTGGATTATAAGCTGATAGAGATTCTTAAAGATATGGAAAAGGAAGACTATGATTATCTATGGCTGATAAACGACTCTATATCCATAAAAGAAGAAATGCTTGAGTATGTCAGTGGAATATCGGAGGGTGGATATGATTTGATAAGGCTTCCGCTGGCTGGTAAAGGGGCGGCGGAAGATGTTGTAACGACAGATCCCAACGAGTGGTTCCACGAGTGTTCCCAGGGAATGGCCCATATGGCTTCAACGGTTATGAACTTTTCACTTCTTAGGCAAGCCCGCCATGATTGGGATTGGCTGAGAGAAAAATATGTAGGAAATAATGAGCTGGATGATAATCACGGATATTTTTTTATGGTAGCGTTTTATCTGGAGCAAATTCTAAAATTGGAGCATTTCACAGGAATATTTATTGGAAATCGGATAAAATGGCGAAGAGACAGTCCGCTGAAAAAAAGGCAGATATACTGGAGAGATTATGTGTTTCAAGCGTGGGCAAGAAGTTATCCGGAGACAATATTGAAGCTTCCAAAGTGTTATACAGATAAGGAGGATGTAATAAGGAAATCTGACAATCTTTCGCCGGGAAGATTTTCAAGATCTATGTTAATCCATTACAGACTAAGTGGTTTATATAGTTATTCTGTATACAAAAAGTATAGAAAATATTTCGAATATATTACGAGAGAAGCTTTAAAAAGCTGTTTTGTCCTTGCAGTACTGCCGCAGGCTTTTCTGAGGTGGAAATATGCAAATTTGCTGGCAGTAGAGGAGGAGTGGCAGGAAAATCTGAACCGAATTGAGGAACAGATCAAAGGAAAAAAGATTTTAATTTATGGAGCCGGTCTCTATGGAGAGAAAGTGATACAAAAATTAAAGTCAGATGGATATGGGAATCAGATGATCGGCGTTGCAGTAACAGAAACAAAAGGGAATGTTTCAGAGCTTGAGAAAATCCCAGTTCATGATATTGATTACTTTGTACGGGAAAAAGAAGAAATATTCACCATTGTATGCGCGCTTCCAGCGGCGGCAGATGAGATGAAAAAAGAATTGAAGAAAAGAAAATTTAAGTATTCTGTTACTTTATTTGGAGTGTAGCATGAAACATTATAAATATTGGTTTTTAGAGTGGATTTTGGATGAAAAGGCACAAAAAGCGTACTTTTGCGGAGCGAATTTGAACATGCTCTATCAATATGACTTGGAAAAGAACAGTGTCAAATCGTTAGGGGCGTTTCCCCATATGCCCGTATCTAACCAGTTGTTTCGCGGAGGCGTGATCTATCAGAATAAACTTTATTTTCCGCCAAGAATGGCAGCAAGAATGGGAATCTATGATATAGAAAAAAAGGAGTTTCGGACAAAAGATATTTATGCAGAAATAGCAGGAGAAAAAGAGAGGTTTACACCAAATGATACAGGCTTCATATCTGTAAAATATCAAGAGAAGAAAGCTTTTTTTGTTTATCGAAGTACACCGTTTTGCGTGGTGATGGATTTAGAGCATGAGAGTATTTCTTACATTACATGTAAAGAAACAGGGGATGTTTCTTTTCTTGGAATGGATTATTGCATTTTTGGAGATTTCCTCATTTCACCGATTATTAACCGAAACAAAATACTGTTTCTGAATATGAAGGAGGAGACAATAGAAATCAGAGATTTGCCAATCAATTCAGATGATTCTTGCTGTTCTTTTGATTTAGACGACGATGGCAGACTCTATTTGCTGACCTGCAAAGAGCCTTTTGTGTTAAGTTGGAATCCGTGGACAAATGAGGCGATAAACGAAACGCAACTTCCATTGGAGTCGATTACATATGAACAAGGGTATTGGATTAGAAAATCAGGGAATAGCATTCATATTTTTCCGGGATTAGATACCCAGGGAAAAAATGGTAGAGCATTTTGGGTGGATTTATTGACAGGGCAGGTTAAGGAGATATCAATATTTGAGAAGTATAAGAAATACATTAAATGGAGTTTGATTTCACAAAACGGAAAGCATGTTTATGCAATGGTATCGTCAGGACAGGATATTTTTTTCTCTGACGAGCTTATATTTGTCGAATATGATTGGATGCATAACCGTATTTCTGAGAGAGAACTGCCGCTGCCCCAAGATACTTCAGAACAAAAGATGGCACAGAGCATAATGAGCTATCAGGAATTGGTCCGGTTTCGATATGTGATAGATTATGTTTTGATTTATACAGAAAATGAATATCTCCCATTTTCAGGCTGGTTGAATGGATTTAAAAGCTTTGACGCGAATAACAGTGATATAAAAGAAATATCTGGTATCGGGGAAAAAATATATATGAGTTTTTTATAAACTGATAAAGAGGAGAGAATACGAAAATGTTTGAGAATATGTTGGAAGAAGCAGCCAGAGAGCAGATTGTCAGGTATGTGAGGGAATATTGCGATACATTTCACGGTGTAAAAAAGGAATTTCATCCGGGAGAGAAGCTTCCTTATGCATCAAGAGTATATGATCATGAGGAAATGTGTAATCTTGTGGATTCTGCGCTGGAATTTTGGCTGACATCCGGGAGATACACAAAGAAATTTGAAGCTGATTTTTCTAAGTATCTGGGAGTAAGATATTGTTCTTTGGTAAATTCAGGGTCGTCTGCCAATCTTTTGGCATTTATGGCGCTTACGTCGCCCTTATTGGGAGAACGCCAGGTATTGCCGGGAGATGAGATGATTACTGTGGCGGCAGGATTTCCCACTACAGTTACGCCTGCTATTCAATACGGAGTTGTGCCGGTTTTCATTGACGTCACCATGCCCCAATATAATTTGGATGTGGAGCAATTAGAGAATGCCTTGTCCCATAAAACGAAACTCGTGATGGCGGCCCATACGCTGGGGAATCCCTTTGATTTAAAAGCAGTAAAGGAATTTTGTGACAGGCATCATTTGTGGCTGATTGAGGATAACTGTGACGCATTGGGCTCTACATATGAGATGGACGGCAAGGTATATCTGACAGGAACGATAGGGGATATTGGGACATCTTCCTTTTATCCGCCTCATCACATGACCATGGGAGAAGGGGGCGCAGTCTATACCAACAATCCTCTCTTGAATAAATGTATTCGTTCATTTCGTGATTGGGGACGCGACTGCGTATGTGACTCTGGTGAGGACAATCGTTGCGGACGCCGTTTTCAGGGGGTATATGGAGAATTGCCGGAAGGATATGATCACAAATATGTGTATTCTCACTTTGGATATAATCTGAAAGCTACAGATATGCAGGCAGCGATAGGGGTTGCTCAACTAAAGAAATTTCCCTTATTCGTAAAACGAAGAAAACATAATTTTATGCGTTTATGGAATCATTTGTCAGATTGTACAAAAGAGTTGCTTCTGCCTGAAAAGTGTCCAAATTCTGATCCTAGTTGGTTTGGTTTTTTGCTGACCTGCAAGGAAAATACGGATAGAAAACATGTTGTCTCTTATATTGAAGAACATGGCATTCAGACGAGAATGCTTTTTGCAGGAAATCTGACCAGACACCCCTGTTTTAATCAGATGAGGCAAACCGGACGAGGATATCGCATTTCAGGAGATCTAAAAACGACGGATCGCATCATGAGAGATTCTTTCTGGGTTGGAGTATATCCAGGAATGACAGACGAAATGTTAGATTATATGGCAAAGACGATTAGGGAGGCTGTTAGACATGAATGATATTTCCAGAAAACTCCGTAAGGAGGCGTTGTATCTTTCACATCAATGCCAAGACGGAAATCTCCAAAGCGTTTTTTCATGTTTAGATATTATATGGACGCTGTACGATAAAGTTATGAATTGGGAGCCGACGAGGGCGGAAGATCCGGACAGGGATTTTTTTATTATCAGTAAAGGACAGGCGACGCTGGCTTTATATCCGGTTCTGATTGAAAAAGGTTTTTTTGATATGGACGAGCTCGGCAAAGAGATCGGAGCGTTTCACAGCCGCTATTGCATCCAGACAGACCTTACGAAATTTGACGGAGGCATTGAGAATAACGCAGGCTCATTGGGACATGGACTTCCTTTTGCAGTAGGGATTGCCAATGCAAATAAGATAAAAAAATCCCCTTCCCAGGTTTATGTATTATGCGGGGACGGTGAGTTTTGCGAAGGGACTATGTGGGAAGCGTGTATTCTTGCAAGCACCCATCAGTTGGACAATTTGTGCGTCATAATTGACGACAACGCTTCTGTGGGGGCAATGGTCAATATGCAAAATATGGACCAGAGACTTAAAGCCTTTGGATTTGATACGATGGCCGTCAACGGGCATGACCACAAGGAGCTTAAGGAAGTATTTCTAAAGCTTAGGGGAATGAAAAACAAAAGACCGAAAGCAGTAATAGCAAAAACTGTTCGAGGATATGGAAGTGATACGATGACACAGCATGATATATGGTTTCATAAAGCCCCGAATGCTGAGGAGTTAGAAATGCTTCAGAAGGAGGTAGACAGCTTTTGAGAAGAACATTTTTGAAGCGTGTTGGAGAAATGATACGAAACGAAGAGGATACCGTATTTTATACGGTGGATATGGGAATGTGGGCCTTAAGGGAAGAATTAAAAGATTTTCCAGAACGTTGTAAAAATATTGGTATATTTGAAGACGGAATGTTAAGTATGGTCGCAGGCATGAGTAAAAGAGGTATTGTTGCAACCATATTTGGTATTCAGCCATATCTGATTGACCGTACTTTGGAGCAGATTAAGATGGATTTTGCCTACCAGAAGCTAGGCGTCAATATCGTTGGGACAGGCGCTGCGGTTGATTATTCCAAATATGGATATTCCCATTATTGCCCGGAGGATGTTCAACTGGTGAAGATGATACCAGGATGCGAGTTTGTGGCTCCTGGATCTGCAAAACAGTTTTTACAACTGTTTAACGCTGCTTATCGTGATGGAAAACCTACTTTTTATAGAATTTCTGATCACCCCAACAGTGTTTATGATCCAGATGTATGCTTTGGACAAGCAAAAGTTATGAAAGAAGGGAAAAAGGCTACGGTTATCGCTGTGTCTGTTATGCTGGATATGGTTATGAGTGTGTGCGCAGATCAGGATGTGACGGTTTTATACTATACAACCTTGGAGCCTTTTGACTATGAAACACTTTCTAAGCATTGTCCCAGTAAAAAGATATTGGTTGTGGAACCAGAGTATGAGGGAAGCCTGTTGTATGATATTCATCATGGAATGGGGAGCGTGCCGCTTCAGATAGATACAGTAGGCTTTCCCCATGAAATATTCAGGAATTACGGGACGTACCAGGAGAAAATGGAGTATTACAGATTGACAGAAAATAGTATCCGAACCAAATTGGATGATTTGATTAGGTGAAAAGAAATGATGAATCATACGAAAGCAGGAATGTTAAAGTATTTAAAAGAAAACTTATCATCCATAAATATTCTGCCCTTAATGGTCTTAAGGAGTAGAGATTTTCGGATGGAGGAGGAAAAGGCGGTTAATGCAATCCTTAAGTTTGCAGGAAATCGTCCCTTAGCGATCCGTTCTTCCTCATCAATGGAGGATACCTGGGAATACTCCAATGCAGGAAAGTTTGAGTCTTTTTTAAATGTTTCCCCTACGCATAATGCGGTGAGGGAGGCAGTTGAAAAGGTATACCAGTCATATCAAACGGATGGGGACGAAGAAATCCTAATCCAGCCCATGCTGGAAAATGTAAAGAAATCGGGCGTAGCCTTCACTGTGGATATGAATACCTTTGCAGATTATTATACAGTGAATTTTTACGAGGGAGACGACTCTTCTGCAGTAACGTCTGGATATTCTAACGAATTAAAGACATTTGTGCAGTATAAATACAGCGAAAAGCCAATCAGGGATAGAGATATGAACAGCCTGATTACGGCCTGTCGGCAGATAGAAAAGTTTTTGAAAAACGATTCCCTTGACATTGAGTTTGCAGTCAATCGTGAAGGAAAGGTATTTATCTTTCAGGTAAGACCGATTGCAAAGGGAAATCGTGAAGTGGGCGAAAAGCTTGATTTAAAACCGGCGTTAAACAGGATATATAAAAAGGTAAAAAAACTTTCGGCTGTCCATCCCTTTTTGTTAGGCCGTACCACCTGCTTCGGTGTGATGCCTGACTGGAATCCTGCGGAAATTCTTGGAATCAGACCCAAAAAACTTGCGATTTCTTTATACAAGGAGTTGATTACGGATGATGTATGGGCCCATCAGCGCTACGATTACGGGTACAGGGATTTGACAATGCATCCCCTTATGATTTCATTTTGCGGCGTGCCTTATATTGACACGAGAATCACGTTTAATTCATTTATTCCAAAGAACCTGAATACAAAAATATCCGAGAAGCTGGTCAATCATTACCTGAGTAAATTATCCAGATATCCCAAATACCACGACAAAATTGAGTTTGAAATTGTCTATTCCTGTTATTATCTTGGTTTACATGACAAACTAAAAGAACTGCTTGACTGTGGATTTAATGAAAATGAGATTACGAGAATTGAGTTTTCTCTTTTAGAGCTGACTAATCAGATCATAAATCCTGAAAAGGGTCTGTACAAAGAGGATATAGCAAAAATATCCCTTTTAGAAAAGAATTACAGCAAAATTGTTCAGTCTGATATTTCGATTATTGATAAGATATATTGGCTGATTGAGGAGTGCAAAGCGTATGGAACACTCCCCTTTGCGGGGGTGGCGCGGGCAGGATTTATTGCAGTGCAGTTCCTGAAATCCTTTGTCAATATAGGTATGATAGACAGAAAAGAATATGACGCCTATATGAATTCCCTTGATACAGTGAACAGAAAAATGAACAGGGATTTGAATAAATTATACAAGGGCGTTCTTACAAAGGAGGAGTTCCTTGAAACATACGGCCATATCCGGCCAGGTACATATGATATCTTATCAAGGCGGTATGATGAGGCGTTTGATGAATATTTTGATGGGAATAGTATGGCGGAGCTTCCAAAACCTGAGGAGGTATTTTCATTTTCCAAAGAACAGATGGAGCGTATGCAGCTTGAACTTGAGGAAAATGGATTGGGGATAACTGCAAACGAGCTGATGGTGTTTATCAGGGAATCGATGGAAGGAAGAGAGTATTTAAAGTTCGTATTTACAAAGTCTGTCAGTAAGATATTACAGCTTATAGGCGAGCTTGGGGGCAGAGTCGGCATTTCTGAAAAGGATATGGCATATTTGGATATTTCGGTGGTTAAGAGGCTTTATGCGGATTTGTATACAGGTGATATCAAAACTGTATTTGAAGAAAATATTAGGGCTAATCGAGTACAATACCAGAATGCGATGCAGATTAAATTGCCAAGTATTATTGTAGCGCCAGAAGATATTTATTCCTTTTATTTACTTGGTGAGGAACCTAATTTTATTACACAAAAAAGTATCACGTCGGACCTTTTGGTGCTGGATAGCTCTGACGGGCAGGATTTAAAAGGGAAGATTGTGTTTATAAGGGCTGCTGATCCGGGATATGATTTTCTTTTTTCAAAAGGAATCGCCGGACTTGTTACCCAGTTTGGCGGCGCGAATTCCCATATGGCGGTGAGATGCGCTGAACTGGCAATTCCGGCAGTCATTGGAGTGGGCGAGCAGAACTATACGGAGTGGAGCAGGTATAAAAAAGTGACGATTGATTGTCTGAAAAAACAGGTCATAAAGATTAAGTAATAAGGAGTCACAGGATGCAGAACATATTTATGATGTATATGATTGGGCGAAGTGGAAGCGGTAAAACCACCATAGCAGGCGCGCTTGAGGAAAGGCTTGTACAGGAGGGAATAAAGAATCTGCAGGTGATCGACGGGGATGTGATTAGGAAGCAATTAGGAGGAATATTTGGATACACGAGAGAGGAACGGTTAAAATGCAATCAGGCGGTGAGGGTGGTGGTAAGCTACCTGCTGAAGCACCACATTTCCGTAATACTTGCCCAGGTGGCGCCTTATGAGGAAATAAGGAATTTGGTCAGAAGCCAGTTTGAAAACGAATATATAGAAGTATATATTAAATGTTCTTATGAAGAATGTGCCCGAAGGGATGTAAAGGGATATTATGAGAAACAGCAGAATGGGAAGATGGAGAATTTAAATGGTGCGGATGATATTTATGAGATACCGTTAAATAGCGATATTGTGATTGATACGGAAAAGGAATCCGTACATGAGGCAGTTGACCGGATTATGACATATTTGCAGGAGAAGGGTTATGGCGTATAAATACATCACGGAAAATAATCTGTATCATAAACAGTCCTATATGTACAGCGAATATGGAGGAATTGAATTTTTAAAAGAGTACGTGGCTTCAAGACGGGAATACCTGAATAGGTGGGAGAGGCAAAAGGACAGGGAAATTGAGTGTGTGAAGGAAGCGTCAGGGCTTCAAGATGCGGTACAAGATTTGCAGAATATAAGACAGGCTTTTATAGAGAATAGGCAGAATGGGAAGACGATAGATTCGGTGAAGGGGTATACGAAAAGCTTTGAAGTGCGAAAACGAATTTACAGGGAATATGATAATAATTGGAAACCAACCGGAAATATGGAGTTTGAGGATTATGAGGCATATATCATATTTGCTGAATGTTTAGTGTTTACGTTCAGGTATACAAAGTGTCTGAAATATTTCAGTTGTCTGCTGAAGGTTGACGATACCCTTTTGTCTGTACAGGATAAGCTGAATATCAGCTTAAAGAAAGCCTTGTATAACATTATAAAAAGTGAGCTTGACATTTTTTATCAGTTGACAGAAGAAAATGGAATCGGTTTGGAGGAGTGACATGGTATTAAAAGACTTTGCGCTGCTTGCAGCAGATACGGCAAG
>ERZ808028.967-NODE-967-length-19389-cov-3.665338_pt1 | contig 19389 bp, 17 predicted proteins | sample MGYA00380184_ERZ808028 | MGnify/ENA primary metagenome ERZ808028 (study PRJEB31490, sample SAMN06133397) | mouse gut metagenome | isolation source: J8_1 | host: mice | place: China: Chengdu | collected 2015-05 ...
CATAATAAATTTCAATAATAAGGATGTATAGCGAATGGTTTAAATGATAAAAAAACATATTTGAAATTAGGAAAAAGGCATTTTTATATTAAAAAATACGGGATATTTTTACAGCAGTTAAAGGTACGACAGATGCGAATGGTCAAGTAACGTTTAAAGAAGCTGATAAAGATGTCATCAAAGTTGGTACGAAATTAACCGTTTCGAAAAACGGCTATGAAACAGCGACAACGATCGTTAGCAAAACAGTTGCAAAAGATTGTAGCACGATTATCACAATGCAAAAAACAGCATGTACGGATTTCACATTTACGGTGACGGATAAAGATGGCCAACCATTAAAAGATGTTGCAGTTAAAGTATATGGTGAAGATACTAAAATGACAGATGAAAACGGTACGGTAACATTTGAAGATGTAAGTATTACAGCAGATACAAAAATTGTTGTTACAAAAGATGGCTATACAACAATCGCCCAAGTTGTAGGCGAAACAGAAGAGTGTGAATTAGCGGTTTCAATGGAAGAAGCACCAAAAGTTTGCCCTACATTTGAAGTAGACGTTGCAAAATCTCCATATCTTGAAGGTGCGACAGTCATTGTTAAAGATGGCTCGGAAACACTATTAAAAGGTATTGTAGGGGGAAAAGGTATTGTTGAATTTGAAAACAATGCGGTCCCAACATTAGAACCAGAAACAATTGTTGAAATTTCACAAGAAGGTTATGAGAAACAAACAAGAATGTGACGTAACAATCACATTATTAGCGGATGATGCAACAGAAGAACCAACCGATCCAGAAGATCCAGATGTAGACCCTGAAGACCCGGATAATGGGGATGATGGTGTAGATGAGGATCCAAATGATGACAACACGCCAGATGAAGGCCCGGATAGCGATGATAGCGACAATGACAATAACAATAACGGCAATCAAAATGGCGACACTGATTCTGATGATAATAACTCAGATAATCAAAATGCTAACAACAATAATGGCAATAACACACCAGGAAACGGTAGCAATAACAATACAAATACGAATGGTTCAAATGGCAATAAAGCACCTTCAACAGGAAGTAGCCTACTACCTCAAACAGGGGAGCAGGTAGCGCTTTATAGCTTAGTAGGGATGCTGTTAATTGGCGCAGCGTTTATGTTATTTAAGCGTAATCGTCGTAAAGCATAAAAAGAGAGGAATCACCGCTTTGGTGGTTCCTTCTTTTTTTTGTTCTTTTTTACTATATCGAATTTCAAAAACGCTCTTTAGGTCGGAATTGTTCTTTTTCTAGATGCAATTTATGCGGTGGCGTAAGTTTTGAAAGTGTGAAGCGGGGTAATTAAATGATAGAATAAGTATAAATAAAACTTATACATTTGGATGGAGGATTTTTCATCATGGAATTAGATATTACGTACATTGCACATATCAAAACTGAAGGTCAAAAAGAACAAATCGTCGACTTAAAAATCCCTGAATTAATCGAGTTCCACATCGGTCGTGAAAACAAAGCTGTAGAACTTTTAGAAGAATTAGGTCACACAAACGTTAAACGCCCAGAAATTACTGATGGCGAAGAAATGAATAACTTAACAACAACTTCTACATTTGAAGGTAAAGAAGTAACAACAACTATTCACTACACTACAGCATTACGCGCTGGTAACGTTGGTAGTAAATCAGGTGACTTCTATTACGAATTAAAACAATTACACAATGTTGTAGAATAACCACTGTTTTGTGGTAGTAAGAAAAAGTCTAAATGAACGCTTTTAGGTCATTTCTTGTTGTTACAGAGAGTGCTGCCGAATGGCACACAAAAAGAGAGCTTCCGATTGGGAGCTCTCTTTTTTTATGGTTTCAGTTTATCGGTTTCGACTAGTAGTGGCTTATAGCTTTTGGCGCGTTTATAGGCGCTTTTTGTATTGACGCCATAAATATGAATACGCAGTCCGCTAGCACGGATTTTTTTTGCTGTCGCGGCATCAAGATTATTAATATGGGTTGTATAAATGGCATGTTTGTATTTTTTAAGCTTTTTAATATCACTTGCTACGCTTTTTTTAGGATTGCCGATAAATGAAATTGTGGCATTTGGGTAATTTTTATTGAATTTCGCACGTGCTTTACTATCTGAGATGACGAAAAATGTTTTATTGTACATATTGGCCTTTTTGACAAGGGTCACGATGCCTTTGGCGTATTTTTGATCACCGAAATCACCTTTTGAGCCATCAATATTGACGCCAACATTATATTTTTTGGCTGAAGCTAATACGTCCTTTAATGTTGGGATTTTTTCTGTTGTTAGCCTATTATTTTTATCTACAAGATGATATACACGAAGTTGTTTTAATTTTCGACTAGCGACAGAACCATATCCAGTAGTTGTACGGTCGATTGTTTTATCGTGCATTAATACATATTGATTGTCTGCTGTTTTACGCACATCGATTTCAATAAAGGCATAGCCAAGTTCTTTTGCGCCTTGTACACCAGCTAATGAATTTTCAGGTGCGACCACTTGTGCACCACGGTGAGCACTGAGTTTTGTATTCTTCCATTTTAGCCAGGAAGCTGTATTTGTATCAGCAGAAGCAACCATAGGTGAAACTAAGCTCATGCTCAGACAAATAGCTAAAATTCTTTTGAAATAGGTCAATTAAAATCCCTCCCTTAAGTATATGATTCTATCATACTGCATTTTTTTGGCAAATGAATACTAAAAAACATAAAAAAACACTAAACAACCAATGAGAAATGGTTGTTTAGTGTTAGGGATGAAAAACTATTTTGTTTCGTTACGTTCCATGATTTTATCAATGATACCGTATTCTAGCGCACGTTCAGCTGACATGTAGTTGTCACGATCTGTATCTTTTTCGATTACTTCGATCGGTTGACCAGTGCGTTCAGCTAAGATGCGGTTTAATTTTTCGCGTGTTTTTAAGATATGTTTTGCTGCGATTTCGATTTCAGTCGCTTGACCTTGAGCACCACCTAGTGGTTGGTGAATCATGATTTCAGCGTTTGGTAATGCAAAACGTTTTCCTTTTGTACCAGCTGTTAATAGGAATGAACCCATTGAAGCAGCCATACCGATGCAGATTGTTTGTACATCTGGTTTGATGAACTGCATTGTATCGTAAATAGCCATACCAGCTGTTACAGAGCCACCTGGAGAGTTGATGTATAGGTAGATATCTTTTTCTGGATCTTCTGCTTCTAGGAATAGAAGTTGAGATACGATTGCGTTTGCTACGTTATCGTCGATTGCACTACCTAGCATGATGATGCGGTCTTTTAAAAGACGAGAGTAGATGTCATATGCGCGTTCGCCGCGGTTTGTTGTTTCGATGACTGTAGGAATTAAGTTCATAAGTATTTCCTCCTTATATGTCCATAAAATTGGCACTGTTTCGTTGCCTTGTAAACATATCATAACTTTTTTGGTCAATAAAGGTCAAATGAAATGAATCATTTAATAGAAAGTTGATAATACGCTCTTTACCTAGTATAATAGTAAGGTCGTCATATAGCTATGCCTCTGTAGTTTAATGGATAAAACATAAGATTCCGGTTCTTAGGCTGGGGGTTCGATTCCCTCCAGGGGCATCCATTTTTAAATACCTTTTGATAGGTCAATTGAAACATATAATTTTTAAAAAAACTGTGCATTTGTGCGGTTTTTTTATATTTTAGAGCATTTACAATGGAGCAAGTGATTTCATTGACATTTCATATATAAATTAACTACTATGTAGTAGAGTGCTTGTACGGACAACTAATAAAGTGATTGTAATTGAAAGGAGAACAAATATGAAAAAAATCTTAATGCGTTCTGGGATGTCCCCACTAAACAACTTTGACCCAGCACATATCGCTTCTACGAATTCTATTGGAGGGAATGTAGGGAACTTAGTTTATGCTTATGGGATTTACCGCACATTAACGACTGAGGATGTCATGATTGTGCCGGATTATTATCGATTAAATCCGAAAGATGCAGATATGATTAATGCAAATTATGACGGCTATATTATTCCGTTAGCGGATGCATTCCGTCCAGATTTCATCGGGCATTTAGAGCGCTATGCAGAGCTGATTAATAAATTAACAATTCCGGTTTATGTAATCGGTGTAGGGGCTCGTACGCCATTTGATGCACAAAAAGGTGCGAAATATGAATTTGACGATGCAACGAAAAAATTCGTAAAAGCTGTATTAAATAAATCAGCAATGATTGGGGTACGTGGTCAAATCACTTCAGACTACTTAACAGGACTTGGCTTCCAAGAAGGCGTAGACCATATGCCAATTGGCTGTCCGTCGATGTATAGTTTCGGTCGTGATTTGAAAATTCGAGATACGAACATTACAAAGGATTCGTTAGTGTCAATTAACAACTCACGTTTATCACCAGATAATGTATTAAACTTTATTGATCGTAGCCGTCATGAATTTGGCAACTACTACTATATTCCACAGTGGCTAAAAGAACTGAAAATGACCTACTTAGGTGGACCGGACCTACCTAGCCAAAATAAAGTGTATCCGGAATCTGTATTAGATGAATATTACACAGGAGATCATGTGCGCTACCCAGTAAATATTCCAACATGGATGGAGTTATTACAAGAAGTAGATTTAAGCTTTGGTGCACGTCTTCACGGGAATATTGCTGCAACGATTGCAGGGACACCAAGCATCATCTTACCGAAAGATGGTCGTATGCGTGAATTAACGGACTATCACCAATTAAATAATTACTGGGGTCCAGATATTACAGAGGACACAAACATCTGGGATATTATCGAACAAAGTGACTTCCATAAACCAGAGAAAGTGGCGAATGAGAACTTTGACCGCTTTATTGGCTTCTTAAATAAAAATAACTTAGACCATGCGTATAAGAAAACAATGTATCCAAAAACGACACCTTTTGATGAGAAAATCAAAAATGTTGATATTCCAGGCGTTGTGACACCATATGTAACAGCACCAATTGATGAGCAAGTACGTCGTTGGCAAGCATTTAATGACGCAGAAAATGCACGTACAGAACGTCGTGTAAAACGTGAAATGGCTGCGAAGAAAAATGATGCAGCTAAAATTGCGGCGTACAAGCAGGAAATTGAGCGACTGAATAAAAAAGTAAAATTCCAAGAAAATACATTAAATCGTAAAGCGGTAAAAGCAACTTTAGGCTTAGCGGATAAAGTCGCAAAATTACGTGGTAATAAAAAATAATAAAAAAAAGAGGTCGGGACGTAACTGTCCTGACCTTTTTTTGATTAACTATTATTTTTTGAAAGTTGCCATAGCTGATTCGTGATTTCAATGGCTTCTGGTGCGTGCGGTGTATCACGGAAGCTATTATAAAACTGGAAAGCAACGGCATTAATCACATGGTAGCGTGGTGTATCACGTTCTAATTCTTCGATTAAATAAGCAATGTATTCTTGTTGCTGGTTTGATAAATCTTTTAAATACGATTTAAAGCCATGGAGCTGCTTGAGGAGTTCCTCTTTATCAATGATACGTGCTTCGATATTTTCATTAATAAATTCCTCAAAAGTCGGTCCAAGCAGCGTCTTTTGGTTGCTAATTAATGTTGGGGTAATGGCATCTAGTTGGTCTAATGCGAATGTTATAAATTCCATCGCATTGCCACGTGGGTAATTAATTAACTTCCCGATGTGGAACATTTGATGCATCATACCAAATAATAGAATGGATGCATCATAATGATAGGGAACTAATTTTGTGCCATAGACGTCTAGTAATCTGCGCGCGGTCCAATCAATCTCTTGCAGGAGATTTTGATCGACGAGGCGCTTTAAATCTTTATCACCCGAATGCAGGATGGACTCAAAAATCGGTAGCAGATTATGTTCGTGGTTCACTTGCATCGTGGCGATAAGTTGAGCGGCAAGGACAGACTTGTCGTTTTTTTCTTTGCCAGTAATCGCTTTAACTTTACGGACTGTCGTTTCTTTTCGCCCGATATCTAAGATGGCGATTAGGCAGTCTTTTTTTGATGGGAAGTAATTATAAAATGTGCCTTTTGAAATTTTAGCTTCTTCAATAATTTCTTGAATAGACGTTTCTACAAAGCCTTTTTCAGAGAAGAGCTTAATACAGGCCTGAATAATTTGTCTTTTACGGTTGTTCATTTAGTCACCTTTTTTATTCTATTTTGGACTAGCAGTATAATTTTAATCATAGTTCGGATTAATTTCAAGTGAATTGGACTCATATTATAGTAAAGAAAACGCTTTAAATGGCGGTTTATTCTCGATTGAAATATTTTTCTTGCAAAAATTGGACTGCGAGTATAAAATGTATCAAGTAAACTTTGAAATCGAAGTAAATATAAATATTAGGCAAAGAGGGAATTGAACATGGATCAACCACTTAAAAAGCCCCCGTATTTAATGATTGCCATTTTATTCGTTGGGGCATTCGTAGCGTTCTTAAATAACACGCTATTAAATGTAGCATTACCTTCAATCATGAAAGATTTTGATGTTGAAGCATCAACGGTTCAATGGTTAGCAACAGGTTATATGCTTGTAACTGGGGTACTTGTACCAGCCAGTGCATTTTTAATTACACGTTTTAAAAACAAAACATTATTCGTCACATCAATGGCTATTTTTACAATTGGTACTGCATTAGCAATTGTCGCACCAAACTTTGGTATTTTATTAGCCGCTCGTATGATTCAAGCATTAGGTGCTTCTGTTATGGGACCACTTCTTATGAACATCATGTTAGTCAGCTTCCCAGTTGAAAAACGTGGTGCAGCAATGGGTATCTTTGGTCTTGTAATGATCATGGCGCCAGCTATCGGACCTACATTATCAGGTTATTTAGTTGAGCACTTCTCATGGCATTACCTATTCATTATCATTTTACCGTTCGCTATCATTTCATTATTATTAGCGATCTTCAAATTTGATAATATTATGGAAACAAAACCAGTAACACTCGATGTTTTCTCGATTATCTTATCAACAATTGGTTTTGGTGGTTTATTATATGGCTTCTCCACTGCTTCATCAGCAGGTTGGGACGCAATCGAAGTATGGGGAACGATCACAATCGGTGCCATCGCACTTATCTTGTTCGTCTTCCGTCAACTGAAACTAGAAAAACCGCTTCTAAGCTTAGAAGTATATAAATTCCCAATGTATGCAATGGGTAGTGTCATTTCCGTTATCATCTCAATGGCGATGTTCTCTGGTATGATTTTAACACCTTTATATGTACAAAATGTTCGCGGTATTTCACCATTAGATGCTGGTTTAATGATGTTACCAGGTGCTCTAATGATGGGCTTCATGTCACCAATTACAGGTAAATTATTTGACCGCGTTGGGCCGCGTCCATTAGCAATCGTAGGTCTAGCAATCGTCACAGTATCAACTTACTATTTATCTAAATTAACATTAGATACGTCTTACACGTATTTAATCGTAGCGTATACAGTGCGTATGTTTGGTATGTCAATGGTAATGATGCCAATCATGACAAATGGTTTAAACCAATTGCCAATGCGTTTAAATCCACATGGTACAGCAATCAACAACACACTTCAGCAAGTTGCAGGTGCAATTGGTTCAGCCGTGATGATCACAATTATGACAAACCGTACAAAATCAGCAGCAGAAGATCTAGACATTGAAGCAACTGTTGCAGATAAAGTGAAAGAAAAAGCAATGGAAGCTGCTCAAAATGGTGAGCAAATGACAGAAGTTCAATTAGCGAAATACGGGAAAGAGCTTGCTGAAACAATGGCAAACAAAGCGATGGTTGAAGGGATTAACTTCTCATTCTTTATCGCAATGATTGTTACAATTGTCGCGCTTGTCTTATCATTCTTCTTAAAACGCGTACAAGTAGCGCCAATGAAAATGGGTAAATAAACATTCCTTTATAATAGGAAGAAATAGAAAAGGGCAGTCAACGAATTTCTTGTTTGACTGCTTTTTTTTCTATCTTTAGCGGGGGGTAAACGCTACCATTTTATTTGAGTTTCTTCTATAATATAGAGAATCAATATAAAACAGCAAAGGAGTGTTCACATGCTCACTTTTTACAGTCGACAAAATTGTCGTCTTTGTGAGGAAGGAATGAACATGATGCGCCTCGTCCAGCAGGAAGTTCCGTTTGAATTTGCGACCGTAGATATCGAACAGGATGAAGACTTGCATGAGAGGTACATGATGATGATTCCGGTTCTCGAAAAAGACGGCGAAATGATTCAATATGGTATCTTAGATTATGAGACGATTATTGAAGCAGTGACAGAACAGACGGATTCATCATTTGAACAAGCACTTTAGGGAAGAATTGCTTCGAGCAATTCTTCTTTTTTTATTAAAAAATGTTTTAATTATGGCTAAGTGGGAATACAAATTAATGTAAACATTTAATTAGCCACTCTCGGTGGGACATAATTAGCCCATGTTTGCAAAGCAATATTTAACCTGCTATAATGGACGTAGGAACAAAAGAAATATTTTTTTATAGTGAGTGGGATAGAAAATGTATATATGGGATAAAAAAGAACCCACTGAGAGGAGAGAGAGTATGCCTTCATTAACGGAAGCACAATTGAAAATGCTGCCTGAGATGTCAGGTTTGCTACAAGTACGCTACCGTATTTTAAATATGGTCCAAATGCTTGGGCCAATCGGTCGTCGTGCTTTAGCAGATAGTCTCTCTCTAGCAGAGCGAGAAGTGAGGAAAGAAACAGACCTAATGCGTGAGCAGGGGTTAATCGTTGCAAATCGTACAGGGATGTCGATTTCAGAGGCAGGAATTCAAATTTTAGATGTGCTGAAGCCGCTTGTGTATGAATGGTCAGGTATTACAGATTTGGAACGACAACTGCAAAAATATTTACGCGTGAAACGTATGACGATTGTCGATGGGAATGTCGATCAGGAACCTTCAGTGAAGGCAATGATGGGCGTCGAAGCGGCGAATCTTTTAAAACGTGAAGCGAAGCAAGGTGATATTATCGCCGTTACAGGTGGTAGTACGGTTGCGGCGGTAGGTGAACAGTTGTCGACAGCTTCGAAGATACGCGGTGCGACATTTATTGCAGCGCGTGGGGGCATGGGTGTTGATGTGAAGATGCAAGCGAATACGATTGCCGCAGAGTTTGCGAACAATACTGGCAATGAGTATCGCACATTGTACTTACCAGAGCATCTAAGTGAAGCCGCATATAATGCGATGATTCACGAACCTATTGTAAAGGACATGCTCGATTTATATGATCGCACAGATATCGTCGTTCACGGTGTTGGTTCTGCCGACGAGATGGCATGGCGTCGTAATTCTACCTCTGATGAAGTAGAGAAGTTACGAGAGCATGGTGCGATCGGCGAGGCATTTGGTTATTACTTTGATGAAACAGGGAAAGCTGTACAGCGCATCCGGACAGTTGGCCTACAACTAGAGCAGGTCAAAAAATGTCCCACTGTTATCGCCTTAGCAGGTGGTGCTTCAAAAGCCAAAGCGATTTTAGCGTACTTTACAAATGCACCAGAACAAACAAACTTCATCACAGATTTATCTGCTGCACAGGAAATGTTAAAAATAATTCGAGAAGAAATTTAATTAATTATACTATTGGAGGAAATAGACATGACTTTTAAATTAGCAATCAACGGATTTGGACGTATTGGACGATTAGTATTCCGCACAGCATTACAACGCGAGGACATCGAAATTGTCGCAGTAAATGACTTAACGGACTCAGCAATGTTAGCACATCTTTTAAAATACGATTCAGTACACGGTAAATTAGACGCTGATGTATCTTACGAAGGCGAAAACTTACTTGTTAATGGCAAAAAAGTTCGTGTATACGCAGAAACAGACCCAGCAAAATTACCATGGGGTGAATTAGACGTTGATATCGTAGTTGAATCAACTGGTCGCTTCACAAACTATGATGATGCGAAAAAACACGTTGATGCAGGTGCTAAAAAAGTTATCGTGTCTGCTCCAGGTAAAAATATGCCAACATTCGTAATGGGTGTTAACGAAGAAACATACAACAAAGACGAAGATATCGTATTCTCTAACGCATCTTGTACAACAAACTGCTTAGCGCCAGTAGCAAAAGTGTTAGACGAAAAATTCGGTATCAAACGCGGTATGATGACAACAGTTCACTCATACACAAATGACCAAAAAATCTTAGACCTTCCACACAAAGATTACCGTCGTGCGCGTGCAGCTGCTATGTCTAGCATCCCAACAACTACAGGTGCAGCATCAGCAGTAGCAAAAGTTTTACCTCAACTTGAAGGTAAATTAGATGGGATGGCAATCCGCGTACCAACACCAAACGTATCACTTGTTGACTTAGTAGCTGAGTTAGATCAAAACGTAACAGTTGAAGAATTAAATGCCGCATTCAAAGCAGCATCTGAAGAAGGTTCACTTGCGGGTAAACTTTCTTACTCTGAAGAACCACTTGTATCAATTGATTACAACGGTAACACTTCTTCTTCAACAGTTGACGCATTATCAACAATGGTTCTTGAAGACAACTTAGTGAAAGTGCTTGCTTGGTATGATAACGAAACAGGTTACTCAACTCGTGTTGTAGACCTTGCTGAATATGTTGCAAAACAAGGATTCTAATAATTGAATACGAAACGCTCGTTTTTAAAAGAAATCTTTATTTTGAAAAAATAATTAGCCTTTTAAGTAGTTAGCGTATATAATGAGTTTGAAAAAAGAGGAGAAGAGCGAGACGGTTACTTCTCCTTTTTTATTGATAGCAAGTAAGCGTTTTACACGCGCTAAAGGGAGGCATTCTGTAGATGAATGAGAAAAAATCGGTAAAAGATATTGATGTGAAAGGTAAACGCGTATTTGTACGTGTGGACTTTAATGTGCCAATGGAAGATGGAAAAGTAACAGATGACACACGTATTCGCGCAGCATTACCAACAATCCAATATTTAGTCGATGAAGGTGCCAAAGTGATTTTATCAAGTCACCTAGGCCGTCCAAAAGGTGAAGTAAAAGAAGAGCTTCGTTTAACAGCAGCAGGCGAGCGTTTAGCAGAATTGCTAGGTAAGCCAGTGAAGAAGTTAGACGAATCTGTAGGTGAAAACGTGAAAGCGGTTGTCGCAGCTATGGAAGATGGCGACATCGTATTACTTGAAAATGTACGTTTCCACGCTGGTGAGGAAAAAAATGATCCAGCACTTGCAAAACAATTTGCGGAGCTTGCAGATGTCTATGTGAATGACGCCTTTGGTGCCGCTCACCGTGCACACGCAACAACAGCAGGTATCGCAGAATTTTTACCTGCTGTATCAGGCTTCTTAATGCAAAAAGAATTAGATGTTTTAGGGAAAGCACTAGCAGATCCTGAGCGTCCATTCACAGCGATCATCGGTGGCGCTAAAGTAAAAGATAAAATCGACGTGATTAACCACCTGTTAGAAAAAGTGGATAACTTAATTATCGGTGGCGGATTGTCTTACACATTCACAAAGGCACAAGGTCACGAAGTTGGGACATCTCTTCTTGAAGAAGACAAAATTGACTTAGCAAAATCATTTATCAAAAAAGCAGAAGACAAAGGCGTAAACTTCTATATGCCTGTCGATGCAGTTGTAGCGGACGAGTTTTCAAAAGATGCCAATACAAAAGTAGTGGATATCGATAAAATTCCTGCAGATTATATGGGATTAGATATTGGTCCAAAAACGGCTGAAATCTATGCGGACGTTATTAAAAATTCAAAATTAATCATTTGGAATGGCCCAATGGGTGTATTTGAAATGGATGCTTTCGCAAACGGGACAAAAGCGGTAGCCAATGCGATGGCAGAAACAGAAGGCTATACAGTAATCGGCGGCGGCGACTCAGCTGCCGCGGTTGAAAAATTCGGTGTTGCAGAAAAAATGTCACATGTATCAACTGGTGGCGGTGCTTCACTTGAATTCATGGAAGGCAAAGAGCTTCCAGGTGTTGTCGCGTTAAACGATAAATAAACTATATTTGGAGGATGATTGAAACATGCGTAAACCAATTATTGCTGGCAACTGGAAAATGTACAAAACACTTTCTGAGGCTGTAGATTTTGTGGAGCAAGTCAAATCACAAGTACCTGCGAATGATAAAGTAGAGGCAGTTGTTTGTGCACCTGCACTCTTTTTACCAACGTTAGTTGAAGCTGCAAAAGGAACAGATTTAGCCATCGGCGCACAAAATATGCACTTTGAAACAGAGGGTGCATTTACTGGTGAAATCAGCCCGACGCAACTAGCAGATATTCACGTGCAATACGTTGTGTTAGGTCATTCTGAGCGTCGTGAATATTTCAACGAGACAGATGAAGCCGTTAATAAAAAAGCACATGTAGCATTTGCACATAATTTAGTGCCAATCATCTGTGTGGGTGAAACTTTAGAGGAACGTGAAGCGGGTCAAACGGTTTCAAAAGTAGCTTCACAAGTAAAGGCTGCAATTAAAGATTTATCAAGTGAGCAAGTGGCACAAGCGGTTATCGCGTATGAGCCAATCTGGGCTATCGGTACAGGTAAAACAGCAACAGCAGCCGATGCAAATGAAGTATGCGGCGAGGTGCGTCATGCAATCGCTGAGGAAATCGGTGCAGAAGTGGCTGAAAAAACACGTATTCAATACGGTGGTTCTGTAAAACCAGCGAATGTTGAAGAGCTGTTATCGATGGAACATATTGACGGCGCCTTAGTCGGCGGTGCCAGCCTAGAAGTAGATTCATACTTAAAATTATTGGAGGCGGGGGCAAATGCCTAATACACCAGTAGCACTAATTATTTTAGATGGCTTCGGCTGTCGTAAAGAAGTTTTCGGTAATGCAGTAGCACAAGCAAATAAGCCAAATTTTGATCGCTACTACAAACAATTCCCACATGCGCAGTTACTTGCGTCAGGCGAGGAAGTTGGTCTTCCGGCCGGTCAAATGGGGAACTCCGAAGTAGGTCACTTAAATATTGGCGCAGGTCGTATCGTGTATCAGAGCTTAACACGTATCGATAAGTCGATTAAAGACGGTGATTTCTTTGAAAATGAGGTGCTTCTAAAAGCAATCAACCATGTGAAGGAAAATAATTCGAAGTTGCATTTCTTAGGATTACTTTCAGATGGCGGTGTGCACAGCCATTATGAGCATTTATTTGCGCTGTTAAAACTAGCAAAACAGCAAGGTCTTGAGGAGGCGTATATTCACGCATTTTTAGATGGTCGTGATGTGGGTCCGAAAACAGCACCACAGTATCTTGCGGAAACAGAAAAACAAATTGCAGAAATCGGCATCGGTAAAATTGCATCAGTTAGCGGACGCTACTATGCGATGGACCGTGATAAACGCTGGGATCGTGTAAAATTAGCATTTGATGCCGTTGTAGAAGGCGAAGGCCCAATGCAACCATCAGCAGGTATTGGTCTTGCGGCTTCTTATGAGCAGGGTGTAACAGATGAGTTTGTCATCCCATTTGTTGTTGAAGAAGACGGGCAACCTGTTGCAAAAATTCATGATAATGACGCGGTTATTTTCTTCAATTTCCGTCCAGACCGTGCAATCCAATTATCAACAGCTATCACAAATCCGAAGTTCGATGGTTTTGAAATTTCAGAAAAACAACCAAAAAACCTTGAATTTGTTTGCTTTAAGAAATATAGTGAAAGTGTAATCGGTGATATCGCCTTCCACGACGACGATTTAAAAAATACAATCGGCGAAGTGTTATCAGATGCGAAATTACGTCAATTACGTATCGCAGAAACAGAAAAATACCCACATGTGACGTTCTTTATGAGCGGTGGACGTGAGGATACATTCGACGGCGAAAATCGTATTTTAATCAACTCACCAAAAGTTGCGACATATGATTTAAAACCTGAGATGAGTGCCTACGAGGTGCGTGATGCACTTGTTGCAGAAATTAACGGCGACAAAGTAGACGCGATTATCTTAAACTTCGCGAACCCTGATATGGTTGGTCATAGCGGTATGCTAGAGCCAACGATTAAGGCGATCGAAGCGGTCGATGAATGTTTAGGCGATGTTGTAGACGCAATCTTAGCAAAAGGTGGTCATGCGATTATTACAGCAGACCATGGTAACTCTGATGAAGTCGTGACGCTTGAAGGGAACCCGATGACAGCACATACAACAAACCCAGTACCAGTAATTGTTACAAAAGAGGGCATCACTATGCATGATGGCATCTTAGCGGATTTAGCGCCAACGATGCTTAAATTGTTAGATGTTGCACAACCTGCCGAAATGACAGGTAAACCATTATTCGATTAAAACTAATTTCACAAACCGAGGAGAGTTCAAACAATGTCAATTATTACAAACGTATTAGCTCGCGAAGTATTAGATTCACGCGGTAACCCAACAGTAGAAGTTGAAGTATTCACAGAAGCAGGCGCTTATGGTCGCGCAATCGTACCATCTGGTGCATCAACTGGTGAATATGAAGCTGTAGAATTACGCGATGGTGACAAATCTCGCTACTTAGGTAAAGGTGTATTAAAAGCCGTTGATAACGTGAACAGCATTATCGCTCCTGCATTAATCGGTGAATTTTCAGTGCTAGATCAAGTATCAGTTGATAACAAAATGATCGAGCTTGATGGCACTGCAAATAAAGGTGCACTAGGCGCAAACGCAATCCTAGGCGTATCATTAGCAGTAGCGCACGCAGGTGCGAACTACTTAGGTTTACCACTTTACCAATATATCGGTGGCGTAAACGCGAAACAATTACCTGTACCAATGATGAACATCTTAAACGGTGGTGAACACGCTGATAACAACGTGGACATCCAAGAATTCATGGTAATGCCAGTAGGCGCTGAAAACTTCCGCCACGCATTACGCATGGGTACTGAAATCTTCCACTCTTTAAAAGCGGTATTAAAAGAGTCAGGCCACAACACTGCTGTAGGTGATGAAGGTGGTTTCGCACCAAACTTAACATCAAACGAAGAAGCATTATCAACAATTGTTACAGCAATTGAACGCGCTGGTTACAAACCAGGCGAAGAAGTAATGCTTGCAATGGATGTTGCCTCTTCTGAACTTTACAACGACGACGACAAACTATATCACTTAGATGGTGAAGGCGTTGCGAAAACTTCTGAGGAAATGGTTGCTTGGTACGAAGAATTAACTTCTAAATACCCAATCATCTCAATTGAAGATGGTCTTGACGAAAATGACTGGGCTGGTCATAAATTATTAACTGAAAAAATCGGCGACCGCGTACAATTAGTAGGTGACGATTTATTCGTAACAAACACAGAAAAATTATCTCGCGGTATTGAAGAAGGCGTTGGTAACTCAATTTTAGTTAAAGTAAACCAAATCGGTACATTAACTGAAACATTAGACGCTATCGAAATGGCAAAACGCGCAGGTTACACTGCTGTTATCTCACACCGTTCTGGTGAATCAGAAGACGTAACAATTGCGGATATCGCCGTTGCGACAAACGCTGGTCAAATCAAAACAGGTGCACCATCTCGTACAGACCGTGTAGCAAAATATAACCAATTACTACGTATCGAAGACGAATTAGAAAGCGTTGCAAAATACGAAGGTCTTAAATCATTCTATAATTTAAACAAATAATTGAGTGAGTGAAAGAGGAATTGTGCTTAGGCACAATTCCTTTTTTCATTATGTGGATTTAAAAAAATACCGTTTTTTGCTATATAGTTGCACGTATTCATGTTAAAATGGCACTATGTATGATTACGTTTAAATTATGCATTGCTTGCTGGGTCTATGATAAAATAGGCAAAGTTGTGATGTAGATGAGCAGGAGGTGGCATGATGCATACATTTTTACTAATCTCATTAATCGTTTTATCAGTGTTAATTATTGCGACAGTATTAATGCAGGAACCAAAAAGTGCTGGTCTTTCAGGCGCCATTTCAGGTGGTGCTGAGCAGCTATTTGGTAAGTCAAAAGCGCGTGGTGTTGAACTTGTTTTACACCGCGTAACAATGGTCCTTTCAGTATTATTTTTCGTGGTAGCAATTTTAATTGCAAAATTCTAATAAACGATTGATGCCTAACCACCAAAAGGTTAGGCATTTTATATTTATTAAGGATATAATAGAGAAAGACATATTTATCAACGAATGACACATCAGGAGGTTTTTGAAGTGAAGGTATCTTTGCCAGAGCCATTCTTTTTTGAGGCTGGGAAACGAGCAGTATTATTACTACACGGATTTACAGGGAGTTCAGCGGATGTGCGTATTTTAGGGCGCTTTCTAGAAAAGGAAGGATATACCGTTAAAGCTCCGCATTATAAGGGCCATGGTGTATCACCTAAGGAGCTTATTCAAACTGGACCAAAAGATTGGTGGCAGGATGTTGAAAGGGCGTATGAGGAGCTAGTGGAAGCTGGTTACTCAGAAATTGCTGTAGCGGGCCTATCGCTTGGCGGCGTCTTTTCTCTTCGTTTAGGTTATACAAAACCGCTAAAAGGCATTGTGACGATGTGTGCGCCGATGACGATGCGTACAACCGACACAATGTTTAGCGGCATTTTAAAATATGCGAACGATTTTAGTCGCGCATTTGGATATACTGAAGAGCAACGAGTAGCGCTAAAGGAAGACATTAAGCGTGAAGGAATGCCCTCATTGCCAAAACTTCCTGAACTGATTCAAGATGTGCGCAGTCACGTAGATGAAGTGTATGCACCGATCTTTGTTGTACAGGGACGATTAGACGATGTCATAAATCCGAAGTCAGCGCAGATTATTTATGATACAGTAGAGTCAATTGACAAACACATAAAATGGTATGAGGAATCAGGCCATGTCATTACGTTAGATAAAGAGAAAAAACAATTACATGAGGATATTTTAGCATTTCTAAATACATTAGATTGGCAGGAATAATCGTCAGAAAACGTAGGAGGAAAACATTTGAGTAATTTAGAACAACGCACACTTGCGTTACTCACAGAACCAGAAATTAAACCGCTAACGGTGGCGGAGATAGAAGAAAACTTAGGACTTACAGAGGCAGATGACTTCAGAGACCTAGTAAAAGTATTAGTGAAATTAGAAGAAGCAGGTACAATCGTACGCGGCAGCAATGACAAATACGGTACACCTGAACGTATGAACACATTCCAAGGTCGCTTTATCGGCCATGCAAAAGGCTTTGGCTTCGTAGCACCAGAAGAAGCAGGCTTAGATGATGTATTCATTCCACCAACAATGAAAGGTGGCGCTTTAAACGGTGATACAGTCATCGTGAAAGTATCTTCTGACTCAACAGGTGAACGTCGTGAAGGTCAAATTATCGAGGTTGTAGAACGTGGTACATCACGTATCGTTGGTGAATTCCAAGCGAATAAAAACTTCGGTTTCGTACTGCCAGATGACAAACGTTTTGGTACAGATATTTTCATCGGTCAAGGCCACACATTAGGTGCTGTTGACGGGCATAAAGTTGTTGTTGAAATTACAAAATGGCCAGACGAAAAACGCTCTGCATCTGGTATGATTACACAAATCTTAGGTCATAAAAATGACCCAGGTGTAGATATTTTATCAATCATTCACAAGCATAATATCGACGTAGAATTCCCTGAAGAAGTCGTAGAGGCCGCGCAACAAGTGCCAGACGAAATTTCAGATGAGGACCGCGTAGGACGCCGCGATTGCCGCGAGGATATGATCGTAACAATTGATGGCGAATCTGCAAAAGACTTAGATGATGCAGTAGGTGTTGTGAAATTAGACAACGGGAACTACAAATTAACGGTTCACATTGCAGACGTCAGCTACTATGTGACACTTGATTCGATTTTAGATAAGGAAGCATACGAGCGTGCGACTTCTGTGTACTTAACAGATCGCGTAATCCCAATGATTCCACACCGTTTATCAAATGGTATTTGTTCATTAAACCCACAAGTAGACCGTCTTGTATTATCTTGTGAAATGGTCATTAGCCCAGAAGGTAAAGTGGTGGAACATGATATTTTCCAAAGTGTCATCCGCACAAACGAACGTATGACATACTCAGACGTTTACAAAATTTTAGAACACAAAGACGAAGCATTAATCGAGCGCTACAAAGAGCTTGTCCCAATGTTTGAAACAATGAAAGAATTATCAACTATTCTTCGTAATCGTCGTGACGCACGTGGTGCAGTAGACTTCGATTTAAAAGAATCTCAAGTGGTCGTTGATGAAAACGGCTGGCCTGTAGACATCGTTGTTCGTGAACGTACCATCGCTGAAAAAATGATTGAAGACTTCATGCTTGCAGCGAACGAAACAGTAGCAGAGCATGTTTGTAAAATGGAATTACCATTCATTTACCGTATTCACGAAGACCCATCTCCAGAGCGTCTACAACGTTTCTTCGAGTTCATTACAAACTTCGGTATTACTGTAAAAGGTGCGACAGATTCAATCGATCCAAGCGCGCTACAAGGTATCTTAAAATCAGTTGAGGGTAAACCAGAATATCCAGTAATCTCAACAATGATGCTACGCTCAATGCAACAAGCGAAATACAGCCCAGAATGTCTTGGTCACTTCGGCTTAGCGGCGCCGTACTACACACACTTTACGTCGCCAATCCGTCGTTACCCTGACTTAATCGTGCACCGTTTAATCCGCACGTACTTAATTGAAGGTGACAAATCACCAAAAACAACGTCTTATTGGGGCGCGCATATGGACGAAATCTCGACGCATACATCTTCTCGTGAACGTCGTGCCATTGATGCAGAACGTGATACAGAAGCAATCAAGAAAGCACAATACATGGCTGATAAAGTGGGTCAAGAATTTGAAGGTATCGTAGGTTCAGTAACGAACTTCGGTATGTTTATCGAGCTTGATAATACAATTGAAGGTCTTGTACACATTAGCAACTTAACAGATGACTACTACAACTTTGATCAAACTTCAATGACAATGATCGGTGAACGTACTGCACGTCAGTTCCGTATCGGTGATCGTGTGAAAATCAAAGTATTCAACGTCAATGTAGACGAAGCGGCAGTGGACTTTATCATTACAGATATGCCAGAGCCACAACCACGTCGTCGTACAGGTGGCCCTCGTGTCATCAAAGGGAAAGACAAAGATAAAGAATTCAAACGCGGTGGTAAAGACGGTAGCAAACGTACGCCAAGCGGCCCGAAAGTAAATGGCCGTACACGCAAACAAGACCGCAAACGCGGCGGTGAGGGCGGCGGTAAGCCACGTAAAGGCGGCAGCTTCTACGATGCAATGGCAAAAGCTTCTCAAAAGAAAGACCACGGCAAACGAAAATAAGAATTTATTGAGGTGACGCCACATGC
>ERZ808028.969-NODE-969-length-19374-cov-3.738664_pt1 | contig 19374 bp, 20 predicted proteins | sample MGYA00380184_ERZ808028 | MGnify/ENA primary metagenome ERZ808028 (study PRJEB31490, sample SAMN06133397) | mouse gut metagenome | isolation source: J8_1 | host: mice | place: China: Chengdu | collected 2015-05 ...
ACAAAAATAAGTTATTAGAACAATATGAGTATTGTACAGGCGGTAAGACCGGATTTACGAAAAAAGCTAAAAGAACTTTGGTTACAAGTGCTCAAAAAGATGGTGTATCGTTGATTATCGTTACATTTAATTGTGGTGATGATTTTGGAATGCATCAAAATTTATATGAAACTTATTTTCAAATCTATGAACAAATCCTATGTTTAGATCGAGGTGTTTATGATGTTGGGGATAAACGATTTTATGTTGATAAGCCGGTCTATCAAGCTCTTTCGATTGATACAAAGCAAGATGAGTTGACTTATCACTTGGATCAACAAGATGAGATTGGTATTTATTATCAAGATGTTAAGATTGCAAGCTATCCGTTAGTTCAAGATAAATTTCCTGTGCGTTATTTTTTTGAGGCGTTACTATGAGTAAGCTCTTTGGCTATGTGTGCTTATTTTCTTTGGTTGTGGGCTTATTATTTAATCGTGCCTCCATCATGAGCGAAGCTGTTTTAAACTTACCTATGCGTGTATTTGAGCTAACAGTCAGCATGATTGTCAATGCGTGTTTATGGAACGGATTATTATCTTTGGCTAGTGAAGCAGGGCTAATCACTTATCTAAGCCATAAAATGCGATCTATATTTATTTGGCTCTATCCGCAAATTGATGATAAGTCGGAAGTGATTGGACTATTGGCAAGCAACTTTATAGCTAATTTTATGGGTTTAGGCAGTTTAGCGATGCTTTCCGGATTAAAGGCGATTAAAGCTTTAGATATGGAAAATCAGCAGCATACTAAGGCAAGCCATTCGATGAAAATGCTGATTATCTTTAATACGACCGGGTGTTCGCTATTCCCAATGAGTATTATCGCTATTAGAAATAGTTATCAGTCAGTTAACCCATTAGGCTTTATCGGTTATACATTGCTCATAGGTATGATTACACTGAGTATGGGTGTTTTAATTCAGAAAGGTGTGATGAAATTTGGAAAATAGTTTAATCATTGTGATGATTGTTTTTGTAGCTTCGGCTCTTTTTAAAAAGGTATCGTTACTAGATGCTTTCTATAAAGGCGTTAAAGAAGCGATGATGTTTGTGAAAACATTATTTCCAAGTTTACTAGCTTTTATGTTAATGGTGTGTTTATTAGAATCAAGTGGCATCATCGGTTTTATAACTTTACAATTAAAAAATTGCCTACCGTTTGAATTACCATCTTCCATATTAGGCTTAGCTTTACTAAGACCAGTTTCTAGCAGTGCCTCCCTGGCTTTTTTAACTGATATTTTCAATACCTATGGACCGGATAGCTTTTTTGGATTGATGGCTAGTTTGATGCAAGGTGCTACAGATACGACCTTATATGTTATCAGCGTTTATTTTAGCCAAACCCATGTTACTAAAAGTGGTTATATCTTACTATTATGTCTGGGGTTAGATGCTTTAGCGTTGATTTTAGCAGTTATTTTGACTTTTATAGCTTTCTAAAAGAAAAAAGATTGCCCAATGACAAGAGTGTTGTTATAATGTTGAGGGGTGATAGAATGGAAAGATTACAAAAGGTTATTGCAAATAGTGGCTATACCTCAAGAAGAAAAGCAGAAGACTTGATTGTACAAGGTAAAGTGAAAGTTAATGGCGAAATAGTAAAAGAACTAGGTGTAAAAGTAACGTCTAAAGATATGATTGAAGTAGAAGGTCATATTCTACAAAAAGAAAGCAAGGTTTATTTTTTATTGTATAAGCCTAAAGGTATGGTATGTACAATGCATGATGAACATAATCGTTCATGTGTTGCCGATTTATTTTCAGAGATTCCTGAACGCGTTTATCCGGTCGGACGTTTAGACTATGATTCAACCGGTTTGTTGATGATGACTAATGATGGTGAATTTGCTAATTTAATGATGCATCCAAGCTCACATTTAGAAAAAGCTTATGAAGTAACGATTGATGGTTTAATTACAGGTGAACAGCTGCATCAATTAGAAACTGGTGTTTTCTTAGATGGAGCTAAAACTTTACCGTGTAAAATCAGAGTAATCGGTAAAGATATGAAGCATGAAACAACGATGTTGACAATGCGGATTATGGAAGGAAAGAATCGTCAAATTCGTCGTATGTTTGAGCTTGTAGGTTACAAGGTCAAAAGATTACATCGCTATCAGTATGGCTGTTTAGACTTAAAAGGTTTGACACCGGGAACTTATCGTCGTATCAAGCCACAGGAAATTAAACTTTTAAAACACGCAGTAACAAAAGGAAAGTAAGACGCGCCTTTCAAGCGTGTTTTTTATTAGGTAAATAGCCGAAAATAAAAAAGAGCTCCGTTAGTCAACGGAGTCTTTGTTAGTCAGAATTATGCAACTTCGATTGCTTCTACTGGACAAGATGCTGCTGCTTCTTCTACTTCTGCTTCTAAATCAGCAGGGATTTCAGTGTCATTGCCTAAGATATTTTCAGCAACACCATCACCATTGATTTCGAAAACTGAAGGACATACTGCTGTACAAGCGCCACATCCGATGCAAGATTCATTTACATGAGCTTTCTTTGCCATTTTGATATTCCTCCTTTAAAATTATTTACATATTTATTATAGACTAAATAGATAATGATTTCAAAGTATTTTTGTGCTTAAAACATAAAAAGGGAAAATAATTGTTCTAAGATGGTTAAAGGTGCATATTTTCTATTATATAGGACAAAAAATGCAATTAAATTTAAACTTTTTTTGTTTTATTGAAGAAAAGTTTAGAAAGGTGTGCTATAATAGGCGAAGGGAAGGTGAGAAAAAATGGCAAGAATGTCACGAATGACTAAATATAAAGATTTAAGAGAAGGCATAAAAACAGACGTTGTCACTTCTGATAGTGCCAGTGTATATACAGGACAAGAAAAACAAGTAAGAGATGCGGATTACTATAAACGTTTTTTAAATTCTGATCAAGTATCACAATTAGAAAAGCCGGATACAGAAGATACTTTATTGGAAAGTTTAACTTTAGATTCAATTAACTCACAGGTTGACGAAGAATTAGAGAGAGCTTTAAGTCGTGTACGTGAAGAAGCCGGTCAAGAAGACTTCAATACACGAATGGATATTTTGAATAAAATTCGTCAAACAAAAATGGCACAGGCAGCTGCTTTGACTCAAGAAGAAGTTGAAGAGCCTGTAATCGAAGAAGAAGTTGAATTAGAAGAAGATGAGCAAGAGGAAGAACAGTCATCAGGTTATCGTTTTGGCTTATTTAAACGTCGTCAAGAAGATGATGAGATAGAAGATGAGCAAGAAGACGAACAAGAAGATGAAGAAGAGGAAACTTCTCATAGATTCCGTTTCGGATTTAAAAAACGTATGGCAGAAGTAGAAGAAGATGAGCAAGAGGAAGAATTGGAAGAAGAGGAGGAGACACCTCGTAAATTCCGCTTTGGTTCTAAAAAGCGTTCATCTGATATCGAAGAAGATGAGTTAGAAGAAGGCGAAGAAGAGGAAAACTCCACCTTTATCAAGGTTTTAAATGGTGTTATCATCGTCTTAAGTTTAGTTTTGGTCGCTTTAGTTGGCTATATTATTAAAGAATTTATTTTCTAAAACGGGGTTTTCCCGTTTTTTTAGTTTTGACTTTATGTCTAAAATATATTATCATTGAAAAGAGGTGATAGATGATGAAAAAACTTTCAATTGCAATTGACGGACCGGCAGCAGCAGGAAAAAGTACGATTGCAAAGGCCATTGCCAAAGAATATCATTATGTTTATATTGACACAGGTGCGATGTATCGCAGTGTTGCTTATTATACAAAGAAGAATCAAATTTGCTGGGAAGATGAACAAAGTGTGGTCGCTAGCTTAAATAAGCTAGAGCTTTCTTTGAATAGTGATGGAAAGGTTTATCTTAACGACGAAGATGTTACGGCAGCTATTAGACAAAACGACATTTCATTAGGTGCAAGTGTCGTTTCAAAATATCCAAAAGTGCGTGAATATTTAGTTTCTTTGCAACAAGAAATGGCTCAGGTTGGCGGTGTGGTACTAGACGGCAGAGATATCGGAACGGTTGTTTTACCCAATGCAGATTTGAAGATTTATCAGATTGCCAGCGTTGAAGCAAGAGCGACTAGAAGACATTTGGAAAATTTGGAAAAAGGTATAGCTTCCGATATAGAGAAAATAAAAGCCGAAATTGAAAAAAGAGATTATGAAGATATGCATCGTGAGGCTTCTCCGTTAAGAAAAGCAGATGATGCAAAAGAGTTAGATACTTCTCATTTAAGTATTGATGAGGTTTTAGCAGTTGTCAGAAAATGGGTTGATCAGAAATTAAGTGAGGTGGAAGGATGTTAGGAGTAGTAGCGATTGTCGGTCGTGCTAATGTCGGAAAATCAACGATTTTTAATCGTATTGCCGGTGAACGTATTTCAATTGTCGAAGATACCCCGGGTGTTACACGCGATCGTATATATGCTAAAGGAAATTGGCTAACACAGGAGTTTAGAATTATTGATACAGGTGGGATTGAATTAAATGATGCCCCGTTCACGAAACAAATTCAACTTCAAGCCGAAATCGCCATTCAAGAAGCAGATGTCATTATTTTTGTGGTGAATGGGCGAGAAGGCATTACTAACGAAGATGAATATGTCGCTAAATTATTATTGAAAAGCGATAAACCTGTGATTATGGCAGTCAATAAGATTGACGATCAAGCCTTTGTAGATAACCTTTATGATTTTTACAGTTTAGGTTTTGGTGAGCTGTTTGCAGTGTCCGGTAGTCATGGTATCGGGATTGGAGATATGTTAGATCGTATGATTGAATTGATGCCTAAGAAAGAATTACATAAAGAAGAAAGCGAAATTCGCTTTAGTATTATCGGACGTCCTAACGTCGGAAAATCTAGCTTAAGCAACGCCTTAATCGGTGAAGAAAGAACAATTGTATCAGATGTTGAAGGAACGACACGTGATGCGATTGATACATCATTTAAAAAGAATGGTAGATTATATACTGTTGTCGATACAGCCGGAATGCGTAAAAAAGGCCGTATTTTTGAAGATGTCGAAAAGTATTCTATTTTACGAGCTTTAAGTGCGATTGAGAAAAGTGATGTTGTGGTCGTCGTGATTGATGCTTCTGTTGGGATTATTGAGCAAGATAAACATGTGGCAGGCTATGCGCATGAGTCCGGTAAAGGTGTCGTGATTGTCGTTAATAAATGGGACTTAGTAACCAAAGATGAAAAAACAATGGCTAAAACGGAAAAGATGTTAAAGGATCACTTTAAGTATTTGGACTATGCCCAAATTTTATTTACATCAGCTCAAACCGGACAAAGAGTAACTAACCTATTAGGTTTGATTGATGAAGCCTATGATAATAACCATCGCCGTATTGCCACAAGTTTATTAAATGATGTGTTGATTGATGCTCAGGCTATGAATCCGACAACAACCTTCAATGGCGGTCGTTTAAAGATTTATTACGGTAATCAGGTTAGCGTTGTACCACCTACATTTGTTTTATTTGTTAATGATCCTATGTATTTACATTTCAGTTACAAGCGCTATATTGAAAATTGTTTAAGAGAACGCTTTAATTTTGATGGAACACCAATTCATATTATCGCAAGAAAGAGGGATTAGCGTGAAAGTAGGCGTATTAGGAACAGGAAGCTGGGCAACAGCCCTCAGCTTAGTTTTAACAGATAATCAACATGAAATTTTGATGTATGGGATTGATCAAGGGGAAATAGAAGATATCAATCACAATCATCAAAACAGTAAATTTTTCCAAGATATTCACTTACCGAATAGCATTATGGCAACTGATAATTTGGCGGCGGTTATTAAAGACGCTGATTATTTGCTTGTGACTGTGCCAACACAGTTTGTTCGCAGTGTTTTAGAAGAAGTTGTGCCTTTATTGACACATCGAATTACAATTATCAATGCTTCTAAAGGTTTTGATTTGAATACTGGTAAACGTATTTCCGAAACGATTAGAGAAGTTGTACCGACAAACCTTAGAACAGAAGTCGCTTCTTTAATTGGACCAAGCCATGCCGAAGAAGTGATTTGCCGTCAGCTGACGACGGTTTCTGCTGTTTCATTAGATGAAAAAGTGGCTAAAGATGTTCAAGTGTTATTTTCCAATACATATTTCAGAGTTTATTCTCAAAGTGATGAAATTGGGGCTGAATACGGCGTGGCTTTAAAAAATGTCATCGCTTTAGCTTCAGGTGCGATTCACGGACTTGGGTATGGGGATAATACACGTGCAGCTTTAATGACTAGAGGATTAGCAGAAATGACTCGCTTTGGTATATGTAAGGGCGGGCAACCGGGAACTTATCTGGGGTTAACGGGAATCGGTGATTTGATTGTTACTTGTTCATCTATGCACTCCCGTAATTTCATGGCGGGTTATGAAATCGGTAAAGCCGATAGTGCAAAAGCATTTATGCAAAATAACAAAAAAACAGTTGAAGGTATTCGTACTTGTAAGGTTATTTATGAGGATTTAAAGAAAAACTATCCGGATATAGAGATGCCGATTACAGAAGCAATCTATCAGGTTATCTATGAGAATAAGAAACCTAGCGAAGTGATTAAAAAATTGATGTTGCGTGATTTAAAAGAAGAACAATAGTCACATTGATACGCCTTTTGCATTTATTAGTGTAGGAGGCGTTTTAAGATGATGAAAAAAGATAAACTTTTGCAGGATATATCTAAGAAAACCAATGTGAAGGCTGAGGATATTATTAGTTTGGCTAACAGTATTCAGTCTAAGGATTTGAAGAATGAAAAGAATTTGCGTGACTTAATCAAGGAAGTTTCCAAACTTGCCGGAAGATCTGTCAGCAAGGATAAAGAAGACAAAATTATTGCCATGGTTAAAAACGATAAAATTCCAAAAGATTTAGAAAGTTTTATGTAGTATTGGATATTTTGTCATAAAAAGCCCTCAAATTACGTATAGATTAGTAATATATAAGGAGGGTAATTATGAAAACAAATGAAATATTGATGGATATTGGTAAACGTACCGATGGCGATATCTATTTAGGGGTTGTCGGACCGGTTCGTGTTGGAAAATCAACCTTTATCAAAAGGTTTATGGAATTAGCTGTCATTCCTTTAATTGAGCAGGAAGACGCTAAAAAAAGAACAATTGATGAATTGCCACAATCAGGTGAAGGTAATATGATTATGACCGTAGAGCCTAAATTTGTACCTAATACAGCTGTTAATGTCCATCTGGATGATGATTTGGCGGTGAACATACGCTTAGTTGACTGTGTAGGTTATGTCATCGATGGAGCTAAGGGGTATAAAGATGATACCGGAGAAATTCGTTTAGTCAAAACACCATGGTTTTTAGAGTCTATTCCTTTTGATAGAGCTGCTAAAATCGGGACGCAAAAGGTTATTCAGGATCACTCAACGATCGGTATTGTCGTTACAAGTGATGGTTCGATTACAGATATTTCAAGAGAATCTTACGTGTCTGCGGAAAATGATGTTATCTCTGAATTAAAAGAAATCGGTAAACCGTTTGTGATTGTTGTCAACTCTAAAAATCCCGAAGGTGCGATTGCAACTTCTTTAGTAACGTCTTTAAAAGATACACATCAAGTACCGGTTGTTGCGTTAAGTGTTTCGGATATGTCAATTGATGATGTCAATCAATTATTACGTTTAGCACTGTATGAATTCCCATTATCAGAGATTAACGTTCAAGTTCCTAAATGGATTCACTCATTGAACGAAAACCATTGGCTAAGAAAATCAATCAATGATACAATTAGTAATTCTTTGCAAAGTGTCAGTAAGCTATGTGATGTAGAACCGTTAAAAGAAAGGCTTGAAGAAAATGAAGCCGTAACACAAGCGGTTTTAACCGGTTTAGATCCGTCAAGTGGCAGTGCCAATATCGTGATTAAACCAGATCCGTTATTATATCGTCAAATCATTAAAGAGGTTATCGGTGAAGATGTTCAGGATAAAGCGGATTTATTAGCTTTATTGACAAATTTAATGGAAGCTAAAAAAGAATATGATCGTATTGCTTCGGCTTTAGAAATGGTTAAAGCAACCGGCTATGGATTTGCGTTACCGACAATGAAGGATATTGAATTAACTGATCCGATTGTCATTAAACAAGGACCAAGATACGGTATGCGAATGACAGCAAAGGCTTCAACGATTCATATGATGAAAGTCGATGTGGCAAGTAGTTTTGAACCGATTATCGGAACGAAACAGCAAAGCGAAGACTTTGTGGAGTATTTGATTGACAATAATCGTGATAATCCGGAAGCTATTTATGACTGTGAAGTCTTTGGTAGGCGTCTAGGTGATTTAATCAGTGAAGGAATCAATGTTAAGCTGACAGCTATTCCTGAAAATGCTCGTGAAAAAATCCATGATATATTAAGCAAAATTGTGAATAAGGGTAAGAGCAATGTGATTGCTGTCGTACTTTAAAAAAGCGTGAATTTGTTAAGAATAATTGTTGAAAAAGTTAGTGAATAATGATACAATAACTCCGTCGTAATTTTAATATATTAGGAGGAATTGCAATGAATAAGAAAGAGTTAATCGATGTTGTAGCAGATAAAAGAGAGTTGACAAAAAAAGAAGCAGAAGCGCTTGTGGATACAGTATTTGATACAATTATCGATAGTGTTCTTTCAGGAGATAAAGTTTTAATTTCAGGTTTTGGGACTTTTAAAGTACATCAAAGAGAAGCGCGCCGTGGTGTAAGTCCGAAAACTAAAGAAATGATGCTTATCCCTGCATCTAAAACTTTAACATTTAAACCAAGTAATCGTTTAAAAGATGCTATGAATTAAAAGCATCTTTTTTTGTCATATTAAGTTAATAAACTTGGGTTATAATAATATATAAGAGGAGAGTGAGTGTTGATGTTTCCATATTATTACGGTTTTTATTTTCATCCATCATACATTTTAGTTATTATTGCTTCTATTATTGTTTTATTAGCACAATTAAAGGTTAAAAGCGCCTATGCTAAATACAGTAGAGTAGCCAATAAAGCTCAGATGACAGGTGCTGAGGTAGCAAGAAACATTATTTTGAAGTATGGTCTTGATGTTCGTGTTGAAAAAACATCAGGTCAATTAACAGACCATTACGATCCAAAAGCTCAAGTGGTTCGTTTATCAAAAGACATTTATGATGGAACAACGATTGCCGCTTTGGCAGTAGCTGCCCATGAATGCGGGCACGCTTTACAACATCAAGAAAACTACGGTTTTCTTAAATTAAGGGCAGGCTTATTGCCTTTAGCTAATATCGGTAGTTATCTGGGGTGGTTTGCGGTTTTTATCGGTTTGATGGCAAGCAATACGCCTTTAGCGATGATTGGGTTATTGTTATTGAGTTTGATGTTAGCTTTCCAAGTCGTAACGCTACCTGTTGAATTTAATGCTTCAAGTCGTGCTTTACATATTTTAGTAGGCGATGGCTTTTTAGATTCAAATGAAACAGATATGGCTAAAAAGATGTTAACGGCGGCAGCTTTAACCTATGTGGCTGCTGTCGCTTCCACTATTCTTAACTTATTAAGAGTTTTATTGATGATTTTAGGTAATAGTAATCGCGATTAAAAGATAGAAAGACATTTGACAAAATCCTTGCAAATGTCTTTTTTTTTACCCTTTTTCGTGTATAATGTTAGATGAGGTGGTTTTAGTGTTTAAAACGTTATTACAGCAACAACTGATAGATATTGAAGGTTTATTGCTTTTAAATTATAAAAAAATAGGACTAGATGAAAACCAGGCAATGACAATGCTTTTGATTATGCGCTTAGAGAAAATGCAAGTTCCTTACATTACTATCCAAGTGTTAGCTGACTATATGTCATTAGATGATAAACTACTTGATCGTTATGTTGTGGGACTGCTGTCTAAAAAGCTGCTGTCACTGGAAGGGAATAGTCTTTCGGCTAAGCCTTTTATGCAAGTGCTAGGACAGTTATTTACCAAACAAAAAGAAGTTGAGCCAAAGCCTAAAAGCGTTAATTTAGTCGCTAGTTTTGAACATGAATTTGCGCGTGCTTTAACCCCGATTGAAATTGAAACATTAAGAGAGTGGAAACAGTGCCATTACTCTGATGAGATGATTTTAAATGCTTTAAAAGAAGCGACCTTATCTAACGTTCATAATATGCGCTATATTGAGAAAATTTTGATTGATTGGGCAAAGCATGGGGTCAAAAAAAGCGGTCGCGAAAAAGTCGATTTGAAACAAGAAAAGATATCCTTAGTTGATTATCCGTGGTGGGAGGAATAGAGAATGCGCAAAGAGGAAAGAGTCGAAAGAGTATTAAATGTTATTGATGAGATGTTTCCTGATGCTAAGTGCGAATTGAAACATAAAAATCCTTGGCAGTTGCTTATCGCTGTTATGATGTCTGCACAAACAACCGATAAAAGCGTTAATGCCATTACAGAACATTTATTTCAGAAATATCAAAGTGTAGATGATTTTGCTAATGCCGATTTGAAAGAATTGGAGAATGATATTCGTAAAATCGGTTTGTATCGAAATAAAGCTAAAAATATTATCGGTATTTGTCAGGCTTTAATCAGAGATTTTAACGGTGAGGTCCCTAAGACGCATAAAGAACTTGAAACTTTGCCAGGAGTAGGTCGTAAAACGGCAAATGTGGTTCTTTCAGTGGCTTTTGAACAACCGGCACTTGCGGTTGATACCCATGTCGAACGTGTCAGTAAACGCTTAAAACTAGCTAAAAAAGACGATACTGTATTAGAGGTTGAAAAGAAGCTTTGTAAAGCTATTCCCCGACAGCGTTGGATTAAAACCCATCATCAATTGATTTTCTTTGGTCGCTATTTTTGTAAAGCGACATCACCTATGTGTTTGGAATGTCCGCTTTTTGATATTTGTAATGATCCTATTCGCTTGAAGAAAAAACCGATAGAAATATAAAAACCTGTTTCCTATAAGGAAGCAGGTTTCTTTTTTTTAACTAATTAGCCATTTCAGGGAACGATAGGATCGGTATTGGGTGATGATGGGTCAGGAGGAACAACTTCTTCATTGATAGTAATCGTACGCGTCGCTGAAACCATATTGGTATGACCTTTATCCGCTTCGGTAATAGCTACAGTATAGACACCAGGTGCTAAATTAAATGTTGCACTTGAGCCTGTAAATGTTTGTGAACCGATTGTAATTGTAATAATATTGTCGCTAAAGCTTGGACTAACGGTTACAGTAACAGGTGCTGTCTGTCCGGCAGGGATTGTAACACCATCGCCTGAAATACTAACGGAAATATCCGGTAACTGAACTTTTAATGGTTTAACTGTTACACAAAGCTCATTTGAGGTCAATTTATCAGCCTCTGAGAATTGATAACGACCACATACCTGAACCGGTTTTGTGATGTTATAGTTGATTGTAAAGTCTGGCTTTTTAGAAACCTCACTATGTAGAACAGCGCCTGATGCGGCATCTTTAATTACAACCGAGTAGACGATGCGACCATACATATGATCAGGATTTAAACCATCACCTTTTTGTTCATCGGTGAATTTTGAGTCATAAGCGCCAAATGAAACTTTAATTGCTTTATCATTTACTGACGAAGCGGTAAATGAAGATAATTTATCAATAGATGGATCTTTAGCTCCGGCAGGTGGGTTGCTTGTCTTATACCAACCGCTTATTTTATATTTACTTGATAGGTAGGAGTTAGCGATATAGCAAGTATCATAAGGCTCTTTACCTAATTGAACAGTTGCTTGTGCAACGCCTTCAGGAGCACTAGAATATTCATGCTCATAACCATCTTCATATAGTTTATATAAAACATTACCTGTAATAGCACGTGGTGTCAATTCGTTATCATAAGAAATTGGCTCACTGCTATCATCTTTTCCTAACCAGAATGACATCGTGTAATCCGGTGAGAAACAAGCGAAAATAGAGCCTTTTGTATCACCGTTTGAGTTAGTAGAAGTACCTGATTTAGCACCTATACGAATGCCTAAATTACTTGCGGCATTATTGACAACGTAGTAGTTGCCTGATTTTGAGGTGTAATCAATCATCAGCTGACGAATCATAAAGGCACTTTGTTCAGACATCGCCTGAGTGGCATCTTTATTGATTTTTTCATCAATCATGACTTTTTCACCGGTGTTATTGTATTCGATATAGTTAATTGTATGAGGTTTGTAATATTTACCGCCGTTAACTAAAGTTGCATATGCTCCGGCTTCTTGAACCATAGTAATACCTTCAGCCCAACCACCGATAGCATAGATATAGTTGAAGTCGCCGTTTTCAATGACATTACCATTGCTGTCATATGCGTCGTTGACATCTAAACCTAAGCGATTAATGTAGTCAATGACTTCATCGTTACCGACTTCTTGACAAGTAGATTTTAAAGCTTTAATTGCGGGAATGTTCCATGAGCTAGCTAAAGCGTCGGACATAGACATAGAGCCGTGTGTTTTTAAATCCCAGTTATCAAATGAGATACCGCCTTCTTCGTATTTGTCATCTGTAACAGAGGCATAAGTAGGCCAATCGCATAATTCAATGCCGGCACCATAAGCTAGGATAGGTTTTAATGATGAACCAGGGGATTGCTTACCTGATGTTGCACGATTGTAACCAAAGACTTTAGGACCTTCTAATTTATCGTTTAAAGAGTAGTCGACATAATCACGACCACCTAGTAAAGCGACGATTTGTCCATTGAAATTGTTTTGGATACTTCCGGCAACTTCAATATCATCACCTGAATAATATACACCGCTTGCTTCGGCTGTTGCGATTTCTTTTTCCAAATAATCTTGAACATCGGCGTTCATATAAGTGTGAACAGTCAAGGATTTATCAAGAACTTCACTCATCAACTCATCACGTTTTTCACGAATTTCTTTTTCGGTCATTTGATCACCGTAAAGCTCTAACAATAATTCCTCTAAAACAGCATCTGTATAAGCCTGATATTGTTCATAATCTAAATCGCTGCCTTTTTTCTGTACTAATTGATTTTCTAATTTGGTTGACTTAGCTAATTCGTATTCTTCATCTGTGATATAGCCATGATAATTCATTAAATATAAAATTTGGTCACGTCTTTTTGTCGCTAAATCTAGGTTATAGAAGGCATCATAAGCTGATGGGGCATTTAAAGCACCGGCTAAGTAAGCTGCTTCGGGTAAAGTCAATTCACTGACTTCTTTGTCGAAGTAATATTCGCTGGCAGCTTTAATACCACGAGGTTTTAAGCCGACACCATAAGAAACTGTGTTTAAGTAGCACGCAAGAATCGTATCTTTATCCATCTTAGCATCTGCCTGAATCGCTAAGAAGATTTCACCGATTTTACGTGTGTAAGTTTGTTCTTCGTTAGGGTAATAATTCTTCTTGATTGTCTGTTGGGTGATGGTGGAAGCACCACTTGAAATACCTCCGCCTTTAATATTTCCGATAGCCGCAGAAATAATACGAGGAATATCGAAACCGTTATGTTCATAATAACGTGCATCCTCTGCTGAAACAATAGCGTCGATCATGACTTGCGGAATTTCTTCAAAGTCTACCGGTTCGACACCGTACGTATAAAACGCTTTATCATTGCTGTCTAATAATGTGAATGGCTGATAGCGTAAAATCTTATCGGGATCGAACGCAGCTGTGTCTTGAATGATGGAGTAAACCATATTCAATACCATTGCGATTACCACAACGACGATAATGCCTAGACCACCTAAAATTCCTCGACGGATATAGCGTTGTTTACGCTTTTTACTCATCTTCGAGAAACTTCCCCCTTTTTTCTTTTTTACTGTTTTTAAGGCAGTCTTTTTAATAGGGGTATTTTTCTTTTCGTTTTCCAAATCCTAATCCTCCTTAAAATATACTTCATGCACAACACTTAGATAATCTAATTCAGGAGCATAGCCCCATTTAACTAAATATCCGTGTTCTTTGATGTCTTCATAAAGTAAAGAGTGCCGTTTGGCATGACGATACTTATCAACTAGATAAGTAGCATCGAGTAGATATACTTCGTTTTTTTGAGTGAATTGAATAATTAAAAAAGCAATGCCGCCATGTCTTTTAATAGCATCGAGATGATCGATTTGATGTTCATGAATACTTGTGAAAGGAAATGAATTTTTAGCACATTCCTTAGCTTCAAAATCGATATAGCGACCTTTATAGATGCCATTGTAGTCAGTTGTTGAAGGTATTTTAAAATACGCTTCAACAATTTTTGCCAAGCTTCGTCTAGGGTAGTCCACTTTAACAATTTGGACAGGGGTAGGCTTTTTGTGAATCACAGCTAAATCGTGCGCTAAATAATATTTATTGCTTTGATTGAGTGCGTTCTCTAAAGAATAGCCTCGTCTAGACGTATCATTTTTCTTCTGACTAGATATCGACAAGGGCGTTGGCTTTTTTAAATTTGGATAATTAACCATGAAGTATCACCGTAACTTATTATAGCATAGCTTTACTTTCTTTTCAAAGAATTCCTTATCTAATAGGGCACTTTTAAGATTTTTATAAGCTTTCCCAAACTGTTTTAAAGTTTAAATATCATTTTTTAATGATTAGTCATAGCATTTCTTGATTTTTTTTAATAAACACCTTGATTTTCTTCCTGATTTTTGTAAGAATATTAGTGTGAATAAGAAAGAGAAGTGATATGATGGAAACAAAGTTACAATTAAATCCTACAAAAATCTTAAATAAAGAATTTAAAGTTGATTTTAAAGGATACAATGCCTCAGAGGTAGATTACTTTTTAGATATCGTTATGGGCGATTATGAAACTTTCAAGAATCTGTTGAATCTTGCCTATGAAAAAATTGAAGCTTTAAATGCGAAAAACGCTCAGCTTAAAGAAACAATCCAAACCCTAGAACAAGAGAATGCTTTACGTAAAGATCAGCTTTCATTAGCTGAAGGTACTTCTACTAGTAATGTGGATTTATTAAAACGTATTTCTGCTTTGGAAAAAGAAGTATTCGGAAATCGTTAATTCAAACTGTTTATTTCAGATAATCGCTGCTTATATTTGTAAGTAGAGGAAAGTCCATGCTCGCACGGGCTGCGATGCCCGTAGTGTTTGTGCATAACGAAAAAATAAGTTATGGCAGTTGCAAATTGATGTGATTGACGACAGGTGAAATCCTTCCTGCTAGTCAGATGGAAAGAAGCCGTAAAAGTGCCACAGAAACGAAACGATGGGAAACCATCGATGAAAAGAGGTAAACTCCGCAAGCGAGAAACCCAAATTTGGTAGGGGAACCACTTTAGAGGAAATGAACGATAAAGAGGACATCGAAAGGTGTAGATAAATGATTATCCTAGACAAAACATGGCTTATGAAATGAACGATTAAAGAGTCTTTGAAATAAGGCTCTTTTTTTTGCTTAGAGTTGAAAAAGAAGTGAAATATGTTATAATGGATTTATGCTTAGAAAATGGAGAGATTGATATGAATTTGCCTAATAAATTAACGGTATTTAGAATGGTCTTGGTTCCGACGATTTTAGCGGTTGCTCTTTTAGGGGAAGATGGGATAGTGACGTGGGATATTTTAGGTAGTCAATTAAGTTTAATGCACTTAATCTGCCTTGTTTTATTTATTATCGCTTCTTTAACTGATTTATTTGACGGCAAGCTGGCTCGTAAACACAATCTAGTAACAACTTTCGGTAAGTTTATGGATCCGATTGCCGATAAAATGTTAGTTAATACGATGCTGGTGTTACTAGCATATTGGCGTATGGTTCCTGTTGTTTGCGTCGTTTTGATGATTATGCGTGATTTGATTGTCGATGCGATTAGACTTTTAGCCGCCGAAAAGCAAGTTGTTGTTGCAGCCGGTCCTTTAGGAAAGTTAAAAACCGTTATGCAGATGACGGCTATTATTATTGTCTTGTTAGATAATTTCCCACTTGGATTTTTAGGGGTATCATTTGATTTAATAACAATTTGGTTGGCAACCTTGATTTCTGTCATTTCGGGCTTGGATTACTTAAACAAGCATAAAGATATGATTATGGAGAGTATTTAATGATGGAAAGTTTAGGTAAGTTATTGATAGATAGAAATTTATCTATTGCCAGTATTGAAAGTTTTACCGTCGGTGCTTTTGCCAATCGCCTTGGCAGTGTTTCCGGCATTTCTAAAGTCTATAGAGGTAGTGCTGTAACTTATCAAACAGCGATGAAGGAAAAAATTTTAGGTATCAGCCATACTAAAGTAGAAAAGTACGGCGTTGTGAGTGAAGAAATTGCCGGTGATATGGCGATTCTAGGTCAAAAGTTATTTGAGAGCGATATATGTATTTCCTTTACGGGTAATGGTGGTCCTTTACCTATGGAAGACAAACCGGTCGGCTTATGCTTTGTCGGTTTAAAAATAAAAGAGAAATTAAATGTTTATACGCTTCATCTTCAAGGAAATAGAGATGAAATTAAGAATCAGGCGATTGATTTTGGAGAAAAGATGATTTTAGAAAAAATAAAAGAAATGGAGGAAGAATAATCATGGCAGCAAGCAAACAAAAAGAGATAGGAAGACCAACAGAAGATAAAAAAGATGCCGCTTTGGCAGATGCCATTAAACAGATTGAAAAGCAGTTTGGCAAAGGTGCGGTTATGCGTTTAGGCGATCGAGCAGATTTAAGTGTCGATGTTATCCCGACAGGCTCATTGGCATTAGATTTAGCTTTAGGGATCGGTGGTTATCCAAAAGGACGTATCATTGAAATTTACGGACCTGAATCAAGTGGTAAGACAACCTTGACGTTGCACGCAATTGCGGAAATACAAAAAAAGGGCGGTAGAGCAGCTTTTATTGATGCAGAACATGCCATTGACCCGGTTTATGCTAAGGCTCTAGGTGTCAATATTGATGAGTTAATCTTGTCACAGCCTGATAGCGGGGAACAAGGTTTGGAAATTGCGGAAACATTAGTGCGTTCAGGTGCCATTGACTTGGTGGTTGTCGATTCAGTTGCAGCTTTAGTCCCACAAGTTGAGTTAGATGGTGAAATGGGCGATTCGCAAATGGGGTTACAGGCACGTTTGATGTCAAAAGCATTAAGAAAACTTTCAGGCGTCATGAACAAAACAGATTGTACAATTATCTTTATTAACCAGCTACGTGAGAAAATCGGTGTGATGTTCGGTAATCCCGAAACGACAACAGGTGGTCGTGCATTGAAATTCTATTCATCAGTAAGAATAGAAATTCGTCGAGGCAGTCCGATTAAACAAGGAACTGACATTATCGGTAATGAAACGAATATTAAAGTTGTCAAAAACAAAGTAGCACCTCCGTTTAAAACACTAACGGTTGATATTATTTATGGGGAAGGTATTTCTAAAACCGGCGAAGTGCTTGATTTAGCCGTTGACAATGATTTAGTAGAAAAAAGCGGTGCTTGGTATGCTTATCGTGGCGATAAAATCGGGCAAGGTAGAGAAAACGCTAAAACTTATTTAAAAGAACACCCTGATTTGATGGAAGCGTTAGTTTTAGCTTTGAAAGAATCTTTAAATAGCCGTCAGGAAGATGTAGCTATAGAAGAAGTAAGTGCATAATTTATCCGAAAACTTGGCAGGTTGAACTGCTGAGTTTTTTATTTCCCACAAAATCACGCCTTTTATATGTATAATCTTTGATTTTTATTGAAGTTTTTACAAAATTAGTATAAAATAGAAGGCGTATTGTCAGCCAACAATTACAAGATCGTTTGATTGCAATTTTTAAATAGATCAAAGTTGAATAATTTAATATGAGATAGGAGGATTGGTTTATGCCCGAATTAACACCATTTACCATCTTGTCTTATGTTCTTATTTTAGCGGTGGGGATGTTGATTACAAAGATTATTTATTCCTTAAACATCTTCAAAGCCAATGTCAGTGCTTCAAAAATCGTTGAAGAAGCTAATAGTAAAGCAGATAGTTTAGTTAAAGAAGCCATTCTTGATGGTAAAAATCAAGCTTATGAATTAAAGTTAGAAGCTGAAAAAGAAATCAAAATCAAAAAACAAGAAGTTACCGATTTTGAAAATAAGTTATTACAGCGTGAACAAAGCATTGACCGTCGTGATATTGCTTTGCAGGGAAGAGAAGATACTCTTGAACATAAAGCAAATCAGTTGAACGATAAGCAGATAGAACTAGACAATATGGAGGCGCTTTTAAAAGAAAAAATCAACTCAAAAATTGCAGAACTTGAAAAAATTGCGGAAATGACCGCAAGTGAAGCAAAAACAGAGCTTTTTAAACAAGTTGAACAGAAAATTGCACAAGAAACAACAGCATTTATTAAAGAAAAAGAAGAAGAAGCAAAAGGCAAAGCAGCCTTGTTAGCACGCGATATTATCGCAACAGCTATTCATCGCTATGCACAAGAAGAAACCATCGAAAAGACCGTTTCGGTTGTCGCTTTACCTTCTGAGGAAATGAAAGGTCGTATCATCGGTCGTGAAGGTCGTAATATTAAAGCATTGGAACAGGCGACCGGTGTTGAGTTAATCATTGATGACACACCTGAAGCCATTACGTTATCTTCTTTTGATCCGATCAGAAGAGAAGTTGCTCGTCTATCACTTGAAAAGTTAATTCATGATGGACGTATTCAACCGGGGCGTATTGAGGAAGTCGTTGAAAGAACACGTAATGAATTAAACGAAACGATTCGCCAAGCAGGTGAAGATGCTTTCTTCCAATGCGGTATTTCCAGAGTCGATAAAGAAATCGTGATGATGATTGGTAAGATGAAATATCGTACAAGCTATGGTCAAAATGGGTTACAACACTCATTAGAGGTTGCTCATTTAAGTGGTATTATGGCAGCTGAATTAGGCTTAAATCAGCAGTTGGCAAAACGTGCCGGATTACTTCATGACTTAGGTAAATCAATTGATTACGAAGTTGAGGGCAGCCACGTTGAAATCGGGGCTAAATATGCCCGTAAACATGGCGAAAATCAAGTTGTTGTCAATGCCATTGAATCTCATCATGGTGATGTACCGCCAACAAGTGTTATCTCAATTTTAGTTGCGGCAGCTGATACATTAAGTGCGGCACGTCCTGGTAGCCGTTTGGAAAGTTTGGAAAATTACATTTCCAGATTAGAAAAATTAGAAGCTATCGGTAATGAGTTTGAAGGTGTTGAAAAGACATTTGCAATTCAGGCCGGTCGTGAAATCCGTGTTATCGTTAAACCGGATAAGGTAGATGATTTACAAAGCCATAAAATCGCTCGCGAAATTAAAGAAAAAATTGAGAATGAATTAACATATCCTGGTCATATTAAAGTGACAG
>ERZ808028.971-NODE-971-length-19346-cov-7.354507_pt1 | contig 19346 bp, 10 predicted proteins | sample MGYA00380184_ERZ808028 | MGnify/ENA primary metagenome ERZ808028 (study PRJEB31490, sample SAMN06133397) | mouse gut metagenome | isolation source: J8_1 | host: mice | place: China: Chengdu | collected 2015-05 ...
CGAACCTAACCGCCTGCTGTTCCAGGGCGTCCAGCGCCTCTACAGCGCCGACTGGGACCGCCCGTGGGGCGATGAAAAACCGCATAGCACGATGGTGTTTATCGGGATTCAGCTGCCGGAGGAAGAGATTCGGGCGGCGTTTGCGGGGTTGAGGAAGTAAGGGGTTATGGGCCGGATAAGGCGCAGCCGCATCCGGCCTGATATTTCACTCAAAATAGTCCATATCCAGTTTCGGCACCTTCAACAAACGTGAAGAAACCCCTACTTCGTTTTCGATCATTAAGTGCACCAGGCGTTCCCCATCAACCAACACCATACCCTCGACGGATTGAGCAAAGTCACGCGCCTGAGACGTAAATCCAGAAGTGGTAATAAACACCCCACGTTTCGCCTTTTGCCCAGCCAGTGCGCCGTAAAATGCCTGTAATTCTGGCCTGCCTACAGTGTTCTGCCAACGTTTTGCCTGAACATAAACTTTCTCCAGGCCAAGTTTATCAAGCGATATCACACCATCGATGCCACCATCTCCAGTACCGCCAACACGCTGCAAATCATCACGGTGGCCGCCATACCCCAGGCGATGCAAAACATCCAGAACAATGACTTCAAAGCGCGAAGGAGAAACCTGCAATAAGTTTTCCAGAACCTCATCAGCCACCGCATCACGAAGCTCTTTTAGCGCCTGATCTAACCGATCGTCCGGGCTGCTCTTTGCAAGTTCTTCATGATCGGGAGAGTCGGCTTTCGGATCTAAATCGACGGCATCCGGCCGTGACTTAAGTTTGACATTCACAAAATCGAAGGCCAGATGGTTCGTCTCCTGCTCCGTCATTGGCTGGGGATGAGACGCAACCCAGTCAAAACCCGCAGGAGTCAGGCACCATTTGCCACGCGACAAACTTTGCGACAACCCGGCACGTTTTAAACGGTCATGTGCCCAGCCTGCACGATTTTTATAAACAAGTTGTCCGCTGGTAATGACTTTCGCTCGCTGGCTGTCATCCAGTCCTAATGCATCCGCGGCAGCCTCATGAACATCACGCGCGGCTGCACCTTCCGGTTTTGTCGCCAGATAACGCAGAACAGGTTCAATAAATTTGTCATAGGTAGGAACCGTCATAGTACATCCTTGCAGAATCAGGTAGATGTTTTTCGGCTACTATAACACTACCAAAATAGACGAACACGTTAGAAATGAGTCAGTTGCTGTGACTCCGGTCATTGTCCGGAAAGGTACAGAAAGCTAAGATAAGACGTTATGGGCCTTAAATATTTGGACAGGCCCACACAGCAATGGATTAATAACAATGATGAATAAATCCAACTTCGAATTCCTGAAGGGCGTCAACGACTTCACTTATGCCATCGCCTGTGCGGCGGAAAATAACTACCCGGATGATCCCAACACGACGCTGATTAAAATGCGTATGTTTGGCGAAGCCACAGCGAAACATCTTGGTCTGTTACTCAACATCCCCCCTTGTGAGAATCAACACGATCTCCTGCGTGAACTCGGCAAAATCGCCTTCATTGATGACAACATTCTCTCCGTGTTCCACAAATTACGCCGCATTGGTAACCAGGCGGTGCACGAATATCATAACGATCTCGACGATGCCCAGATGTGCCTGCGGCTAGGCTTCCGTCTGGCTGTCTGGTACTACCGTCTGGTCACCAAAGATTATGACTTCCCGGTGCCGGTGTTTGTGTTGCCGGAACGTGGTGAAAACCTCTATCACCAGGAAGTGCTGACGCTAAAACAGCAGCTTGAACAGCAGGCGCGAGAAAAAGCGCAGAGTCAGGCAGAAGTCGAAGCGCAACAGCAGAAACTGGTTGCCCTGAACGGCTATATCGCCATTCTGGAAGGCAAACAGCAGGAAACAGAAGCGCAAACCCAGGCTCGCCTTGCGGCACTGGAAGCACAGCTCGCCGAGAAGAACGCGGAACTGGCCAAACAGACCGAACAGGAACGTAAGGCTTACCACAAAGAAATTACCGATCAGGCCATCAAGCGCACGCTCAACCTCAGCGAAGAAGAGAGCCGCTTCCTGATTGATGCACAACTGCGTAAAGCAGGCTGGCAGGCCGATAGCAAAACCCTGCGCTTCTCCAAAGGCGCACGCCCTGAACCCGGCGTCAATAAAGCCATTGCCGAATGGCCGACCGGGAAAGATGAAACGGGTAATCAGGGCTTTGCGGATTATGTGTTGTTTGTCGGCCTCAAGCCCATCGCGGTGGTAGAAGCGAAACGTAAAAATATCGACGTTCCCGGCAAGCTCAATGAGTCGTATCGCTACAGTAAATGTTTCGATAATGGCTTCCTGCGGGAAACCTTGCTTGAGCATTACTCACCGGAAGAAGTGCATGACGCGGCGCCGGAGTATGAAACCAGCTGGCAGGACACCAGCGGCCAACAACGGTTTAAAATCCCCTTCTGCTACTCGACCAACGGGCGCGAATACCGCGCAGCAATGAAAACCAAAAGCGGCATCTGGTATCGCGACGTGCGTGATACCCGCAATATGTCGAAAGCCTTACCCGAGTGGCACCGTCCGGAAGAACTGCTGGAAATGCTCGGCAGCGAACCGCAAAAACAGAATCAGTGGTTTGCCGATAACCCTGGCATGAGCGAGCTGGGCCTGCGTTATTATCAGGAAGATGCCGTCCGCGCGGTTGAAAAGGCAATCGTCAAGGGGCAACAAGAGATCCTGCTGGCGATGGCGACCGGAACCGGTAAAACCCGCACCGCAATCGCCATGATGTTCCGCCTGATCCAGTCCCAGCGTTTTAAACGCATTCTCTTCCTTGTCGATCGCCGTTCTCTTGGCGAACAGGCGCTGGGCGCGTTTGAAGATACGCGTATTAACGGCGACACCTTCAACAGCATTTTCGACATTAAAGGGCTGACGGATAAATTCCCCGAAGACAGCACCAAAATTCACGTTGCCACCGTACAGTCGCTGGTAAAACGCACCCTGCAATCGGATGAACCGATGCCGGTGGCCCGTTACGACTGTATCGTCGTCGATGAAGCGCATCGCGGCTATATTCTCGATAAAGAGCAGACCGAAGGCGAACTGCAGTTTCGCAGCCAGCTGGATTATGTCTCTGCCTACCGTCGCATTCTCGATCACTTCGATGCGGTAAAAATCGCCCTCACCGCCACCCCGGCGCTGCATACGGTGCAGATTTTCGGCGAGCCGGTTTACCGTTACACCTACCGGACCGCGGTCATTGACGGTTTTCTGATCGACCAGGATCCACCGATTCAAATCACCACCCGCAACGCCCAGGAAGGGGTTTATCTCTCCAAAGGCGAGCAGGTTGAGCGCATCAGCCCGCAGGGGGAAGTGATCAACGACACCCTGGAAGACGATCAGGATTTTGAGGTCGCCGACTTTAACCGTGGCCTGGTGATCCCGGCGTTTAACCGCGCCGTCTGTAACGAACTCACCAACTACCTTGATCCGACCGGATCTCAAAAAACGCTGGTCTTCTGCGTCACCAATGCCCATGCCGATATGGTGGTGGAAGAGCTGCGTACCGCGTTCAAGAAAAAGTATCCGCAACTGGAGCACGACGCAATCATCAAGATCACCGGTGATGCCGATAAAGACGCGCGCAAAGTGCAAACCATGATCACCCGCTTCAATAAAGAGCGGCTGCCCAATATCGTGGTAACCGTCGACCTGCTGACGACCGGCGTCGATATTCCGTCGATCTGTAATATCGTGTTCCTGCGTAAAGTACGCAGCCGTATTCTGTACGAGCAGATGAAAGGCCGCGCCACGCGCTTGTGCCCGGACGTGAACAAAACCAGCTTTAAGATTTTCGACTGTGTCGATATCTACAGCACGCTGGAGAGCGTCGACACCATGCGTCCGGTAGTGGTGCGTCCGAAGGTGGAACTGCAAACGCTGGTCAATGAAATTACCGATTCAGAAACCTATAAAATTACCGAAGCGGATGGCCGTAGCTTTGCCGAGCACAGCCATGAACAACTGGTGGCGAAGCTCCAGCGCATCATCGGCCTGGCCACGTTTAACCGTGACCGCAGCGAAACGATTGATAAACAGGTGCGTCGTCTGGATGAGCTATGCCAGGACGCGGCGGGCGTGAACTTTAACGACTTCGCCTCGCGCCTGCGGGATAAAGGGCCGCACTGGAGCGCCGAAGTCTTTAACAAACTGCCTGGCTTTATCGCCCGTCTGGAAAAGCTGAAAACCGACATCAACAACCTGAATGATGCGCCGATCTTCCTCGATATCGACGATGAAGTAGTGAGCGTAAAATCGCTGTACGGTGATTACGACACGCCGCAGGATTTCCTCGAAGCCTTTGACTCGCTGGTACAACGTTCCCCGAACGCGCAACCAGCATTGCAGGCGGTGATTAATCGCCCGCGCGATCTCACCCGTAAAGGGCTGGTCGAGCTACAGGAGTGGTTTGACCGCCAGCACTTTGAGGAATCTTCCCTGCGCAAAGCGTGGAAAGAGACGCGCAATGAAGATATCGCCGCCCGGCTGATTGGACATATTCGCCGCGCTGCGGTGGGCGATGCGCTGAAACCGTTTGAGGAACGTGTCGATCACGCGCTGACGCGCATCAAGGGCGAAAACGACTGGAGCAGCGAGCAATTAAGCTGGCTCGATCGTTTAGCACAGGCGCTGAAAGAGAAAGTGGTGCTCGACGACGATGTCTTCAAAACCGGCAACTTCCACCGTCGCGGCGGGAAGGCGATGCTGCAAAGAACCTTTGACGATAATCTCGACAGCCTGCTCGATAAATTCAGCGATTATATCTGGGACGAGCTGGCCTGACACGTATACACTTCATCCTTCAGGCTGCCTCTGCGTTGGCTGCGCTCGTTCACCCCGGTCACGTACTTCTGTACGCTCCCGGGGATTCACTCACTTGCCGCCTTGATGCAACCTGAATGATTTTGTGTATATTACCCTCGGCAATTTATTCTTATGCGGCCCAATAAATTTGGGCCGCTGCTTAATTTACGGAACTCCCAATGAACAATAACGATCTGGTCGCGAAGCTGTGGAAGCTGTGCGACAACCTGCGCGATGGCGGCGTTTCCTATCAAAACTACGTCAATGAACTCGCCTCGCTGCTGTTTTTGAAAATGTGTAAAGAGACCGGGCAGGAAGCGGAATACCTGCCGGAAGGCTATCGCTGGGATGACCTGAAATCCCGCATCGGCCAGGAGCAGTTGCAGTTCTACCGTAACCTGCTGGTACATCTGGGCGCCGACAATCAAAAGCTGGTGCAGGCGGTGTTCCAGAACGTCAACACCACCATTACCCAGCCGAAACAGTTGACCGAGCTGGTCAGCAATATGGATTCACTGGACTGGTACAACGGTGCGCACGGTAAGTCGCGCGATGACTTCGGCGATATGTACGAAGGTCTGTTGCAGAAGAACGCCAACGAAACCAAGTCTGGCGCGGGCCAGTACTTCACCCCGCGTCCGCTGATTAAAACCATTATTCATCTGCTGAAACCGCAGCCGCGTGAAGTGGTGCAGGACCCGGCAGCAGGTACGGCGGGCTTTTTGATTGAAGCCGACCGCTACGTTAAGTCGCAGACTAACGATCTGGACGACCTTGATGGCGACACGCAGGATTTCCAGATCCACCGCGCGTTTATCGGCCTCGAACTGGTGCCCGGCACCCGTCGTCTGGCGCTGATGAACTGCCTGCTGCACGATATTGAAGGCAACCTCGACCACGGCGGCGCAATCCGTCTGGGCAACACCCTGGGTAGCGATGGCGAAAACCTGCCGAAGGCGCATATTGTTGCCACTAACCCGCCGTTTGGCAGCGCCGCAGGCACCAACATTACCCGCACCTTTGTTCACCCGACCAGCAACAAACAGTTGTGCTTTATGCAGCATATTATCGAAACGCTGCATCCCGGCGGTCGCGCGGCGGTGGTGGTGCCGGATAACGTGCTGTTTGAAGGCGGCAAAGGCACCGATATTCGTCGTGACCTGATGGATAAGTGTCATCTGCACACCATTCTGCGTCTGCCGACCGGTATTTTTTACGCGCAGGGCGTGAAGACCAACGTGCTGTTCTTTACCAAAGGCACGGTGGCGAACCCGAATCAGGATAAGAACTGCACAGATGATGTGTGGGTGTACGACCTGCGGACCAATATGCCGAGCTTTGGTAAACGCACGCCGTTTACCGACGAGCATTTGCAGCCGTTTGAGCGCGTGTATGGCGAAGATCCCCACGGCTTAAGCCCGCGTACTGAAGGGGAATGGAGTTTTAACGCCGAAGAGACGGAAGTTGCCGACAGCGAAGAAAACAAAAACACCGATCAGCATCTGGCCACCAGTCGCTGGCGCAAGTTCAGCCGCGAGTGGATCCGCACCGCGAAATCCGATTCGCTGGATATCTCCTGGCTGAAAGATAAAGACAGTATTGATGCCGACAACCTGCCGGAGCCGGATGTGTTAGCGGCAGAAGCGATGGGTGAGCTGGTGCAGGCGCTGGGTGAACTGGATGCGCTGATGCGTGAACTGGGGGCGAGCGATGAGGCAGATGCGCAGCGTCAGTTGCTGGAAGAAGCGTTTGGTGAGGTGAAGGAATGAGTGCGGGGAAATTGCCGGAGGGGTGGGTTAATACAACCATAGAGAATATTTCTGTAAAATGTTCTCAGCGGGTTCCTGCTGAGAACGAAGAATTTATTTATGTTGATATTGGAAGTATAAACCGCGAACTAAAGTTTATTGAAACCCCTCAATATCTTTCTGGTAAAAATGCTCCAAGTCGAGCAAGAAAGGTTATTAAGGCAGGAGATGTAATTGTTTCCTTAACCAGACCTAATTTAAATGCAGTTGCCTTAGTTGATGAAAAATATGATAATCAAATTGCTTCAACTGGATTTGAAGTTATACATCCGGTACAAGTCGAAAGTAAGTATATATTTGGGCTAGTTCGCTCGCGTCATTTCATTGATTCTATTTCTGGTTTAGTGCAGGGGGCATTGTATCCTGCGGCAAAGTCCAGTGATGTTCAATCTTACGTATTTCCGTTGCCACCGCTTGCCGAACAAAAAATCATCGCTGAAAAACTCGATACGCTGCTGGCGCAGGTAGACAGCACCAAAGCACGTCTTGAGCAAATCCCACAAATCCTGAAACGATTTCGTCAGGCGGTGTTGACATATGCGGTCAATGGAACGTTAACATCGGAATGGAGGGAAATTAATACTCCGGATGAAATAGATATTAATGAAATTTCTGATATTTTATTTCAGAATAAAATAACACTAGGTAATTTTGGAAAAAAAACAACGCGTGCAGATATTGTAACAGAAGAAGAAATGTCTCTTGTTGTACAACATATAGATAAATGGAAATTAATTCGTATTGGAGAAATATGTGGATGCATAGTCCCTAATCGAGATAAGCCGAAAACTTTTAGTGGTGGATACCACTGGCTTTTAACACAGAATTTCGCTGAAAGCTCTATTTGGATAAATTATTCACAAATCAAGTTAGGACTTAGCCCTGAAGAAATAATAAAATACAAATCCCGCATTGTACCTAAAGGGAATGTCATAATGACTTGTGTTGGGCGTGTCGGAATGTCAGCAGTACTTGAAGAAGATGCTGTAATTAATCAGCAACTACACGCTTTTATTACAAATGATTACATCACCCCTGAATACCTGGCCTATTGCATTAGAGCCAATAAGAAATTTTTTGATAAAAAAGCGACATCAACAACTATTAATTATCTTAATAAAACAGCATGCAATTCATTACCGATACCACTCCCATGTTTTGAAGAACAACTCGAAATCGTTCGCCGCGTCGAACAACTCTTCGCCTACGCCGACACCATAGAAAAACAGGTCAACAACGCCTTAGCTCGCGTCAACAAACTGACGCAATCCATCCTGGCAAAAGCGTTCCGTGGAGAACTCACCGCCCAGTGGCGGGCCGAAAACCAGGAATTAATCAGCGGAGAAAACAGCGCCGCCGCGTTGCTGGAGAAAATCAAAGCTGAACGCGCAGCCAGCGGGGGTAAAAAAGCCTCGCGCAAAAAATCCTGAACATTATTTTCTGGCGCACCTTTTCGGTGCGCTTTTTATTATTTCACGCCAATCATAACTCCCGCAAATATATTTAAATCATTCCAGAAACTGCCCATTTTATTCTATTTTTAGCTGGACTTTTCCTGTATTTACTGATGATATATCCAGGTATTTAGCGCGGTGCGGATGTGCGCCAACACACCCGCACCGCTCATCACAATCCCTATTTCACGAGAATAGTAATCATGACTGACACGCATTCTATTGCACAACCGTTCGAAGCAGAAGTCTCCCCGGCAAATAACCGTCAATTAACCGTGAGTTATGCGAGCCGCTACCCGGATTACAGCCGTATTCCCGCCATCACCCTGAAAGGTCAGTGGCTGGAAGTCGCCGGTTTTGCCACCGGCACGGTGGTAGATGTCAAAGTGATGGAAGGCTGTATTGTCCTCACCGCCCAACCACCCGCCGCCGAAGAGAGCGAACTGATGCAGTCGCTGCGCCAGGTGTGCAAACTGTCGGCGCGTAAACAAAAGCAGGTGCAGGCGTTTATTGGAGTGATTGCCGGTAAACAGAAAGTCGCGTAACAGCGTTTACTCCCGGTTAACCACCGGGAGCCTTCCACTGACTCAATAGAAACTTTCCCCCTCAGTAAATATTTACCCACCACCTTTTGCAGTAAAAATCTATTGTTTCAGTACGTTGCGAAAGCGATAATAGAGGCTTAGCAATGAGGAAGGCACATCTTATGGAATCAATTCAAGCCTGGATTGAAAAATTTATTGAGCAAGCACAGCAAAAAAGTTCACAATCCACCAAAGATTATCCAACGTCTTACCGTAACCTGCGAGTAAAAGTGAGTTTCGGTTATGGCAATTTTACATCTATTCCCTGGTTTGCATTTCTGGGAGAAGGTCAGGAAGTTTCTAACGGTATATATCCCGTTATTCTCTATTATAAAGATTTTGATGAGTTGGTTTTGGCTTATGGTATAAGCGACACGAATAAACCACATGCCCAATGGCAGTTCTCTTCAGACATACCTAAAACAATCGCAGAGTATTTCCAGACAACTTCAGGTGTTTATCCTAAAAAATACGGACAGTCCTATTACGCCTGTTCCCAAAAAGTCTCACAGGGTCTTGATTATACCCGGTTTGCCTCCATGCTGGACAACATAATCAACGACTATAAATTAATATTTAATTCTGGCAAGAGTGTTATTCCACCTATGTCAAAAACTGAATCATACTGTCTGGAAGATGCGTTAAATGATTTGTTTATCCCTGAAACCACGATAGAGACGATACTCAAACGATTAACCATCAAAAAAAATATTATCCTCCAGGGGCCGCCCGGCGTTGGAAAAACCTTTGTTGCACGCCGTCTGGCTTACCTGCTGACAGGAGAAAAGGCTCCGCAACGCGTCAATATGGTTCAGTTCCATCAATCTTATAGCTATGAGGATTTTATACAGGGCTATCGTCCGAATGGCGTCGGCTTCCGACGTAAAGACGGCATATTTTACAATTTTTGTCAGCAAGCTAAAGAGCAGCCAGAGAAAAAGTATGTTTTTATTATAGATGAAATCAATCGTGCCAATCTCAGTAAAGTATTTGGCGAAGTGATGATGTTAATGGAACATGATAAACGAGGTGAAAACTGGTCTGTTCCCTTAACCTATTCCGAAAACGATGAAGAACGATTCTATGTCCCGGAGAATGTTTATATTATCGGTTTAATGAATACTGCCGATCGCTCTCTGGCCGTTGTTGATTATGCCCTGCGCAGACGATTTTCTTTCATAGATATTGAGCCTGGTTTTGATACACCACAGTTCCGTAATTTTTTACTGAATAAAAAAGCAGAACCTTCATTTGTTGAGTCTTTATGCCAAAAAATGAATGAGTTAAACCAGGAAATCAGCAAAGAGGCCACTATCCTTGGGAAAGGATTCCGCATTGGGCATAGTTACTTCTGCTCCGGGTTGGAAGATGGCACCTCTCCTGATACGCAATGGCTTAAGGAAATTGTGATGACGGATATCGCCCCTTTACTCGAAGAATATTTCTTTGATGACCCCTATAAACAACAGATATGGGCCGACAAATTATTAGGTGACTCATAGTGGAACAGCCCGTGATACCTGTCCGTAATATCTATTACATGCTTACCTATGCATGGGGTTATTTACAGGAAATTAAGCAGGCCGACCTTGAAGCCATTCCCGGTAACAATCTTCTTGATATCCTGGGGTATGTATTAAATAAAGGGGTTTTACAGCTTTCACGCCGAGGGCTTGAGCTTGATTACAATCCTAATACCGAGATCATTCCTGGCATCAAAGGGCGAATAGAGTTTGCTAAAACAATACGCGGCTTCCATCTTAATCATGGGAAAACCGTCAGTACTTTTGATCTGCTTAATGAAGATACGCTGGCTAACCGAATTATAAAAAGCACATTAGCCATGTTAATTAAGCATGAAAAGTTAAACTCAACCATCAGAGATGAAGCTCGTTCACTTTATAGAAAATTACCGGGCATTAGCACTCTTCATTTAACTCCGCAGCATTTCAGCTATCTGAATGGCGGAAAGAACACGCGTTATTATAAATTTGTTATCAGCGTCTGCAAGTTCATCGTCAATAATTCTATCCCAGGTCAAAACAAAGGACACTACCGTTTCTATGATTTTGAAAGAAACGAAAAAGAGATGTCATTACTTTATCAAAAGTTTCTTTTTGAATTTTGCCGCCGTGAATTAACGTCTGCAAATACAACCCGCTCTTATTTAAAATGGGATGCATCGAGCATATCGGATCAGTCACTTAATTTGTTACCTCGAATGGAAACTGACATCACCATTCGCTCATCAGAAAAAATACTTATCGTTGACGCCAAATACTATAAGAGCATTTTTTCACGACGAATGGGCTCAGAAAAATTTCACTCTCAAAATCTTTATCAACTGATGAATTACTTATGGTCGTTAAAACCTGAAAATGGCGAAAACATAGGGGGTTTATTAATATACCCCCACGTAGACACCGCAGTGAAACATCGTTATAAAATTAATGGCTTCGATATTGGCCTGTGTACCGTCAATTTAGGTCAGGAATGGCCGTGTATACATCAAGAATTACTCGCCATTTTCGATGAATATCTCAAATAAGCGGTAAGTTTTATAGAAAATACCGCTCCCGACACGACGTCGGGAGCGGCACATCATCAGGAGGCGATCACCTCCACCAGCACATCCGTTGCCCAGCTCTCTTCGCTGTTGGCCACATTCCCTTCCTTGCAGGCCTGAGCCATTTTGACTAACTGGAAAGAAACGTCATCGCGGAAATCAAAGTAATGCCATTGCGATGCAAAGTTGATGCGCCAGTAGCCCATCCCCTGATCGAAGCGGATCTTCAATACCTGACCATCCTCAAAAGTCACCGTCAGTTTACGATGGTGAGGGATATCGCGCGGCGAATCGAACACCGTCAGTTCTATCGGCCTGCCCAGCGCAGCAGCAAACCACTGATCAGCGAAATCCTGAAAATCCGCTATGCTCATCCAGTCATGGAAAGGCCGGTTACCGGGGCGATCTTTATCTTTAAACAGCGTATCCAGCGCCACTTCAGCGCCATCGGTCAGCTTTGTTTTTAGCGGTTTCAGAATTGATCCCAACAACGCCAGCGCAACCGGGTTTTGCAGATAGCGATCGGTATAGTGAACGCCGGTAATTCGCGTGTTTTTCATCAGTGACTGCGCTTCTTCATGGTCGTTAAACAGCACGTCCCAGAAGCGTTGCCCAAACTGCGAAAGTGGTCCATTCAACTGTTTGTGGATCTGAATGTCTTTGACCCGCTCGACAGCGTTGGCGGCTTTAGCGGGCAGAATAAACTCGTTCAGTTCTACCGTTTGATAACCGAGACTACGCACCACCAGTTCGTCATTCAGGTGCCACTCCGGCCCCGGAATCGTTGCCTGCTGACTGCGAGAGGCCAGCGTCATCACGCGATCGGCAAAGGTGACCTGGGCAACAATCGGTAATTGCAGCTCCTGCTCAACATGGCACAACCGCACACCCAGCGCAGTAAATTGCGAAAGTTCATGCAATAGATCCGGGTCATCCACTCCCGCAGGGATAACAAGATCGACCTCGACGTTGTCTTTTAGCCGATAGCTCTGAATAGCTGCGCGGAACTGACGGGCGTATAAATCCCACTCATTGGGCGCGCCGGTCATCCATAGGGTAAGCTTTTCAGCACCTTCGTTAATCGCCCGGCGAATCGTATCGCCAATAGCGCCAGGGCAGTAGCGGGCATCCGGCAGCGAGAATGTCTCTTCATCCGGTAAACCGATGTAATACGTGAAGTCATCGCCAAGCCAGGCCAGCGCAACTTTGCGATCCAGCAAATCGTGATCGTGGCGAGTCTGGGAATCAAGCAGGCATTCACTACATGCAGTATCACAATGGCGGCAGCCTAACTGTTTCACCATTCCCTGCAATATAGCTTCAATGTGTACCGGTGCGCTGGAGGCAAAACCTGCACCACCGCTGATCACATCATAAAGCTGTACGGCTAATACCGATTGCCCATCCTCCAGTCTGACCGGACGTACAGAATAGCCGAGTTCTGCGGCGGAGATACCCAGAACGCCTGCCAGCGCCTGACGCAGAGCAACCGCCAGAGTCATGGCGACAATCCGCCCCTCCTCTGTGTTATCTGGCAGATACTCGCCATTTTGTGGTTTGCGCAGAACCATTTCAAAGACATCGGTGCGCGCCAGTGCGCCCAGGGTGACGTTCTTCATGAGTGCTGTCGAACCGGGGCAAATCAGACGATGATTCTGGCTGTCGCGATCCGCTTTACCCGGACGCGGTGGATAGTGAGCTTCCATACTTTTCGGCGCATCATTTTCATTCAGCATCGACTCAGCACGGCCACAGCTCAGACACAATGCATAACCGTGTCCACCTTCCCCCAGACTTTGCTGGAAAACATGCCCATCAGCCCCAGAAGCCATATAACCCATTAGCGGGTTAGGCAACGGTACGGGCTCTGCTTTAACAAAGACCCAGGCGGGGACAACCGGGACGAATTTCATGGTTTCAATATTGTTCGTTACCGGAGCGTGTGCATCGGTGACAAACCCGGCAGGCTGCAACACCTGACGGCGATTATCCATGGTTATTTTTTCGCCGCAGGCGCTGTTGGAGCAAAAGAGCATCCCGGAACTGCTCATCCCCTCTTCATAGCCAATGGTCCCGCATTTGTGACAGCGCCAGGCGCAATCCAGACGCTGGGCTTCATTGGTATCAGCATTAATGTTGTGCCAGTGCAGTGAGACACCGGCAGAGCGGAAGACACGGCCATCAAGAATGATCTCTGCTCCCGGTGCATATTCACGAATGGCAACACCGAGGTTACGGGAAGGTAATCCTTTATAACGGGAGACGTTATCTTCACGGTCCTTTTTATCACGACTTTTCTGCGATTTTTCGCGGATATAATCTTCCATCGTGAAGTTATCAAACGTCACTACATCTGTCGGGAAACCGTATCCCGGCAGGAAGGTTCTGGCAGCCAGATCGCGCAGCAGATACTCGCCACAGTGCCGTTTCTTCTCCAGCTCTATGCGCTTACGATAAGGCGTTTGCGGCTGCGACTCACGCTCCTGGGTCACGAGATCGCGATAAACGGAGAGCCACCGCTGTTGCAGGAAGGTGATCGCATTGATTGTTTTATCCCGCAGATGTTCGGCTCTTGCGCCATGCAACGCCGTACCTTTCACCAGCCGTTCCAGCGCCGTGTCGATATCAAGAACCGGGCGTTCCAGCCAGACTTTAAAGCGTTCGCATTTTGACTGCCCGTCATCTTCACCGAAAAACCAGAGGCTATCGAGGCTGGTTTTCTCTTTATCGGTTTCGCCAATAACGTTACATAAAAAGTCAGACAGTAATAATGCATTGACGTGACGTTGCACCAGTCGGGCGGAGTTCATCGCGACCATGGGTGCCGGGATCATGGTTTCAAATGGCCAGAGTGGGTTGGCAAAAACCTGCTGGTCGTGTGGGTTACCTTTGCATAGGGTATCTCATCCAGCTTCATCGGATTGGGCTGTTTGACCAACATCTCACGTATGTAACGTGCTTCGGGGGAATGCGTAAGCGCATAAAAGCGATCAGAGCTTATCCCTTTAATTTTATTATCATTTTCATCTCTTAGTTCCAGATCAGGTATTTGCTCTATTTCGTCTAACGGAAGAGAAACGTTTTTGGATGGTTCCAGTTCAGGAATCACCCGACTTCCGTCCAGAACATCGATGCGCTCCTGCGGGATACCGGATAATTCAGAGAGAAATTTTTTCAGCTGCTTTTCGGCGTCGCTGCCGGCAATGGTCGCAGAGGTCGCTACAAAGCGCACATCATCTGGCGTCACGCCAAACGCTGTCATCACACGACGCAGCTGGAGTGCCAGTTCAGCGGCCTGCGACCCGACATAGGTATGCGCTTCATCCAGTACAATCCAGCGTAGTGATTTTTGTGCTTTAGATTGCTGGATAATCGGGGCGTCGACCTGGCGAACCATCATATATTCCAGCATCGTGCCGTTGGTCACCAGAATCGGCGCAGGTTCTTCACGCATTTTTTCGCGCGAGAGCACCTCATTCGGCCTTTTTGCCTGTTCGCTTTTTACCGAAGCGTGTAGGTTTTCGGTGTTGCCGTTGTAAAGGCAGTAGCGGATCCCGGTACCAAAACCACGCGTCCAGGCATCCAGACGCTCGCGCTGTGAATTAATCAGGGCGTTCAATGGATAGAGAAAAAGGGCTCGGACACCGACCAACGGATTGTTGCCATTTTCATGCAGTTCCCGGTAAAGATCTTCCAGCACCGGTACCATAAAACATTCCGTTTTACCTGAACCCGTACCACTGGTTACCACCACTGAATGTTTCTTTTCCAGCAAAGCTTTCCAACTGGCTAACTGGTGTGTAAAAGGCTTCCAGTCAGCACCAAATCGGTACCGGCCATTACTCTGATCATCCAGTGAATCAACCACTGCTTTGCTCAACAATGCGTTGCCTTCCGTCAGACTGCGCATCGTGTGGTTTGACTCCTTCCAGCCAAACATTTGCTGGAATACCGGAGAAGCAAGGAATGAGCCCGGTTTCCCACAATCAGCCCCCATTTGCTGCGCGAGATGTTCACGCAACTGCGGGTTTGTAACGCCCATGATACTGAGCGTTGCTTCAGTTGAACGAGACAACGATTGTTCAATAAGTGACGAAAAATAGCGTGTAGTCATCCTTATTCCTTTTTATTTTTTAGCAACATAATGCAACAGGCTGAACTGGAAGATGGCCTTAAACCAGCGGGAATCGAAATCCCTGACTTGCCTCAGGAAAAATACGGCACCGGGTTTACGGTCAAATACAGATTCAAAAGAAGCATTTCCGCTTGCCACCGCTGCGGCGAAGACGGGTAACCAGGCCACGGAATAGCGGTGATTTGCGTCAGGATTAATACCAATCACTGGATTTTTTTGTGACATCATCCATTTATACAGACGCTTGCAGCCATATTCAGGCCAGCGAGCCTCACTGTGCTCACGTAAGAGCTCCTGATACCACCCGTGGACACAAGATTCAGGAATAGACGGGGGGAGATATCCATTACTTAACCATTTCTCAATTTCATCGGCATATGTCGGGAACACGAGCCCCAGCCGTTGAAACATATTGGTAACCAGTAATTTCTGGGTTTCCTCCGGTGCACCTTTTTGGCTCAGGAACAATTTGAAACGCTCAGATGCAGCTTTGATCTCAAAGATGGGGAAAAACTCCCATAAAATAGGGAACTCATTCTCAATACGACTCAGATACTCTGCTGACATTTCGAATTTGAAGAGCGACATCGCCAATGCCTGCGGATGCTGCACTAGTGCACGCCATACTTCAAAGGTTGCCAGCGGTAAATAACCAAATTGATCGTACAGGCTACGCATAAATTGCCAGCCGGAATGGGCAGGATCGTTAGCCATCTGTCCGAGAACCCGTGTGATGGTATTAACTTCTGCCTGTGGATTAAAAAGCTGGGTCGCTTTCTGCAATGAGCGGATGTTGCTTTCTTCTACCGGTAACGAAGATTCGCCACGAATGAAGCAGGGGCGAAAAGCCATCTCTTCACCCGGTTTAGGAACAACCAACCATGGTCCGTTTTTGTTAACGATTGAGCTCAACTCATATTCACCGACAGGCACTCCCTCGCTCATTCTTGATGCTAAGGGAATGGATTTCCTCTCGGGTTCACTTAACAGCATGATAACGGGGGAAGGAATCTGTCCAGCACGATGGTTCACTGACTGGCTGAGTAATAGTTCTTTTTCATAATCATAGCGCAGGCTGTATTTATAGCGACGAATTTGCCAGGCCATGACCACACCCGCCCCCGTAATACGCATCTCAACAACCTGATCAATACCTGCCTCAAGTGAAATCAGATTTTCAATGTGTTCACGTAGACTATAGAGATTCAATTCAACAGGACGCTCGCTCAATGCCGTATAACTCCATTCGTGCCATGCCTGTAATCCACTAATGGAGCGCAAATGCAACTGCAATGTATATTTTGTCGGCTCACCATTTCTGGAGAACAGGAATGCTCTGGAACCCAGCAGATCATGCAGCGTAATGTTTTTATCCAGAGGACGTCCGTTTACATCAAGAGCAAGGCAGCCTTTAGCTGGGAAAGGTAACTCAATGTCGATGGTATCAGCCGCCAAATTAGGCAGAACTTGTAATGTAATAAATGCCGGAGGTACCCCTTCCGCTTTGAGTTGTATCTCTGTTCGCCCCTCAGTACGCTTACGTGTAGCCTCCAATGTTTTATCTTTAAGTGTTGCTACACAAGGATGCTGTGTGGTGATTACGATAGTGCCTTCATTTGCGTGCATTCCACCTTTTATCTCAATACTGAAATCAGCAGGCAAGATACCGATTTTGCGACGCAAGAGCGTTTCATTATTACTATTACGGATAGAAAGATATTGAGCCCCTAGCATCTCTTGTATATGACATTGCTCAATTGAAATTCCGCTCAGGTAACGCGTTACATCAATGCTTTGAATATCTGGTAGTGTAGAAATGACTTTTGGTACACCAATAAATGTCTCATCTGGATGACAAACCCAGCTTGCACGCTTTCCATTTAGAGCAAACCTTCCGATGCTGATTTGTTCTCTTCCGGTGCGAATCCGATAAGTTTCATTTGCTGTAACTGTAACGTCCTGACATCCCTTAACAGGTAGCGCTTTAAGTCCTAATACGTTTACTGCACTCGATTGGCCATCAAAACCAGCAACAGTGCTATTGTCCCGAGGGAGCACAATCAGAACATCGCTGCTTCGCACACTGCAGGAGGCCTGTCCCTGTAACAGCCATTGATCTGCATCAACGATGAAGGTTAACGGCACCTCACCAATGGCAATTTCACTGTCATCAAGTTTAATGCTCCCAACAATCATCCCTCCAGCACGAGCCACTAACGACAAACCTGCAGATGGATTTTGCCTGACAAATCTCACTTCGCTTTTACGTAATCGAACTGTTGCCTGTCTGTTTTCCAGGGAAGCATAGGCTGGCCCAAGGCCAGAGACTTCCTCACCATCTTCATAAATGGCAAGTTCAAAGCGCGTAGTTGACGGCTCGCTAGTTACAGGAAAGGAAACTTCGTCAGGAAGAGATACTATCACCCTAAGCTCATCTGGATGCTTTTCTGACCAATAGAATTGGCAACGCGTACTCTTATTTTTTTGTAGTCGAGGCTTAGCCTCTACAGAGGCTGCGCATAGCAGTCCATTCAAAAAATGCGTTCCTGTTTCATCATCTAACGGTATTGGAAACTCGCTTCGCCAGGTAGGGTGAACCTTATCAAGCTGTTGTACTGGTTCTTTGTGATTTGTTAGGTTGTGAGTAAGTACTAAGGAATTGAGGTTATCAGCCATATGACTGATAAGTTCTACAGAGGTATCTTCGCTAAAAACAGTTGGCAGCGCTGATTTTTCTATGACAGCTCTTGCCAGCGAAAGGGCAGAAAAACCTGACTGCTTTGCTTGCTCATATTGTCCAAGGATCCTGGAGAAAACAGCCAGAAAGCGACTGTCTGATTCTTTGAGTAGCCGGAAAGGTAAACCACCTTCACTGAATAATGTTCCGAGAAAATTACGTCGTTCAGATTCATAAAATCGAATTGGGCGCAGCCAGTAATCTTCCATCCCTTTCGGTACGATAGTACCAAGCTCTGTGGCGGTGAATGAAATCCCTATTTTTTTATATATAGGGTCCCACGTCCATCCGCATTGCCGTTCATAATCCCTGCGGTACCACTCAGAGCAAAAAAGAACAAAACAGGCAGCAAAGTCTCTATTACATATATTAGATTGTGATTGACCAACAGCACAGAGTAGCTGCGTTAATTGGTTATATTCAGCATTGGTTGCATGATATTCATAAAGAGGACGTCCATCCGGTTGTCTCAACCCTCTAAGATTCACAAAGTTACTTAGCCAGGAAGTACATTTTACCCATGAAATGTATTCTGATTGACCCAAAGCAAGCTCCTTAGAGATAAAAGATACAAAAACAAAACCCCACAACATTTCTAATTTGAAAGAAAACTTTTCAAAATATCGTATAATTAACCAAGCGGCAACAACTATTTTTTAAGGTCGATACTAGAAATCAATTTTTGATAAAAATGATATCAACCATCTATTAATCACAACTCATTTATCACCTGATTTTATAATTTCAAATGAAAATAAATCTCAAACAATCAAAAAGTATTCAGTAGCTAACATTTAACTTTCCAGGATATAAAACAATTAGAGAAACTGCACAATAGCGAATAATGAGAGTTGTAAAGTCAGTCAAAAAACACAAGTAATCACTGTGCGTTTTTTGACCGTTATCAGCATGAGTTTAAAGAGGTTAGTGAAGAAGATATTCCTGTACACTCCATACCTATTGATGAATTGTCTCGGGAAAATTTTTATAACTTAATTTAACAACATAAAAACGTTTTATTATATATAAATCTATATCCCCCTCACTCCACATCCTCCCTGCGTAACCCGATATCCCTCAATCGCTCATCACTCATCTGCTGTAACACTCGTCGGGTCTGCATTTGCCGCCGCCAACGCCTCACCGCCTGCCAGAGTTGCACAAGTCTGATAAACGGCGTTTTGGCTTTGTTTTCGTGAAATTCCATCTGCTGCCTCCTCA
>ERZ808028.976-NODE-976-length-19237-cov-8.586795_pt1 | contig 19237 bp, 23 predicted proteins | sample MGYA00380184_ERZ808028 | MGnify/ENA primary metagenome ERZ808028 (study PRJEB31490, sample SAMN06133397) | mouse gut metagenome | isolation source: J8_1 | host: mice | place: China: Chengdu | collected 2015-05 ...
CTTCCCAACAAGCAATTTCTGACCGACCGGGCGGGCAGAAATACGGAAAAGGGTACTCTTTTCCTATGCTTGCTACGTTACCGTTTCTACGTCTATAAGGCGTTTCCGCCACAAAAAAATGCCCGCCAAATGCGGGCTGGAAGCGATAAAAGCACAAAAAATAGAGAACGCTTTTCACGTCCTCTACTCTTTGATTTTGATAGCTCCGTCAATGGCTCCCTCGATAATCGGCAAATACGGTTCGGGACACAGCTTTAATTTGTGGCCGACCCTCTGGCGCTGTTCGCTGCCCTCTGGCTCTGCTTCCGGGTGGAAGTAGCGTTCTATGGGGAGCTTGCATATCCTCGCCAGCTCATAAAGTACCGGGACGCTGGGAAGATCGCCGCTGTTTTCTATATTTGCAAGATACCGGGGATCAATACTGACTTGTTCAGCCAATGCCCTGCGGGACAATCCCAATGCTTTCCGCGCTTCTTTGATGTCCGCTCCAAGCGTTTCAAAACCGGGATATTCTGTTCCTTTCGCCATATCATTTCACCCCTTTACATTGTATAGTTCATACTATGCGCGGGGAATGACGTAATATGCACTTTTATTACAGTTTATAATTCCTGTTGTCGTGTCAACTCAAATGATAAATTTCTCCCGCTGGATCACCGTCTGATTTTCCTTTATAAGCGTTTGAATAATCTGCAAACCGTTTTCCAGATCGGCCATTGTCCGGGGGGAGCAGGTAGCCAGCCGGATCGCGGCGAATTGGGCGGTATTCCCCACCGCAAAACGGTCTGAACACAATACCTTTACGCCGTGATTTTTTGCCTGCACTTCAAAGTTGTAGCCGTTGCAGCCTGCGGGGAGCGGAAGCCACCTAAAGAAGCTGTACGGATTCGTTGGCGGCTGTTCTGGAAAGTATCTGGTATACAGGCGGCCCCGTTCCTCTGACAGCATACACTTCTTGTCGATGATCTCCCGCGCGGCCCCGCCTGCAATCAGCTCACTTGCAATCTCCGCGTTGAGCAGCGGGATTTTCAGGTTAATGTTATTGGCCGTATTCAAAAAGGTTTTCTGGAAGCGGTGCGGAAACACCAGATAAGCGATCCGCAACCCGGCAGACAGGGATTTTGAAATTCCGTACAGGTAAATGGTGTGCGCGGGGATCATGGTTGCCATCGGCGGGATTTTATCGTCCGCGATAAAGCCGTAGGTATCATCTTCAATCAGAACCATGTCCTGACTGCTGATAATCTGGCTGATTGCTTTCCGGCGCTCTGACGGCATGGTGATCCCCGTGGGATTTGTGCAGGAGGGCATTAAATAAATCCCCTTTATTTCATGCAGCTTCCTCTGCTTTTCCAGCGCGTCCGGCAGCATACCCTGTCCGTCGGCCTCTATCGGTATCAACTGGATATTAAGCTGATTTGCAAGAGTGATGAAATTGGAATAAGTATAGGTATCAGTGGCAATCTTATCTCCGGCCCGAAACAGGGAAAGAAGCGCAATCGCCAGCGCGTTTTGTGTACCGGACGTTAAAATAATATCCTCCATAGCGGCGTTGATCTGGAACTCGGCAAGCCATTTCTGCGCGACCTGTTTATGGTGGGCTGTCCCCAAGGTAAAGCTGAACTCAAATAGCTTTTCCGACTTCGGGCCTTGCAGGATTGCCCGTGCGGTATCGGCCACAATGGAATTGAACTGATAGTAGGGCTTGATGGGGCCAAGGTCTATGTACTCCGCTTCCTCCTGCGTGTCTGGATTCGGCAGGGCCGCATTGGGGGAAACATACGTCCCGCTTCCCACCGCCGCATAGATTAAGCCTTTTGTTTCGCACAGCTTAAAGGCGCGGGTGATGGTACTTAAATTCACGTCCAGAAAGTCCGCTAATTCCCGCTGCGGCGGCAGCTTTGTTTTGGGCGGAAGCCTCCCGCTTAAAATGTCCTGTTCCAAAAGCTCTGAAAGGGATATATACATCGGGAATTTTAACAGGGCCTTGCTCGGCTTCCATGTAAGCGGATAATCTTCAAACGAGTTTACAGGCATAGCGCACCTCCTTAAAAACATTGTCTTGCATACAATTCTACTGTTGAAACCGTACAAAGTCAATGCTACTGTTATAATTGTTATGATTATATGCAGCGCAAGGAGGTAAGAACATGGAACAAGTAATCAGGGAGCAGCTTCTTCACATGTTGGAGAACAATAGTAAACTGACAGAACATGAAATTGCAATTATGCTGGGGATTTCGGAAGAAGAAGTCCAAAGGGAAATAGCCGGTCTGGAAAAAGCGCATGTGATCTGTGGCTACCATACATTGATTGACTGGAACAAAGTCAATGATGATGATGTGACCGCTTTGGTAGAGCTGCGTGTTACGCCGCAGGGCGGCGAGGGCTATCAAAAGCTGGCAGAGAAAATCAATGCCTATCCGCAGGTAGTGACGCTGTACTTAATGTCCGGGGCTTACGATTTTCTTGTCATGGTAAAGGGGAAAACACTGAAAGAAATATCCCTTTTCGTGTCGGGAAAGCTGGCCTCCATTGAGGAAGTCCAGAGTACCACTACCCATTTCACGCTGACAAAATATAAGGAGCTGGGCGTGAGCTTTGAGGCAAAGCAGGCGGACGAAAGAATGGTGGTGACGCCATGAGGGAAAAGCTGTCACAAAAAGTATTGAACCTAAAATCTTCCGGCATACGGGCCTTTTTTGATATGGCGAACGAAATTCCCGACGTGATTTCCCTCGGCGTCGGGGAACCGGATTTTGATACCCCGTGGCATATCCGGGAGGCAGGCATACAGGCGTTGCAGTCCGGCAAAACCTTTTATACGTCCAATGCGGGGCTGCAAGAACTTCGGGCTGCAATCAGCAGCTACACCAAACGGAAAACCGGGCTTACTTACAATCCTGAAAACCAGATCATTGTCACGGTTGGCGGCAGCGAGGCCATTGACCTTGCGCTGCGGGCGCTGCTTAATGCAGGGGACGAAGTGATCTATCTGGAACCGGGCTTTGTTTCCTATTACCCCTGTATTAAGCTGGCTGACGGCGTTCCCGTCCCAATCCGCTTGACAGAGGAAAACCGGTTCCGTCTGAAGCCGGAGCAGTTGGAGGCGGCGGTTACACCCAAAAGCAAGGTGCTGATCCTGTCATACCCCAACAATCCGACCGGGGCCGTGATGGAAAAGGAGGATTTGGAAGCCCTGTTACCTGTCATTCAGAAACACGATTTGATTGTTATATCCGATGAAATATACGGGGAGCTTACCTATGGCGTGAAGCATTGTAGTATCGCCGGATTGCCCGGCATGGAACAACGAACCATAATTATCAACGGTTTTTCCAAGAGCTTTGCCATGACCGGCTGGCGGCTGGGGTACGCGCTGGGAAACCATGAGATTATCGAACAGATGGTAAAAATCCATCAGTTTGCGGTAATGTGTGCACCTACCATCAGCCAGTATGCGGCCATCGAAGCGATGGAACAGGGGGACGGGGATATAGAAGCCATGCGTGAATCCTACGACCAGAGAAGAAAATTCCTCTACCATGAGCTGCAAAGGCTGGGCCTGCCCTGTTTTGAACCGCAGGGAGCATTTTATATGTTCCCCAATATCCGGGAGTTTGGTTTATCCAGCGGCGAATTTGCGTTGAAGCTGCTGAAAGAGGAAAAGGTGGCGGTTGTCCCCGGCGATTCCTTTGGTGAGTGTGGGGAGGGCTTTGTACGGATTTCCTATGCGGCTTCCCTGCAAAACCTGAAAGAAGCCGTCAACCGGATTTTCCGGTTCCTGTCCCGGTACCGGACTTAGAAAGGGGCTGCTTATGAAAACGTGGGAAAAGAATATCCGCCAAGTGCTTCCCTACATACCGGGCGAACAGCCCAAACAGGCGGACATCATCAAACTGAATACGAATGAGAATCCCTACCCGCCCTCTCCCCGTGTGGCCGAAACACTGGAACAATTCCAGACAGGGGAACTCCGGCTATATCCCGACCCGGATTCTAATATTCTGGTGGAGGCCCTTGCGGATTTCTACCAGATTGACCGTAGCCGGATATTTGTAGGTGTCGGCTCTGACGATGTGCTGGCCGTATCATTTCTGACCTTTTTTAATTCCGGGAAACCTGTGCTGTTCCCGGATATTACCTATTCCTTTTATGACGTGTGGGCGCGGCTGTTTCAGATACCGTTTGAGCAGATTCCCTTAGACGGTGAATTTCAGATCAGGAAAAGTGATTATTTCCGGGAGAACGGAGGCGTAGTCTTTCCTAACCCCAACGCCCCCACAGGAATATTGATGGGCTTACCGGAGATAGAGGATATTATCAGCCACAATCAGGACGTGGTGGTGATCGTGGACGAGGCTTATATTGATTTCGGCGGCATATCCGCGTTCCCGCTGCTGGATAAATACGATAACCTGCTGATTATCCAGACCGTTTCAAAATCCCGCGCCCTTGCCGGCCTGCGTGTCGGCTATGCGTTTGGAAGCCCGCAGCTTATCAGCTACTTAAACGATGTCAGGAACTCCTTTAACTCTTATACCATGAACCGCCTGACGCAAACACTGGGCGCGGCGGCAGTCCGGGACAGGGAATACTTTGAGCGAACAAACGCCCTGATTATCGCAACCAGAGAGCGTATAAAGCGGGAATTGAAGCAGTTAGGCTTTTCCTTTCAGGATTCCAAAAGCAATTTTCTGTTCGTTACGCACCCGTCTGTAAAGGCCGGTGTGATTTACGAAAGCCTGCGGGCCGCTGGGATTTATGTGCGCCATTTTTCCAAGCCGGAGCGCATTTCCGATTACCTCCGTATTGCGGTGGGAACGGATCAGGAAATGGACTGTCTGCTGATAAAGCTAAAAGAGATATTACAACAACATGGTGACTTGCACGGAAACACAGGAGAATGTCAATGAAAGATTTAACACAGGGAAGCGAGCTGAAAACGATCTTTTACTTTTCCCTGCCGATTCTGGTAGGAAACTTATTTCAGCAGCTTTATAACGTGGCCGACAGCGTGATTGTCGGAAACTTTTTGGGGAAAGAAAGCCTTGCGGCGGTGGGATTCAGCTATCAGATCAATTTCCTGCTGATTGCGCTGTCCACGGGGATTTCTCTGGGCGCAAGCGTCCTGACCTCCCGTTACTTTGGAGCCAGAGATATGCGGCAGGTGAAAAAGGTGGTTGATACCGGCTTTCTGTTTTCAGCGGTTCTTTCCCTTGTCATAGCGGCAGCCGGTGCCTGCTTTTCCTATCAGATTTTAGTGCTGTTCCGGGTGCCTGAAAATCTGCTGACGATAGCAGATACTTACTTGAAGATTATATTTATCGGTGTGATCCCCACATTCGCATACAATTCCCTGACGAATATCCTTAGAGGCGTCGGGGATTCCAAGACACCGACTTATATTCTGATTGCGGCAACGCTTATCAATATCGTGCTGGATATTTTCTTCATTACCGCCCTGAAATGGGGTGTGGCCGGGGCTGCGGTTGCGACCGTGACCGCGCAGGCTTTTTCATTCATTACCTGTATGCTTTACATGCGGCGGCGTTACCCCGACCTGTTTATCCGACTTTGGGATTTACAGCTTGACCGCCACGAGTTGAAGAAAAGTCTGGTGATCGGAACGCCCGCCATGCTGCAACAGGTATTTGTAAGCGTTGGTTTTATGTCCATACAGTTTCTAATCAATGGCTTTGGAACCGATTGTATGGCTGCGTATGCTGCGGCCTCCAAGGTGGATTCCTTTGCGGAAATGCCCGCCCTGAATTTGGGGCAGGCCATGACGAACTTTACCGCGCAGAACTACGGGGCCGGGAAAATTGACCGGGTAATCAGGGGCGGCAAATCGGCGCTGGCTATGGGGGTGGGTATCTCAATCCTCATATCCATTGTCATATGCCTGTTCCCGTCCCTCTTTATTTCCCTGTTCAACCGTGATCCCGGCGTTGTCCAGATCGGGAACGGCTACCTGCGGACGGTATCGGTATTCTATCTGATTTTTGCAGCTATGCAGATTTTGAACGGTCTGCTGCTGGGATATGGGAAAGCACTGGTTCCCATGATTGCGTCAATCGGTTCCCTCTGTCTTTTACAGGTTCCCACGGCAATCCTGCTGTCTGGAACCGAATTGGCTTATCGCGGTATCTGGATTGCCGCACCCGTGGGCTGGCTGGGTGGTCTGCTGATCCGCTTCCTGTATTTCCGGCATATTGCAAGGAAACAGGCAGCTCTAAAGGAGGCATAAATTTTACACACAAGGAGGTTCCAAGATGGAAAAGAAAATCACACTGAAACAAATTGCTATGGTTGGCGTTATGGCTGCGGCGGTCTATGTGGCTTCCGCGTTTCTGCAAATACCAATCCCCACGGCCATAGACAACACCCGCCTGCACATGGGAAATGTTATGTGCCTGCTTTCCGGCCTGCTCTTAGGGCCGGTACAGGGTGGGCTTGCGGCGGGGATCGGCTCCATGTTCTTTGACCTGACGAATCCGGCCTACATCACGTCCGCGCCGTTCACCTTTGTTTTTAAGTTTCTTATGGCGTGGATTTGCGGCATGTTCGCATTTCACAAAAATTCCGGGATAAGCTCACACAAGCGGTATATTATCGGTTCGGCATTGGGCGCATTTGCCTATGTGCTTCTTTATCTTTCAAAGAGCTACATCGAACACCGCTTCGTTTTGGGCCTGCCGTTGGAGGTCGTTATGATTACCCTGTCACAGAAAGCCGTTGTGTCCAGCGTCAACGCCGTTGTATCTATTATCGTGGCTGTTCCGCTGGGGATCGCCCTGCGGCCTGCCGTAAGAAGATATTTGCAGTAAGCCTATGGAACTGGATATGACTTCGGGGAAGCCCCTGAACACATTGTTAAAATTCTCCCTGCCGCTGCTGGCGGGGAGCGTGATACAAAACCTTTATAACATCTTCGACACGGCCATTGTGGGGCATGTGCTGGGTAAATATGCGCTGGCGGCTGTGGGTAACTCCTATGTGCCGACGCTTATCATCAACAGCATTGTTTTAGGGATTGCTTCCGGCATATCTATCCTTGTGGCGCAGCTATACGGCTCCAAGGATAAAGGACAGATTTGTAAATGTTATGGTTCCGTGCAGACGTTGATAGTAGCCGTGGGCTTCGGGCTGGCTGTGCTGTTCTTTGCTCTTGCCGGGTGGATTTTTAAGGCTATGCAGATACCGGAGGAAATCACAAGCCCTGCGGCCCTTTATCTTCGGATTGTAGCGGCTGGGATTCCGTTTTTGGCAATCTACAACTTTTATTCTGCGCTGATTAAGGCAAAAGGGGATTCCCGAACACCGATTAGGTGTATCTGCCTGTCCTGTGTCCTCAATATTCTGTTGGACTACTTATTTGTGGCCTGTTTTGGCTGGGGGATTGCCGGGGCTGCGTCCGCCACGGTTCTTTCACAAGCTCTGGCGGCTGTATTGGTTGGCCTGCACTTATACCGGCAGGAACACCCGGTAATAAGGACAGCCCCAAGTGCCGGGCTGATTGTCCCGATCTTGCAGCTTAGTATCACGGGGATTGTCCAGAACGGGGCTTCCGCCATCAGCATGTTTTTCATACAGGGCATTATCAATACCTTTGGTGTAAATGAAATATCGGCCTATACATCGGCCTATAAAATTGAAAGTATCTTAACAATCCCCGCCGTCAATTTAGGCGTGGCGTTAAGTGTCTATATCGGACAGAATGTAGGGGCCGGGGAATATGACCGCACCCGACAGGGCCTAAAAGACAGCTTCAAGATCGCGGCGGTGTTTACCACACTTGCTATGGCAATCCTGTGGTTTGCTTCGCCGTTGCTCATGGTTCTGGTGGTGGGAAAGGAAATGGCAGTCATACCGATAGGGGTTCAATATCTGCGTATTATTTCCGTGACGTTCCCCCTGTGCGTAAGCCTCTATCTGTTGACAAACTTCCTGCGTGGAGCCGGTGAGATTGCCTATCCACTGTTCAATACGCTGCTGGAACTCTGTTTCCGCACGTTCTCGGCTTTTGTGCTGGCGCATTACTTTGGTTTTGTCGGTGTTCTGCTGTGCAGGCCGTTGAGCTTTGTTGTGAGTACCATTAGCCTATCCTGTCGGCTATTGTCCGGCAAGTGGAAAGATAAGATAAATCATTCTGTGTAATAGCTGCCGCATGATGACAGATAAAAATTCTAATCAATGGTTTTGGAACCGACTGTATGGCTGCGTATGCTGCTGCCTCCAAGGTGGATTCCTTTGCGGAAATGCCCGCTCTGAATTTGGGGCAGGCCATGACGAACTTTACCGCAATTTTTTGCTATGGTTGGCGTTATGGCTGCGGCAGTCTATGTGGCTTCCGCGTTTCTGCAAATACCAATCCCTACGGTCATAGATAACATGCGCCTACATATGGGAAATGTGATATGCTTACTTTCCGGCCTGCTCTTAGGGCCGGTACAGGGCGTGCTTGTAGGAGAGTAGTATCCATAAACAGGAGGTATATAATGGTTATTAGTCCAAGTGAATATATTAAAAAATGCCTAAAAATTGATTTTGATAACAGCGTTGAAAATATTATTGATACAGGTGCCTCAATTATAATATTTGAAAAAGGTACTATGCCGATTGAAATGGGCGAAATGATAAATTGTTTCTATTTTATTATCTACGGACTTGTCAGAGGCTATTATATTGATGATGATGGAAATGAGGTTACAAAATGTTTTGTTTATGAAAATGGTTTTTTGGTTCGGAATGTTATCGTACCAAAGACACTTCGACTTTTTTTGTGGATTGTTTGGAAGAATGTAAATGTATTAAACTTCCCTATTTTCTAATACAGAAAATCATGTCAATAGATCAACGCGTAAATCAACTCATTCATAGTATGTACTTAAACGAAATCGGAAAGTTGGAGGATAGAACAAGAAAACTTTTACTGCTTACTGCCGAAGAGCGCTATATATTTTTTTGCAGGGAATATCCAAACTTGCAGAGGCGGTTACAGCTAAAATATATAGCGTCCTATATTGGTATTAAGGCTGCTTCTATGAGCAGAATTAGAAAAAAGTTGAAAAACCAGATATGAATTAACATAGGTGAATTACAGCCGCTTTTTGGAGAAGTATAATCATTCTCAAAAGGAGGTGTTCAGCTTGAAATTTGCATTAATCACCGGCGCAACAAGTGGTATCGGATTTGAACTGGCAAAATTGTTTGCACAGAATGGTTATGGGCTTGTTTTAGTATCTTCTAACCAAAACCATTTAGATAATGTAAAAAATTCTTTAGAAACCAGCTATTCCATTCCAATTTATATCTTTGAACAAGACTTGACCAAAATCGATGCAGCGGAACAATTATATCACCAGATAAGAAAGGAAAAAATTTCTATTGCTGTATTGATTAACAATGCAGGATTTGGTTTAGTGGGAGCAACAGACGAAATTGATCTTCGACAAGATGAACAGATGATAACTGTAAATGTAACGAACCTTGTTTTGTTGTGCAAGTTATTTCTACCGGATATGTATAAACAAAGGACAGGTAAAATCCTTAATGTTGCTTCAACAGGTGCCTTTCAGCCCGGCCCATATACTTCAACATACTTTGCAAGCAAAGCATTTGTTTTGAACTATACAAGGGCTATCCGATATGAAGCAAAATCCAAGGGTGTTGTAATTTCCACTTTATGCCCCGGAGCTACCAAAACGAATTTCTTTAATAGAGAGGGGACTATTACTCCGCACACTGCTATGTCAGCGGAAAAAGTTGCTCAAATTGCTTTTCGCGGCCTACAAAAGAATAAAGAAATTATCATTCCGGGACTAAAAAACCGATTACTTCAACTTTTTCCGGTGAAAGTAAAAATGATTAGTGTTGCAAAAATGAAACAAAATAAATAAACGACTGCCGCACGACGGCAAGAGAAAAAAAGCCGTCGTATAGCAGCCACTTCCCTGTGCTTTTTATCATATACGGCGGCTTTGAGAAATCGGAGCCGTCATTTTTTTTCTGTCTGCGCTTTTCGATTCATAGCAGGCAATAGTAGGCGGCTTATGAGAGGACGCCGCCATGCTTATTTATCTTCGCCCTAATTCACTCAATAACCACTTAAAAAAAGCCTTACCCCGCCACGGGATAAGCTCGCATATGAGTATGAACTATATCGTGTAATTTCATATCGTTTCGCTTCTTTCTTCGCCCGGCTGGTCTGCCACCAGCCGGGCGTTTTTTGTCGTTTTCTGCGGTCTGCTTCACCGCTTAATAAATATTTTGAGAAATTTTCAAATAGGAGGCGATTAGCGGGCAGGCGGCGGAAAACCGTTCGCTTTGTTGGCGGAAAGGGAGAGAACCACCTATACCCCCATAGAAAGGGGGTGAGAAGATGGAAGCTATCCCCCGTGACTATGGCGAACGGTGCCAGTTTGACCGCTACTGTAAGCTGGTGCTGTACCATGAGGCCCTTGACTACCTGCGGGAAATGCAGCGCCGCCGCGACCGTGAAACGTCGTTCGACGCTCTACCGCAGGCAGAAATGGACAAGCTCTGCACGGAAGATCATTACCCCAGTGACAGCTATATTTTTAGCTCTCATGGGTACGACTTATTGATCGACAATGAGCTTGTGGCCGACGCATTTTCCAGTCTGTCCAAAGACGCGCAAAGTATCTTGATCCTGCGCTGCGTTCTGGATATGACCGATCAGGAAATAGCCGACCTTATGGGAATGAGCCGCAGCGCCGTCCAACGGCGCAGGGCGAAAACGCTGAAAGAGCTTCGGACAAAACTATTGGCAATCATGCCGGAGGGAGGTTGAACCGTATGAAGCAGCCCAATTACAAAGGCAGGGAGCTTTTGCCTTATTCGGTGATTGAAGCGGCCCGCGCTGGGGAAGCTGACGCCGTGGATCGCGTGCTGCGGTACTACGATGGCTACATAAACAAACCGTGTACCCGCAAGCTCTACGACGAATACGGCCAGCCTCATGTCCGCGTGGACGAGTTTATGAAACACCGTCTGCAAATTAAGCTCATTCATTCCATCGTCATCACTACCTGATGACACGGCCCCCGGCCAGAGGAAACGGCCTTACCCTTTCCACGTTTCCCTGATCCCCGGAGGCCGCAGGGCTGCACTTTGATAAAGAAAGCGACGCAAGACAACGGCGGCGCAGCATAGGGCAAACGGACACATTCCGTCTGTACCGAGCCGGGCGGCGGGTGCGCCATGATACTTTCCCCTACGGAGAAAGCGGAGCGACCAACACCATGCCGTAATGCAAGCGTGGCAGCTTGCGGGCGATAACATGCAGGCGGGACAATGATACTCCCTTGTCGTCGCAGTCCGAGCGTTAAAAGCGTCGCAGGCAACGAGCAGGGCCGCATGAGAACCATGCGGGGGTGAGATTCCCGTGGAGCTGTGCCAGCAGCCGTCCGTTATTATGCCCCTTTTGTAACTGGAAACCATTTTTCTACTTCGTGAAAGGGGGCAACATGATGGAAACAACTGATGTGCCTATCTGGGAAAAATACACGCTTACCATTGAGGAAGCGTCTAAATATTTCCGTATCGGGGAGAACAAATTGCGTAAGCTGGCGGAGGAAAACACCAAGTCCGGCTGGGTGATTTTCAACGGTAATCGGATTCAGATCAAGCGGAAACAGTTTGAAAAAATAATTGATACTTTGGACGTAATATGATGTAATTTGTCCTTGAATATGCTATAATAGGTGTAGGCATATCAAGGCTCTTTCCGACAGGGAAAGGAGCATGACGCACTATGTCAGAGAAAAGACGGGACAGCAAAAATAGATTATTGCAGTCCGGAGAGAGCCGGAGAAAAGACGGAAGATATGCTTACAAATATACAGATACCTTTGGTAAACCGAAGTTCCTTTATTCGTGGAAATTGACGCCTACGGACAAGATTCCGGCAGGAAAACGCGACGATATATCGTTGAGGGAAAAGGAAGCAATTTTACTGAAAGACCTTAACGACGGGATCGACCCCATAGGAAAGAAAATGACCGTCTGCCAGCTTTATGCAAAGCAGATCAGGCAGAGGGGAAACGTCAGGCACAACACCGAAAATGGACGTGCGCGGTTGATGAAGATTCTCGAACAGGATAAGCTCGGTTCTTGCAGCATTGAGAGTGTGAAGCTGTCAGACGCGAAAGAATGGGCGCTTAGAATGAAAGAGAAAGGCTATTCCTTTAAGACCATCAGCAACGACAAGCGCTCCTTGAAAGCGGCGTTTTATACCGCCATACAGGACGATTGTATCAGGAAAAATCCTTTTGACTTCAAGCTGAATACCGTCCTGAAAGACAATACGGAACCAAAGGTGCCTCTCACACCAGCACAGGAAGAAAGTTTCCTGTCCTTTGCCCAAGGTGACAAGGTTTATCAGAAGTATTATGATGAACTCATTATCCTATTGGGGACAGGGCTTCGTATTTCTGAATTATGCGGATTGACTGATACCGACATTGACTTTAATAACCGGATCATCAACGTAGACCACCAGCTTTTGAAAAGCTCAAAGATTGGCTACTATGTTGAAGTCCCCAAGACGGAAAGCGGCGTCAGACAGATTCCCATGAGCGACAAAGTGTATCAGGCGTTCAAGCGAGTGTTGCAGAACCGCAAAGGTGCAAAACCCATTATCATTGATGGGTACGGCAATTTCCTGTTTTTGAATCGGGACGGCCTGCCGAAAGTTGCAGTCAATTATGACAGCATGTTTAAGGGACTTGCCAAGAAATACAACAAGACCCATGAAGAAGCATTACCCAAGGTAATGACGCCCCACACCTTACGGCATACGTTCTGCACGAATATGGCAAATAAGGGAATGAACCCGAAAGCATTACAGTATCTTATGGGCCACTCCAACATCACCATGACGCTGAACTATTACGCTCATGCAACATTCGATTCCGCAAAGGCAGAGATGGATCGGCTGGCGGCTTAGTAGTACGAGGCGGTTTTACTACTACTTATACTACTTTTGAAAGCGAAAACATGAGAGGATATAAAAGTATTTGTGAGTTTCTTCCACATGGGAAATGCCGGGAAAGCCTGAAAATACAGGCGGGAGTGTGAAAGTTTTTCTGTAAATAGAGATCTTCTATGATAAGCAGATAATAAAGACAGGTGATTTTGTTCACCTGTCTTTACTATACGAATCTTTGTTTTATTTGTCAAGTAGAATGTCCATGTTTTTTGTCGAATATAAGTCATTTATGATAATCGCTTATTGGCTTGAGTCCATACGGATAAAATAGGATAAATCACACAAAAAAAGCATTGCTATTAAGCTAAACCTTTTCACAGGCACAGACATCCTTCGCTGGTTCTGCAAACAAATCTAAAAGCAGGGGACAATGAAAAAACAACTACGGGAAGAACACGACCAAGAAAATACGGATACATCCGGGAGCGGGGGCGTTGTCAGGAGGATCGTGGAATAATGGGGTAGGGGCCCCGTTATGCCGCGAAAGCCTCTTGACAAAAGTCCTACGGATTACGCTTTTCCAAAAAGAAAGGGTGCATTTCCCTTTCTTGCGCTCCTGGCAGGGCGGGTTCGGGCGGAGCCCGGTTATGGGTCAAGGGACTGGTCCCTTGCAGGTTCTTAGGGCAGCGCCCTAAGTTTCACTGGGAATCTTTTCTTGCAGCAATAAAGTTTTCTGGCTTGTACTTCCTCATCGATATCGTTCCATTCTTTGTAGGTGTACACCTAGGTCAAGTATAGGTGTACACCTACAAAACGGTTCCAGAATGTATTATCCTGTGGTTTTCCTGGCAATATCCTCTCGTATCAAGGCTTTAATCGCTCCCTGCACCGAAGAATTATGACTGTATTTGTGTTCCCTTATCCAGTTCAGGATATCGGCATCCGTTTTGTTATTCAATTTTAACTTTACCTGGGTTGTATTCCACTCGTCATACCGGTTCTGGGCTTCATATTTTCCATCGCCAAACATTCATAGCTCCTTTCCTATAGGTGTACACCTACACTCACCCATAGGTGTACACCTATGCCTGTCTGCAGTTATTCTGGAAGACGTCCTTCATACATGATTGCCAGTTCCCCATAGGCTTTCCCCCAGTTCCTTACGGGCATACTCCATTTCTTTGTCGCCTCAAAGGTTGCCAGGTACAACGCTTTTAGAAGGGCCTGGTCGCTGGGAAATACGCTTCTCTGACGATTAAGCTTTCGATAAGTGCTGTTTAAACTCTCTATAGCGTTTGTGGTATAAACTAAGGTTCTTACTTCTGGTGAAAATTTAAAAATCGGGGTTATCCCATCCCAGTTGGTTACCCAAGACTTCATCGAACCAGGATATTTTCCTGACCATCTTTTTATCACTTCATCCCGTATTTCTTCCGCTCTTGTGCTGTCAGGAGCCGTATATATTTTTTTCAGATCCGACGCAAATGCCTTTTTATCTTTATCTGCCACATGTTTTAGGGTATTGCGTACCTGATGCACAATACATCTCTGGTATTCTGTCTGGGGAAATGCCACGCTAATGGCTTCCTTAATCCCGCTCAGGCCATCTGCACACAGGATCAGGATATCCTTCACTCCACGATTCTTCAAGCTGTTTAAAACACCCAGCCAGTATTTTGCACTCTCATTCTGCCCCACTTCTATGGTAAGAACCTCTTTGCGCCCCTCCAGGCTGATCCCCAGAGCTACATATGCGGCAAGTTTACGGATGATTCCATTGTCACGTACTGAATAATGGATTGCGTCGATAAACACTACCGGATATACCTCATCTAAAGGGCGGCTTTGCCATTCTTCAATCTGGGGCAGGAGCTTATCGGTCACATCCGAAATAAACCCTTCCGAGGCCTCAAAACCATAAATATCATCTATAGTTTCCGATATCTGACGGGTAGTCATCCCCTTTGCGTACATGGAGATGATTTTATTTTCGATATCCGATATGTCTTTCTGGCGTTTTTTTACCACTTTGGGCTCAAATGTGGACTTCCGATCCTGGGGTACATCAATGGTCATTGTTCCATAGCTGCTATTGACCTGTTTTGGCTTAGTTCCATTCCGGTAATCGTCCGCCTTAGAGCGGTCTGCTCGTTCAGATCTGCCATAGCCAAGATGTTCCTCCATCTCTGCTTCCAGCATTTCTTTAAGTGTTCCCCCAAGCAGATCTTTAAGGGCCTCCTGAATATCCTGGGCGGATTCTATCTCATATTCTTGCAGCAGCTGTTGAATAATCGCCCGTTTCCCCTCGGTCATCTGAACATGATGTACTGGTTTCTTTTCTCTTCTTGCCATAATAAAAGCCTCCTATGATTTTTTATTTTATCATAGAAGACCTTTTATTCAACCTTTTTACAGACTTTTTTTCATACTCTCTTTTTCTATGGAACAAATAAAATAATACTCAGCACATACTAAAGGAAAAATAATTAATTTATATTCATTTTGGAGCGATATTCTTCGGAGTTTACTGTAAATTTTGACAGTTTCAAAATTATCAGGAATCAAATCCATAAAAATATATATCGTTTCATCAAAGCTAGATTCCTGCATCAAATTTTGAACCTTTAAAAGAATATTACCTACACCCCCCATAAAATTAAAACCAGAACTTATCTTATCCGGATACGCCTTTTTAAATAATATGCTCAATAAATCTGTAGATTTATCTTCAAATATATACATATCAGCTTACCTCAATAGCATTTGCCGTCATATTAATATAACACCAATCATAATCGATATTCACCTGAAAATCATTTTTACAATCTACTAAAATAATACAATCATGTGCAGATTTTTCTATTAAAGATAAGATACTGCGATTACTATACATATCTAATCTATCCAGCACTACTAAAGCAAACTTTTTCGGATTTAAAACTGCTGTTATATCTAATCCCCTGCAAAAATCTTCAAAAGTATATCCTGCTACAGGTTCACCATATGCGCTATATTTTTTAACAAGTGAATATAACCTTGATTTGCCTGTAGCAGATTCATTATCAAATACATAAACACCATTATCTAAATTTACATTTATTTTAACACTATATTTTAATAAGCTAAACACAAACAACATCTCCCATAGCTAAATCTGCCGCAAATGGACGCTCACAACAAAGATAATGATTTAATCTCGATATTGTAGAAAACCTATATCCATCTACTTGAATAGAAACCTCTGAGTTACTGTAATCCATAAAATCTATTTCACATTTGGGTAAATAAACAAAACCATGTTTACACCATGCTAAAATCATCCCTCTTGCATTACGTCCACACTCTGTCAGATTAATAATCTTTTCTGGTGAATGCAAAACACATATTGCTGCCTTACATCCGGTACTCATAGCAGAAGTTGGCAACTTAAATCCAAATCGATCAATAAAAGAATAAGGATCTCCAATATTAGGAGAAGCAACTTCTAATTTCCTTAAAAATAAATTTTCTTCTTCAGAACCAGTCAAACCAAATGTTTCAAATTCTTTGTCTACATCGTCAATAAATTGCTTATCCACTGGTAAACTGCCTATGAACAAATGTAACATCTTTTACTCCTTTTGATATATATTCATTGTCTTAAAACTCCATCTGGTCAAAAGAACTGCGATCCCTTACAGCAATCTCTTCCTCAAACCATTTTTTCACGGATTCCCCAAACACTGACTTCACTTCTTCATTAGGGATTCTAAGTGCCAGGTTGCCGTCTGCCAGTTTCATGCCTTCCGGCAGTTTCTGAGGCAAAACCTGCGTTAAATATCCTGTCAGATACAGAATGCTCCACAAATTTTCCTCCGAAGAATGATCAATAGCATAAGTCATATCCTCACGAACCGGTTCCTGAATAACACCGCCTGCAAGCAATGTTTCAAACTTATCGTTGACATTAATATGTGGTTGTTCGATAAATCTTTGGATAATATTGTTATGGCTCGTATCCAGCCAGTAATTATTGGGTTTCGCTTTTCGGTCCGTCATTAAAGCACGAACATGATTAATTACATCCCAGGGACAATATAATTCTCTTTCCCCGAAAACATATCCGTCATACCATTGTTTCATGGCAGACAGCGCATCCTGTAATTGGGCAGCCTGCAGCAATGCATTTACTTCTGCTTCTTTAAATCCAAAATAATCCTGATACTTTTTGCTGGATATCGAATTGGAAATAAAGTTATTTGCACCGGTAAAAATACTTTCCTTGGCAATCCGAAGACATCCGGTAATCACAGCAAATTTCAGATTCCGATTGGACTTCCACGCCATTCCAAGAAAACTGCGCATAACCTCAAGCATATCCTCATAATATTGATGATCACTGGCCTTTGCAAGCGGAACATCATACTCATCAATAAGCAGAATCACGTCTTTTCCATAATAAGCTTTCATCATTCGCAGCAATGTAAGCAATGCCGTTTTCACATCGGACAGCTTTCCATTTTCGCTTTTCAGCCGGAGAAAACGCTCTTTATCTGATTCATCAACCCTGTCACTGTCTGTCAGATATGCATGTTCAATACAAAGTACAGATATCGTATACTGTAAAAGATCGTATGCCCCCTCAAATCTTCTCCCATCCACATCCTTTAAAGTTAAAAACAGCACCGGCCACTGATTCATCCACTTCGCACAAAAACCGGATTCCTTTATTATCTCAAGCCCTTCAAAAAGCTTTTTGCTGTCCTTTCTGCAGTCAAAAAATTCTGCAAGCATACTCATCATAAGCGTTTTCCCAAACCGACGCGGCCTGGTAATCAGGTTTACGTCAAAAGTTTCACTCAGCAGTTCTTTAATAAAACCAGTCTTATCAACATAATAACAATCACTCTCCCGCACCTTTGCAAAATCATCCATGCCATAGGGAAGATTCACCATCGACATTCCACCCAGACCTCCTTTCGTGTTTGTTCTATAATATAATAAGAACACTCCTTCCGGCTTAAATACCTAATGACCAATGTTTTGAAATATCTGTGTACCTTTATTTTTATTTTCCGTATTGTTTTAAAAATGCTGCTGCTTCTTTCTCTGACAAACTTAACTTTTCCCTCATCTGCTTCAAAATTACTGCGTCATCTATCCCCGCCTCCTGGTTTAATTCAATGATCATCTTGGCCTGGCCCTGGAGCATTCCCAAACTAATTCCCTGACTAATTCCCAAGCTTATTCCCTGACTTCTTCCCAAATCGATTAATTTTTCTGAAGCTGTTTCAATCACCGTACCACCCATAATATTCACCAACCTTTCTTCGCACAGCATGTATCTTCCCGCTGCAGCTTCAGCAAATACACCATTTCCTTACACTATTTCCACTAATTTCACTTTTCGCGTCCAATCGCGGGCGTAATCATAAACAAACGTCATTACCTCACCAACCTCCATTTTCCTTCTCTTTATCTTTGAATCAATAGCCACATCCCTATAATCATCAAAGGGTCCAAATGGTGAAGCAGAGTTGGTTTCTTCTCCGTTTGAAAATGTAAATAAGAAGAGATGATCCGGAAAAATATTATATTCTGCCAATATTTTTAAGCCTAAATCCTCAAAAGTTTCATCCCCGTTTACAATAATATTCTTCCCACGACCTACTTTAAAATGATACTTCATCTCTTTGTCCTTTCTGTTAAACATCAGTTTTTTTGTTGTGGTTACAGCATTAAAAATATCTTTTTTTGCTAATTCATACTCCTGCATTCTAACCTCTCACCTTTACATCATTCCATGTGATATTTTCTCCACTAAACCTAATCCAGCTAAAATCATCTACATCTATGCCATGCGTCTTTGTGAACTACCCATTGTCTAAAGCCAATGGGCTTCCTGCTTCATCGACCTCGTAACCTACTATCTCCACAGGCGTTAATTCGGGCAGCCCCTGCCCTATACTGTTTCCCTTTACGCTGTTTGCCTTAGTCCTTCTGCTAAAATATTCCTTGCGGCATTAATATCCCTGTCATGTTTTGCACCGCAAACCGGGCATTTCCATTCCCTTACTGACAAATCTTTTGTATCGGCATTCGGATATCCACAGACAGAACATATCTGACTGCTGGCATAGAATCTATCTATTTTGATGTACTGCCTCCCATTCCACACTGCCTTATACTCTAATTGTCTTGTCCGCTCATACCATGACACATCAGATATGGATTTTGCCAGATGATGATTTTTTACCATATTCCTTATCTGTAATTTTTCCGTAACTATCACTTGGTTTTCGC
>ERZ808028.979-NODE-979-length-19219-cov-4.655470_pt1 | contig 19219 bp, 22 predicted proteins | sample MGYA00380184_ERZ808028 | MGnify/ENA primary metagenome ERZ808028 (study PRJEB31490, sample SAMN06133397) | mouse gut metagenome | isolation source: J8_1 | host: mice | place: China: Chengdu | collected 2015-05 ...
CGGCATCCTGAGCGCATTCTACGAAGGGCTGTTCCTCGCGCCGAATGTGGCCGCGAGCGCATTGAAAGGCGCCATATTTGCGGCAAATGTCTATGAAAAGCTGGGCTTTTCCGTGGTGCCCGACGGCAGGGAGGAGCGGTATGATATCATTCAGGCGGTGCGTTTCGGAAAACCGGAGGCGCTGATCGCTTTCTGCGAAGGGATCCAGGCGGCTTCCCCGGTGGATTCCCACGTGCGCCCGGAGCCCTGGGACATGCCCGGATACGACGCAAAGGTCATCATGGCGGCGGGGGCGTTTGTCTCCGGTTCCTCCATCGAACTGTCCGCCGACGGACCTTTAAAGGAGCCTTACGCAGCCTATTTTCAGGGCGGTATCACGTGGCAGCACGCGAAGTTCGGGATCATGCGGTCTGTGCAGTCTCTTGTCGATAAAGGACTGGTTTTATCAAAACTTTAGAATTTATGGGGACAAATTTTGTCTAAAAAAGTGGGGGTTTTTATGTACAGGGATGGAATTTTGTGGTAGTATGATGTAAGTGCGGAATGTGATGGGGTGCAGACGCCGGAATAAGAAGCAGGAGATATCTGTCTTCTTCCGGATGTCGATAAAAGCTTTCGCACCGGTATAGTATTCCAGTTATTGTAAATACTATAAAAGAATTTCCAGATTTGGGGAATCTCTGTAAAAGCGGAGAAATGGAAGACAATGACCAGATAAACAGACCTGATATCCTGCCCGGAGAGTGGAAAGGGAAGGATATATGCATTCACACGATATGCTGCCGTACGAAGTGGTGAAAGAGCGCGGGGCGGAGGAATTAAGTGATGCAGAACTGTTAGCAGTTTTCATCAGAACAGGAACAAAGCATCAGAATGCGGTGAAGGTGGCGGAACAGATCCTGGACAGCTTCCCGGAGAGAAATCTTCTGGGGCTCTGCCATATTCCGTGGAAAGAACTGATGAAAATCCCGGGAATCGGCGAGGTGAAGGCAATCCGGCTCAAATGCCTTGCGGAACTGGCAAAACGGATATCGAGGACAGAGGCGAAGAAGGGGCTCAGATTCGATCATCCGGAAACTGTCTGGCTGTATTACAGAGAAAACCTGCGGCATGCTGAACAGGAAAAAGTGATCCTGATCATGTTGGATCAGAAACTGCAGTTGATTTGTGATGATGAGCTTTCCACCGGAACGGTCAGAGAATCCATTGTCTCACCGCGGGAATTATTTAAAAAAGCGCTGCAGCAAAAAGCGGTGCAGGTGATGCTTCTGCACAATCATCCCAGCGGAGATCCCTCTCCGAGCAAAGCGGATCTGGAAATCACTGAGAAAATCAGTATTCTTGGCGAAATGATGGAGATCCCGCTGGTGGATCATATCATTATCGGGGATAAAACATATTGCAGTCTGCGGGAAAAGGGATATTTTACGGAGTAACGCTTCTGCGTGAAGTGAAAGGAGTACACAGTTTTGGCAAACAATATTTTCGGCATTGATCTGGGGACAAACAATATCAAGATCTACAACAGGGGCGACGATTCTATCATGGTCGAGAAGAATATGATCGCCATTGAAAATAAAAAGAACCTGTTCGCATACGGTGATTCCGCCTATGAGATGTATGAGAAAGCGCCGGGAAATATCCAGATTTCCTATCCCTTATGCAACGGCGTCATTGCGGATATCCACAACATGGAAACGTTAGTCCGTTATTTTATCACCGATCTTTCGAAAGGAACGATCAAACCTGCCGATTTCTATATTGCTGTTCCCACCGATGTGACCGAGGTGGAAAAAAGAGCTTTTTATGACCTGATCCGTGATTCCGGCGTGAAGGCAAAGCGCATCATGATCGTGGAAAAAGCGGTCGCCGACGGCCTCGGCCTGGATATCGATGTCAAAAACTCCCAGGGTGTGCTCGTCGTCAATGTGGGATACGATACTACGGAAATTTCCATTCTTTCCCTGGGCGGCATCGTATTAAGCCGCCTGATCAAAGTGGGCGGCCTGAAGTTTGACGATGCCATCCGTGCGGCTGTCCGGAAGGAATTCAGCCTTCTGATCGGCGGGAAGACCGCCGAAAACGTAAAATTCGCGCTGGCGGATCTGGAGAAGGAAGAAAAAGGCGCCCAGGTGTTCGGCAGGGATATCGTGACAGGGCTTCCTGTAGAGCGCGAGATCCCCACAAGCCTTGTGGACACCTGTCTCACCGAGAACTTTAATATGATCATCGATAATGTAAAAGTCATTTTGGAGAGAACGCCGCCCGAGCTTGCTGCGGACATTTACCGGCACGGTATCTACCTGACCGGCGGCGCATCGCAGGTAAACCATCTGGCGGAACTGATCAGCCTCGGAACCGGCCTGAAAGTCAACGTGGCGGCAGAACCGATGAACAGTGTGGTACTCGGCCTTGCAAAGATCATCAAGGACGACAACTATAAATCCGTAGCATATTCTATCGAAGGAATGAGCAAATGAGTCCAGTAGTAAGACCAAAAGGAGAAAAATTTACATTACCCAGTAAATATCTCCTTTTTATTTTAACGATCCTGTGTACAGGGCTGATGATCCTCACCTTTACGACTTCGGCGCTGAGCACGCCCCTGTCCTATGTGGCAGGCTTTCTTGTAGTACCCTTTGAGAAGGGTATTGCCAGAGTCGGCAGCTATTTGAACGAGCGGACGGAGATGCTGCAGGAGATTCAGAATTTAATAGAAGAGAATGAGTCGCTCAAACAGCAGGTGGTGGATCTGACCAACGAAAATATCTCCCTGCAGCAGGACCGTTTTGAACTGACAAACCTGCGCCAGCTCTATCAGCTGGATGCGGAGTACGCCGATTATGAAAAGATCGGCGCGAGGGTGATCTCCAAAGACAGCGGCAACTGGTACCATTCCTTTGTCATAGATAAAGGGACCGACGATGGGGTGGAAGAAAATATGAATGTGATAGCCGGCGCCGGCCTGGTGGGGAGAGTGACGTCCACAGGCAAGAACTGGGCAAAGGTGACAACGATCATCAGCGACAATGTCAGCGTCAGCGGCACAGTGCTCTCCACATCAGATAATCTTGTCATCACCGGCAATCTGGAAACCTATGCGGAGGGCCTGATCGAATTCGGCAAACTGATCGATGAGAAAAACCAGGTGGTGGAAGGGGACAAGCTCGTGACATCCAATATCAGCGACCATTATCTGCCGGGTATTCTGATCGGTTACATATCCAGTCTGGATACTGATTCCAACAATCTGACCAAATCCGGTTATGTGACGCCGGCGGTGGACTTTTCCCATCTGGAGGAGGTTTTGGTGATCCTGGAACAGAAACAGACGATCGAGGAATAGATGCGTAAAAAATTATTGACAGTTTTATTCATATTTATCATGTTTTTCTGCTTTTTACTGCAGTGTACGATGTTTAAAAAGCTGAGCTTCGGCGGTATCAGCCCTAACCTGCTGATCATCACCACGACCTCCGTGGGCTTTATGCGCGGGGAAAAACAGGGATTGATAGCGGGATTTATCAGCGGGTTGTTCATCGATATCTTTTTCGGTGATGTGATAGGATTATATGCGCTGCTTTATATGTACATCGGTTTTTTAAACGGAAAATTCAGCAGGATCTTTTATCCGGAGGATATCAAACTTCCGCTGGCACTGATCACTTTGAGCGATCTTTCCTATGGCATGGTGTGCTATATTATTTTGTTTTTACTGCGCGGCAGGCTTAATTTCCCTTATTTCTTTTTCCACATCATCCTGCCTGAAACAGTATATACGATTGTGATGAGCATTATTCTTTATCCCATTTTACTGTATTTTTACAAACGGTTGAATGTGGATGAAAACAGGAGTGAGACAGACTTTGTTTGATAGAATAAAAGATAAGATACTGAATATGGTACTTTCCCGGGAATTTTTACTGATCCTTGCGATATTTTTGTGCGGCGGAGTCCTGATCCACAGGCTTTTTACGCTGCAGATCGTAAACGGAGCTTCCTATCTGGAGAACTTTCAGCTTACGATCAGAAAAGAACGTTCCATCCCGGCGACCCGGGGCAATATCTATGACAGGAACGGCAGGCTTCTCGCCTACAACGAACTCGCCTATTCGGTGACGATCGAGGACGTGTATGAGTCCGGACGGACCAAAAACCGGGATATCAACGAGACGATCCGCAAAGTGATCCATATGATAGAGGAGAGCGGCGATGAGGTGACAAGCGATTTTGATATCTATCTGGATTCTTCCGGCAATTATCAGTACAGCGTGAGCGACAACGCACTGCTGCGGTTTTTGGGCGATGTATACGGGGAGGCCGATGTCAATAAGCTCGAGTACAAGGAAAAGACTGCGTCACCTGATGAGACGATCGCCTATCTGTGCAGCTCGGACAGATACGGTGTGGGTACTTACACGGAGACCGAAGACGGCACGATAGAGTTTACCCCCTGCGAAGGATTCACAAAAGATGAGATCCTGAAGATCCTGACGATCCGTTTTGCGCTTTCGGCCAACAGCTATCAGAAATATATCGCGACAACGATCGCTACAGATGTCAACGAAAAGACAGTGGCGGTCGTCAGTGAAAATATACAATATCTGGACGGCGTCAGCATTGCGGAAGACACGGTCCGGAAATATGTGAACAGTGTATATTTCAGCCATATTATCGGCTATACCGGAAAGATCCCGTCCGAGCGGCTTGCGGAATATACGCAGAGGGATTCCACTTATGCCCTGAATGACCAGGTGGGCGTGGCGGGGATCGAGGCGTCGATGGAGGATGTGCTGCGGGGGAAAAAGGGCTCCGAGGTGATCTATGTAGATAATTTCGGTAAGGTGATCGAGTCGACGGACTATGTGGAGTCCATTGCCGGAAACGATATTTACCTGACACTCGACACAGAACTGCAGTCCGCTGCCTACAATATTCTGGAGCAGAAGATCGCCGGCATTTTGGTTTCCCGCATCCAGAATATCAAAGAATACGTTCCGGCGGAAAATGCAGGCAGTTCAAAGATCATGATCGCGATCTATGACGTATATAATGCGCTGATCGAAAACAGTATCATAGATGTTTCGCATTTTTCGGAAACAGGCGCCCGGGAAACGGAAAAGACGGTGGCTGAGAAATATAAAATACAGCAGGCAGACGTACTGGAGAAGCTTCGGGATGAACTTCTAGTCACAAAAACACCCTACGACCAGCTTACGACTGAATATCAGGTGTATATGCTGTATATCGTAACGCTTCTGGGCGATAACAATATCCTGTTGAAAAACGAGATCGATGAGACTGATGAAATTTATCTGGCCTGGCGGCAGGATGAAAACATTCCGCTTGAACAGTATCTGCGGCATTGTATCGCCAAACGGTGGATCGATGTGACAAAACTCGATCTGGAAAACGATTATGCCGATTCCGAGGAAATCTACAAAACGCTTGTTGACTATATCTTAAAAAAGCTGGAGAACGACACCACTTTTGAAAAACGGATCTATCGCTATATGATCAAAAACGATGTTGTGAGCGGCAGGGAGATCTGTCAGATCCTCTGCGAACAGAAGATCGTGGAAGTGGATTCCGATGTGGAAAGCCGGCTGTTTAACGGAAACATCACGGCTTATCAGTTTATGCTTGACAGGATCAAGGATCTGGATATCACACCGGCCCAGCTGGCGCTGGAGCCATGTTCCGGTTCCATGGTAGTGACGGATGTAAATACCGGGGATACGCTGGCGCTTGTCTCTTATCCGGGGTATGATACAAACCGGCTCGCCAATTCCATAGATGCGGAATACTACGCGAAGCTGATGAACGACGAAGCCCGTCCCATGTACAGCCGGGCGACTCAGGAGCGGACGGCGCCGGGTTCTACCTACAAGATGGTCTCCGCCACGGCGGGGCTGATGGAAGGCGTCATCACCACCACGACTTCCCTGGGCTGTAAAGGGCCTTTCGACAAGATCAGTCCGCCGCCCCACTGTCATATTTACCCAGGCGCGCACGGCATGCTGAACGTGAGCGGCGCCATACAGCGCTCCTGCAATAACTTCTTCTATGAAGTGGGATACAGGCTGGGGTCTGTGGGGGATTCCTACAACAGCGAGCGAGGTACCGATATGCTGGCAAAATATGCGGACATGTACGGTCTTTCCGAGACTTCCGGTCTGGAACTGGAAGAATCAGATCCCAAGCTGTCCACGGAGGACGCCGTGCGTTCTGCCATCGGGCAGGGCAACAACAACTACACCACGGCACAGCTTGCACGCTATGTGACGGCAGTGGCCAACAGCGGCACTTGCTATGATCTGACACTGATCGACAAGATCACGGACAAAAACGGCTCTTTGCTGGAAGACAGAAGCGCCAATGTCCGCAACAGGATCGAGATGGACCAAAGCTACTGGGATGCGATCCATGCGGGGATGCGGGGCGTTGTGGAAAATATGGCTTATTACGGGGATGTAGGCGTTCATGTGGCCGGAAAGACAGGTACTGCGGAGCAGTCGGAAAGACATCCGAACCACGCCCTGTTCGTGAGCTACGCGCCCTATGAAAATCCGGAAATATCCGTCACGGTCCGTATTGCAAACGGTTATTCTTCATCCTACGCCGCACAGACGGCAAAGGATTTTTATGTATACTATTTCAAGCTGGATGATGAGGAAAATATCCTGACAGGCCAGGCTGCGGATAATATCAGAAATACCGCGATCCAGAGTGACTGATATACGGGACTTTCCGAATATACAGGGGGAATACAAATGAAGGAGCGTTCTTTTACATTAAAGAGTTACCGGAAAGGTCTGGCGCTTCATATCAGGCCGGAGGCCGAGATGGAGATCCTTCTGACAGAACTCAGAGAAAAATTTCAAAGTTCCAGGACTTTTTTCGGAAATATGCAGGTGGGGCTTGCCCTTTCCGGAAAAAAACTGACACAGGAAGAGGAGGATGCTGTTTTAGACGTTATCGAAGAAAATTCCGATCTGCAGATCGTCTGTCTGATCGGGGAAGATGAAAAGATCCAGTATCTGCTGGATGAGGCCTTTGAGGAAGATATGCAGCCGCCGAATGAGACGGGACCAGACGGCCAGTTTTACCGCGGAACGCTGAAAAAAGGCCAGAGCCTTGAGACGGAACATTCCGTTATCATACTGGGGGATGTAAACCCGGGAGCCAAAGTTTTTTCCCGCAGGGATGTTATCGTATTGGGTTCGCTTTTCGGGGAAGTGCATGCCGGGATCGGCGCAGAGACCGAGGAGAATCACTTTGTATGTGCGTTGGAGTTTTCGCCTGAGAAGCTGAAAATAGGCTCCCATAAATACAAAAAGAAACCGGAGAAACGATTGTGGCCGGATTCTTATAAAAAATCACCAAAGATGGCAGCCCTGCAGGGGGATGAGATCATCGTAAAACCTGTTACAAAAGAATTGCTGGGCCAGATTACCGTCAACAGTAGTGACCATATCGGTCAATAGTGTTGACCCGGTAAGTCAACAAAAACAGAACATAATGGTCCGGAGGACGACAAGATCACGGGAAATTTTATCGCTGAAGCGGTGAAGTACAGAAAGTGAGGTAGAGCGTATATGTGTGAAGTAATTGTCGTCACATCAGGAAAAGGCGGTGTTGGGAAGACCACAACATGCGCAAACGTAGGAACAGGTCTTGCAAAACTGGGGAAGAAGGTGCTGCTGATCGATACGGATATCGGTCTTCGGAACCTGGATGTGGTCATGGGGCTGGAAAACCGGATCGTCTATAATCTGGTGGATGTCGCAGAGGGAAAATGCCGTGCGAAACAGGCTATGATCAAAGATAAACGCCATCCGGGCTTATGTCTTTTGCCCTCTGCCCAGACAAGGGATAAATCCGCAGTAAAACCGGAACAGATGGTAAAGCTGATCGATCAGCTGAAAGGTCAGTTTGATTATATCATTCTGGATTGTCCTGCGGGAATTGAACAGGGCTTTAAGAATGCCATAGCCGGGGCCAACAGGGCACTTGTTGTCACAACGCCGGAGGTTTCCGCGATCAGGGATGCAGACAGGATCATCGGCCTTTTGGAGGCGAACTGTTTTGAAAAGATCGATCTTGTGATCAACAGGCTGCGCTATGATCTGGTAAAACGGGGAGATATGATGTCCTCGGCAGATGTGGTCGATATATTGTCCATACCTCTGATCGGCATCGTGCCGGATGATGAGAGTGTAGTGATCTCCACGAACCAGGGGGAACCCGTTGTCGGGAATTTCACACTGGCAGGAGAGGCTTACCGGAATATCTGTCACAGGGTTTTGGGGGAGGAAGTACCTTTTATCGAATTTGAAAAAGGATTTTCTTTCTGGACCAAAGTGACCGGTATATTCCGGAGAAATTAAAGGAGGGGGATTTATATGAAGCTGCATCGGTTTTTTCAGAAAAAAACTTCCGGCAACATAGCGAAGGACAGGCTGAAGATCCTGCTCATCTCAGACAGGGTGAACTGTTCGCCGGAAATGATGAATATGATAAAAAATGATATCGCGGGAGTGATATCGCGCTACATGAAGATAGATGAGGAAAGCATGGAAGTCCAGATCACAAAGACAAACAGCAAAGGGGCAAGGAAATCGCCGTTTTTGTATGTGAATATCCCGATCCTGGATCTCTCCTTTTCACCGCACAAGTGAAATACCTCACAGCAAGGAAGATGATCTATGTTTAAAAAATACGGGATCCGTGGTTTTATCAGGGATTATGATTTTAAATTGATATTTTTAGTGGTTTCTCTGACTGCGCTTGGCATTTTCGCGATCGGAAGTGCCAGGCAGGCAGTACAGGGCAGGCAGGTTATGGGCCTGGCATTGGGATTTTTCCTGATGCTGGTGGTCTCTTTTGTGGACTATCATTTCGTTTTAAAATTTTACCAGCTTATCTATATAGTCACCATTGTTTTACTCGGACTGGTGTTAAGTCCCCTGGGCGATGATGCCGGCGGGGCGCGAAGATGGCTCCTGATCGGAACTTTTCGCTTCCAACCTTCAGAACTGGCTAAAATTTTGTTGATTTTATTCTTTGCACAGTTTATTATGTTAAATAGGGGGAGGTTAAACAGCTTTGGTATCATCCTGTTATCCCTGCTGCTGATCGCTATACCGATGCTGCCGATCGTACTGGAGGATCTGTCGACGACGATCATGATCGCGGTCATTTTCTGCGTTATGATGTATCTTGGGGGATTGAGTTATAAACTGATTTTGGCAGTCCTCGCGATTATGGTCCCTGTATCAGTCATTTTTTTGACGATAGTCATTCAGCCGGATCAGAATATTTTACAGGACTATCAGCAGAAACGTATTCTTGCCTGGCTTTATCCGGAAGAATATAAAGATGCGGAAGCGTACCAGCAGAATAATTCCATGATGGCGATCGGTTCGGGCCAGCTTTTTGGAAAAGGCTATAATAATAACGAGATCAGTTCCGTAAAAAACGGGAATTTTATTTCGGAGGCCCAGACGGATTTTATTTTTGCTGTTATAGGAGAAGAGTGGGGATTTTTAGGGAGTTGTGTGATCATCATCCTTGAGTTCCTGATCGCGTTGGAATGTGCCCTGATCGGATGGAAAGCCAGGGATATGGCGGGGCATGTGATAGCCGGCGGAATGGCCGGCCTGGTTTGTTTTCAGAGTTTTATCAATATAGGGGTTGCGACCGGGCTGATTCCAAATACAGGTCTTCCGCTGCCGTTCGTCAGTTACGGACTTACTTCCCTTGTCAGTATGTATCTGGGAATGGGGTTTGTTCTTAACGTGAGATGGGTAAGCCGCAGAACAAGGAACGATTAAAATGTTGCCAATTGACAGAAAATTATTGCATTAAAGAAGAGGTGAGAAGGAATTATGAACATTGCATTGATTGCACACGATGCAAAGAAAAAGCTGATGCAGAACTTCTGCATTGCTTACAGGGGTATTTTGAGCAAAAATGATCTGTTTGCCACAGGAACAACAGGCAGGCTGATCGAGGAGGTTACGAACCTGAATGTACACAAATATCTGGCGGGCCATCTGGGGGGAGAACAGCAGATGGGTGCCGATATTGAGCACAATCAGATCGATCTGGTTATTTTCTTACGGGACCCGCTCACATCGAAGTCCCACGAGCCGGATGTGAATAATGTTGTCAAGCTGTGCGACACGCACAATATCCCGCTTGCCACAAACCTCGCATCGGCAGAACTTTTAATAAAGGCACTTGACAGAGGAGACTTGGAGTGGCGTGAAATGTACAAGTAAGATTGTGGGCAGGGCTTACAATGCGGGATCTGCTTTGCGGATCCGAATAACCCGAAAGAATATGACAGCAGTCTGTATCTGTTTCTGTCTGCTTTTCCTGACCGGGTGCGGAAACGGCAGTTATGTGATGCCCTATGACGCATATTCTGCAAACAGCAGCTTTACAGTTCTCAGTGCTGACCAGGCAGGGCGGGCAGAAACTTTTGCTGCCGATCTGTGTATCGCCAACGAAAACTACAATGAAGATGCTGTCGATATGTCAGAGGCGGAGGCGGCGGGATTGTTTTCGCTTGCAGACAGGCAGACGTTATATGCTAAAAATGTCCACGAACAGCTTTATCCGGCTTCTATCACCAAAGTGATGACGGCTTTGGTCGCCTTAAAAAACGGAAACCGGGAGGATATGCTGACAGCTTCCTCCAATGTCACTATCACGGAATCCGGTGCGACGCTCTGCGGACTGAAGCCGGGTGATCAGATGACGCTGGATCAGGCTCTGCGCATTCTCCTGATCCAATCGGCAAATGATGTGGCGATCATGATAGCGGAACACTATGGCGGTACCGCGGAACATTTTTGTGAGATGATGAATGAGGAAGCGAGGTCTGTCGGCGCGACAAACTGCAATTTTGCCAACCCGAATGGCCTGACCGACGAAAGCCATTATGTGACAGCATATGATCTGTATCTGATCTTTAACGAAGCATGTAAATACGAACTCTTTAAGGAGATCATCGGTATGTCCTCCTATAAGACGGTCTATTATGATGCGAACGGCGGGGAGATCAGTTTTGACAAACCTTCCACGAACTGGTACTTTAACGGGGAGGCTGTGGCGCCTGTGGGGATCACCGTGCTCGGAGGAAAGACCGGCACCACAAGCGCGGCAAGGAACTGCCTCGTTTTGTTATCCAGCGATACATCGGGGAAATCCTATATTTCCGTTATCCTGAAATCTCCGGAGCGCGGGATCATGTATACGGAAATGACAGACCTTTTGGGCATCATCCAAAAATAAACATAATACTTATTGTTTTTTTCAGTAAAATAACTTATAATGGAAACAGAATTTAGGCCAGGCTGTGTAAATGGGAGAACGGCCTTCGTTTATACAGGGTACTAAAACTACTTACATCAGGAGGTTTTTTTAATGATTCAGTTAATCGTAGGAAGAAAAGGAAAAGGGAAAACAAAACAGTTGCTGGATAAAGTAAATACTGAGATAAAGACAGTTTCCGGCAACATTGCTTATCTGGATAAGAGCACAAAGCATATGTTTGAACTTAATAATAAAGTAAGGCTGATCGATGTATCCGAGTATATGGTTTCCGATGCGGATGAGTTTATCGGTTTTATCTGCGGGATCATTTCCCAGGATCATGATCTCGAACAGATGTATTTTGACAGTTTTTTAAAGATTGCCTGTCTTGAGGGAATGGATATTGAACCGACTGTAAAAAAACTTGACGCGATCAGCGAAAAATTTGGCGTAAAGCTTATTTTAAGTGTTTCTCTGGATGAGCATGAGTTACCCGAATCTTTGAAATCCAACGTACTGGTGGCATTATAAAATAACAGGAAGATAAAATAGATACATAAGCCTCGGAAGATTCCGGGGCTTTTCTATAGCATTGTGAGCTTCGCTCACGTTGCGAGATTTGCTCCGCAAACTCGGTATTGTGAGCTTCGTTTGCATTGCGGGATCTGCTCCGCAAACTCGGCAGGGAGGATATCATTTTGGCGCAGGAAAATCATTCTAACATCAGAAAATATCACAGGCCGTTGAATGTCAATATCGGCATGATCATATTCGGGGTGATGTTCATCTATATCATCATCTGTATCATCATGTATATGCAGACGGAGCATCTGAGCGGCTACGAGGTAAAGACGGGTTCCCTTACTGTGAATAACGTATACCGCGGGATCGCGCTCAGGGATGAAACGCTCTATGAGTCCATCGATGCCGGATATGTCTACTATTTCGCGCCGGAGGGCACCCATGTAGCCTGCGGCGATCTGGTGTACGCGGTGGATTCTTCCAGCAAGCTGGAGGAGCTGATGAATGAATCCTCGGCGGAGGAAAATCTGTCAAATGCGGATTACAACAATTTAAAGGCGAAGATCGTAAACTACCGCAGTAATTTTGATGAGACGGAGTTTTCCACGGTTTATGATTTTAAATATGATCTTCAGAGTGAGATTGCAAAACTCAGCAATCATACAGTGCTCAGCGCAATGAATGAGATAGCCGGCGCTGCGGGCATCAGCAGATGCTACGCGGACAGGGCGGGCGCTGTGGTATTTTCCAGCGACGGATATGAAAATCTGACGCCCCAGGAGATCACACTGGAGAGCTTCAACGAGGAAAACTATACGAAAAACCAGTTTCTTGCAGCAAACCGTTTCGGCAAAAACGATGCAGTTTATAAACTTGTCTCGAAGGAAGACTGGGAAGTCGTGATTCAGGTGGATTCGGAGGAGAGGGTACAGGAACTTCAGGAAGCGGAATATGTGAAAGTGAAGTTTATGAAGGACCAGTACGAAATCTGGGGGAAAGTGACTGTCTACGGGCGAAATGAGGAGGAAGGCATCACTTTTGTGGGATTGGGATTTACCACGTCCATGATCAATTATATAACGGACCGTTTTGTCGATGTGGAACTTGTTCTGGAGGAAGATACCGGATTGAAGATCCCCAATTCGGCCATCGCACAGCGGAATTTCTTTCTGATCGATGAAGACTATATCGTGGAACACGGAAATGACAAAAAACTGGGGGTCATGCGCCAGACATTTACGGAGGACAATGAGATCACCACTGAGTTTGTGGAGACGCCCATCTACAATATGGATGAAAGGGAAGGCGTCTATTATGTGGATGAGAGTGTGCTGAAAGTCGGGGATGTCCTTTACAAAGAGGACTCGACGGAGACACTCACCGTGAGCAAGCAGGCATCTTTGACGGGCGTCTACAATATCAACAAAGGATATGCGGATTTTAAGCGCATCATCGTTCTGTATGACAACGAGGAGTACTCCATTGTGGAGTCCAACACGCAGTACGGATTAAGACCCTATGATTATATCGCGCTGGATGCGTCCACGGTGGTGGCGGACCAGTTTGTGACGGAGAAAAAGCTTAGTGTGAATGCGGATGAATAGGTGTGCGTGGTGTGGGTGTGTGGATGCGGACGCCGTCAGGTGTTTTCATCCCTTTCTCTGCCGCGCTTGCGCTCTGCGAAAAACGCAGCGGATGCTAAGCTCGAAAATACCTCGCTAAGCACCGGCGTTTTTCGAAGGGCAGTTCAAGGGATGAAAACACCTGACGGCTGGGTATCGATTTTCATGGGCAATGGTCGGGCACTATACAGGAGATTATTACAATGTTTCAGATTTTCCATTCTCATCATATTTTTTGTTCACAGGGGGAGCGGAAAAAAATTAGCGATACTTTGTTCATTGAGTTTCAATACTGTAAAATGAAACCGGGAACGGAAATTCAGGATTTAGTGCCAGAAGATGGAATTGATTGTTGGCTGGATGATTCCTTATATCTTTATATAGGTGATATTGATGTTTTTATGGAGGAATATGCCGATATCTTTAATTGCGGTATTTATTATAATGATAACAATCATAATTTGGAGCGCGGCCTGGATTTATATGGGAACACCTATTATAGTCCGGATCAGGTGGGGACGATCACGGCAGAGATTCTCGAAAGCAAAGCGACAGATTATGAAATCTTAATTGACTGGTTAAAAAAGGTAAAGAATTATAACGGCTTTTATATTAGTGGTATATGATCAGATGTCTTTATGGTCGTGGGTGAATATATGGTAATCGAGGTGGAGTATTATAAAGGAAACACTTTACTGTATGGAAAGAATATACCTTATAGGGTATTGAAACACCAGATAAATGTAATAGAAAGTATTTACGACAGGGAAGAGGACAAAAATGCATAAGATAGATTCTTTTCCGTCCGAGGATGGTCATATAGAAAGTATATTAATTGGGGCAGATGTTGTCAAGGTTTCCTTTCAGACATGGAATTGCAGACAGTTGCTTCTCATCTTCCATGAAGTGGATTCTGTCGAGGCATATCATGCGGTAAATGAAGATATCGGAGAATATAAAGAAGTTGTTTTGACACAGAACAGGAAGCAATATGAATTTTACAGTTTGTGGGAAGACAGGGTAGTTTTGATGATAAAAGCGCAATCTCTGGAATTATATCAGGTTGGCAGTAATGGAGAAATAAATTCTGCTTTATTTGATGTGGGATATGATTACATTGGAGGTCAGGAGCCGCCTTCCATGTAATGTATTTTATATCGATAGATAAATATATACGATCATAGAGCGGAATGGGTTAAGATTATGCAGTATGGGTGAAATCCCTGCGGGTATATCGCGCCTGATGCGCCCACAGCGCGCATTGATCGGAGAGAAATATGGTGGATATGATATTATTCCCGTCCAGTTTTTTCAGTATTACAAAAGTGGATGAGGATTTACAAAAGGAATATGATGCGGTACGGGCTACGGGGCTGTTTCGCACAGTTTTATTCGGATATGACAAATGGTTTCATGAAGGTCGACTGATCGTAAGGGATGAGCCGGAGGAAGAGCATCTGGCGGTATACAGGGGTTGGATGATGAAGCCGGATCAGTATGAGAGGTTTTACAACCTTCTGTTGGATAAGAATATTCGTCTGGTCACAGGACCTGAACAGTACAACCTGATGCATATCTTTCCGAATGTCTATGAATCTGTGAAGGATGACACTGCAAAAATGGAAGTCTATCCTTTACATACTCAGATAAAGGTGGAGCATCTTAAGGAAACTTTTCAGAGATTTATGGTCAAAGATTATGTGAAGTCGGTAAAAGGGACGGAATTTCCGAAATTTTTTGACCAGAGCATTATACAGCATGATTTTGACCGATGGATGGAAATTTTTTACAAGTATCGCGGCGATCTGCTCACAGGAGGGATATGTATCAAGGAATACCTTGATCTGAAGCGCTACGGGGAACATACGAACGAATACCGTGTGTTTTATATCAACCACGAGATCGCCACGGTCTGCAGGAACTCCGGACAGGGAAATTATGCGCCAAAGCCCCCGCAGGAATTGCTCTGGAAATACAGAAATCTGGACAGTCCCTATTACACGGTGGATTTTGCGGAGCTGTCGGACGGTACATGGAGGATCATGGAGGCGGGCGACGGAGGGGTCTCCGGGCTGTCAGAGGATCAGGACTATGAGCACTATTTCAGAGTACTGCGTCAGTGCTTTAAATAATATGTATAAATTATATATCAGGAGAGATTCAATATGATCAAGGAAAATTTGAACAGGGTACAGGAAAATATCAGGGCAGCGGCCAGGGAAGTCGGGAGGGACCCGGGGGAGGTCACGCTGATCGCGGTGAGCAAGACGAAGCCGGTATCCATGATAGAGGAGGCTTATACCTGCGGCTGCAGGGATTTCGGGGAGAATAAGGTGCAGGAGCTGTGCGACAAGTACGAGGTTCTGCCGAAGGACATCAGATGGCATCTGATCGGGCATCTGCAGCGCAACAAGGTAAAGTATGTGGTGGATAAAGCCTATCTGATCCACAGCGTGGATTCTCTCAGGCTGGCGCAGGAGATCCAGAAAGAGGCGGAGAAAAAGCAGGTACATGTAAATATTCTGATAGAAGTGAACATAGCGCAGGAGGAGAGTAAATTCGGCGTTCCGGCAGAAGAGGCGGAAGATCTGGTCCGCGAGGCCGCAAAGCTGCCCAATGTACACATTCAGGGACTGATGACAATAGCTCCTGTTGTCGAAAAACCGGAGGATAATGCGATTCATTTTGCCAACTTAAAACAATTATCTGTTGACATAAATGAAAAAAACATTGATAATGTTAATATGAGTGTTCTGTCAATGGGAATGACCGGAGATTATGAGCAGGCAGTGAAAGACGGCGCTGTTTATGTGAGGGTGGGGACCGGTATCTTCGGAGCACGATAAGGAGAGATTGATCAATGGGAGTAATGGACAAGTTTTTGAATTATATGAAGCTGAACGATGAGGACGACGGCGGATACTATGACGATGACTATTATGACGACGATGATGAGGTGGCGGAACCTGCTCCGCGGAGAAGCAAACCGACTCTGGTAAAAGACGTTGAGCCGGAACCGGAGGAGGAGAAACCTGTAAAAAAGACGGTTCCTAAAATAACTCCGATGAAACAGTCAAAAAGAGTGAGTGCCGGGGGAATGGAAGTCTGTGTCATTAAGCCTACTTCGGTGGAGGACGGCAGGGAAATTACGGAAACCTTACTGGCAAACAGAACCGTTGTTTTAAATCTGGAAGGGCTGGATATGGAGATCGCCCAGAGGATCATCGATTTTACAAGCGGTTCCTGTTTTGCGATCAGCGGCAATCTGCAGAAGATATCACATTATATTTTTATCATCACACCGCCGAGTGTAGATATTTCCGGTGATTTCCAGGAGATCATCGGTTCTTCGCTGGATATGCCGATCTGATGGCGTGTACATAGTTTCAAAAAAGAAGAGAGCATCCTGCAAGATGCCGGAGAGGATGTTTCCGGCCTGCAGGATGTTTTTGCGGAACCACATCAATATGCGGAAATTTATATAAAAGGAGTCAAATATGGCAGAGATAACAAAAGATACAACAGAATACGGGAGGCTTTCCGTTTCCTATCAGAAAAAGCCCTGTTATGACATTGTTTTTGAGCATTCTTTTGAAAAGCTTCCCGGGGAACTTCAGAAATTATTTCCGGAGGAAGACGGAGACAGCTTATTAAAAAAGAGAAACCTGTGCGTGATCACGGACCGCAATGTGGATGCGCTTTTCGGTGCGGAGATAAAGGAACTTTTACAGGGAATCTGTAAAGAGCTTTCTTTTTATGTGTTTTCAGCCGGGGAAGAGCATAAAACGCTGGAAACGGTATCGGATATCTATCGGTTCCTGATTGAAAAAAGGATCACAAGAAAAGATATGCTGATCGCCCTCGGAGGCGGCGTTGTCGGCGATATCACAGGTTTTGCGGCGGCATCTTACCTGCGGGGGATCGATTTCGTGCAGATCCCGACCACTCTTTTATCCCAGGTGGACAGTTCCATCGGAGGGAAAACAGGCGTGGACTTTGAGCAGTATAAAAATATGGTGGGTGCCTTCCATATGCCCCGCCTTGTCTACACAAACGTCTCGGCGCTAAAAGAACTCGATGAGCGGCAGTTTGCCTCCGGTTTTGCGGAGGTCATGAAACACGGGCTGATCAAAGACCGGAAATACTATGAGTGGCTTCTTGAGAATATCTATGAGATCGATGACAGGGAAGCCGATGTTCTGCAGGAAATGGTTTACAAAAGCTGCGTGATCAAAAAGAAAGTGGTGGAGAAAGATCCCACAGAGCAGGGGGAGCGGGCACTTCTCAATTTCGGTCATACGATAGGGCACGGTATCGAAAAGGCAAGCGATTTCACACTGCTGCACGGGGAGTGCGTTGCCCTCGGCTGTATTGCGGCGGCAAATATTTCTTACAAACGTCATCTGATCGGAGAGGACGAGTATCTGGAGATCAGGGATATGTTTGTACCTTTCCATCTTCCCATCGCATTGCGGGAGATCAGCTTTACGGCGCAGGAAGTGGTGGAAAATACAAAATCTGACAAAAAGAATGCCTCGGGCACCCTTCGGTTTATTTTGCTGGAAAGGCTCGGGAAAGCGGTTATTGAAGAAACGGTAACGGAAAAGGAACTGCTTGAGGCGGTAGAGGATTTGATCATTCATGAAGAAGCGTAAAATAATCATTTTGGCCATCGATCTGATCGCCATGGTCCTGTTGACCTGGTTTGACCAGTTTACGAAAAAAATGGCGGTGCTCAATTTAAAGGGAAAACCGGATATCCCCCTTTTGCCGGATATTCTCACTTTACAGTATCTTGAAAACAAAGGGGCGGCTTTCGGCATGCTGCAGAATCAGAAGATATTTTTTATATTTATCGAAGTGCTGATCTTATTTGTGATCGGTTTTGTGCTGATCCGCATGCCCGGCCATAAGAAATATAACCTGATGCATGTGATCCTGGTTCTGGTGGCCAGCGGTGCGATCGGCAATATGATCGACCGCGCAGCGCAGGATTATGTTGTGGATTTTATCTATTTTGTGCTGATCGATTTCCCGATCTTTAATGTGGCGGATATCTATGTCACCTGTGCGACGGCGGTTTTTGTCGTTGCCATATTGTTTTATTACAAGGAAGAAGATTTTGCTTTTCTCAGCATCAGGCAGAAAATGCAGAGAACGCCAAATTATAAGGACTGACCGGCGGACAATGCATAAAATGTACTGCTTATGTTTAACGGGGAAAAAGAATGGATGAGTTTAAGTTTGAAGTGACAGAAAAGAGCAGCGGGGAGCGGATCGATAAATTTATCACGAACTGTATCGATTCGCTGACCCGTTCTTATATTCAGAAGATGATAGCACAGGAGAAGTGCTTCGTAAACGGAAAACCGGTAAAGGCCAGCTTCAGGGTGAAGGATGAGGATGAAGTGGCCTTTTCGCTTCCCGAGAATGTGGAACCGGATATTGCGGCGGAGGATATCCCTCTGGATATCTTATACGAGGACGACGATGTCCTGGTGGTCAATAAGCCGAAAGGCATGGTCGTACACCCGGCGCCGGGCCACTACAGCGGCACCCTTGTCAATGCGGTGATGTACCACTGCAAAGGCAGCCTTTCCGGCATCAACGGCATCATGCGCCCCGGCATCGTACACCGCATCGATAAAGATACGTCCGGTTCCCTGATCATCTGCAAAAATGATATGGCGCACAACAGCATTGCCGCGCAGTTAAAAGAACATTCCGTGTGCCGCGTCTACCATGCGATT
>ERZ808028.980-NODE-980-length-19219-cov-3.222861_pt1 | contig 19219 bp, 17 predicted proteins | sample MGYA00380184_ERZ808028 | MGnify/ENA primary metagenome ERZ808028 (study PRJEB31490, sample SAMN06133397) | mouse gut metagenome | isolation source: J8_1 | host: mice | place: China: Chengdu | collected 2015-05 ...
GGCGCATTATGGACAGCATGCTCTCCGAGCACATGTGCCAGGGCTGGCTGGAGGGATACCTGCTCACCGGGCGGCACGGCTTTCTCAACAGCTACGAGGCTTTTATCCGCATCGTGGACTCCATGGTGAGCCAGCACGCCAAATGGCTCAAGGTGGCCCGGCAGCTCCCCTGGCGGCAGGACATCGCCTCCCTGAACTACGTGCTGTCCTCCAACGTGTGGCAGCAGGATCACAACGGCTTCACCCACCAGGACCCCGGCTTCCTGGACCATGTGGCCAACAAGAAGGCGGACGTGGTGCGGCTCTACCTGCCCCCTGACGCCAACTGCCTGCTCTCCGTCTTTGACCACTGTATCAAAAGCCGGAATTACGTCAATGTGATGGTGGCCTCCAAGCATCCCCGGCCTCAGTGGCTCACCATGGACGAGGCCATCAAGCACTGTACCCACGGCATCGGCATCTGGCAGTGGGCCTCCAATGACCAGGGGGCGGAGCCCGACGCGGTGCTGGCCTGCTGTGGCGACACCCCCACGCTGGAAACCCTGGCAGCGGTGACCATCCTGCGCCGCCACCTGCCCGAGGTGCGGCTGCGGGTGGTGAACGTGGTGGACCTGATGAAGCTCCAGCCCCACACCGCCCACCCCCACGGGCTCACCGACGAGGATTACGACGTGATCTTTACCCGGGACAAGCCCATCATCTTCGCCTTCCACGGCTACCCCTCCCTGGTGCACGAGCTGACCTACCGCCGGCACAACAAGAACATCCACGTGCTTGGCTACCGGGAGGAGGGCACCATCACCACCCCCTTCGACATGCGGGTGCTCAACCGCATTGACCGCTTCAATCTGGTCATCGATACGGTAAAGCGGCTGCCCCAATTGGGCAACCGGGGGGCCTTCCTCATTCAGCTCATGAAGGACAAGCTGGTGGAGCACAAGGAGTATATCACCGCCCACGGCCAGGACATGCCCGAAATCCGGGACTGGAAGTGGAACGGTGGAAACGGTATCTGATGCGCAAGGGGCCAGGCTTCTGTCCGGCCCCTTGCCTTTTTCCATCATTTTGGGTATGATAGATGGGAAAAAAGGAGTGAACGTATGGAATTTCGACTGGACAGCCACACCCATACCTTGGCCAGCGGGCACGCCTACTGCACCCTGCTGGAGATGGTGCGGGCGGCGGCCGACCGGGGGCTGGAGCTCATCTGCATCACCGACCACGCCCCCGGCATGGAGCTAACCACCCACAAGGACTACTTTCTCAACTTCCGGGTCATCGACCGGGAGATCTACGGCGTACGGGTCATGATGGGCGCGGAGCTCAACGTGATGGACTTTGACGGCACGGTGGATCTCTCCCCCAAGCTGCTGAACAATCTGGACATGGCCATCGCCAGCCAGCATATCTGGTGCATGCCCCAGGGCGGCGGACCGGAGGAGAATACAGCGGCCATGGTCCGCGCCATGGACAACTGCCCCAAGATCTGTATCCTGGGACACCCGGACGACGGCCGCTATCCCCTGGACTATCCGGCGCTGGTGCGGGCCGCCGGGGAGCGCGGCGTGCTTCTGGAGGTCAACAACACCTCCCTCTCCCCCGCCTGTTCCCGGGTAAACTCCACCGCCAACGTGACGGAGATGCTGAAGCACTGCCGGCGGGAGGGCGTACCGGTGGTGGTGGGCAGCGATGCCCACTTTGTCTCCGCCGTGGGCGGCCATCAATATGCCCAGGCCCTGCTGGACGAGCTGGACTTTCCCGAGGAGCTGGTGCTCAACCGGGAGCCCGCCGCCTTCCTGGCCCACCTGGAGCGCCGGCTGAGCCGCACATAAAAAAGAGGATTCCGCCCGGCGGAATCCTCTTTTCGTCTTATTGGAACAGGGGCAGGCTGCCAGCGGGACGGTTGATCCGCTTTGGGGGCCCACCCAGGGTCGACGCCATAACAGCGCCCCTGTTCCCCGCGGGCAGAAGCCACTCGTCCGGTACCAGGGCGCACTTGAACTCACTCAGCTCCGCCCTTACGCCCCTCCTTTCGCGGCTCCCACTCCGACAGCGCCAGTCCGGCCACCGTCAGCGCCGCGCCCCCCAGCGAGAGGGGCGTCACCGGCTCACCCAGCACCAGCGCGGAGGTGACCAGAGTCACCACCGGCACCAGGTAGATGTAGGCGCTGGTTCTGACCGCCCCCAGCCGCCCCACGGCAAAGCCCCAGGTGACAAAGCACAGGGCGGAGGCCCCCAGCCCCAGATAGAGCAGGTTGAGCAGGTAAACCGGCTCCGTCAGAGTCCCGAGCCCGGGCCGGAAGCCCAGCACCGGCAGGACGGGCAGCAGGAACAGCAGGCCCCAGGCAAAGGTACGGCGGGTGGTCTGCACCACCGGGTAGCCGAAGGCGGAGAGCTTGCGGGTCAGCAGGGAGTAGGCTGACCAGGCGGCGGCCGCCAGCAGGGCCAGGAGATCGCCTCTGGGGTTCAGCTCCAGCACGGCGGCGCCGTTATACGACACCATCGCCACCCCAGCCAGGGCCACGGCCAGCCCCGCGAAAAAGAGGGGGCGCAGCCGCTCCCGCCGCAGGAGGAAGTGGGAGAGCAGGGCGGTCAGCATCGGACTGACGGACACCAGCACCCCCACATTGGAGGCCAGCGTGCAGGTCAGGGCGATGTTCTCCAGCAGGAAATAGAGGGTGACGCCGCACAGGCCCGCCGCCGCGAACCACAGCTCCTGCCGCCGCCCGGCCAGCCGGAGCCGCCGGGGGTACAGCAGGCAGAGGGCCGCAAAGCCCTGGGCGAAGCGGAGGAACAGCACCTCCACGGGCCGCAGGCCGGTCAGGAGCACCTTCGTGGAGATAAAGGTGGTGCCCCAGAGGAAGATGGTCAGCAGGGCTGCGGCGTGCCCCGTCATGCCCCCCCGGTTCACATCTCCCCCTGTTCCGCCGCAAACACGGCCCGGTATTGGCTGGGGGTGAGGCCGGTCAGGATCTTGAAAAAGTGGTTGAAGTGGCTCTGATCGGCAAAGCCGGCCCGCAGGGCCGCGTCCAGCGGGGCGGCCCCCTGCTCCAGCAGGGCCCTGGCCCGGTTCACCCGCACCGTTTCCAGATAGCGGTAGGGGGTGATCCCCTTCTGGCGGGTGAAGCAGCGCAGAAGGTGGTACTTGCTCAGCCCCGCCAGGGTGGAGAGCTGCTCCAGCGTGATGCGCCGGTCACAGTGGGCCTCCAGATAGTCACACACCGCCCGCACCTCAGGCCGAACCTCCTCCGGCGGCCGGGGACAGCCGCCGCATCGCTCCAGCAGGCGGCCCACCAGCAGGAGAAAGGCCTCCTCCCGGCGGAGCTCCCCCTGCTCCCCCGCCGCCAGCTCCCATACCTCCCGGAACAGACTGGTCAGTTCGCTCCCGGGCAGCACTGGGGGCGTGAAATGGGGGGCAAACCGGCGGCCGGTGACGGCTTCAGCGGCCCGCTCCATGACCTCCTGCGGCACGTGGAGCCCCCGCCAGTCCAGACGCTCCTCCCCCACCGGACGGCAGGCGTGGGGCTCGCCGGGCTGAAAGAATACCAGCTCACCGGGGGCAAGGCGGAGGGTCTCCCCCGCGATGGTCACCTCCCGGCTCCCCCGATCCATGGTTCCAATGACATAATAGGTGTGAAAATGCTCCGGAAACCCCTGGTCGATGCCCTGAAAGAGACATGCCTCCACTCCCAGCTCCGGATCGTAGTACACGCGCCGCAATTCCTGTTCCATAGGGTACTCCTCTGTCTGAGATAAAAGCAGTATAGCACGTCCCTCCGCCTGTTTCTTGCATGATATTGCGCATTTCCCGCACAGGGCGGCCTCGCCGCCCATATGCTGATCCAGGGGGTGGTGGGATGCAGGCGAGCTCCGGGCCGTCCGGCGAGGCGCTGCTGGCCATCGCCGCACTGGCCGCCATCCAGCTCACCGCGGGGAAGAGCGACGCCCAGGCAGCGGTGCTCGGCGCCTTCTTCACCATGCTGGGGGACGCCATCGGGCTGCTCCTGGCCCAGCGGGCGGCGCTGGAAAATCCATAGCGGGCGGCGCAGATGCGCCGCCCGCCGCTTCTTGTAAGCTCAGGAGCCGCTCAGGAAGGCCTGCACCTCGTCCAGCCGCTCCATGCCCTCGTCATAGCCGTCCTTCCACAGCGCCCGAATCTTCTCCACGTCCTTTTCGGTGCGGTGAAAGCCCTCCGTGCTGTGGGGGGCGAACAGGAGGGCCCGCCCCTCCCTCTCAAGCTGAAACAGCCGCTCCCGGGAGGTGTTGTAGGCGTCCGCCCGGCGGCGCATGGTATCGCAGAACCTGGGGTACTTCCGGTAGGCCGCGTCGATGAGGGGCTGGAGCTTTTCCGGCCGTCGGACGTAGCTCCGCTCCCGGGTCAGCACCACGATCACCCGCTCGCACCCCCTCTCCAGCGCCCGCTCATAGGGGATAGCGTCGGCCGCTCCGCCGTCCATACACGGCTTACCCTGGATATCGAAAACAGGGAAGAGGAACGGCAGGGCGCAGGTGGCCTGCAATAGCTTAAACCGGTCATCCCGGCGCTCCACCGGAAAATACTCCGCCTTTCCAGTGTCCATGTTAGTGACTACCGCCTCCACCTCGCCGGGATAAGCGGCAAACGTGTCATAGTCGAAGGGAATCAACTCGTTTGGTATGGTACCAAAGACGAAATCCAGGCCAAAATAGGCCCGGTTGTCCCGCCGGAGCAGGTTGCCGAAGCCCATATACCGCTTGTCGTTGATATAGCTTACCATAATGTCCAGGTTGCGGCGGCTCTGCTTGGACACATAGCTGACGCCATAGGCAATCCCGGCTGAGACGCCGATGACATAATCCGGCAGCAGATCCCGCGTCAGCAGGGCGTCGCAGACGCCGGTGGAGAAAATGGTGCGCACCGCGCCGCCCTCCAGAACGATTCCAGTTTTCATGTCGGTTCACTTCCTTGCTGCTCCCATTATACGGCAGCGGACGCCGGCCTGTAAAGGAATTCTTGACAACATAATATTTCGCATTATAATAAATTAGGTATACAAAGGAGGCCAAGTCATGCTCGTCAAGTTCATCGTCTGCGTCGTCGCCGGCCTGGGGGCCGGCATCGGAACCGGCCTGGCGGGCCTGTCCGCCGCCGCCGTCATCTCCCCCATGCTCATCACCTTCCTGGGCTTTCCTGCCTATCAGGCGGTGGCCATCTCTCTGGCCTCCGACGTGCTGGCTTCAGCGGCCTCGGCCTATACCTACGGCAAAAATAGAAATCTGGATATCCGCAATGGGCTGGTCATGCTGGCGGCAGTGCTGGTATTCACCCTGATCGGGAGCTGGGCCGCCTCCCTGGTGCCCAACGCCACCATGGGCGGCTTCTCCGTGTTCATGACCCTGCTGTTGGGCATCAAATTCATTGTGCGTCCCGTGATGACCACCAAGGAGAGCTCCGCCCATAAGAGCCGCGGGCGCCGCATCGCGGAGTCCCTGGCCTGCGGCAGCGTGGTGGGCTTCATCTGCGGCTTTATCGGCGCTGGCGGCGGTATGATGATGCTTCTGGTGCTCACCTCCGTGCTGGGCTATGAACTCAAGACCGCCGTGGGTACCAGTGTGTTCATCATGACCTTCACCGCTTTCACCGGCGCGGTCTCCCACGTGGCCATCGGCGGCGGGCTGGATGTATTTGCCCTGACGGTGTGTGTGGTGGTCACGCTTCTGGGCGCCAGAATTGCCGCCGTCTTTGCTAACCGGGCTTCCGCCAAGGCCCTTAACCGGGTCACCGGCGTGGTGCTCACCATCCTGGGCGCAGTGATGGTGGTGGTCAACCTCCTCTCCTGAAGCAGTGGCACAGCCCCCTCCGGTCGGAGGGGGCTGCTTTTTGCCTGCGGCTCCGGACGCCCGCCCCAGCTTTATGGAAGATTTCCTTGACATAGATAGACAATCTATCTATACTATACATAGATAATCTATTTATGAGGTGAGGAATATGGCAAATGACCGCACCGCTCCGGGCGGCATGGGCATGCTGCTGCTGGCCCTGCTGGAGGGCCGGGACATGTACGGCTATGAGATGATCGAGGCCCTGCGGGCGCGCTCCAACGAGGTGTTCCACCTCAAGGCGGGTACCCTCTATCCCCTGCTCCACTCCCTGGAGGCCCAGGGCTGGGTAACCTCCAGCGACGGGGTTGCCAATGGCCGCACCCGGCGCTATTACGCCATCACCCGGGACGGCCGGGCCGCCCTGGCTGAACAGCAGGCGGGCTGGTACGCCTACGCCGACGCGGTGCGCGGCGTGCTGGAGGGAGGGAATCCCTGTGGCGCGTGAGTGCGTGAACGAATATCTGGAGACGGTGGGCGGCCAGATCCGCTGGCGGCGGGCCCGGCGGGTTCTCCTGCGGGAGCTGTCCGACCATATTGCCGATCAGGCCGCCGCCTTTGAGGCGGAGGGCCGGAGCCCGGAAGAGGCCCTGGCCGGCGCGGTGGCCGAGATGGGGGAGCCGGAGGCGGTGGGCCGGGAGCTGGACCGCCTTCACCGCCCCCGGAACCGCTGGGGGCTGGCGATCACTGTGGCGGCCCTCTTTGCCGCGGGCGTGCTGCTCCAGCTCTTCGCCGCCGGGCTCATGGGGGACGCCAAGGACGTCTTCTACTTCCGGCGGCAGGTTTTGGGCCTGCTGCTGGCCGCCGGGGTTTTGACCGGACTCTGGTTTTCCGACTACACCCTCCTTCTGCGGCGGAAATGGGCTCCGGCGGCGGCGCTGCTCCTTCTCTGTCTGGGTCCTATTCTCTGCACTCCACTTCTCCCCTTCTACTCCTATCCCGGTTATCAGCTTGCGCTCTATTCCACTCTGCTCCTCCCCGTCCCCTACGCCGCCCTTGTGGCCTCCCTGCGGGGCAAAGGGCCGCTTGCCGTCCTGCTCTGCGGGGCCGCCGTCCTGGCGCTCCCCCTCTTCGCCTGGCTGGCTCCCAGTTCCGCCTCCTGGCTGGTCAGCGAGGCCAGTATGCTGCTGGTACTCCTGGCGGCCGTGGGGCTGGGCTGGTTCCGGGGAAAGCGGCGGTGGAATCTGCTGGCTGCCCTGGGGCCCGCTCTGACTATCCTCCCCCTGCTCTTCCTGCGGCACCTGGAGTACGCTGCTTGGCGCATAGACGCTTTCCTGGGGCCCGACCTGTTTTACGAGCGACTGCGCATGGGGGAATTGCCCTCCCTTTTTGTAGGCTCCTCCTCGGAGCTCCTGCTGGCGGAGGCCGCCCAGGGCCTGGGCCGGTGGGTGTTCTGGGCCGCCGCCGGGCTGATCGTCCTCTTTGCCGCCCTGCTGCTCCGGCGCATCCGCGCCCTCCACAGCCGCACGGGCAAGCTCCTCGCCCTGTCGGCCTTCCTTCCCCTGTTCCTCCAGGCGGCCATCTACTGGCTCTATAACCTGGGCTGGTGGCCGCTGGGCGTGCTCTCCCTCCCCTTCCTGTCCTACGGCGTCTTCTTCCTGTTGGTGGACGCCGCCCTGGCCGGGGTGCTCCTGTCCGTCTTCCGCATGGACGCCCTGGTGCGGGACACCGCCTGGGCCTCCAGCGCCCCGGCCCCCCGGCCCTCCGCTCTGGACATCCCCCTGGGCCGGGGACAGCTCCACATCGAATACCGCAAAGGGGCGCAACACTTTTAAACATACAAAGGAGGCCTGCGGTAAAGCCGCAGGCCTCCTTTTTCTATTCCTCGTCCGCCCGGTAGGCCATGAGCACATACTCCCAGTGCTCCACGCCCCCCTCAGGCACGCTGTGGGTGCGGAGGTAGCCGTCAATCAGTCCCAGCAGCTCCGCCCGCTCCTCCGGTTTGAGATGGAGCGCGCCGAACAGGAACTGGAGATCCTCCTGCTGTTCCGGCTCGCCGCACTGGCTGGCGGCGTGCAGCACGCCCCGGAAGGTGCCGTCCACCAGTTGGGCGGCCAGCGCCTCCCGCTCCCCCTGAAAGCCGTCCTTCCGGCCCAGGCAGAGCCGGATCTCCACATCGGCCAGCCGGTAATAGGTCGCCTGCCGGCCGTCCGGCGCCGTACATACTCCCAGCTCCACCACGCCCAGCTCCTCCAGCTTGTTCAGGTGGCTCTGGGCCGCGCTGGGTGAGAGCAGCATTTTCTCCGCCACGGTGTTGGCCGTCATGGGCCGTCCCGCCCGCCGCAGCAGGTGAATGATATCCTGGCGTACCGGGTTGAGCAGCACGCGAAATTGTTTCCGTTCCTCCAGATCAATGGTTCTTGCCACCGTTGTCCGCCTCCTCTGTTCCGGCCATGCCGCCTATCTGGTCCGTTCCATGTGGCGCCTCTGCACCTCGTAGTCGAAATCGCCGCCGTACTGAATTTTTCCATCCCGGACCACATGGGGCAGCCACCACTTTCCATGCTCCTCCTCCGGCTCCACATAGCCGTGGCTGGCCAGGAACTTCCGCCGGGCCTCTACCGAGCGGTAGAGCACGGACAGATCCCCGTCCCAGTCCTGGAAGCACTCCGGCCCGCAGTCCGGCCGGGTGAAGGGGCACACCTTGGCGCAGCGGCCGCAGGTACAGCCGTGGGGGTTGGCCGCCCCGTGGGCCACACACCTGCGCTCGTCGGTCCGCCAGAGCATGTAGCCGCGGTACTCCTCCTGTTCCCCAGTGGAGATGGCGTGCATGGGGCACTGCTCGGCACAGATTTTGCATACGGAACAGTAGTGCTGTAGCCCGAAGTCGATGGGGCCGTCGGGCACCAGGGGCAGGTCGGTCAGCACGGCGGCCGCCTTGAAAGCCGCCCCCACAAAGGGGTTGACCACGATACCCAGCCGGGAAAACTCCCCCAGCCCGGCCAGGGCCACCAACCGGGGCATGATGGTCACGTAGTTGTTAAAAGCATCGCTGCGGGCTGGCCACCCCAGGCGGCGGATATAGTCGGCCAAGGTGTTGGACATGCAGGCCAGCCGCTGATATGCCTGATAGGCAACGGTGTCATCCAGCCACTCGTCCCCGTGGGAGGCCGCAATGGTGGGCAACTGGGTGCGTACCAGAAACACCACCGCGTATCGGTAAACCCGCTCCACCGGCGTGCCGTCCACCTTGGTGGCGTAATACACATCCCGGGGCACCTCGCACACTCCCACCATCTCCGCCCCAGTGAAATAGGCCATCTTTTTAATGTGCCGTGTCACGATACGCGTATCCTCCGGCAGGGGCGCTTTCTCCGGCGCGACCTCGTTTTCCGGGTAGTCGTTAAGGTACTTCTGAAAGTGGTAATAGGACGCCCCAATGGGCACGCGAACCGTAAAATCCTCCATCCTCTTCTTAAGTACATCCCCGAAGCCCCCCAGGCGGCACTTGGCGAATGCCATCTCCTTCTCATCCACCCGGGGTGAATCCTCCACGATATCCACGGTCAGGCGCTCCACCCGCTTGAGCTTTTCCAGTGGATAGGGCCCCAACTGTTCGTCATTCAGCAACACCCCGCGCCGCGACAGATCCAACGTCTCCATTGCTCGACACCTCTTGCTTCTCTTATGTTAGGTTTCCTCCCACTCGTTGACCACCAGCATATCCCCCTGCTGAAGAACTGTCCCGCCCTTGGGCACTACAGTGGTGCCGTCGGCACGGCGTACCAGGACGATGAGTACCTCCGCCGGGATACCCAGCTCCTTGATCGGCCTCCCAATCCAGTCCCCGTGCTCCGCCACAGGCACCTCCCGCAGGCTGACCCCGTCATCGTCTTCATAGAGCGGCGTGCTGAGCACCATAAGATCCCCTGCCTGGATTGCGGTATCTCCGTTTGGAATCACATTCTCGCTGCCCCGCCGGAGCATCACCACCAGCGCGTCGGCGGGCAGCTCACACTCCCCGATGGTCCGCCCCACCCACGGGTGGCCCGCGCCGATAGGGAAGCGGGTCAGGTGGAGCTGCCGCTGGTCCTGGTAGTCGTTGAAGGTACGGCTGACGCTCTCAGCACTGTCCACCATGTCCAGCTTCCGCGCCGCCAGAGGCAGTAGTGAACCCTGCACCGCCACCGAGAGCAGGGCAATGCAGAACACGATGTGAAAGAGGTCGTAGCCGATGGCGGCCCCGCTGGCCACTGCCATGATGGCAAACACGATAGATGCCGCGCCCCGCAGCCCCGCCCAGGACACCAGCAGACACTGCCGTACCCCGCAGCGGAAGGGGGCCAGCAGCAGGAAGACCGCAGCGGGCCGGGCCACAAAGGTGAGAAACACCATAATGGCCAAAGCCGGGAGAAAAACCGCCGGGAGCTGCCGTGGGAAGGAGAGCAGCCCAAGCAGGAAAAAGATCAAAATCTGCGCCAGGCCCGTAAGTCCGTCGAAAAAGTGGACCAGGGCCGCCTTATGGGGAATTTTGGCGTTTCCGATCAGGATGCCCGCCAGATAGGCCCCCAGGTAGCCGTTCCCCCCCACCACGGCGGGCAGGGCAAAGGAGAGCAGGGCCGCAGCCACCACGAAAATAGTATCCAGCCCGTCGGAGAGAGTGAGCCTGCGGAGCACCAGAATGGACAGCCCCGCCACCGCCGCCCCAAGGCCCAGTCCAAAGACAACCTGCGCAAAAATCATCCACGGGATTGCCCCGCCGCCGCCCACCCCCATCAGGGAGAGGGCGATCACCGTCAGCATATAGGAGGCCGGGTCGTTGCTGCCGCTCTCCACCTCCAGCAGGGAGGCGGTGTGGTTCCTCAGGCCCAGCTTCTTGGAGCGGAGGATGGAAAACACCGACGCGGCGTCCGTGGAACTGATAACCGCCCCGGTCAGAAAGCTCTCCAGAGCAGAAAAACCCAGTGCCAAGTGGCAGAACAGCGCTGTGAGCAGCGCGGTGACCGCCACGCCCAGGGTGGACAGCACCACCGCCCGGGCCGCCGCCGGCCGGGCCGCCTCCCAGCGGGTACCGAAACCACCGTAGAACATGATGAAAATCAGCGCTACGGAGCAGATACGCGCCGCCGCCTCAAAGTTATCAAACGGGATGCGGAACAGCCCATCCGAGCCGAACAACATTCCCAACGCCAGAAACAGCAGCAGGGCGGGCACACCCAGGCGCTGAGACAGGCGGCTGGCGACGATGCAGATGACAATGACCACCGCACAAAGTAACAGAATTGATTCCATGAAAGCCCCCTCTCACAAATAAAACAGGCGGCCCCAGTCCGAATGACCGGGGCCGCTTCGTTCTGTTGAATTGATTATAGCACAAAACAGGCCGTGTTGAAAAGAAAATCCTGCTATTTCCCCCTGTGTCCGCCATATCTGGGGTCCAGCGCGTCCCGCAGACCGTCGCCAATGCCCTGAAGGCACAGCACGGTCAGGATGATGCACAGCCCCGGCGGCACCCACACCCACGGCCGCCCGGTGAGGACAGGCAGGCTGGCGGCGTACTGGATCAGGTTGCCCCAGGACGCCTGGGGCGTGCGGATGCCCACCCCCAGAAAGCTCAGGCTGGATTCGGAGAGGATGGCCCGCCCCGCCCGCAGGGGGAGGGCGCACCACACCGGCGCGATCACGTTGGGCAGCACATTGCTCCGCAGAATCCGCCCTGTCCGCCCCCCCAGGGCGCGGGCCGCCAGGACGTACTCCTTCTCCCGGACCGAGAGGGTATTGCCGTACACCAGCCGGGCGATGCCCGTCCAACCCAGCAGGCCCAGCACCAGCACCAGATTGAGGGCGGACGGCCCCACCAGGGACACCAGGCAGAGCACCAGCACAATGCTGGGGACGCTCTGAAACACCTCGGCCAGCCGCATGAGGCAGAACTCCCAGGCCCCCCGGCGGTAGCCTGCCAGCAGGCCCAGGGGAATCCCCACCAGGGCGCTGAGGGCGGCGGAGCACAGGCCGATGAGCAGGGACACCCGCCCCCCGCAGAGCAGGCGGGCCAGGAGATCCCGGCCCACGTCGTCGGTGCCCAGGGGATGGGCGGCGGAGGGGGGCGCCCAGAAGCCCGCCCCCAGATCGCTGGCGTTGGGCTCCAGCCCCAGCAGCGGGGGCAGGAGCAGCACCGCCAGCAGCTCGGCGCACAGAATCAGCAAGCAGGCCACGGCCCGCCGGTCGCTCCGGAACCGCTCCCAGGGGCTCCGGGACAGCATACAGCGCTCCACCGGCCTACCCCCTCCCATAGCGCACCCGGGGATCGGCCAGCCCGTAGGCCAGATCCAGGAGCAGGTTGGTCAGGAGCACCGCCAGGGCGATGACCACCGTCACCCCCATGACCACCGGATAGTCCCGGTTCTCAATGCCCCAGAAGAGGAGGCTGCCCATGCCCGGCCAGCCGAACACCTGCTCCACCACCACCGAGCCGCCTATGATGTGGGGGATGTGCCCCAGCACGGTGGTGAGCACCGGGGTCAGCGCCCCCCGGAAGGCGTGGCGCACCATGACGGCCCGCTCCCCCAGGCCCTTGGCCCGGGCGGTGAGGATGTAGTCCTCCCCCAGGGACTCCAGGCAGGCGGAGCGGGTCTGCTTGACCAGCTCCCCCAGGCCGCTGACGCACACCACCCCGGCCGGGAGGGCCAGGTGGCGCAGGACGTCCCCCACGCCAGTGAACACGCCGTACTCATACATGCCCTGGGAGGGCAGCCAGCCCAAGAGCACCGAGAAGAGGAGCACCCCCACCAGGCACAGGAAAAAGCCGGGCACGCCGAAGCTCACCAGGCTCAGGGCGGAGGCCGCCCGATCCCAGCCCGAGCGGGGCCGCCAGGCCGCCAGAATACCCAGAGGGAGGGCCAGCAGAATGGCCAGCAGCACTCCGGTGCCGGTCAGCAGCAGGGACGGCCCCACCCGCTGGGCCAGCATGCCGGCCACCGGCCGGCCGCTCAGGTAGGACTGCCCCAGCTCCCCCCGGAGCACCCCCCCCAGCCACACCAGATAGCGCACGGGCAGGGGCTTGTCCAGCCCCAGCGCCTCCTCCAGTGCGGCCTGCTGGGCGCCGCCGGAGGCCCCCTCCCCCAGGTCGGTAACATCGGCGGGCGAGAGGCTTAAAAGTACAAAAACCAGAAAGGTAATCCCGAAAAACACGGGGATCGCCGTCAGCAGACGGCGGCGGAAATAGCGTCCCATCTTCTTCCTCCTGCACTTCCGGCCGCTCGTGGGCGGCACGGGCCGGATGGTACGGCCCTACGGAGGTTTTCTCATTTGTTCGGTTCCGTCAGCCCCGGTACACCCAGTCCCACACGTTCTCGTTAGAGAAGGCGGAGGAGGGATAGTCGATGCCGTCCACTGTGGGGGACTGGACGTGGAGCGTCCGCCCAAACCACAGGGGGATGAAGGGCCGCTCCCCGGCCAGCAGGGCCTGGAGCTCCTCCACCCGCACCTGCCGCTCGTCGTGCTCTGCCGCCCCCTTGACGGCGGCGATGGCCTGGGTGTAGGGCGTCAGATCCGCCACGTGGAACAGGTTGTTGTCGGCGGTAAAGCGGCTCTCGGTAAACCACAGGGGCAGGGCGCCGGGGGTGTGGCTGGCGATGGCCATGTCGTACTTGCCGTCCGCCATGCCAGCGAACAGGGTGGCCGAGTCCACCGTCTCGATGGTGACGGTGATGCCCGCCTCCGCCAGCTCCTGCTGCATCAGGGCGGCCAGGCCGGAGCGGTTGGCAGTGCAGGCCAGGGTGTAGGTGTGCCCGTCGTACCCCCCCTCCGTCAGAAGGGCCTTCGCCCCGTCCACATCTCTGGCCCAGGTCAGTCCGCTGTCATACCCCGTCCCCGGGGTCAGATCGGAGGCCGCCGGCTCCCCCAGGCCCTGGGCGGTGTGGAGGCACAGGGCCTCCTTGTCCAGAGCCAGGTCGATGGCCCGGCGCACCGCGGCGCTGGGGATGGTCTCGTTGTTGAGCATCAGCTCGTAGAAGGAGTTGGGCACCGTGCCCTCCAGCACCTCCAGCCCGGCGGCCCGGGCCACCTCCGCGTCCTCCACGGACACATTGCCCCCGAAGGCGTAGTAGTCCAGATCCCCGGCGATCAGGGAGGTAAGCAGGTTGGACTTGTCAATGACCGTGATCACCAGCCGATCAAAGCCGGGCGCCCCAAGCTGGTAGTCCGGGTTGGCCTCCAGCACCAGCTGGCTCCCCGGCGTCTCGGAGACGAATTTGCAGGGGCCGGAGCCAACAGGCTCGTCCCACAGCGCCAGCTCCATCACGTCCTCCGGCGCTGTCCCCTCCAGCAGATGGGTGGGCAGAACGTAGTACTCCCGGTTCTTGTCCAGCAGGAAGTCCTCCGGCGTGGTGGGGGTCTTGAAGGTGAGCTTCAGGGTGTACTTGTCCACCGCCTCCGCTCCCAGGGCCTCCCCCGGCACCGCCGCGCCGGTGTCGTCGGTGCCGGAGAGCACCGCAAAGGCCGACCGCCCCAGGGTGGGGCAGGCCGGGTCGGTCAGGAGGGCAATGGTATCCGCCCAGTGCTTCGCCGTCACCAGAGTGCCGTCGTGGAAGGCGGCATGCTCGTCCAGGTGAAACAGGGCGGCCGTCCCGCCGTCGGCGCTCTCCCAGGAGGACGCCGCGCGGGGCTCCAGGGAGCCGTCGGCGTGGACATAGGCCAGGCGGTCGTAGATCTTGTCGTAAATGATGCGGGAGTAGTTGCTCCCCGAGGGGCTGTTGTAGGGCATCAGAGCGTCCCAGGCATTGGACAGGCCGTAGCGGACGGTATCCGCCGCTTTGCCCTCCGGCCCGCAGGCCGCCAGGGACAGGGCCAGCGCCGCGGCCAGGAGCAGAGCAGTGAGCCTTTTCATTCCGTTCCCCCTCATTCCACGGTCACCGACTTGGCCAGGTTGCGGGGCTTGTCGATGTCGCAGCCTCGCTGGAGGGCCACGTAGTAGGCAAAGAGCTGCATGGGCACCACGTCCAGAGAGGGGAGAAGCAGGGGGTGGGTGTCGGGGACGGGGATCACGTGGTCCACCGTCTTGGCCATGTCCGCCGCCCGGGCGTCCACGGTGAGGCCCAGCACGTCGGCCCCCCGGCTCTTCACCTCCACCACGTTGCTCATGGTCTTGTCAAAGAGCTTGACATAGCTGGCCAGGGCCACCACCAGGGTGCCCGGCTCGATGAGGGAGATGGTGCCGTGCTTGAGCTCACCGGCCGCGTAGGCCTCCGAGTGGATGTAGGAGATCTCCTTGAGCTTGAGGGAGCCCTCCATGCCGATGGCGTAGTCGATGTTGCGGCCGATGAAGAAGATAGAGGGGTGGTTGAAGTAGAGGGAGGCGAAATACTGGATGTCCTCCCGGTTGTCCAGAATCTGCTCCAGCTTGGTGGGGATCAGCAGCAGCTCGGACACAATGCGGTCGTACTCCGCCTCGTCCAGGGTGCCCAGGGCCTCGGCGCAGTACAGGCCGATGAGGTACACCACCGCAAGCTGGGTGGAGAAGGCCTTGGTGGTGGCCACGGCGATCTCCGGCCCGGCCCAGGTATAGAGCACGTCGTCGCTCTCCCGGGCGATCGTGGAGCCCACCACGTTGACGATAGAGAGCACCCGGGCCCCCAGGCGCTTGGCCTCCCGCAGGGCGGCCAGGGTGTCCACCGTCTCGCCGGACTGGCTGATGACCAGCACCAGGGTCTTGTCGGTGACGATGGGGTCGCAGTAGCGGAACTCGGAGGCCAGCGTCACCTCCACCGGCTTGCGCAGCAGCCGCTCCAGGGTGTACTTGGCGGCCATGCCCACGTGGTAGGAGGAGCCGCAGGCGATCACATAGAGCTTGTCCAGCTCCCGCAGGTAGTCCGGCTCCAGGTTCAGCTCATCCAGCACCACCCGCCCCTCCTGGATGCGGGGAAACACGGTCTTGCGGAATGCCTCGGGCTGCTCCATGATCTCCTTGGCCATGAAGTGCTCGTACCCGCCCTTTTCGGCGGCGGAGATCTCCCAGTCCACGTGGCAGCGCTCCTTCTCAACGGGCCGGAGATAGGCGTCATAGACCCACAGGTGGTCGGCGGTGAGCTCGGCAATCTCCCCGTCGTCCAGGTAGCACACCTCCCGGGTGTACTTGATGAGGGCGGTCACGTCGGAGGCCAGATAGTGGGCCCCCTCCCCATAGCCCAGAATGAGAGGGCTGTCCTTCCGGGCGGCGATGAGCCGGTCGGGGCAGTCGGCGCAGACAATGCCCAGGGCGTAGGCCCCCTGGATGCGGTTCAGTGTCTTCACCACCGCGTCCAGGATATCCCCGTCATAGTAGTGTTCCAGCAGTTGGGCCACCACCTCGGTATCCGTCTGGGAGACGAAGGTAATCCCCTCCGACTGGAGAAACTCCCGCAGCTCCATGTAATTCTCGATGATGCCGTTGTGCACCACCGCAAACCGGCCGCTCTCGCTGACCTGGGGGTGGGAGTTGACGTCTGATGGCTCCCCGTGGGTGGCCCAGCGTGTGTGTCCCAGCCCCAGTGTCCCGTGGACCGTCCTGCCCCCCTGTACCAGATCTTGGAGTACCTGGAGACGGCCCTTGGCCTTGACCACCTGCAGGCCCTCCCGCCTGCCGTAAACCGCGATGCCCGCGGAGTCATAGCCCCGATATTCCAACCGGGAGAGGCCGTCCAGCAGAATGGGGGCAGCCTCCTCCCGTCCGACAAATCCGACAATACCGCACATGGGATTTCCCTCCTGTTTCTATACTCTAAAGTAGTAGTATACCACGTCCCCCCCTCTCCTGGCAACCTCAATTCCCCTTGCCCAGGCGGCTGAGGGGAGGTGTCTCCACCAGAATGGTGTCCGCGCCGAAGCGGCGCACCGCATCCCAGGGAAAGACCCGGTCCTCCTCCCGGCCCAGCAGGCCAAACAGCCGCAGGCGCCCCGGCACCACCAGCGCCCGGACCTGCCCGCTATCCAGATCCACCTCCACATCCCCCACCCAGCCGTAGCGGCTGCCGTCGGACACATTGATAATCTCCTTATACCGCAGCTCCGAAACCCGGCACTCCATGGCACACTCCCCCTTCGGCACACTCTATGTGCCGCCCGGCCCGTCCTATGCCCGCTTACCTGCCGGTAACTTTCTTGCACTGCCGGAACAATGCGTCTATAATAGAAAAAACGACCATGCCGGGAGGAGAATTCCATGCTGGAGAATCTGGCCTACTGCCTCAACGCCACCGCCCCCATCTTTCTGCTGATGCTGCTGGGTCTGGTGTTCCGCAGGCTAGGCTTTTTCAGCCAGGCCTTTGCGGACAAGCTCAACGATTTCGTCTTCAAGGTGGGGCTGCCGGTCATGCTCTTCAAGGATCTGGTGGAATCCGACTTCTTCACCGTGTGGGACGGCCCCTTTGTGCTCTTCTGCTTTCTGGCCACCCTGGGCTCCATCCTTCTGGCCGCAGCCCTCAGCTTGTTCTGCCGGGAGCGCCCCCTGCGGGGGGAATTCATCCAGGTGGGCTACCGCAGCAGCATCGCTCTGCTTGGGGCCGCCTTTCTGGAGAATCTCTACGGCACCGCTGGGGCGGCCAGCCTGGTAATCATCGGCGCGGTCCCCCTCTACAACGTGGCGGCGGTGACGGTGCTCTCCCTCACCAGTCCCCAGCAGAGCGGCCTCAACCGGGCCGCGTTAAAGAAAGCCCTCAAGGGTATTGTCACGAACCCCATCATCCTGGGTATCGCCGCCGGTCTGGTGTGGACGCTGCTGGACATCCCCCAGCCTCAGATTCTGCAAAAGACGGTGTCCAGCCTCTCAGCTACCGCCACCCCCCTGGGCCTCATGGCCCTGGGCGCCTCCTTCGATCTGAAGAAGGCCCTGGGCCGCTGGAAGCCCGCCTTCGCCGCCACCGCCGTGAAGCTGGTGCTTCTGGCCGCCCTCTTTCTCCCCATCGCCGTGGCCATGGGAGTACGGGACGACAAGCTGGTGGCCGCCCTGGCCATGCTGGCCAGCCCCACCACCGTCAGCAGCTTCGTCATGGCCCGCAGCATGGGGCATGAGGGCACCCTCACCGCCAGTACGGTGATGCTCACCACCTTTTTCAGCATCCTTACCCTCACCCTCTGGCTCTATCTGCTCCGCACGCTGGGGCTGATCTGACACAAACGGCTTGGGAGCCGGGCATTCAGCCCGGCTCCCAAGCCGTTCGTTCGGTTACAGTACGCCCTTGCAGACATTGACCACAAAGTCCTGCACGTTGGTGACAATGGTGCGCACCGACAGGCTGCCCCGGTCGCGGAGCTTGTTCACCGCAAACTCAGACACGTCCACCGAGTAGAAATACACCGGGCGCACCACCCCGTCCACCACCCGGTAGGAGGGGGTCATGTTGCCGGTGGCTACGGTATGGAGGGTGGAGGCCATGCAGATAACCGTGGTGGCCTCCCGCACCAGGGCGCGCATGGCGTCCTGCCCTTCATACACGTTTCCATAGACCTCGGGCAGAGGGCCGTCATCCCGGACGGAGCCCACCAGCACGTAAGGAATGTGGTTGCGCACGCACTCGTAGATAATGCCGTCCTTCGCCTTGCCCGCCTCCACGAAGGCGGCGGTGGAGCCGCACAGGCGGATGGCATTGAGGGTGTCGATGTGGTTATAGTGGCCGTTTGGCATGCTCTTCTGGGTGTAGATGTCCTGGCCCAGGGCGGTGCCGAGGTAGCTGGCCTCCAGATCGTGGGTGGCCAGTGCGTTGCCCGCCAGCAGGCCGTGGACATACCCGCCCCGCACCAGGGCGGCGAAAGCCGCCCGGGCGTCGTGATCGAAGGCACAGGCAGGCCCCATCACCCACAGGATGCGGCCATGCTCCTTCTCGTGGCGGAGCAGCTCATAGATGGAGTCGTAGTCCATGGAATAGGCGGTCTCCCGGGAGCGGCCCTGGCGGAATGCAAAGGTCTCCGCCTCCCCCTTCTCCTCGGCAAAGCCGAAGGGATAGACATAGATGCCCTCGGAGGCGTCCTCCGTGCGGCCCACCGCCACCGGCTCGCCGGCCTTCAGGTTGCGAAACTCCACCGCGGCGATCTTCCCGTCCCGCAGGGCGGCCACGCAGTCCATGCGGCTCTCCTCAGCCAGCAGCCACCGCCCCCCCACCTTGAAATACTCCGGATAGATGGTGGTGGCGTGGTAGCCCTCCGGAGCCACCCCATCCTTGGGGGCCGGCTCAAACCGGGCCTCCGGCGCGCTCTGGAACCGGGTCTCCTGGAAGTCGGGCTCATGGTACTGCGGCAGGGTAAAGCTCATAAAAAAGAACCCCTTTCGTCATTTTTCTGTCCCATTTTACCATGAAAGGAGCAAAACTGCCAACCCCCGCCCGGAAAATAGTTCCGTACGGGGGTTGGCAGTTTGCTGCCTCTTTTTATGAGATTTTCCCTGCTCCCT
>ERZ808028.981-NODE-981-length-19197-cov-5.406590_pt1 | contig 19197 bp, 15 predicted proteins | sample MGYA00380184_ERZ808028 | MGnify/ENA primary metagenome ERZ808028 (study PRJEB31490, sample SAMN06133397) | mouse gut metagenome | isolation source: J8_1 | host: mice | place: China: Chengdu | collected 2015-05 ...
GCCGTCATCCACCGGTGCCGCCGGTGCGGCAGGCTGAGCTCCAACCGCACCGCCGCTGACGACAACCCCATGAAGCTGATGTCAGTGGCGCTGAAGCCACTGGCACAGCCCCCCTTCCCCCTGGAGCACATTGAGCGGCTTACCGCCCTCATGGGCGGGTCGGGAAGTATCAAATAGCGCAGAAACGCCCGCCCGGGAAGACCCGGGCGGGCGTGTTTTGTCTGGATTACGCCACGGAATAGCTCCCCCGCACCAGCAGCTTCACATCGCTGGAGGCGGTAAGGGTCCGGTCGGCGATGGTGGCCATGTACAGGTGATTTTTGGTGAGGGCCGCCCCGGAGTTCACCGTTCCGCCGGTGGACAGGTCGATAAGGGCGGGGGTGGTGTTGGCCTTGACGGTGATGGTGCCGATGCGGGGCAGAATCTCGCACCCCACACCCAAGGACATGACCTGTCCGCTGGTCATGGACACCAGCTCGTAGGAGGCGGAGCCGCCGGAGGGGGTAGTCTGTCCGCCCTGCTGCTTGTACTGGTTAATCTGGTTGGTAAAAGTCTGCTCCAGCTCCTTCTGCCGGGCGGCGGTCTTCTCCTCCACCTGCTTGACAATCTGGGGGATGGCGGTCTGGTTCAGGTAGCTCAGGGTAATCAGGGGGTCGCCCTGATCGCCCCCCGTGGCCAGGGCACCCACGGTGCCCAGCAGCACGGCGGACAGGGCCATAGCGCCCAGGCGGATGGTCCAACGCTTGTTTGGCTTTTTCATATGCACGCTCCTTTTTATGTAGGGGCCGCCGCCCTCGGCGGCCTGTGGGACCCGGCCCCCTGGCCGGGTCATTTGATTTTTGAATGACCCGCCGAGGGCGGCGGGTCCCACAGATTTTAATTATACCATCGTCTCCGGGTGGAGGCCGAAGCTCACCGCGATGGCGGTATCCACCTGTTTCATCACGCCGTCGTCCAGCCGGCCCATTTTCTCCCGCAGCCGGCGCTTATCCAGGGTGCGCACCTGCTCCAACAGGATTACCGACTCCTTGGGCAGGCCGCAGCTCAGCGGGGCCACCGAGATATGGGTGGGCAGCCGGGCCTTCCCCGTCTGGGAGGTGATGGCCGCCGCAATAACGGTGGGGCTGTGCCGGTTGCCGGTATCGTTCTGCACAATCAGGACGGGGCGCACGCCCCCCTGCTCGCTGCCCACCACGGGGCTTAAATCGGCGTAAAAAATGTCGCCTCGTTTCACGCTGTTATCCAAGTACACTCACACTCCGCTGGAAGATAGCACAGCGTTACAGCCGAAGTAGTCGTATGTAACGCTGTACTATGATTCTCCCACGGGGCGGCGGGCCTTATACCTGTCTTGGAAAAAGAATTTGAGCCGTTACACGGCCTGAGCGGCCCCGGCCCACTCCAAACGCCCGCCGCGCCCCGCAGACCCCGGGGCTCCATCACCCCGCGCTCCAACTCATCCTATGTGCGGACGGGCCGGGCGGTCACGGGGGCGGACAGGCCCTTTCGCGGCCTGTCCACGGGCTTTTGGAGAAATTTTCAGGAAATTACGCTCCCCTGCTCCAAATAGAGGCGGGGAACCCGGGGTGTGAGCTGGCACAATAATTCATAGGGGATGGTCCCGGCCAGCTGGGCGGCCCAGTCCGTCAGACCGGGGCCGTAGACGGTGGCGGTGTCCCCCGCCTTCACTCCGGAGGCGTCGGTCACGTCCACCATGCACATGTCCATGCAGATCCGCCCCAGGACGGGGCAGAGCTTGTCCTCAATGAGCACCTCCAGCTTGTTGGACAGGCAGCGGGGCAGGCCGTCGCCGTAGCCCATGGGCAGGACGGCGATTTTGGAGTCCCGCTCCAGGGTGGCGGTGCAGCCGTAGCTAATCTTCGCCCCGGCGGGCAGGTCCCGGACAGCGGCGATTCGACTCTTTACCGTCATCACAGGCTTTAAGCCTGGGTCCTTCACCGAGGGGTCGGGGACATAGCCGTACAGGGCGATGCCGGGGCGGATCATGTTCATGTACACTTTCGTCCAGCTATAGTTTAACACAGCGGCGCTTGCCGCGCAATGGTAAATCTTAAATTGATGGAGCCCCCGCTCCCAAAGCTCACCGAACACATCATAAATGCGGGCACACTGGTTCTTGGTATATGCCTCACTTCCGTCGGCGTTGGCGAAGTGGGTAAAAATGCCCTCCGGCTCCAGGCCGGGCAGGGCGCACAGGGACTCGATCTCCTTGCAGGCGCGTTCCAGCGCCGCTTCGTCATCGTCTTCATAATACACAAAGCCCAGCCGGCCCATGCCGGTATCCACCTTCACATGGACTTTCAGCGTCTTGCCGGCGGCCTCGGCGGCGGCAGACAGGGCCCTGCCTGTCTCCAGGTCACCCACCGTCTGGGTGATGTTATACGCCAGCAGGTCGCCGGCCAGTTCCACCGGGGTCTGGCCCAGGCAGAGGATGGGCAGGGTAATCCCCGCCTGGCGCAGCTCGACGGCCTCGGCCAGGCAGGCCACCGCCAGCATGTCAGCTCCCAGCGCCTGCAATTTCTTCGCCACGGGCACCGCGCCGTGGCCGTAAGCGTCCGCCTTCACCACACCCAGGAATCTGGCCTCCGGGGCCAGCCCCCGCAGGAGCCAGTAGTTGTGGGCCAGGGCGTCCATGTCCACCTCCGCCCAGGTGCGGGCCGTTCTTTTGTCTGTCATAAAAATTCCTTCTTTTGTAGGGGCGGCCTGTGGCCGCCCGTCTAAAATATACCATCCCTCTGGTAATGGCGCGCCGGGGTCGTCGCGCCCCACATGCAGGCAGCACGTCCTGTATGCGGGCGGCCACAGGCCGCCCCTACCGATTACCCCGCCGTAAAATCGGAAAATTCGCACAGAATCACCCGGAAGCCGTCCACCGAGATTTCCCCGCGGGTGAGGGCGTGGGTGGCGGCATCGAACCACAGCACCGTCTCCGTCCCTGTGCCCGGCGTGCCGGAGGGGTCGCCGCAGTCCACCCGGACAACAGCCCCCTCCTCCTCCAGGGCGCAGGCGGTGATGTAGCCCGTCCGGGCCGCCTCCAGCAGGGCGGGGACGGCGGAGACGGGGGTGAGGCCGTCCCCGTCCATGGGGCCGGTCTCCACCGACAGGCCGTCGAACTCCAGCTGGCTCTCCGCCCCGGACAGCCGGGCGGTGAGACCCGCCACCGTCTCCGGCGCGGAGAGGGCAAGAACGGTCTCCGGCCCGTTTACCGACACGGCCATCTCATATTGATACACCCGCTGGCCGTAGTCGGCGGTGACGGCCGCCCGGGCGGCGCAGCTCTCCATAGCCAGATACTCCCCCCGGATGGTCAGGGCCAGCTCCTCCGCCTCGCTCACCCCCGCCGGGCCGCAGCCCGCCAGGAGGAGGGTTGTCATTAGTACGCAAATCAGACATTTGCGCACGGTGATACCTCCAAAATTGAAATTGGTTTTGTATGTAGGGGCGGCCTGTGGCCGCCCGTATAGGCGTGGCAAGAACCAGCGGGCGGCCACAGGCCGCCCCTACAGTTCCGAATCACACACCGCATGACGCGGCGCGCTGGGGCCGTCGCGCCCTACGATTCCTCCGTCCACTTCCGCAAAATTTCGGGCAGGGTATCAATGAGGTCGGAGGGCAGCATGGCATATTCTCCAAACTTCCGGGCGCACAGGTCGCCGGCCAGGCCGTGAAAGCAGACGGCGGCGGTCACCAACTCCGGGGTGTTGTCCCGCTCCTGACGCAGGTGCTTCTGCCCCAGCAGGGCGGCAATCATCCCCGCCAGCACGTCACCGGAACCGCCCTTGGCCATGCCGGGGTTACCAGAGGCGTTGATCCAGGCGGAGCCGTCGGGGGCGGCGGTAACAGTGCCCTGGCCCTTGAGGACCAGAATACAGCCGTGGTCCCGGGCAAAATCCCGGGCGGCAGACAGACGGTCCCGGATGGGCAGGGCGCACCCCGTCAGCCTGGAAAATTCCCCCTCATGGGGGGTGAGGACGGTGAGGGCGCTCCGCCTGTCCAGTACATCTATATGCCCGGCCAAGGCGTTTATGCCATCGGCGTCCAGTACCACGGGGATGTCCAGTTCAGCCAGCAGGGACAGCACCAGCTGTTCCGTCTCGGGACTGCGTCCCAGGCCGGGGCCAATGAGGGCCACATCGCAGCCCCTCGCCCGCTCCAGAACGGCGGAGCAGTCCTCCGGTAGGGGGAAGGGCATGGCCTCGTCGCACTTGACGGCCACGATGGGGTAGATTTCCTGGGGAACCCCTAAGTACACCAGCCCCGCCCCGGTGCGCAGAGCGGCTCGGGCCGCCAGGACGGGGGCGCCGGTGCAGCCCTCCGACCCGGCCAGGATGAACAGCTTGCCAAAGTCCCCCTTGTGGGCGTTCCGGGGGCGGAGCGGGAGCTGGCTGTCCGGCTGGTGCATAACCTCCAGCCGGGGCAGCGCCCGGAACATCTGGTATTCTAGATCATGGGGGATGCCGATGTCCACAATGCGGACCTCCCCGGCCCGAGACGCCCCCGCCCCGGAGTACAGTCCCGGCTTGCCCCGGGTGAAGGTAACGGTCACCTTGGCCTGGACCGCCTCCCCCAGGATTTCCCCGGTGTCGGCGTTCACCCCTGAGGGGACGTCGCAGGAGACCACCGGACAGCCCAGCCGGCTTTGCATCTGCAAGACGGCGGTGCGGAACACCCCCTCCACCGGCCGGGTGAGGCCGACACCAAAGAGGGCATCCACCATCACGTCGCAGGTGGACAGCCAGGTGAGGAGCTTCTGCTGTTCGTAGGTCATGGTGGCCTCCAGAGTGGAACGGTCGGTCATGTCTACAGAAAAATCCTCCAGACAGCCCCCGGCGGCAATGAGCCTGTCCTCCATGGCCCGCTCGTCCGGGGTCATTTTTGCCCGGTCTCCCACGAAGAAGGCCCGAACGTGACACCCGCCCCGCTCCATCAGCAGGCGGGCGCAGGCAACCCCGTCCCCGCCGTTGTTGCCCGGGCCGCAGAAGACGGCCACCCGGGGGGTGGGGTCGGTGTTTTTCCCCTCAATGATCTCCCGCAGCTCCTCTACCTGACGCTGTTCCTCGTCAGTGGGGGGTGGGTCATCCTTTTTGCGCAGAACCATCATGGAGGAAACGCTGCTGAGGACAGGGCTGAAGCCGTCCTCCTCCGGGTGGAGCAGCTCCCAGACCGCATCCGCCACGGCTTGGGCGGCATGCTCCATCAGGTCCAGAGAGGACACCCCCCGCTCCTGGATGGCCCGGCGGTCCAGCTCCTTCATTTGGGCGGCGGTGGCTAAGGGTAACATGCTGGCGCTCCTTTCTAAAACAGCATAAAATGAACGTGATGTAGGGCAAGGGCTCTGCCCTTGCCTCGTTACAGAGGCGGTGACCTGATTAGGCAAGGGCAGAGCCCTTGCCCTACACGACGGAACCGAGGTTGTCCACTCCTTTTATTCCCCGGGCATATGGCGGTAACGCCTCAGTCCCAGGGCGTCGAACTCGTCCTCTCCGGGCCGGTGCCCGACCCCAATGGTTTCCAATAGACGGTTGATGGTCCCCGGCCCCTCCAGCGGGGCCAGGGTCACCTGCCCCCGCTCCAGCAGCACCCCGGCCTGGGTGCCATAGCCCCCGGCATAGTCGGTCTCGACATAGGCTAAGGGGCCAGGGCGGGCGGCCTCCTCCAGGGCCCGGCGGATGGCGGAGGTAAACAGCATCAAGGGCGAGGGTTCCTCCCGGTCGGGCCCGCCAAAGAGCTCGGTAATACCGTCAAAGAGGGCATCGGTGAGAAAGACCATGCCGCAGTCCTGGGGCAGATTCACAAGCTCCGCCCACGTCCAGCAGTCCGCAAAAGCCTGGACGGCTTCCCGCTTACCAATAATAGCCTGAATCTGGTGGCCCATTACTTCAAAAATCCGTTGACAATCTGCTCCTCTGCCTCTTTTTCCGTCAGGCCCAGGGTCATCAGCTTGGTAAGCTGTTCCCCGGCGATCTTGCCGATGGCGGCCTCGTGGACCAGCTGGGCGTCTAGGCAGTTGGCGGTGACCTCGGGAATGGCGGACACCACCCCCTCGTCCATGATGATGGCGTCGCACTCCGAGTGGCCGTAGCAGGCGGCGTTGCCGTTGATGCGGGCCAGGAAAATCTGCTTGGACTGGTCCCGGGCCACGGAGCGGGAAATGACGTTGGTGTGGCAGCCCTCGCCGTCCAGGTCCACAGTGAAGTCGGACTTGGCCAGCTGCTTCCCGTGGGTCATCACCTTCTCCTTGATGATGAGAGTGGAATGGGGGCCCAGCTTGGCGGTGGTGCTGCGGACGGTGGAGTCCACCCCCTTGATCTGGGTGGTCTCCATCTCCATGTAGCCCCCCTCGTCCAGCTCGACGACGGTAGTGGGGTTCATGATGTTCTCGCCGGAGCCGTCCCCCTCGCCGTAGTGCTTTTCCACATAACGCACCCGGGCGTTTTTGCCCACGTGGAAGGTATGGATGCCCGAGTGCTCCGAGCTCTGTACCCCGCAGTTGTGAATGCCGCAGCCGGCGACGATGGTCACGTCGCTGTCCTCACCGATGAAGAAGTCGTTGTACACCATATCCTTCAGGCCGCTCATGCTCAGCACCACCGGGATGTGGACCGATTCGTGTTTGGTGCCCGGCTTGATGATGATGTCGATGCCGTCCTTGTCAGTTTTGGTGACGATGTCGATGTTGGCGGTGGTGTTCCGTCCGGCCTTCTGGCCGTTGGCCCGGATGTTGTAGGCCCCCTCGGGCACCTCGTGGAGCCCGGCCACCTGCTCTAATAGGCTCTTTTGGATTGCGTCCATATTGTATTCCTCCTTGGATAAATGGCTCCCTCTCTGAGGGAGCTGTCAGCCCGTAGGGCTGACTGAGGGAGTTTTCCGTCGATGGACTCCCTCAGTCACGGCTTCGCCGTGCCACCTCCCTCTGAGAGGGAGGCAATGGTTACCGCACCTTGTCCGCCAGGGCGCCGCACACGCCGGGGGCGCCCCCCAGCAGGGTGGGCAGGACATCCTTCCGGGGGCCGTCGTTGACCACCCGGCCGTCGGCCAGGACGATAATCCGGTCAGCGATATTGAGAATCCGCTCCTGGTGAGAGATGATAAGAATGGAGCCGTTGATCTTCTTGTGGAGCTGCTCGAAGACCTGGATCAGGTTGGAGAAGGACCACAGGTCGATGCCTGCCTCGGGCTCGTCGAAGACGGACAGGGCCGTCCCCCGGGCCATGATGGTGGCAATCTCGATGCGCTTGAGCTCGCCGCCGGACAGGGAGGCGTCCACCTCCCTGTCGATATAGTCCTTGGCGCACAGGCCCACCTCAGACAGGTAGTTGCAGGCCTCGGGCACCCCGATGTCCTTGCCGCTGGCCAGGGTAATCAGGTCCTTTACCGTCAGCCCCTTGAAGCGCACCGGCTGCTGGAAGGCGAAGCTGATCCCCTTCCGGGCCCGCTCGGTGATGGACAGCCCGGTGATGTCCTCCCCGTTAAAGAGGATGCGGCCCTGGGTGGGGGGGAGGATGCCGGCAATCACCTTGGCCAGGGTGGATTTGCCGCCGCCGTTGGGGCCGGTGATGGCCACAAAGCGCTCGTTGATTTTTAAGTCGATGTCATGCAGGATGCCCTTGTTGTCGCCGTCCTGCTCTACGTCATAGCTGATATGCTGCAATTCCAGCATGGGAAAACCCTCCCTGTTTCTGTTTGTTTGGCCTATTGTAACATAGAGTACTAATTTTGTCTATATTATTTTCCTATTTTTTCAGTGGGAAAATAAAAATTTGACTTTGCTGGAATTATACCCCTTTTCCTCTTGCATTACAAGATAATTTGTGGTATAAATACGAGTGTTCAAATGCTTGGAACGGGAAAATAGCGGAAAACACTCGTCAGAGAGGGGCGGCCATCGGCTGAAAGCCGCCCTGGAGCAGGGTCCGCTTGGTTCGCCCGGGAGCGGCCCCTGAGAGGGGGACGGGTTCTCCGCCGTTACCGGAGGTCGAGGGCGCGCCGCAGGCGCGAATAATGGGTGGTACCGCGGAAGGGTTGCCTTTCGTCCCAATGTGGGGCGGAGGGTTTTTCTTTTTGCCCGGAGCCCAGGAGGTGGTTGTGTTGAAACGATGGTGTATCCCGGCGCTGGCCGTGCTGCTGTGTCTGACCGCCCTGGCTGGCTGCCGGAGGGGCGTCCCCCCTCCCGACACGTCCCCCGCGCCCCCTGGGGATTCCGCCGTCCCGGCCCAGCCTGTGTCCCCCCAGCCGCCGCCCCGTTCTGAGCCCGAACCCGTCCCCAATCCGGTCCCCGAACCGGAGCCAGGCCCCGTGTCCACCCCAGACCCCGAACCGGAGCCCGAGCCGGAACCGGAACCCGAGCCGCCCCCTCAGCCGGCCAACACCAGGCTGTATGTGCTGATGTACCACCACTTCATCCGGGAGGGGGAGGAATACAACGACTGGATGCTCACCGACGCCCGGTTTCGGGAGGACCTGGAATGGCTGGCCGACCACGGGTACACCACCGTCCTGCCCAGCCAACTGGCGGCCGGAGAGCCCCTGCCCCGGCGTGCGGTGATGCTCACCTTTGACGACGGCTACCGCAGCAATTACGAGCTGATTTACCCCCTTCTCCAGGAGTATCAGGCCCGGGCGGTTATCTCGGTCATCGGCGGGTACATCCAGGCGGAGGACCCCCTCTTTCTCACCTGGGACATGTGCCACGAGATGGCCCGGTCCGGCCTGGTGGAAATCGGCTCCCACACCTATGCCTGCCACGACGACGGCGAGCACGGTGTCAAACGTCACAAGGGGGAGAGCCGGGAGGACTACGAGGCCCGGGTCCTGCCCGACCTCCAGACCAGCATCGACCTGATTCAGGAGAAGGTGGGAACCGCCCCCCTTTTCTTCGCCTACCCCAACGGGAAGACGGAGGAGTGGGCCAGGGACTTTATCCGGGCACACTTCGCCGTCACCGTCACCACCCGCCACGGCAGCGCCGATATCTCCGGCGGGCTGTATGAGTTGAGGCGGTGCAACGTGTCTATGAAGGTGCCGGTGGGGGATATCCTGCCGGACTGAACGCACAGTTTCAAATCCAATATAAGGAGTTTTACCGATGAAAGAACAGTTAGCGAAAATCGAACGCGAGGCGCTGGAGGCCATCACTGGCGCTGCGGACCCCGCCGCCCTGGACGAGCTGCGGGTGAAGTACCTGGGCAAAAAGGGGGAGCTCACCGCCGTTTTGAAGCAGATGGGCAAGCTGTCCGCCGAGGAGCGGCCCGCCATGGGGGCCCTGGCCAACGAGGTCCGGTCCGTCCTGGAGGAGACCATTGAGCTCACCGCCCAGAAGTTGGCCGCCGCCGCCCTGGAGGAGCGGCTGAAGGCCGAGGCCATCGACGTCACCGTCCCCGGCAAGGCCGTCAAGCAGGGCCACAAGCACCCCATGTACAGCGCCCTGGACGAGATTAAGGACATCTTCGTGGGCATGGGCTTCACCGTGCTGGACGGCCCCGAGGTGGAACTGGCCGAGCTGAATTTCGACCGGCTCAACGCCGAGGAGGGCCACCCCTCCCGGGACTGGAGCGATACCTTCTACTTCGATGAGGACAGCCGGGTAATGCTCCGCTCCCAGACCTCCCCCATGCAGGTGCGGGCCATGGACTCCATGCCCCTGCCCATCCGCATCATCGCCCCGGGCCGGGTGTACCGCAAAGACGAGGTGGACGCCACCCACTCCCCCATGTTCCACCAGGTGGAGGGGATGGTCATCGACAAGCACATCACCATGGCCGACCTGAAGGGCACGCTGAACCTGCTGGCCGAGCAGCTCTTCGGCGTGGGCACCGTCACCCGGTTCCGCCCCCACCACTTCCCCTTCACCGAGCCCTCCTGCGAGATGGACGTACAGTGCCACAAGTGCGGCGGCGCGGGCTGCCCCACCTGCAAGGGAGAGGGCTGGATCGAGCTTTTGGGCGCGGGGATGATCCACCCCCGGGTGCTGGAGATGGCGGGCATCGACCCCGGCCAGTGGTCGGGCTGGGCCTTCGGCATGGGCCTGGAACGCACCGCCATGCGCCGGTTCAAAATCGCCGACCTGCGGCTGATTTTTGAAAACGACATTCGGTTCCTGGAGCAGTTTTAAAGGTGTCCTCGCCGGACGGGCGTTCCTTTTTCTTGAAAGAAAAAGGAACCGAAAAAGAACTTTTAGCCGCGAAACTGCGTTTCGCTTTTACAATATTATTTAAGAGGGGTTTTTATATATGAATCTATCTCGAAAGTGGCTCAATGAGTTTGTAAAAATAGACGTACCCGACCGGGAGTTTGCCGAGGCCATGACCCTGTCCGGCTCCAAGGTGGAAGGAACTTCCGACCTGGGCGCTGAGATCTCCAACGTAGTGGTGGGTAAGATTTTGTCCATGGAGCGCCACTCCGACTCCGACCACATGTGGGTGTGCCGGCTGGACGTGGGCCGGGAAGAGCCCATTCAGATCGTCACCGGGGCGTGGAACATCCACCCCGGCGACCTGGTCCCCGTGGCCCTGCACAAATCCACCCTCCCCGGCGGCAAGAAGATTGAGAAAGGCAAGCTGCGGGGGGTGCTGTCCGACGGCATGATGTGCGGACTCTCCGAACTGGGGCTGGACGAGCGGGATTTCCCCTATGCCGCCGTCACCGCCGCCGCCATTCTGGGGGACTACCACCCCATCGACCTGGCCAAGCCCTCCATTCCGGCGGATATCCAGCCGGGGCACAAGATTTTTGGCCCGGTAGCAGCGGCTAAGGTAGACGAGGTGAAGAACATCGGCGGGGATATGTGGAGTTGTATGATGCACAATCCGGAGAAGGATGGCCCCAAGTACCTTTTCGTCAAGACCGCCTGTCAGAATATTCACACTGGCGACATGGTGGCCTACAACACCAAGGCTGATGCCATCTGCACTTTGGCCGACCTCCACGCCGAGCAGAAGGAGTTCCCCCACTGCATCCCCGACGGCATCTTTGTGCTTCAGGAGGAGTGCAAGCCTGGGGACGACATCAAACCCGTCATCGGCCTGGACGACCACGTAGTGGAGTTCGAGATTACCCCCAACCGCCCGGACTGCCTGTCCGTCATCGGCCTGGCCCGGGAGGTGTCCGCCACCTTCGACGTGCCCTGTGAGTTCCACCAGCCGGAGGTAAAGGGCGGGGCTGAGGGCGTCCTCACCGACCTGCTGGACGTGGAGACCCCCGACGCCGATCTGGTCCCCCGGTACACCGCCCGGATGGTGCGCAATGTGAAAATCGCCCCCTCCCCCAAGTGGATGCGGGAGCGTCTGCGGGCCATGGGAGTGCGGCCCATCAACAATATCGTGGACATCACCAACTACGTCATGCTGGAGTACGGCCAGCCCATGCATGCCTTCGACTACCGCTACGTCAGCGGCGGAAAGATCATCGTCCGCCGGGCGGCGGAGGGCGAGAAGCTCACCACCCTGGACGGCAGGGAACACACCCTGAACGCCAACCATCTGGTCATCGCCGACCAGGGCCGGGCGGTGGGCCTGGCGGGCATCATGGGCGGTTTGAACTCCGAGATTGTGGCCGACACCGCCGACGTGGTGTTCGAGTCCGCCTGCTTCGACGGCACCTGCATCCGCAAGGGGGCGCTGGCCCTGGGTATGCGCACCGAGGCCTCCGCCAAGTTTGAGAAGGGCCTGGACCCCATGAACACCCTTCCCGCCGTCAACCGGGCCTGCGAGCTGGTGGAGCTGCTGGGGGCCGGCGAGGTGGTGGACGGCGTCATCGACATTCTCAACAACGTTCCCCAGCCCACGGTGCTGAAGCTGGAGCCGGACAAGATCAACGCCCTGCTGGGCACCCAGGTGCCCGGGGAGGAGATGGTCCGCATCCTGCGCAGGCTGGACTTCGCCGTGGAGGGGGACCAGGTGACGGTGTCGCCCTCTCCCGCGCCCACAATGGCGTCCTTGAAATTCTGGTGGATGACGCACTCCTGGGAGGCCACAAACCGGGTGCCCATGGTGACGCCCTCCGCCCCCAGGGCCAGGGCGGCGGCCAGGCCCCGGCCGTCGGCCACCCCGCCGGCGGCGATGACGGGTATGTCCAGCGCCCGGGCGGCGGCGTTGGTCAGGACAAAGGTGCCCACCATATCCAGGCCCGGGTGTCCGGCGCACTCCCAGCCGTCCATGATGACCGCGTCCACCCCCAGCTTCTGGGCGGAGAGCGCGTGCTTGACGGCCACGCACTTGTGCATCACCTTGATGCCCGCCCCCTGGAACGCGGCCATATAGGCCTTGGGGCTGCGCCCGGCGGTCTCCGCCAGGGTGACGCCGTGCTTGTGGCAGGCGTCGATGTACTGGAAGGTCTTGTCCCCCTGGGTCAGGTCCGGCACAAAGGAGAAGTTCACCGCGAAGGGCTTGTCGGTCAAGTCCCGCATCTGCTTCAGCGCGTCCTCAAAGGCGGACAGCTCGGGGTAGATGGTGATGTTGATGGTGCCCAGCCCGCCGGCGTTGGACACCGCGGAGGCCAGCGCGGGAACGCCCAGGTGCTGCATTCCGCCCTGCATGATGGGGTGCTGGATTCCGGCCAGCTGGGTAAATCTGGTTTTGAACATGGGAAGGACTCCTTTCTTATTATGAACTGGGTTAGGGCTTGTTCGAAAATTGTCAATATACCCAATCGACGGGTCTTTTTCCACCATACGGCGTTGATTTGACTTGAAATACACAAAGTATTTCTGCGTCAAACCGCCTTGTCTGACGGAAAAATCCCTTGCCGCTGGGCACATTGCCATTTTTCAAACGGCGCCTAGATAAGGCCCAGCATCATCCAGTAGGGGATGCACACGGCGATGCCGATAAAGCAGGTGATGCAGTAAATGACCGCGTAGGGGATGGTCTTCTCGTGGGTGGTCAGCCCGTCGGCCACGGCCAGGGCGGTGATGTAGGGCAGGTTCTGCCACTTGGCGTAGAACACGCCGATGGCCACATAGACCGTGAACATGGCCACAAAGGGGTGGATGCCGGCGGAGACGCACAGGGGCACCAGCAGCACGCCGAAAATGGTGTAGGTGGTCACCCAGGAGTTGATGATCAGGCGCAGGGCCATGACCAGGATGCACAGGAAGGGCAGGAACACCCAGGGGCTGTTCATCATGGGGGTAATGATGGGGCCGATCTGGCCGCTGATGAAGTCATTGAGGCCGTTGTCCCCCATGATGCCGCCGAACTGGGCCAGCAGGCCGAAATAGATCAGCAGGTCCATGGGCAGGCCGTTGCTCATCTCCTTGGGGGTGATGACCTTGAACAGCATCAGAAGGCCGGCCACAAACAGGGTGACGGTGGCGGCGGCGATGCCGTGGTAGCTCTCCGTGATCCAGAGCGCCAGCGCGGCCACCAGCAGCACCATGGTGATCTTCTCGCCCCGGCCCCAGGAGCCCAGCTTCTCCAGCTTCTCCACAATGTACCGCTTGTCCAGATCCTTGCCGTCCTTGGGGTTGTAGTACTTGTAGCAGAACAGGGTGGTCAGCACCAGCACCACAACGCTCCAGGGGAGGGAGATGGTCAGCCACCGGGTCCAGGAGATCTCATAGCCCTCCGGCATGAAGCCGATGATCTGATAGCAGTTGAACGAGGCGCTGAGGAACATGTGGCTGGTCAGGTTCCAGCCGGTGTAGAAGGCGGAGAACAGGGCGTTCGCCCCCTTGGAGCCGTGCTCATAGCCGATGTTGTCGCTCATGTCCTTGACCAGCGGCCCGGCGATGGCCAGGCGGGCGGTGCCCGACGGGATCAGCGGGGACACGATGACGCCGGCGGCGGTGATGCCGATCATCTGGCCCTTCAGCGTCACGGGGAAGCGCTTGAGTATGTTCAGCGTGAGCCGGTTGAGCAGGCCGGACCTGGCGAACACCACGCCCACGATCAGGGCCGTAAGGGTGATCCACCAGGTCGTCCCGGCAAAGGCCCCCATGCCCCGGGTAAAGCTGCAGCACCCGGTGACGATGAACAGCCCATAGGTGATCATCATGACCACAAATTCCTTGGCGGTACCAAAAATCATCCAGATCAGCGAGCCCACCACCAGGCCCGCGCAGATCATGCCCTGGGGGGTCAGCCCCTCCGGCGGCGGCAGGAATGCCAGCGCCAGACCGGCGACGATGCCGATCACGCCGCCAATCAATTGTTTTTTTGTCAGTTCCACAAACTTCCCTCTTTCTGTGTTGTACTCGCGGCGCCAAACCGCCCGGGGACGGCAGCCCGCACGCCGCTGCTTTTATATTGAGCAAACTGTGTGCCAACCTCCTGCCGAGGAGGCAAACCCATCAATCCACCCCAGCGGGATGCCGCCGGCCACCTCCCGCCGGATGGACGGCGCGGGAGATTTTTTGCCGGCTCCCTGAAAAACCGCGGGGAATATCGGGTGCATTTCCGGGGATTTTACCCCCCCAGCGGCGGAAAAGCGCCCAGCCGTCCGCCGCTCCAAACGGGCATAAAAAAAGACAAACCAGCGCCGCTCCTCCTCGAAAAAAGAGGGGAGCGGCCGGTTTGTCTGTCCTGGCTCTCAGGGCGAAGAAATTCAGTTGTGAACAGTTATTTTAAAATGAAATTCAATTTGAAACATCGTGGGGGCAGGTGATGTGGTACTCCTTCATCCGCCTCCAGAGCGTGGTGCGGCTGATCCCCAGGGCCTGGGTCATCTGCTCCAGGCGCCCCCCGTAGCGCACGCTGGCCTGCTGGATGGCCACGCGCTCAATGTCCTCCAGCGTGCCCAGGCGCAGCAGGAAATCCGGCGCGGCGTCCGGCGCGCCTGCCGGGCTCTTCCGGCTGCGCATCTCATCCAGCAGCTGGATGACCTGGGCCTGCGTAACCTCCGTGGAGTCCGCCAGCACAATCAGCCGCTCGAGAAAGCACTCCAGCTGCCGCACGTTGCCCGGCCAGTCATAGGTGAGCAGCAGGTCGGCGGTCCGCTCCGGCAGGTAGATATACCGATGGGCCTCCCTGCACTTTTTCAGCAGCAGCCGCCGGGCCAGGAATTTCACGTCCTCCCCCCGCTCCCGAAGGGGCGGGAGGGTCAGCATAAGCACGTTGATGCGGTAGTACAGGTCCTCCCGGAAGCTGCCCTCCGCCACGTCCCGCATCAGGTCCCGGTTGGTGGCGCAGATGATGCGGTTTTGGATGGTGATGAGCTTATTGCCTCCCAGGCGGCAGATCTGCCGCTCCTGAATGCTGCGCAGCAGCTTGGCCTGAAAGGTCAGGGGCATCAGGCCAATCTCATCCAGAAACAGCGTCCCCTGGTGGGACAGCTCCATCAGCCCTGGCTTCCCGCCCCGCTTGGCCCCGGTGAACGCCCCCTCCTCATAGCCGAACAGCTCGCTCTCCAGCAGCGACTCAGGCAGGGCGGTGCAGTTGATCGCCACAAAGGGGCCGTTGCGGAAGGCGCTGGCATTGTGGATGCTCTGGGCCAGCACCTCCTTGCCGGTGCCGCTCTCGCCGGTGATCAAAATGCTGCTGGAGGACTGGGCGTATTTCTCCGCCTTCTCCTTCAGCTTCCGCATGGAGGGGCACTCGCAGTACATATTGGACAGGGTGTGCTTGGCTCTGAACCCCTTTTCGGACAGCTTTTTCCGCACGCTCTCCTCTGTCTTCTGGAGCTCCGGCACGTTCACCAGCCGAACGATCTCCCGGATGGGCAGCCCGTCCACCATGTAGGACTCCCGCGCCAGCAGGTATTTCTCCTCGTTGATGGTCAGAATCTCCTCATCCTTGGTGCGGAACACCCCCTCCAGAAAGGGGAAGCGCTGGATGGCCTCCGCCTTTTCCAGCCCCAGAATCTCCCGGTGGTGAATCCCGGCAATCACCTCCATCTTCCGATTGAAGACCGCGATGCAGCCCGTCTCGTCGATGCCGATAAAGCCGTCGTGGATGGTGTCCAGGCTCTGGCGGAAGCGCTCCGTCTTGACCTGCTCCCGCTGGCGGATGTCAATGCCGTTGAGGCAGCGCAGGAAGGCGCGCTGGATCTCGTCCTCCGAGATGCGGATCAGATGGACCTCCATCCCCGCCATGCGGCAGGGCTCGGCCACCAGGGCCACGGAGGTGATGATCTTCTGACAGCCCATCTTCCTGGCCAGCGCGGGATAGTCGTGGGGCTGGTCCGGGGTGACCCAGAAGTCGGACAGCTGGATGCGGCACATTTCAGCCAGCCCGCCTATGTCCAGCAGGACGGAATCGCCCAGGAACTGAAACAGGAGGAACTTCCCCTGCCGGTCCCTGATTTTGGACAGGGTGCGGGCCACGTCGAAATTTGTCAGCTCCAGGTTGGCGCAGGGGACGTCCATGTGCTGGCGCAGATAGGCGGCGGTGTTGTTGCGGGCCACAAAGCCCTGGATGTCCGGATGGTCCTGGAGCATCTGCTGGGCGCAGTCCAGCGCCGCGCCGAAATGGCCGCTGCCCAGGACCACATCAATGTCCATGTCTTGGGCTGCGCAGCGGATCTGCTCACTGAGCTCAGGGTCCATATTTGGAACAATAAAACCCACCTTGACCATATTGCCCTCCTATCCCACGCCGTATCCGCCCGCTCAGGCCCAGACGGATCACAAATCCGCTGCATCGTCAAATGAAGTGCGGCGGTTATCATTATATCAGGCCCCCTGGCATTTTGCAACCATCCCCCCGGCCCGCTCCCGGGGCGTCAAAAATGGGCGGAGCGTGGAATCTCATCCACGCTCCGCCCATTCTTTTGTCCTTCAAGCCCGTTTCCGCCGGCGCTCCTCAAGCCCCCGGCCAAGGGGCCCCTTATTTCCGCACAAAGATGACGCCCAGGGTGTTGGGGCCGCAGTGGCAGGAGATGGTGCAGCCGGCCACGGCGGTGAGCACCTCCCGGAAGCCGGACTCCTGCACCTGCCGGCAGACGGCCTGGGGGATGGCCGGGTCACACCGGGTGTTCACCACGAAGATCCGGTCCAGATCCACGTTCTTGCCCGCCAGCTGGTCCCGCACGTAGTCGGGGAGCACCTTGTCAAAGGCGCCGCGGTACTTCTTGCCCACGGACATTTTGCCGTCCACCAGGTTGATGCAGGGCTTCAGCCGCAGCAGGTTGGCCCCCAGGGCCACCACCGACGAGCACCGGCCCCCCTTGGCCAGGTAGTCCAGCTTGTCCACCACGAAGGTGGTGTCCACCCGGGGGATCATGTCCTCCAGCAGGGCCAGGATCTCCTGGATGTCCGCGCCGCGCTCCGCCGCCTCGGCGGCGGCCAGGGCCAGGATCCCCTGCCCCACGGTGAGGTTGCGGGAGTCCACCACGTGGACGTTGGAATACTCCTCCGCCGCCACCAGGGCGTTCTGATAGCAGCAGGAAAATTCGCTGCCGATGGTGATGTGGAGGACCTGGTCGTACCGGGGGGAGAGGTCGGAGAACAGGGTCTGGTAGTCGGCGATGTTCACCGCCGCGGTGGAGGGCAGCTGCCCGCCCCCCTCCACGTGGCGGAAGATGTCCTCCGGACCGGCGTCCACCCCGTCCCGGAAGGTGCCTCCGCCGAAGGAGACGTACAGGGGGACCATGGTGATCTGGTGGCGCTCCAGCAGCTGGGGAGGCAGGTCGCAGGTGCTGGTAGCGGTGATTTTGATGGACATGGAATGACCTCCGTTTCCAGGCGGGCGGGCCCGCCGCAGCGTTGAAATTGAGAGGATTATATCAGACGGGGCGGGGAATTGCAAGTGGGATTTGCCCGGCATTCCCGGCGGAGCGGGCGCATATGTGTGGGTGAGGTGATGGACATGGTGGGCCAGCTGGCGTACGTGACGGACAAGGGCCGTGCACGCCTGGAGGAGGGGATGCTGGGGCCGCTGCCGGTGCTGCGCTGGACGGTGTACGAGCCGCCGGGGCTGGCCTCCTGGCGGCTGGAGCGCCGGCTGCGCCGGGCGGAGCGGGCGCTGATCCGGGCGGGGGCGGGCCGGGTGGTGCTGGGGCGGGACTTCCCCTACGGAGACCGCCTCACCCGGCTGCGGCGGGTGGACCCGCTGCCCCTGTGGCGGTGGGCGGCGCAGGCGCTGGCCCTGGGGGCGCTGGAGGCGGAGGGGCTGGAGCCCCGCCGGGGCCGGGTGGCCCTGTCCGCCCCCCGGCTGTGCTCGGAGCTGGAGCGGACGGCGGAGGGGCTGTGCCCCCAGGTGCGGGCGCTGCTCATCGACGCCCCCGGGGGGGGCGGACTACGCCCGGTACCTCCAGGCCAGATTCGGCCTGCCGGTGACACCCCCGGCGGCGGGGGCCCAGGTCACCGTGGCCTTTGGCCCGGGCGGGGGCCGCTGGGGCCGCAGCGTGGAGCTGTACGAGGGCGGGGCGCTGGGCGGGCTCCGCCTGACGGCGGAGGGGGTGGAGCTGCCCCCGGACTGCGCCGACCAGGTGCTGGCCCTGCTGTGGGAGCGGGGGGAGGTTCGGCCGGAGGAGCTGCGGGTGGCATGGGGTCCCGCATAACCCCTCACCATGCTCTCCTCCAGCTATGATCTGCCGCCGGCCCCTTCCAGCGCCGAGCCCGCCGAAAGGCATCGGCCTCCCGGCGGGCTCTGGTGCGGCCTTTCAAAGCCTGTATTGACAGCCTCAAGGGCCGTCCGGCGGAGAGATTTTGGGTGGCGCGTACAGGTTCTAAAACTTCGCTCCGCCAAACTCGGACAGGGTGACCGCTTTGTTCCGCTCCGCCGTCCAGTTGATAGACCACTGGGAGGCGAAGAGCAGCAGCTGGTTCTGCCGGTAGTCCTCCACCAGCATGGCGTCCCCGGGGAGGGTGAGCTCGTCCGCCCGGAGGGGCTCGTCTCCCTCGTGGCGCAGCCAGCGCAGATACTCGTAGGGCAGGCCCTCGGCGTACAGGTCCACACCGTACTCGTTTTTCAGCCGGTACTCCAGCACGTCGAATTGGAGGGTGCCCACCACGCCCACAATGACCTCCTCCATGCCGGAGTAGGGGGTTTTGAAGATCTGGATGGCGCCCTCCTGGGCGATCTGCTCCATGCCCTTGAGAAACTGCTTGCGCTTCATGGTGTCCAGGGGCCGCACTCTTCGGAAGTGCTCCGGGGCGAAGGTGGGGATGGGGTCGAACTGGAATTTATGGGCGGCGGTGCACAGGGTGTCCCCGATGGAGAAGATGCCCGGGTCGAACACGCCGATGATGTCCCCGGCGTAGGCCTCCTCGATGATCTCCCGCTCGGCGGCCATGAGCTG
>ERZ808028.982-NODE-982-length-19173-cov-9.718004_pt1 | contig 19173 bp, 17 predicted proteins | sample MGYA00380184_ERZ808028 | MGnify/ENA primary metagenome ERZ808028 (study PRJEB31490, sample SAMN06133397) | mouse gut metagenome | isolation source: J8_1 | host: mice | place: China: Chengdu | collected 2015-05 ...
GAGGCCCTGCCCCTGACGCTGGAGGAGATCTTTATCTATGAAATGGGAGGTGAGGACTATGCGGTCCGGGACATCGTCCTTTAAGTTCTTTGATTGGACTATTTTCAAGAAAACCGTCTTGCGCTACTGGCCCGTGTGGGGGGCCTATTCCGTCGTCTGGCTGTTGGTGCTGCCCCTCCAGGGGCTGATGATGCTCCAGCTGGACGCCCAGAACCGGGGGACCACCTATTATGGCAGCTATGTGGAGGGTTTTGCCCACGACGTGCCGGAGGTGGTCAGCCTGTCCCTGGTGCTGGCGGTGGTGTTCGGGGTGCTGTGCGCCATGGCGGTGTGCAGCCACCTCTACAATCCCCGGTCCGCCAACTTCTTCGGCTCCCTGCCGGTGAAGCGGGAAGGGCTATTCCTCACCCACTACCTGGCGGGGCTGGCCTTCCTCATCGTGCCCAATGTGATCGTCTTCCTGCTCACCCTGCTCACCGAGGCCATCGGCGGGGCGGTGTTCCTGCCGGGGCTGGGGTTCTGGCTGGCGGTCACCTGCGGGGAGTGCCTGTTCTTCTATACCATGGCGGTATTCTGCGGCATGTTCACCGGGCACATCCTGGCCCTGCCCGCTTTCTACGGCATTTTCAACATACTGGCCTACGGGGTGTATTTCCTGGTGGAGTCGGTGTTCCGGCAGTTTTATTACGGCTTCACCGGCTTTGGGTCTATCATGAACAATATGGTGGGGTGGCTCACCCCCATCGCCAAGCTGGGGCGCAGTTCGTCCGTGTATTTCCGGGAGACGGAGGACGGCCTCTGGGTGATCCGCCTGGAGGACGTGGCGGTCTACGCGGCGGCGGCGGTGGTGCTGGCCGCAGCCTCCTTCCTCCTCTACCGGGTCCGGCGGCTGGAGAGCGCCGGGGACGTGGTGTCCGTGAAGTGTATGCGCCCGGTGTTCCAGTACGGCGTGGCCTTTTGCGCCGGGCTGGCCCTGGGCATATTCACCACCGCCTTTTTGAACGGGGAGGAACCCACCCTGATGATCTCCATTCTGGTGTGGGCCGTCATCGGCTGCTTCGTGGCCCGGATGCTGCTGGAAAAGTCCTTCCGGGTGTTCCGCTACTGGAAGGGAGCGGCCGTCTCCGCCGGGGTGTTCCTTCTGCTGTTCCTGGCGGTGGGCTTCGACCTCACCGGGTTTGAAACCAGGGTGCCCACGGCCGACCAGGTGGAGTCGGTGGAGCTGAGCGGGTGCCGGGTGACCTATCTCAACGACGACGGTGACTACGTCACCACCGAGGCCAGCAGCCCGGAGCTGGTGGACTACGCCATCCTGCTCCACCAGGCGGCGGTGGGACAGCGGGACAGGCGGCCCGCCGGGACCACGGCCAGCGCCACCCTGGGGGTGACCTACCGCCTGAAAAACGGCGGAGAGCTGTCCCGGTATTACATTGACTTCCGGTTGGCCCCCAGTGAGGCGGAGCAGGAGGGCACCACCGCCTGGGCCGTCCAGCAGATGTACGACGACCGGGACCTGTACTGGGAGGGCTACGGCTTTGCCGACGCCGAGCGGCGCATGGCCCAGGAGGGCTGGCGCATCCAGGAGGTCATGTATGCCAACGACGGACACGCTGAAGGGACGGACCGGACCCTGTATTACGGCGGGGCGGACGCCCGGGCGCTGTACGAGGCGATGAAGGAGGACTTCCAGGCGGGCCGAATCGGCGTGCGCCGGGTGGAGGACTGGAACACTTTCTTCCACGACGAGAATAACCTGTATATCACCTTCGCCGGGGAGGGAAATGAGGGCCGGACCATCAATATCCGGGTGCAGGACACGGCGTCCAGCACGCTGGCGGTATTGGGGCGGCTGGAGAAAGACGGGGCCGGGACGGCCTCCGGGGAGCGCGACAGAAGCCCCTATACCGTCCGGACCGACGGCATGGAGCCCATGCCCACCGCCGAACCGGTCGCCGTCCAGGAGGCGGGGGCCTGAAGTCGCAAGACGTCTTGTGCTCTCCCCTGTGGGCATATTTCCGATTTTCAAACAGCGCCTAAGGGACACAGTCCAGGAGAGTGACCCGGAAAAGAAGGAAGCTAAGATGTCCGAGCTCATGGAAAACTTGCAAAAGATATTGAAAGACTGACCAGGCGCCGGGGTTGCCCCCGGCGCCGTTTTTTGCTATAATGGGCCAAAAGGATTGTTCCTCCGTCCGCAGGGCGGGGGAACAGGGAAATCATCCTGTTTGGGAGGTCATGTCCATGCCGGGGAAAGAGGAATTCATCGAAATCTATCAGGAGCACATCCGCCGGGAGGGGTCGGAAGAACTATTGGACTACCTGCAGAACAAGAGCGACTTTTTCACCGCTCCCGCCTCCGCCCGCTACCACGGGTCCTATGCCGGGGGGCTGTGCGACCACAGCGTCAACGTATTCCGCTGCCTGGAGGCGTATCTGGCCAGGGAGCGGGTGAAGGAGGTGTACGGCTTGGACTATCCCATGGAATCGGTGGCCATCGCCGCGCTGCTCCATGATTTGTGTAAAATCGGCTGCTATAAAGCGGGCACCCGGAATGTGAAGGACGATGCCACGGGCAAGTGGGAGAAGGTGCCCACCTTCTTCTATGAGGACAAACTGCCTTATGGCCACGGGGAAAAAAGCGTGTACATCATTTCGGGTTTCATGCGCCTTACCCGGGAGGAGGCCATGGCCATCCGGTGGCACATGGGCTTTTCCGGCGTGGAGGACAGCCGGATGGTGGGACAGGCGCTGATGCAGTACCCCTTGGCCTTTGCTCTGGCCACCGCCGACATGGAGGCGTCCTATTTTCTGGAGAAATAGTGAAACAGTCCCCACCCCGGCACGGGGAGGGGACTGTTTTATATGACGGCAGATTATCCGTTTGGCTGGTTCACCACTCCTGTGAACAGGGGCAGGCCGGAATCCCCGGTGATGGCGAACAGGAAGGGCCGGTCCAGGGTGAAATCCACCTCGTCGTCCGGGGGCGCGGCGGCGCCGCAATAAACCATCAGCACAGTGTAGGCCGCCGCCTCGCAGCCCTCCTCGTCCACCTTCACCCGGGCGGCGTGCTTGGCCTGGGAGACGTACAGCGGGTCGTCGGTGGAGGTTTCCAGGGGGTCGAAGTTGGAGACCGTGTAGTCAAACACGTCGGTGACGCCCAGCTGCTTCAGCCCTTCGATCAGGTCCAGGTCGGAGGACACGTCGAACTTGGGCATGGACAGATTGATTTGGAGGTATTTTTGACCGGGCCATCCGCCTACCCGTTTGTCGGTTTCGTAGTCGTATTCGCCGGACTTATCCGACAGGAGGAACTCCATGGCCTCGCCGCTGTCCAGCAGTTCGTCCACGCTCACTCCCTCGTCAGGCAGCAGAAGCCACATGGAACCGCCCTCCTGGAAGCCCAGGTTCACGGCGGCAAAGCGGTCTCCCCAGTAGTAGATGCCCTCCAGGGTCTTGCGCATGAACTCCGCGTCCACGCCGCCGTTGGGGGCATGGAAGGTATCGGTCTCGGTGCGCTCTTGGTCGAACTCATCGTCCCATGCGGCCTTGAAGTAGATGGTGGAGGCCAGGGCCAGGACCGTCTCCGGCTTCATCTTCAATTGACTGGCCTGTTCCTCCAAAAGGCCGTTGGTCTGCTCGTTGAGCCAGCTGCGCAGGGCCTGGTTATACTCCTCCGAGCCCATTTCGCCGGAGAAGGAGGAGGCGTAGTAATTTTGCGCCAGGGTGTTCAGGGTCTTTTTGCTGTAGGTGAAGTCGTCCCGTAGCCACAGGGAGTTGCCTAAAATGGAGGTGACGGTGCCGTCGTCCCGGTAATTGTCCTTCCACAGGGCGGCGGCGCGGTCCCGCAGGGTCTCGATGGAATCCGCCTGGAGCAGGTCTAAAATCTGGGCACGGGTGTTGTCCCCAGTGGTCTCCGCCAGCATGGACAGGGCCATGTAGACGTTGATGGGGGAATAGACCCGGTTCTCCTCCCCGGCCCCGGCCAGGAATTGGGCGGTGGAGTCGGAGATAAACTCGTCCATGAGGCCGGTGTAGTCCGTCCCGGACCGGAGGGCCTTCATGTCCTCCCGCCACGCTGCCATGGCCCGGTCATAACGGCCGTTGCTGTTCCAGGTTTCATCGGAAAAATAGTCGTCCTGCCTGGGGTAATCGTGCATTTTGGGGTACTGGGCCACCGCCAGGGGCTTGGCCTTGGCGGACAGGCCGACGCTCCGGCCGGCGGGTCCGCTGCCGGAGAGCGCGGTGGGTTCTCCGGGGCTGTCTGCGTTTCCTGTCCACATAGCCGCGCCTCCGATCAGGGTCACCGCCAGCACCGCCGCCACCGCCTCCCTCCAGCGGGGGCGCTTTTGGCTGGGCCGGACGGCCCGTTCTTTGATTTCCCCGGGGGCGTGAATGCCCTCGTTTGCCTTTTTATAGCGCTTCATAACTCTGCCTCCTTCAGCATGTCCCGCAGAAGGGCCCGGCCCCGGCTGAGCTGGGACTTGACGGTGCCCTCCGGCAGGTCCAGGGCGGCGGCCATTTCGGCCACCGACAGGCCCTCGAAGTAGTACAGGTGGATGGGGGCCCGATATTTGGCGGGCAGGGAGAGCACAGCGGAATAGACCTCCCGGTAGTCGTCCTCCACCCCCACCTCGGCGGCGGTCTCCAGGGGAACGGTGCGCTTGCGCCAGGGGGAGGAGAGCAGACTCTTGCACCGGTTCACCGTACAGCGGATGAACCAGGCCTTGCGGTGCTCGTCGGTCTGAAACCGGTCCTCATGGCGGAAATAGCGCAGAAAGACCTCCTGGAACACATCTTCCGCGTCGGGGACGCTGGCGGTGCGGGCCAGGGCAAGGCGGTACACCATGTCGCCCCACCGCTCCACGGCCTGGGTGCGCCGGTCCTCCGTCAAGGTCATTTCACCACTTCCTCTCGCCCGTCCCTCGGCCGCGGCACGGGTTTTGTTCTGCCTGTCTGCCTATAACACCCCAAAGCCGGGCAAATGGTTGCGCCTGGGAGGAAAAAACCGCCGCTGTGCGGCGGTTTTTCAGATTATGCGTGGGGGCCCTGCCCGCCGCCGGGCTTGCGGCGGTGGTGGGGGCGGTAGCGCCGCTTGTGATTCTGGCCGCCCTTGGCCTCGGAAGCGGGCGGGGAATCCCGGTGAGGGGCGGGCTGGGCAGTCCGTTCCTGCCGGGGCGGCTGGTTTTGGGGCCGGTTTTGCCCGCCGCCGTGGCTGTTCCGGCTGCGGCGGTTCGGCTGATGCTGGCCGTCGGGCTGCTTTTGCTGGGGGCTTTCCCCCAGGTAGCGCTCCAGGACTTGGTTCAGGTCGGAGGGGGCCTCCGGTTTGCCTCCGTTGCGTACCCGCTCCCCCTCCTGGGTGCGCAGGGCCTCCAGCTCCGCCTTGGGGGGCGGCTCATAGCCCTCGGGCCGCCTGCCCTTGCCGGGGCGGACCACCCGGATTTCCTCGGTCAGGTAGCTCTTGGGCTGCTCGGTGGAGTCCTCCAGACGCACCTTCACCTGCTCCTTCAGCAGGTTGACGGAGGATACCGTCCCCACCCCGTCGGGGCACTCCACAAAGGACTCCTGTCGGGGACAGCGCTTCACCGCGTCCTCATAGGCCCCCTGCTCATACTTGAGGCAGCACATCAGCCGCCCGCAGGTGCCGGAGATTTTGGTGGGGTTTAAGGACAGGTTCTGGGTTTTGGCCATCTTAATGGACACGGGCTGGAACTCGTCCAGGAACTGGGAGCAGCAAAAGGGCTTGCCGCAGATGCCGAAGCCCCCCAGCATCCGGGCCTCGTCCCGCACGCCGATCTGCCGCAGCTCGATGCGGGCCCGGAAGATGCCCGCCAAATCTTTCACCAGCGCCCGGAAGTCTACCCGGCCGTCGGAAGTGAAGAAGAACAAAATTTTGCTTCCGTCAAAGCTGTACTCCACCTGGACCAGCTTCATATCCAGGCCGTGGCGCTCCACCAGCTGCTGGCAGGTGCGCAGGGCGTCTTTTTCCTTGCCCCGGTTTTCCCGGACCTGCTTCTCATCCTTCTCCGTGGCCAGCCGCACCACCGGGCGCAGGGGCTGGACCACCGACTCGTCCTCAACCATCGTGTTGCGGCGCACACAGGTGCCGTATTCCAGCCCCTTGCCCGTCTCCACGATGACGTTCTGGCCCTCGGCCAGCTCCAAGCCGGCGGGGTCGAAGTAGTATTGCTTGCCGCCCGGCCGGAACCGAACGCTGATGATCTCCGTCATGGGGGTGTCCTCCGTAAAATATAAGTTGGTAAGGGCCTGCTTGTTTAGAGCTCTCTTTTTCTTTCTGCAGAAAGAAAAAGAAGCAAAAAGAAAGACTTTTAGACTGTTTCTAGAGTTCAGCGCGCTTTATTGGCTGAAGTTCAAAAGCTTCTTTTTTCGCTTCCTTTTTTCTTTATCAAAGAAAAAAGGAAGGCCCTTAAAAAATATGGGTGACCAGCAGGCCCAGGGTGTGTCCCGCGCCGGGGTTGTAAACGGCGTTTTCCCGGCAGGTTTTGAGGGCCCGGAGCACCTGGGCCCCTCGGCGGGGATGCAGGGCCAGCTCCCGGGAGACCTGGCTTTCCACCGCCGAGAGCAGGGCGGCAAGCTGTCCTGCTTTGGGTCGCTCCAATTCCAGCGCAGTCAGGGCCTGGGCGCAGGACAGCTCATCCCCGGTGAGCAGGGTCTGGGCCAGGGAGGCGGCCCGCTCCAGCATAACCGGGTCGGGCGGGGCCTCCTCCGGAGGCAGGGCCAGCAGCTCGCACCGGGAGCGCACCGTGTCCAGCAGCAGCCCCGGCTGGGCGGCGCAGAGCAGAAACGCGGCGTAGGAAGGCCCCTCCTCCAGCACCTTCAGCAGGGCGTTTTGAGCGGCGGGGTTCATGGCGTCCGCCGGGTTGATGAGGTACACCTTCCGCCTCCCCTCGTTGGGGCGCACGTAGGCGTCCGCCCGCAGGGCTCGGATCTGATCCACGGTGAGTTCCCGCTTGTCCGGGGCGGGGGCGGCCCGGTACACGTCGGGATGGGCGCCGCCGCCCACCTTCCGGCAGGCCCGGCACTGGCCGCAGGGCGGGTTTGGGCGCTCGCATAGGTAGGCCGCGGTGAGGCGGTCCGCCAGAGCGGCGCGGCTGTCCCCGCTCCCCCCGGTGATGAGGTAGGCGTGGGACAGGGGGTGGGGCAGCTCCATTTGCTTCACTCCTCCCTGGGACGTATCACATCGCAGTAAACTTCATTATACCCTATTTCCCGTAAATAGGCCAGATGTTTTTTTTCAATCCGCTCCCCGGGGGCGATCACCGGCACGCCGGGGGGGTAGGGGGCGATCTGACCGGCGGAAACCCGGCCCGCGCTGCGGGACAGGAGAATCCGCTCCCGGGGGGCGAAGAGAGCCCGGCGGGAGGTGAGGACAGCCTCCGGCGGCTCCGGGGGCGGCGGCACGGGGGGGCAGGGGCCGGTGAGGCCCGTATCCGCCAAAGCCCCTTCCAGCCGTTCTGCCTCCGACGGGCCGACGGCGCAGGTGAGAATACATACCACGTGGCCGGTGTCGGCCATCTCGGGGTAGATTCCCCGCTGCCGCAGGGCGTCCGCCAGGGCGAAGCCGTCGGGGCTGAGCAAGGTGAGCCGGACAGGGTCCAGCGTCAGGCCGTTCCGGGGGACTAGGGCGGGCCAGCGCCGCCGCAGCCCGTCCGTCAGACGAATCGTTTCCAGATAGCGGGTGGTCCCCTCCCCCTCCATGTAGTCCCGCACCGTGTCCAGGGCCGACATGAGGACGTAGGATGGGGAGGAGGTGCCGTACACCGACCCCCAGCGCTGGAGGCCGGACAGCTCAAAGCCGTTGGCCAGCAGCAGGGCGGTCTGGCCAGGGGCGGGCAGGGTCTTATGGGCGGATGTCACCATCACATCCGCCGCCTGATACCCCGTATAGCCCAAAAAGGGCAGGTGGGCCCCGTGGGCCCCGTCCACCATCAGCTTGGCCCCGTGGGTATGGCAGACCCCGGCGATGGCGGGGATATCTGACAACATGCCGTAATATGTGGGTGAGGTGATACAGACCGTTTTGATCTCGGGACGCTCTTCAAGGGTTCTGGCCACCTCTTCCGGCGAAATGGGCCCAGTGACCCCCTCTTCCGCCAGCCAGGGCCGGGAGAGAAAATGAGGGGTCATGTCCAGCAGGGCCAGGGCGTGGTAGGCCGAGCGGTGGCTGCCTCGGTCCAGGGCCACGCTTCCGCCCTCCCCCGCCAGCAGGGCCAGACCGGCGTGTATGCCCTGGGTGGAGCCCCCGGTGAGGAACAGGCAGGAGTCGAAGCCGAAGCGGTCCGCCCAGAGCCCCTCCGCCGCCTGGATGGCGTCTGGCTCCCCGCCGTACAGGTCGCCGGTGTGGCCGTTCTCCGTAAAGTCGATCTCCGACGGCCAGGGGAAGCCCCCCGGCAGGGGCACGCCGTGGTGGCCGGGCATGTCCAGCCGGAGGGGAGCTTGGGCCGCCAGCTCCCGCAGGCTGTCATAGAGTGGGGTGGGCATGGTCAGAGACCCTCCAAAAAGGTCTGGGCCTTTTGGAGGGTGTCCCGGTCGGAGGGGTGGGTCAGCGCCTCCAGCGCCTCCCCGAAGGGCAGGAACCGGGCGTCCGCCACCTCCTCGGGCTGGCAGGCGAGGGTCCCCCCGGACAGGCGGGCCAGGAAGAACACCACGTCCTTGGTGACGTCCGGCCTGGGAGAATAGGTGATGACCTCCCGGAAGCCGTCGACGAAGTCCGCCGTCAGCCCGGTCTCCTCCATAATCTCCCGAACCGCCGTCTCGCGCTCCGTCTCCGCCCCCTCCATGTGGCCCTTGCACAGGGTGGTGTGGCCCTTGCACAGGGTGGTGTGGCCCTGGGTACTGGTGAGGATGAGATAATAACGCTGAGTATTTTCTTCGCGGTAAATTACGGCACCGCAGCTTTTTTCCTGTTTCACAACCATCAGTCCTTGTCTGTAAATTCCTTCAGCTCTTCCAAAAATTCCTGGTAGTCCTCCTCAGACCAGTAGAAGGTGAGCTCGTCCTGGGTGTATTCCTCCCCGGAGACGTCCATGAAATGCTCCCCCACGTCATAGCCAAGGCGGTTCAGCACCGTCTGGGCAAACTCCCGGAAGAACATGCCGATGGCGGTGATCACAGTGCCGTCCTCCACCACCGGGCGGTGGACAAAGCGGCTCGTGTCGATGAACGGGAAGGTCTCCGCCAGCTGCATGAAGAACCCGGCGGTGAAGTCCCGCCCCTCCAGCAGGCCCGCCTTGGCCAGCAGGGCCGGGGCGGAGGAGATGGCGGCAAACAGGGTGTCCGTCCCCCGCCCCCGGCGGAGAAATTCAATCAGCCTGCCGTCGAAAAGGGCGGGAAGGGGGTTGACGGTGCCGGGGAGGATGACGCAGGCGTATCCGGCGGGGTCCGCCTGGTCCGCCGTTTTGTCCGGGGTGACGGAAAAGCCCTCCTCGCTGCGGTACGGCTTATTTTCAGCGGCGATCACGTCGATTTTCTCCCCAAACCACACCGCCAGGGCGGAGGTGAGGCAGGTGACCTCCTGAAGGGAAAAGTCGGGGTAGATCAGCACGGCGTATTTTCTCTGTTCCACAATCTGCTCCTTTACAGGTCTCCATGCTCTCTGGCATAGGCGTCCAGCTCCGGGGTGCGGGACCAGTACCGCACCCCCCAGTTCTCAAAACTCCACTGGTCCATGTAGGGGTTGCACTCGTAGTCCACGTAGTAGAGCACCCCGTCCCGGCACATGAAATTGGTGGGGAACCAGTCGATGTTCCACCCCGCCGCCCGCAGGGACCGGGACAGCCCCCGCGCCTGCTCCAGCTGCCAGGGCTCCACACTGTCCCGCAAAACCAGCCGGTAGATGGTCTGGCCGGGAATCAGTTCTTTTAGAAGCCGCTCCTGTTTCCGGTCCGCTTCCAGCAGTTTGGGGAGGGGCACCCCCAGGGCGGACAAGGTCTGGTAGTCCCGCAGCTCGGCGGCCATCTTGTCCCCAAATTGATAGTAGTCACAGGGCTCGTGGTGGATCTGTTTCAGGGCGTACTGCGTTCCCGCCCGTTCGGCAAGATAGGTGTAACCCCCTTTGCCCTTTCCCAGCAGGCGCAGGACGGCGTATTCGTCCCCGTGCAGGGTGAGACAGCTTGGAACCTCCATGGGACACCTCCGGGCACACGATAAATAATAAACAGCATTATATCAAAAAATCTAAGGAAAGCCAACAGGGGAGTGGGAATTTTTATACGGGTTTACAAATTGTCGGAATGGACAGAAAATAGCGGTTTGTGGTTGTTTTTAGTGAAAAGATATGGTAGACTAAGCTGTAAACATTTGCTCGCCGAGCGGGCGGGCAAAGACCGAGCGGAAACGAAAACGGAGGCGCTATGGAAAAAGATAGGAGACTGTTCGGCCGCATGCCCGGCGGGACTCCGGTGGAGGAGTTCACCCTGAGGGCCCTGGGGCCAGAAGACCATATATATGTCTGTAAAATCATCACCTATGGCGGCGCGGTGCGTACGCTGACCATGCCGGACCGGAACGGGGCTCCGGTGGACGTGGTGCTGGGCTTCGATACCCTGGAGGACTACTTGGCCCAGGACAAATATATCGGGGCCCTGGTGGGGCGGTACGCCAACCGCATCGGCGGGGCCAGGTTTACCCTGAACGGCACGGAATATACCCTGGCCGCCAACGACGGGCCCAATTCCCTCCACGGTGGAGCGGTCGGCTTTGACAAGCAGGTGTGGACGGCGGAGGAATTTGGCGGGAGCACCCTTACGCTCTCCCTTTCCAGTCCCGATATGCAGGAGGGGTATCCCGGAACGCTGTCCGTCCAGGTGACCTACACCCTGTCGGAGGGCGGACTGGCCGTCAGCTACCGGGCCAGGTCGGACAGGGACACCGTGTGCAGTCTCACCAACCACAGCTACTTCAACCTGTCCGGCCATGGCAGCGGCAGTGTGGAGGGGCAGTATATCAAGCTGAACGCTTCCTACTACACCCCCGCCGCCCCCGGTTCCATCCCCACCGGGGAACTGGCCCCGGTGGAGGGCACCCCCATGGACCTGCGGACCGCCCAGCCCATTGGGGCCCGTATCAACGACGATTTCGACCAGCTCGCCATGGCCGGGGGCTATGACCACAACTGGGTCATTGATAAGCATACGGGGCCGATTTGGAACGCGGCCCGGGCCTGGTCCCCGGTCACCGGCATCACCATGGACGCGGCCACCACCCTGCCCGGCGTGCAGTTTTACACGGGCAATTTTCTGGGCGGCTGTCCCAGGGGGAAGGGGGGCGCGGTATACGGCGACCGCCACGGGTTCTGCCTGGAGACCCAGTTTTTCCCGGACACCCCCAACAAGCCCGGCTTCCCCTCCTGCGTCCTGCGGGCCGGGGAGGAATACCACAGCGTCACAGTTTACAGCTTCGGCGTGACGGACAGCGCCGGGAAGCTGTGAGGAAAGAGGGAATATCATGACTGCCAACGAGAAAAAGATGCTGATGGTCAATGCCTGCAAGGTGCGCATCGGCGTCATTGAATCCACCCACGCCGCCAAGGCAGGGCATCCCGGCGGAAGCCTGTCCGCCGCCGAGCTGTTTACCTATCTCTATTTTAAGGAACTGAACGTGGACCCCAGTGACACCAAAAAGTGGGACCGGGACCGGTTTGTGCTGTCCAAGGGACACTGCGCTCCGGGGCTGTACGCCGCCCTGGCGCTGCGGGGCTTTTTTCCGTGGAAGGACCTGAAAACCCTGCGCCATATCGGCAGCTACCTCCAGGGCCACCCGGACATGAAATCCATCCCCGGAGTGGATATGTCTACCGGGTCCCTGGGCCAGGGCATCTCCGCCGCCTGCGGCATGGCCCTGGCCGCCAAGCTGCAAAACAACCCCTGCCGGGTGTATGCCCTGCTGGGAGACGGCGAAATTCAGGAGGGCCAGGTGTGGGAGGCCATGATGTTTGCCCACCACTACAAGCTGGACAACCTGTGCGCCGTCATCGACAACAACGGCCTCCAGATCGACGGACCGGTGGACCAGGTGATGAGTCCCTATCCCATCCTGGACAAACTGAACGCCTTCGGCTGGGATGCGGTGGAGGCCGACGGCCACGACTTCGACGCGCTGGAAGGGGCCTTTGCCCAGGCCAAAACGGTGAGGGGTCGTCCCTTTGCCATTGTGATGAAGACCACCAAGGGCAAGGGCGTCAGTTATATGGAAAATCAGGTGGGCTGGCACGGCAAAGCTCCCAACGACGAGCAATGCGAAATCGCGCTGGACGAGCTGAACACGGAACTGGCCAGACTGGAGGCGATGTAAATGGCGGATGTGAAAAAGATCGCTACCCGGCAGGGGTACGGCGAGGCCCTCCGGGAGCTGGGGGCCGTCCATGACAACGTTGTGGTGTTCGACGCGGACCTGGCGGGTTCCACCCAGACGGGTATGTTCGGAAAGGTGTTCCCGGACCGGCACTTTAACTGCGGTATCGCCGAGGGAAATATGATGGCGGCGGCGGCAGGCGCGGCCTCCATGGGCATGGTGGCGTTCGCTTCCTCCTTCGCCATGTTCGCCGCCGGGCGGGCCTATGAGCAGGTGCGCAACTCCATCGGCTACACCGGGCTGAACGTGAAAATCGGCGCCTCCCACGGAGGCATCTCCGTAGGGGAGGACGGCGCCACCCACCAGTGTCTGGAGGACTTTACCCTCATGCGTTCCATCCCCGGCATGGTGGTCATGTCCCCCGCCGACGCGGTGGAGGCCAAGGCCATGGTGAGGGCTGCTTACGAGCACCAGGGGCCGGTGTATATGCGGTTTGGCCGCTCCCCGGTGCCGGTATTCCACGATGAGGGCAGCTTTGTGTTTGAAATCGGCAAGGGCGAGGTCATGCGTGAGGGCGCCGATGTGGCCGTCATCGCCAATGGCCTGCTGGTGGCCGAGGCGGTGGAGGCCGGAAAGCTGCTGGCGGACCGGGGGGTGTCCGCCCGGATCATCAACATGGCCACCATCAAGCCCCTGGACGAGGAGATCGTGCTGAAAGCGGCGGCGGACTGTGGGAAGATCGTCACCTGCGAGGAGCACTCCGTCATCGGCGGGCTGGGGGAGGCGGTTTGCTCCCTGCTCAGCGAGAAGCGTCCCACCCCCGTCAAGCGCATCGGCACCCCGGACGTGTTCGGCCACTCCGGCCCGGCGGCGGCTCTGCTGGAGCAGTTCGGGCTGTGCGCGGCCAATATCGCCAAAGTGGCGGAGGAGTTTGCGAGGAATTAACACAAATGAAACAGCGCTCCGGCCGGTGGCTGGAGCGCTGTTTTGCTGCGTCAAAGCTTTCGCCCGGAGACATCCTGTCAAAAAATTGGATTTCTATACCGAAATTGCAAAAATCGTGGAATTCACGAAGGATTTGCCCTTGACAAGCTTTATGTAAACCTGATTATGCAGGAAAACTCTCAGAGTGTTCCTGCACAAGGGTGTGGAAGTTTGTGTGGAAGTTGTGGAAACCTTGTGAATCAAGGGTTTTCCAGAAAAAGGGATGAAGGATGCAGGAGAGCAGGGCACTTACCCGCCTCTGATTATTTTCTCCGATTTGCCCAAAAAGATTATGAGAAACAAAAAATAAAGGCCGTTGTTTGAAACTTAGTTTCAAACAACGGCCTTTTTCATGGGGTTGATTCAGCGCAGGAGAGTGTTCTCACCGGGGAGCTTGGACAAAGAGCCGTCGGTGGAGAAATATTGTGCCAGGATGCCCGCCGCCAGCTCCGCCAAGGTGCCGCCGGCCTCGCCCCCCTCCGACACCAGGCACAGGGCCACCTGGGGGTCGTCATAGGGGGCGAAGCACACGAATATGGCGTTAGTGGTGGCGGCCTTGGCGGAGGTCTCGGCGGTGCCGGTCTTACAGCCCACCTCCACCGGGAGGGGGTCGAACCACCGGGCCATGGTATAAGTCTTGGACAGGTCGTACATGCCCTGTTTGATGGCGGCCAGGTGCTCCGGCTGTATGTCCACCGTGTGCAGGGGGGGCTCGTCATAGACCTCGGTGACCTGGCTGTAGTCGCTGGACTTGAACTCCTTGAGCAGGTGGCAGGCGTAGTGATTGCCGCCGTTCACCAGGGTGGCCACGTAGTTGGCCAGCTGGAGGGGAGTAAAGGAGTTGTTTCCCTGGCCGATGGCGGCGTTCATGATGTCGCCCTCATACCACTGCTGGTCGTAGAAGGCGGAGGTCTCCGGTCCGGCCACGTGGCCCTTGTACTCGGTGATCTCAATGCCCGTGTACTCCCCCAGGCCGAACTTCTGGGCGTATTCCCGGAGGGTGGCGATGCCGGTGCGCCGCCCCACATCGTAGAAGAAGATGTTGCAGGAGTCCTTGATGGCCTGGGTGACGTTTTCCATGCCGTGGCGGCCGGGGGCGATCCAGCAGGCAGGGGAGACATCGGGGTAGAAGCGGTAATACGCGGTGCACTCCACCTTGTCCCGGGTGGTGATGGTGCCGGAGTCCAGGGCGGCGATGGCGGTGAGCATCTTAAAGGTGGAGCCGGGGGCGTACAGGCCCATGGTGGCCCGGTTCATCAGGGGCTCGCTCTCGTCGGCTTGAAGCTGGTTATAGTTTTCCCGGAAGGTGGGCAGGTCGTAGGTGGGGTAGGATGCCAGGGCCAGCACGCCCCCGCTCATGTCCACCACCGCCGCGGCCAGCCCCTTGGCGGGCTCCGGCTCCCCGTCCTCCCCTACCTTGACCTCCTGACGGGCGGCGTACTGGGCCAGCAGGTCCTCGGTGGTGGCCTGGAGGGCCATATCCAGGGTGAGCACCACGTTGTCCCCCGGCTCCGGCTTCTTCCGCCACTCCTGGCTGATGGTGTTGCCGGCGTCGTCCTTCTCAATGAGCCGGGAGCCGCTGACGCCGTGGAGCTGCTCCTCAAAGGCCAGCTCCACCCCCTCCTTGCCCACGGTGGCGTTCATGGGGTAGTTGAGCTCCTTATAGTGGTCCCACTCAGCGCCCGGGTAGATGGCCCCGGTGTGGCCCAGCACGTGGGCGGCGTAGTTGGTCTCATACCTCCGGGTGGTGGCCGTCTCGATGCGCACCCCCGTCAGGGCGTGCTCCTTCACCTTGGAGATGAAGGTGATGTCCACCCCCCGGGCGAACACATAGGCGTTGTTGTTGATGCCGGTGCTGCGCAGGTACAGCTCGTACAGCACCCCGGCCAGCTCCCGCTCCTGGGGGCCGGGGGTTTCCCCTTTCTTGGGGTCGATGAGGTGGAAGGCGGCGCACATGTCGGCCAGCAGCTCCCCGGCGGAGGGATTGGCCTTGCCCCCATCCGGGTCCAGCCACTTGTACTGCTTCTGGGCGGCCAGCGTGCCCAGGGAGGTCTTTACCGTCACGGTTTTTCCGTCCTCGCCGGTGGTCTCATAGGAATAGGGGGTGTCGGTGGTGAAGGTCCAGGGGACGGTTTTGGAGATGGGCAGGCTGTCCGTCCACGCCACTCCCGCCTCCCGGCAGATGTCCAGCAGGCGCGCCAAGATGTCGTTGCGGTCCGCCCCCATGGCAGAGGTGTCCAGCTCCACATTGTAGCTCACCTCGTTGGTGACCAGCATACGGCCATAGCGGTCCAGGATCTCTCCCCGGACGCTGTTTACCTGCTCCGGCTGGACAATGCGCACGGTGGAGTTGGAGCGGTAGGAGCTGCCCTCCACGATCTGGGCCTGGTAGAGCAGGGCCACAAATGCGGCCAGCACCGCGCAGAAAACGGTGATGAGCAGGTTGGAGCGAAGCTTAAGGCGGCGGGCCTCCCGCTCCGCCTTTTCCTCCTGAATGTGGGTATGGTCGAAGGGGTTATTCATGGTAGATCCTCCCGTAGTGGATGCAGCAGAAGCGGCCCGCCCAGTATACCGGCAGGGCCAGGGCCAGGGTCCAGAGAAGTTCGGGAACTGCCGTGCGCACCAGCACCTCAAGGGGGGCAAGCCGGGAGAGCAGGCGGACGGCGACCGTCCACAATTCCCAGACGACGGCGGCGGCGGCGGAACAGATGAGGTGGCCCCACACGTCCCGCCGGAGGACGTACTGGGTGGTGAGGCCCGCAGCCCAGCCAAAGGCGGAGAGGGCGGCAATGCAGCCGGGGTTCAGATGGCCCAGCCCGAACATGACCGCCCCGCAGGCGCTCCCGTAAACCGCGCCGAAGGGCGCACCCTCCAGCGTCCCCCCCGCCACCGCCAGGATGGGGAGCAGCAGGGGCAGGGAGATGGGCAGGGGGCCCAGCACATAGTAATTGACCACCGCCACCAGGCCCAGGGCGATGAGATAAGAAGTCCATTTGAGGATGATGTCCCGACGGGTCATTGGCATGGGGAAGTCTCCTTCATTGGCGTTTGGAAAGGGTCGGATGAGGATGAGCGGCAGGGAGCGTTAGGGCAGCTCACCAAATAAAGCCCAGGTGGAGCAGTCTGTGATTCGGACATCCGCGAAGCGGCCGATGAGGGCGGGGTCCCCGTTCAGGTGGACCAGCCGCCCCCCCGCCGTCCGGGCGGTGAGGTTGTTCCGGGGGTCCTCCCCTGCCCCGTCGATGAGGCAGCGCTGCACCGTGCCGATATAGGCCCGGTGCTTTTCCAGGGAAATGCGGTTTTGGGCGTCCACCAGCCGGTCGAAATTGGCGGACTTCTCCTCCTTTGACATGGGGTCGGGCAGCTCCGCCGCCGGAGTGCCCTTCCGGGGGGAGTAGATGAAGGTGAACAGGGCGTCGAAACGGACCTGCTCAATGAGGGAGAGGGTGTCCTCAAACTCCTGGGTGGTCTCCCCGGGAAAGCCCACGATCACGTCGCTGGTGAGCACCACCTCGGGGATGCGCTCCCGCAAGGCCTCCACCTTGGCCAGGTACTGCTCCCGGGTGTACCGCCGGTTCATGGCGGCGAGGACACGGGTATTGCCGGACTGGAAGGGCAGGTGGATCACCGGGGCCACCTTTTCACAGCGGGCCATCACGTCGAAAAGCTTTTCCGTGGCGTCCTTGGGGTGGGAGGTCATAAACCGCAGAAGAAACTCACCCGGAATGGCGGCGGCCTCCTCCAGCAAGCGGGGGAAATCCCAGCCTTCCTCCAGGTCCTTGCCGTAGGAGTTCACGTTCTGCCCCAGCAGGGTGATGTCCTTATAGCCCGCCTCCGCCAGTGCCCGGATCTCGGAGAGGATGATCTCCGGCTCCCGGCTGCGCTCCCGGCCCCGGGTGTAGGGCACGATGCAGTAGGAGCAGAAGTTGTTGCAGCCGTACATGATGGACACCCAGGCTTTCAGCTTGCCCGAGCGGCGCACCGGCAGGCCCTCGGCGATGGCTCCGTCGTCGGGCTGGGTCTCAAACACCCGGCCCCGGCGCAGCTGCACCCGGCGGAGGAACTCCGGAAAGCGCCAGAGTTGCTGGGGGCCGAACACCAGGTCCACATGGCGGTAGGACTGCCGCAGGCGCTCCGCCACGTGGGGCTCCTGGGCCATGCAGCCGCACAGGCAGATGATCTGGCCCGGATTCTTCCGCTTGCCGTGGACCAGGGCCCCCACGTTGCCGAACACCCGCTGCTCCGCGTGCTCCCGGATGGCGCAGGTGTTGATGACAATCACGTCCGCGCCCTTCTCGCTGTCTGTGATCTCATAGCCCATTTCGCACAGCATGCCCCGCAGAAGCTCGGAGTCCGCCTCGTTCTGCTGGCAGCCGTAGGTGTCCACATAGGCCAGCGGGTGGGCTGGGCGCTGGGCGTTGAGGGCGCGCAGTTCGGCGCAGTATTCCTTTTGCCGCTGAATGTCCTCAGCGGGTATGACGGGTGTGGTTCGTTTCAAGAGTTTGGACCTCCATGGGAAAGTTTGTGAGATAAGCCGGACAAGTTTTCCTTGACAGCCGTTATGTCACCCTCAACAGGGGAAAAAGGGATTGTGGAAATCTGTGTGGAACTTGTTGAAAACTGTGGAACGGTGGGGATTCTGGGCTGCGGCCCCCCAGAGAGCTGTTACAATTCTGTAACTTTTTCAGGGCGAAAAACTGGACAAATAGGTTGGATGCCATTTGGGGCCGCTTGGGTCAGACTATTGAGCCGCCTTTTGGGCGAAATACGCCCGGCACCAGCCGATCCACTTCTCCTCCTGCTCCTCATGAGAAAGGAGGGCCATGTCCCGGATGTGGAAGACGCCCCGGTTCCGGGCCTCCGCCGCGAAGTCCGCGATTCGCTCCCCCATATCCTGGTCAGCGGCGCGGAACACCATGGCCTGCCGTATGCCCTTGCGCCATGCGGTATAGAGCCGGGTGTGTCCGTCCAGGGTACACAGCGTCCCGTCCGCCAGTTCCGTCACCGGGATCACCAGGTCGGCGGCGGCGTGGAGGAAGCCGTCCACCGCGGCACACTTATCCTCGTCCACCGAGAACTGGGAGGGCTGGAGGGCGTCGATGTCTACCTCCCACCGTTCCGCCGGGGGCAGGGACAGCAGCAGCGTCCCGGCTTCGTCGTAAAAGTCGGTGATGTGCTCGGCGTAGAAGCGGAAGTAGTCCACAGCCTCCGCCAGTTCTTCAGAGGTGAAGCCCACCGGGGCGGATACTGTCGCGCCTTTATCGGAAATTACCCGGAAGGCCCAGGGGTGGCCGTCCGCCAGGAAGGCCCCGTGCTGGTCGAGCACCTCCTGGGGGAAGCGGGGGTCGGTATAGCTGTCGATGCGCTCAATCTCCATGGTTAATTTTCCTCTCCGTTGAGCCGCGCCGCCACGACCCTTGCCGCCTTGACGCCGGAGGCTCCGGCCTGAGCCAGTCCGCGGGTGACCCCCGCCCCGTCCCCCACGGCGAAAAAGCCGGGCAGGGCGGTCTCCAGCTCGTGGGACAGCTTGATGCGGGCGGAGTAGAACTTTACCTCCGCGCCGTAGAGCAGGGTGTCGTAGTTGGCGGTGCCCGGAGCCAGCTTGTCCAGGGCGTAGATCATCTCGATGATGTTGTCCAGCTGCCGCTTGGGCAGGGCCAGGGACAGGTCCCCCGGCACCGCCGCCGTCAGGGTGGGCCGGACGAAGGACTTGGACATGCGGTGGTCGTTGGTCCGGCGGCCCCCCACCAGGTCCCCAAACCGCTGGACCAGCACGCCCCCCGCCAGCATGTTGGACAAAGACGCGATGTGCTTGCCGTAGCGGTAGGGCTCGTTGAAGGGGGAGGTGAAGCGGTTGGACACCAGCAGGGCGAAGTTGGT
>ERZ808028.984-NODE-984-length-19134-cov-4.644802_pt1 | contig 19134 bp, 13 predicted proteins | sample MGYA00380184_ERZ808028 | MGnify/ENA primary metagenome ERZ808028 (study PRJEB31490, sample SAMN06133397) | mouse gut metagenome | isolation source: J8_1 | host: mice | place: China: Chengdu | collected 2015-05 ...
TTATTTTCTCGGAACAAATCCGTTTATCTTAGTGCGCCTTCTTTATCCTCCGCCGAATCAGCGCAAAGATTAATAATCCGCTGGCTCCCATTAACGCCAAAAGGGGAGTGTAGCTGATGGAACCGTCCCCGGTCTTGGGTAAGAGCCCTAAAGGAACTAACACATCATCAATAATCTGCTGGAAGGGGTTATCGCTTAACGGTACACCTTCATCATCGATATTTTCCAGAGGGGGATTTTCTCTCTGACCTAGTGGTGTTCCCTCATCGTCAATCGGTGTTCCGCCGCCTGGGGTTCCTCGGTCAGGGGTTCTGTCCCTTCCGGGGCCTCCGCCTCCTGGGGGATTGCCGCCTGGATTATTTCCGCCGGGGTTATCTCCTCCAGGGTTATCTCCGCCGGGGTTATGGGGAACATTTTCATACTTGGATGAGGTGGCTACATCGTACACCCAGCCGCCGATATGGGTTGTATCATCAACCGTCCACAGCGGGAGGGTGACTAAAAAGGCGGTCATTCGGGCATTATCGCCAAGTTCCTTTGCCTCTTCCTCACTGGGTGAGCACACCATGTACAGGCCCATGGACAAATCGGTAAAGCTGTATTTGCCTTCCTGGGTGCGTCCCTCAGCAAGGGGGGCAAGCTTCTTTTCTGCCACATAGCTTCTTAAGGCAATGGTTTCTTCCCGGATATCGCCTGCCTTATCCAAATCCAGAACGACCTTGGAATCGGCAAAGTCTTCGGTAAGTACATATTTGCCCTGGGTGCTGTTCCATTCACCCACCTGGTAGAGCCGGACGGTTGCTGTTTTGTCTGCGGCTATCTCTGCCGTGTCCCTGACCAGGGTAATATTTAACGATAAGGGTCGGTCGGTATCAATATTTACATCTTCACTGACGGTTACGTTTGTGTCTGCAGCAAATGCGGCCTGGCACAAACTAAAGACGGTCAGTAACATTGCCGCCAGGAAAGCCGCCATCCTGTTTAACTTAGTTTTCCTTTTCATGGCTACCTTCTTTCTTCTCCGTTCTGCTGCTTTCAGAGTCTTTTTTGCCGGAACCTTTTTTTCCTGATTTTCCCGTCTTTCCTGTGTTCTTGCCCGGAAGTAAAAGTCCTGCGCCAATCGCTGCCCCAAATGCCGCAACTCCAAACCAAATCCACTGTTTCGTCGTGAATCCATTGCCCTGCTCTTCCTTGGGTACATCTGAGTTTTCCGGGGCTGGCTTGGTTTCCACATCTGCATCGTAGTTGCCGTCATAAGGAATACGGGTTCCGCGAATCAGCATCCGGTGACTGTTAATGCCATAAGGAGTGCAGGTCACTAAGGTTACATAGTCCTCGCCCTGGGTGATGGATAAGCCGTCAACCTCTTCGGGAAGGACAATTTCAATCTGGTCAATCTGATATTCCAGGATTTCTCCTAAAACCTTGATGTAAAAGGTATCTCCCTCTTCCAAGCGGTCCAGGTCAGTGAAAAGCTTTGCGGAAGGAAGTCCGCGGTGTCCGGTGAGGATTGCATGGGTGCTTTCTCCGCCGATGGGGAGGGAAGAACCCAGGTAATGACCGGATGCTACCTGGAGGACAGACTCATCTGTGCCGTGGTAGATGGGGAGGTTGATTTTTACTACGGGGATTTTGATGGCACCGATGATGCCGTTGCCGCCAATGTTTAATAACTCGTTATAGGGGCTGTCATCCCGTTCACCTTCTGTTGTTGCGGCTGCACTCAGATTATGAAAACTTGCAAGGTATTCATTGTAGGCGGCAGCCGCTTCCAGTTCTTTTGAATAATCCTCGGGAGCCATTTCCGTAACGGTGTTATCGTAGGAGGCAATGGCCCGGGAGGAATGCAGTTCATTGATGTAATCGCTGACTGTAGGGTAGAGAAGGACAGAAAGACCAGTGAGGAAAATCAATCCGATGAAAATGTTAATAATGATGCGTTTCATGGGGGCTTTTTGTCCTTTCTATGGTTTGTTGAGTTATTCGCATGTGTAATGTTTAGGTTTTTATTTTGTCAGTAATCTAGTTGTTGTTAGTTTGTGTTATTTTTTAATACGTTTTGTTTAGAATGATTATGCTCTTTTTCTTCTAACGACGAAGAATACTGCACCTGCCATTAAGATGATGCCTGCTGCGTAGAAGATAGTTGTACCGATGCCACCGGTGGAAGGAAGAAGGGAACCAGCACGGTTCTCAATTGTTGTCTTGTATACTGCAGAATAATTAGCTCCGTCGGCGTCCAGCTCTAATGTTACGCCATCTGTACTGCCTTCGCCAACTGTCCATTCAGCTTTTTCAGTACCGTCAATAACTTCTACTGGTCTATTTGCCTTGATAACAATCGTTACGTTCGGAGCCTTGTTGAATCCTTCAGGAACCTTGGTTTCCTCAATGGTATAGGTTCCTTCTCCTAATCCCTTGAAGGTAAGCTTGCCTTCACTATCCGTTGTTCCCGTCATCGAAACAGCGGATTCAACTTCTGTTATTTCTGTCGTTGTTTTTTCTTCATATCTTTTGTAATTGCCGTCGGCATCCTGTACATACAGATGAGAAGTAGCTTCATTAGTAATTACACCATCTTCAATCACAGGTTCAACAGGAGCCTTGGATGTGTAAGTACCATCTTTTAATAAATAATACTCTCCATCTTCAGCAGGAGCATAATAAGTTTTGTTTGTTAATAATGTCTGCTTGGAAGTACCAGTAATAGTAAATTCTGCTCCTGGAAGATCACCTGTTATGATATTCCCAGTTGAATTTACGAATGTCTTAACAATGTCTGCCTGTGCTAAATAAGTAATCGTAATATCTTCCGGAGTTTTTCCCGTAACATCGCCGCCGTCTGGATCTGGAGTTCCTGGTTTTTCATCGTTTTCGCCTACAGAGCTATTGTTTGGATTGTTGGAATACTCTAGGGTTACTTTATTCGGATTTCCGACGTCTCCAACAACTGCATTTTCATTTACAACAGCAGAATAAGTTACGCTGATTTTCGCACCAGGAGTAAGTGCCTTAATATTTGCGAATGCAACCTGGAATGTGTTTCCATCTGCTTTATCTCCGGTATATACATAATAATCTTTGCCAAGGGTTAATTCAACACCACCTAATGTTACTGTGATATCATTACTAAATGTCAATCCATCAGATAACTTATCATTGATAACATAATAGTACTTATCATAACTTTGATGCTGCGGTACGGTACCGGTGATTTCATAAGAAACGGTCTTTCCTACTCCAGCGGTGTTTGCATCAACTTTTTCGTTTCCTTCTAAAATTTTCTTTTCAATCTCAGGAGTTTCTGCTTTTACATTTGCGTTTACATCTGCAACAACTTCCAGGATATATCTGCTGTATGCATCACCTTCCTGATCACCGCCCTTAGCGTCTTCAACCAGATAATAGCCTGCTTCCAGACCGGAAATGGTATAGGTTTCATCAAACGGAGTGCTTTGCACAGAATCGGTTCCTTTATTTCCAAGGAAAGGACGCACTGCCTTAACAAACTTTTGCATTACTTCACTGTCATCATTTTGCTCTGCTAATACTTCTGCAACATCACGGGCAGATGCATTATCAGCAAGATTTTCAAATGCATCATCACATGCTTTGATTTCAGCAATTAAACCCTCCCTGACTACTGTATCAGCCCATTCAATATTGGAAAGTGTTTTCTTGCTGTCTTCTACGGAAAGGTCACCCTTAAATACCTGATATGCAGTATAAGTATGGCCTTCATTTTTGTTGTTCAATGTAATGGTAAAGTTGCCTAATCCTTTGTTTGTTTCTTCTGCAAAACTCGGTGCTGCCATAGCCAATACCATAATTACAGCCAGCAACATGCTTAACAATTTTTTCATCTTTTTCATAATTGTTTTCCTTTCTTTTTTTATTTGTTAATTGTGCTTTTTCAAGCACATAATAACCTGTGTTCCCTTTTGGAATGTTTGGACTTTCGCCCGGATAAAACAAATTACTTCTAACTGCTTACCTTACATCCAAATATCCTTTTCGGATGTCTTTTCATACTCTTTTTCCTCCCGCCTCCCTTCCTTGGTTTCCAGCTTTGTACATAAACTGCTCTGTACAATGTCTGCGGTTCTTTATGTACACCTGCGGAATCGGATGTCCCTGCTCCGCAGGTATGCATTACATTAGTTAAAGTGATCAATAATCATCTGGGTCAAAACCTCGGCTGTCTTCTCTTTGTACATTGGCTGTTTTCCGGTTTCTGCGTTCACCATAGAACTGAATCTCCATGCCTGCCATCAATAAAGCCAGCAGTAATAGCATCCATCCCAAGCGGCTCATCATCAAAAGTCCGGGGCCACCGGTGTCTGGGAGAACTGCTCCAGGAGTGTTGGTACAGATTACACTTATTGAAGAAGAACCATTAGAAGTAATATTAGGTATTTCTACAACACTTCCCTCTGTTGTTTTATTATTTACTTCAAATTTTACATTATAACCAGCATGACTAGCTTCATTTTCCTCAATGGTAACTGTACTCCCAATAGGAACCGGAATTTTTACTGCTGAACCATTAGGTGATAATTCAAAATGGATTAAACCTTCGTCATCTACACTATAAGCTGCATTTTCGCCTATAATTGGTAATTTAAATATTTCTGTTCCGATTTTAATTGTAGCAGTAAATCCAAACATTTTAGTTGTTGAAATATTACCTTCAAGTTTTTTAGTTACCTCTAAGTCAACTTTTTTATAGTTTACAAATGGTAATGCAAGTTCTTTATCCTCTGTTTGTTCGAGATAAAATGGTTGACCATCTTTCAGAATGTCGTCCATAACCCAACATGCAGTATACTTTAAACCTTCACGGCTGATTTTTATTTTTACAATATAATGTGAGTTATCATAAATGAAATTTCCACCATTATTTTTTTCATAAACTTCATACCATTTATACCAGCACCCATCTGCTTCTGGTGTTCCAATATCCTCACTCTTGTAATCAATTATAAACCTATTTATTGGATCAGTATTTCCATTTTCATCTGAAACAGTAATATCAATTGTTGGATAAGAAAAATCGGTAGATTCTGATGAATTAATATCTTTATAACTAAAACTCCCATCATCATTTCTTATCATTTCTCTAATCTCAAACGTAAAACTTTCTGTTTCTCCTTCTGTAAGTCCAATACATTTTTTACGAAGAGGTATTTCTCCAGAAATCTTAAATGTGTTTGTAATTGTAAATCCATTTTCGGTATCTGCTTTATATTCGGCTTCATAGCAACCTTCACCAGGTTTTAAGCAATCATTCTGTACTTCTTTAATTGAATAGATAACTTTCTGCCAATTGTTATCCTCATTCTTTTCATAAAGAGGTTTATTTTTCCAAATGTATTTCCATGTATTGCTTTCGGATAGAGAAATTTCATCGCCTATTGGTGTCCATTTTTCGTTTTCCGAGAAAGTGCTAATTGGAGCAGCATCCGATTTAAAGTCTACAAATCTCTTAAAAAGCTGAACTTTAATCTCATCAGGTCGGCTGTTTAATTTGTTATCTTCATCTTCCCAAATTTTTGTAACAGGAATATCTATGTGGCGCACATTAGTAATAATAAATTCATTTCCGCTTTCTGAAATATTTGGTTCGTATCCTGGAATTGAATATACTTCTTTTATTGTATAATCAAATTCAATATCTTCATTGCCGCCTATGTTACTAAACTTAGTAAGATTAAGCCATGTATGTTTCCAGTTATTCTCTGCCTTTAATGTTACAGGTTCTCCAAATGGAACTTTATCTTGATATAACTGAACTACAACTTCGGAACGATTCTCAAAATCTTTATCGAGCCATTTCTTTTCTACAGTTCTTGAAGTTAATTCTGACTCAGAAGGAGGAATCGACATTGCATTGGGTAAAGTAAAATTCATATAACAGCAAGAACCAGTTCCTCCACGTTCCATGAAAAATACGGACATTTGATGTGGCTTATTTGGATCGCTTAAATCAATTCCATTTGAAGGATCTTTCATCCAAGCATCTAAATCAACATAGGCACCTTCAGCAGCATGAATTCCACCAATGTCTACATTTTCAACTAATTTTCCATCCATAAAAAGCCAGAAGTCATCATCACCGCGGAAGTGATAATCCATTGGACCAGTGTAATCTCCAATTGTAAATGCAAAATCATAGCGCATTCCAAAATACCAATTATGCTTTACACCTGGATCTATGGCATTTTCATCATTTGTACCAAATCCATAATTTCCTCCAAATAAAGGATCACATGTTTTTCCTCTTTCTGAATTTGAATAGTTTACTTCATCCATCGGCCAAAAGACATTTGAATATAATGCTTTCTTGCTGGACCATCCTACTGTTGTATATTTTAAAACATCTAAATTATTTGCATGGTCAATTGTTTTACCATTAGCATCAAGTACTTTACTTAAAACATAATTATCTCCTTTTCGCTTAAATTCCAATTTATAATCGGAAATATATCTTTTTGCCTCATAATTGGTAATGGTTGTTCCATCTTTATATATTTCATGTGTAAAAATTGGACCTTTTGTAAAAAGTCCAGGATCTGCTTTGGTAAAACTTATTTCTCCTTCTACTAAATTATTTTTTGTTATACTTGTTTGTTTATGCTTCCAGTTCCAAGCTCCGGAATAGTCATGCCATATTGAATTATTTGCATTTTCATCATTATTATGATATATTCCAACTCCGATTCTATTACTTGTTGTAGAAGTTGATTCATTATAAATACCTTCGTTTAAATGTATATTATTCATTCCAACACGATTTGTACGTATTCCGCTATGCTTTGGTTCGTTTTCTGTATTATCACCTTCAATCGTAACATTATAGTCATGAAATTCTACTTGTGCCTGAATAGTATCATTTGACTTTGGCTTGTAGTAAATTTTAATTAGATTATTATTAGTTGTTGTTAAATTAATTATTTTTTGTTCATCATTTTCATAATACTTTGTTCCATTAAACTCTACATAATCTACATCATAATGCCCACCTAATGTAACTTTACTCCAATTTTTCACTGCAATTTCATAATCAATTCCTGTACCCGCACCATTAGGTAGCATAATCTCATCTGTGCTATATATTTGCCAATCTTCCTTTATATAGCGTTCTCCTTCTGGGTTATCTGGATAAGCTGCACCAGGTGATAAAGTAGTACCTTTATGTTTACTAACTTCAATTTCATAGGCAGTATCGCCCGTAGGATTAGGATTGACACCTGTAGGTTTTTCAACAGGAAGACCGTTTTCCATTTGCATACGCTCAAGCATTGCATGATGTTCTACTGTAAGATGAATTTCTTTTGGACCATCTGGAACATTCACTACGATATAAACCGAAAAATGATCCGTATCCATCACAACATCGCCATTATCCTGCACTTCACTTTTCATCTCATTGGCGACTATGGCATCTTCATCCAGATGGAGCACTTTGATATTCTCGCTGTTTTCTGCGGTTTCTCCGGTTTCTCCAGCAGCTTCCTCACTACCTTCTGCCTTCCCATCTTCGCTGTCCTTGTTTTCTGCTTCAACCTCCGTTTCTGTTTCAGCTACCGTTGCAGCATCTTCTTCCTCATTTCCATCACTAAACAGGGACATAACCTTCCTTACAGCCTTTTTCACGATCGACTGTTCTTCTGCCTTCTCCTGTTCAGCTTCTTTCTTTTCATCAACCTTTTCCAGATTAACGTTCTTAAATCTTACCTGCACATCGCCTTCCGGTTCCGTTTCTACACCATCGGCCATCAGCTTGATATCCAGTGCTTTATACTGGCTAATCTCGGTTCCTTCTTCTTCGGCTTTCTTCTGCAGGGCTTCATCTACCTTTTCCTGCTGTTCCTGTGTAATCTCGGATACCTTCAAGGACAGTTCATCTGCCTTCGGGAAGGAACTTACCGGGCCGGTCATGATAATCTCGCTGTCCCCAATCTTTCCGACCAGTTCCATCTCTCCGGTTTCCTGCTTTACCACAACCTTAAAGCCCTGGGTGGTATGGAAGGATTTTCCTTTAATCTTGTAAGAAGCATTGACTCTTCCATAATAAGTTCCCGGAAGGGTTTTTCTGCTTACATAGAAACTGCACTTTAAGGATGTTCCAAAGTTATCATCATCCTTCACCGGAATCGCTTTGAATTTATCCAGCTTCACGCCAAAGGTTTCTACTTCGCATTTCAGATTCTTAATCACCGCCGGGTCTTTCTTTCCCAGTGGCCGTTCGCCGTTTTCATCTTCCCAGCCGACCAGAAGTTCCGAAGCGCTTGCCCTCTTTGCTTCTGCTGCGGAGGCGTCGCCGTTTTCGGTTTTTTCGAGTTCTTCTTCAATCGCCTCTTCCAATACTTCCCGCATCAGTCCAAGGTCGAATTCCAGAAGCATTTCGTCTTCTTTTCCGGTTTCTACATATCCTTTTTCCCCGCCTGCGGTCACGGTCATCAGGTTCAGTGCATCTACCGCATAACGGAAGGTTTCTCTTAAGGTATTCTTCGTCTGCTTTCCTTCCTCGTCTTCTAAGGTATAAGCAAAACTAAAGTCAACCTTCTGGTCTTTCATCCCTTCGATTTCCGGGTCAATGGTGTAGTAGAAATTAATATAAGCCGTCTTTCCCGGCAGGATTTCCAGTTCGCTTAAGCGTTCTGGATCTTCTTCCTCTTCTTTTTCTTCCTCGTCGTCTTCGCTTATCTCATCTTCAGCGGATGCGCTGCTTTCTTCATCCTCAACTGCCACGCTGCCTTCTTCAATGGTTTCTTCTGCTTCACGCTCAATCGTTTCCGCCGTTGGTTCCGGTGCCGCAGTGTCCTTTATTTCAGCAGCTTCTGTGTCTGCAACTTCCGTCCCCAAATTTTCCTCTTTGCTTACCGCGGATTCGCTTTCTGTGGGAATACATATTCAATATTGAATAATATATGAAAATCCAATATTTTACGGTTAAATCGAAACAACATCCCTTCATTTTGACACAAAATTGACACAGAATTATTCAAAATACAGGTTGCTAGAGAGGATTCAAAGTGTTAAGATAGAAAACACCAAATTTTCCATAAACAATGTTTTCATCGACAAAGGAGAGGGAGAAATATGTCAAGAAAAGATAACAGGGGCAGGGTGTTGCATAAGGGTGAGAGCCAGAGGAACGATGGACGTTATGTTTTTCGGTATGTAGAGAAAGGGGGGAAGACACATTCGATTTATGCAAAGACGTTAAAGGAGCTGCGGGAGAAGGAAAAGGAGAGAACCAAGGCAGAGCTGACCGGTATTAAATACCACGACGGCAATCGTTTAACGCTAAATGATGTTTTTGACGATTATATCCAGCTTAAGGTAGGGTTAAAGGAAAGTACAAGGGTGAATTACACCTACACCTATAATTTCCATATCCGAAACGGTCTGGGGCAGAGGGCGGTGAATGATATTCGTTATTCGGATGTAAAGGGGTTTTATTTAAGTTTGATTAAAAATGGGATGAAGGTCAGCACATTGACCACCATCCATAATATCCTGCACCCGGTTTTGCAGCTGGCGGTTAGAAACAGTTATATTTCCAATAATCCCAGTGATGAGGTGATGTCCGAGATTAAGAAGGATACCAACTGGGAGGTTCCGAAAAAACATGCGCTTACGGTAGAAGAGCAGCAGGCGTTTATGAATTTTGTAAAAAATTCCAAGAGGCATCGGCGCTGGCTGAACCTGTTTATTTTCTTTCTTGGAACCGGGTGCAGGGTAGGGGAAGTTACGGGTCTGACCTGGGAGAATATTGATTTTAAAAACAGTTTAATTTCTATTGAAAATAATCTGACTTACATCCGAAAAGCCGACGGAACCTTTGATTTTCACATGGGAACGCCAAAGACAAGGGCCGGAAAGAGGAAGATTCCTATGCTTCCGGAAGTGCGGAAGGTTCTGCTGGAAGAAAAGGAGAAGCAGTTTAAGGGCAAGAAATGCAAGGCTGAGATCGGCGGATACAGCAATTTTGTTTTTATCAATGATAACGCTAAACCTCATGTTTTTCAGGTGATTAATAAAGCTATTAAGCGAATTATTAAGGCGCATAACCAGAAAGAGCAGGAACTTGCAGAGCAGGAGGGAAGAGAGCCCCTGCTGATAAGGGATTTCAGCGTACATACGTTTCGGCATACATTTTGTACAAGACTCTGTGAAAATGAAACCAATGTAAAGGTCATTCAGGAGATTATGGGTCATGCTGATATTAAAACGACCATGGATGTCTATGCCGAAGTGTCAAACAGTAAAAAACAGGAAGTTTTCCATAATCTGGAAGGGAAATTAAAGATCTGCTGACACAGAATCTGACACAGGTTTGTGACGATGCTGTGACAAAATAGTTTGCCTTTACTTGTTGCCTGGGGTTTGTTATACTATTACTATCATTATATAAAAATAAATTATACTCATCCGGGCACTCATAAACGCAAATCCTGTCAGGATAGGCGGACTTCGTCCGGTAAGCTATGCTTATTCAATAGTCAGGAGGCGATTTGATGAGAAAAAGAGTAGGAATAGGGTATCAGGATTTTGAAGAAATCAGAATGAAGAATGTATTTTATGTAGATAAGACAGCATTTGTCAGGGAATGGTGGGAAGAAGCCGATAAAGTGACATTGATTGCCCGACCAAGGCGATTTGGGAAAACCCTGAATATGAGTATGGTGGAGAAATTTTTTTCGGTTGACTATGCAGGAAGAGAAGATTTATTTCAAAGACTTGCTGTCTGGGAAGATGAAAAGTATCGAAATCTTCAGGGAAGCTATCCGGTGATTAGCCTTTCTTTTGCTAATATTAAAGAGGATGATTTTTTCCAGGCCCGCAGAAAAATTTGCCAGATTTTAACAAATCTCTATTCAAAAAATAAGTTTTTGATTGAGGAAGGGATTTTAGATGATAAAGAGAAGCTTTTCTTTCAGTCGGTATCGGCAGATATGGATAATATGACGGCAACCATGGCGATTTACCAGCTTTCTCTTTACCTGTCGCGTTACTATGGAAAAAAAGTTATTATCCTCCTGGATGAGTACGATACCCCCATGCAAGAGGCTTATGTTCATGGCTATTGGGAGAAATTAGTTTCCTTTATTCGAAGTATGTTTAATTCAGCCTTTAAAACCAATCCGTATCTGGAACGGGCGATTATGACCGGAATTACCCGGGTGAGTAAGGAATCCATATTTTCCGACTTGAATAACCTGGAAGTAGTCACAACAACGTCAAAAAAATATGCCGATTGTTTTGGATTTACCGAGGAAGAGGTCTTTGCTGCTTTAGATGAATATGGTTTGTCCGAGAAAAAGGAAGAAGTAAAAGCCTGGTATGATGGGTTTATTTTTGGAGAAAGAAGGGATATTTATAATCCCTGGTCAATGATTAATTATCTGGATACGCAAAAGATAGGAGCCTATTGGGCAAATTCAAGTTCAAACAGTCTGGTAGGAAAATTGGTTCGGGAGGGAAGTCCGGCAATAAAGATAGCTATGGAAAGCCTGCTGAAGGGAGAAACTTTTTCGACATCCTTTGATGAGCAGATTGTATTCAGCCAACTGGATCAGGAGGATACGGCTGTGTGGAGTTTGTTTATGGCAAGCGGATATTTAAAGCCGGAGTATGCCGAATTTAATCTGGAATCGGGAAAGATGGAGTACAGATTGAAGCTGACCAATCGGGAAGTTTACTTTATGTTTCAGCACATGATTGAGGGTTGGTTTGGGAAATGCCGTGAGGTACGAAACGCATTTTTACAGGCATTATTATCCCATGATTTAGAAAATATGAATGATTATATGAATGATATTTCTGACGAGTTATTCAGCAGTTTTGATACGGGAAAGAATCCTTCCGGGAAAACGCAGCCGGAAAGGTTCTATCATGGTTTTGTATTGGGACTGATGGTGGAATTGCGGGACAGATACTATATTTCTTCAAATAAAGAAAGCGGATTTGGGCGTTATGATATTATGCTGGAGCCAAAAGATAAAAATATGGATGCATTTATCATAGAATTTAAGGTTGTCCATACGCGGCGCGGAGAAACACTGGAAGAGGCAGTAAAGGCGGCCCTGGAACAGATTGAGCAAAAGAAATATGAAATGGTATTGCGTGACCGGGGAATATCTCAGGAAAGGATATGGAAATATGGTTTTGCGTTTTCTGGTAAAAATGTGATGATCGGAGAAGCAGAAGGGCAGCCGGATAAAAAATTATTTTAAAAAATATATAAGATTGATTTTTTTGATGTCAGACTTAAATAGACAATGGAGGAAACCACAATGAACAACACGCAATACACCTGTTGCATTTTTGACCTTGACGGAACGATTATTAACACGATTCATGCATTAACCTACACCACAAACCTGGTTTTAGCACGGTTTGGCTTAGAACCGGTGGGGGAAGAGGCGATGATGAAAATGGTGGGAAATGGTTATAAAAAGCAGATGGAGAGAAGCCTGCTTGCCAGCGGGGATAAGGAGTTAGTGCATTTTGAGGCGTCCCTTCCCCTGTATCAGGAATTATTCCGCAAGCATTGTCTGCATGACCTTGAACCTTACCCGGGAATGATGGAACTGCTTAACCGTATGAAGAAAGCGGGGATGAAGCTTGCCGTGCTGACGAATAAGCCTCACCAGCGCGGCATCGAAACGGTAGAAGCGGTGTATGGAAAAGGCTTTTTTGACTATATTCTGGGAGAGCAGGAGAGTATCCCTAAGAAACCAGATCCGGCGGGGGCCTTTATGGTGATGGATGCCTTAAAGGTAAGCAGGGAGGAGTGCCTGTACATGGGCGATACGAATACCGATATGGAAACCGCGGCAAATGCCGGGCTGGATGCCGTAGGCGCGGTGTGGGGATTCCGCGGAAGAGAAGAGCTGGAGGCATTTCACCCGAAGTTTTTGGCGGAAAAACCGTTGGATGTGGCGGATATGCTGGGAATCTGAACCGGAGAAAATCATAGGAGCAGCCAGAGAAAATCACAGAAGTAACCGGAGAAAATCATAGGAACAGCCAGAGAAAATCACAGAAGTAACCAGAGAAAATCGCAGGAGTAACGATTCGGGAATAAACTTACCGGAGAAGCTGTACAGGAAAAAGATTACAGAAAAATCACTAAAGAAACGATACGGAAATCAATTACAGGAGAAAACATACAGGAGAAAACATTATGGAAAAACGGCAGCGAGGAAAACGGCGTGCGGAATACATAGACGATTATGTGGTATTCGACCTGGAAACGACGGGATTAAGTCCTTTGACGGATAAGATTATCGAATTGTCCGGCTTAAAGGTAAAGGCTGGAAAGGTCGTCGAAACTTTTTCCACCTTAGTTAATCCCGGCCGTCCGATTCCCTATGGGGCTACGGCGATTAACGGGATTACGGATGATATGGTTAAGGATTCTCCTTCGATTCATCAGGTTTTGGGGAAATTCCTTGACTTTGTCGGGGATTTTGTGCTGGTAGGCCATAATATCCACACCTTTGATATGAAGTTCATCTATATCGCCGCTGAAGAAGGTCTGGGCAGGGCCGTGGCGAATGATTATATCGACACCCTCTATCTTGCCCGAAAATGTCTTCCTGAACTTTCCCACCACCGCCTGGTTGACCTGGCGTCGCATTTTAAGTTTTCAACCCAGGGGGCGCACCGGGCATTGGCGGACTGTCAGATGAACCAGAAATGCTATGAGGCGATGGCAAAGCTTCAGAAGGCAAAAACACCCCGGCAGGAAAATTCACCCCGGCAGGAAAACGTCTTCCGGCAGGAAAAAACGCTTTCTTCTAAACTTATCTGTCCCCGGTGTAAAGGTGAACTTATAAAACGAGAAGGGAGATACGGCAGCTTTTACGGCTGCAGTAACTTCCCTTCCTGTCGTTATACAAAGAATATTTAGATAGTTTAGATAGTTAAAATACTTTAGATACTGCCCGGTTGCTGCAAACTTTTCAGGAAATCAAAAATCTCCTGTGCTGCTGCAATTACTCGGGGAACCGATGTTTCTGCTTCGTCAAAACCGAACCTCCCGCGTCCTTGTCTGCGTTCAGCCGCTGGCCCGGGGGATGGTTTATGCGGGTTTGTGTATAAGAAGATGTCCAGGGGGAAAACTAAAAGCAGTTTGTTTTGAAGTATTGATGCTCCATGATGAAAGAAATGATGAAAAACTGTTGAAAAAACGATGAAAGAAAAAGGAGGAAACAGCAATGAATTCTGTATTTGAAGCATTAAAACCATATCTTGACCGGATGATGGCGTTAAAGGCGGCGCTTGTTTTATTTGAGTGGGATGATGCCACGCTTGCGCCGGAGAAGGCCGGGGAACTGACAGAGAAGGTTATCGGTACATTGTCCGGGGAATATTTTGGGGCAGTGAATAATGAAACGGTGAAGGAACTGGCCGAGAAATGTGCAGGGGAAGAGGGGCTTTCCGAGGCTGAGGCAGGACAGGTGCGGGAACTTCTGGAAGAGATTTCCAAGCTGGATGCCATCCCGCAGAAGGAATACCAGGAGTTTTCGCAGCTGACCGCAGGTGCGGTTCGGATTTGGACGAAGGCAAAGGCGGACAATGATTTTGACGCCTTTGCGCCCACATTGGAAAAGGTAATTGATTTCCAGAAAAGGTTTGCCGCTTACCGGGCAAAGGAAGGGCAGAAGAAGTACGATGTTATGCTGAATGATTTTGAACCGGGATTTTCCATGGAGCTTCTGGACGAATTCTTCGGGGTGATTAAAAAGGAAATTGTTCCTCTGCTGAAAGCCGTACAGGAGAGTAAGGTGGAAATCCCCAATGACTTTTTAACCGGCGATTTTACAGATGAACAGCAGGAAGAAATCGGAAGGTTTATCGCCGAGTATGTGGGCTTTGACTTTTCTAAAGGTGTTATGGCGGTCAGCGCCCATCCTTTTACCACGAATCTTCACAACCGGGATGTGCGGATTACCACCCATTACGGGAAGAATCTGGACAGCTCGCTCTTTTCCATCATCCACGAAACCGGTCATGCGCTCTATGAACTGGGCGTGCGGGACGATCTGACACAGACCCTGGTGGGCGAAGGGGCCTCGATGGGGATGCATGAGTCACAGTCGAGGTTTTTTGAAAATATCCTTGGCCGGAACAGGAGTTTCTGGGTTCCGGTCTATGCAAAGCTTCAGATGGCTTTCCCGGATAACCTTGGAAATATCAGCCTGGATGATTTTGTCCGTGCGGTGAACAAAGCCACGCCGGGATTTATCCGCACGGAAGCCGATGAACTGACCTACAGCCTGCATGTGCTGATCCGCTATGAACTGGAAAAGGATTTGATTGAAGGGGATCTGCAGGTAAAGGATCTTCCGGAAGCCTGGGCGGATAAATATGAGGAATATCTGGGCATCCGTCCGGAGAATGTGAGGGAAGGCGTACTGCAGGATATTCACTGGTCACAGGGTTCTTTTGGCTATTTCCCGTCCTATGCCCTGGGGAGTGCCTTTGGAGCGCAGATGTATGCTTATATGAAGAAGGAAATGGATGTGGATAAGCTTTTGGAGGAGGGAAAGATTTCCGTGATCCGCGACTACCTGAAAGAACACATCCACCAGTACGGCAAGCTGAAAAAAAGCCGGGAAATCTTAAAAGAGATGACCGGAGAGGATTTCCATGCACAGTATTATGTGGATTATCTGAAGGAAAAATATGGGGAATTATATCGGCTGAATGTTTAGTGCTGCTGTGAATATGCGGGCAGTAATCTTTTAGGATTGTTTTAGTGTTTCTTTAGAAAAAGAGGGCTGGAAACCCTCTTTTTTCTGTGCTATACTATTCGGAGGTACTTGTTGTTGAATGCAGATCACGAAGGACAGGAGGAGCACAGGTTATATTTCGTTTTTCATGATTTGTGTGGTGAAGGAGGTTTTTTATGAAATTACACACTTATGAACATAGAACCCAGTATTATGAAACCGATCAGATGGGGATTATCCATCATTCCAACTATATCCGCTGGTTTGAAGAGGCAAGGACGGATTTGATGCGTCAGATGGGAATTGGCTATGATGAGATGGAAGGCCAGGGGATTATCAGCCCGGTGCTTTCCGTTACCTGCGAGTATAAATCCATGACGCATTTTGGTGAAACGGTGTTGATTATTCCTATTTTAAAGTATTATAATGGGATAAAGATGACGATTGAGTATTCGGTAACGGATAAGGAGAGCGGGGAACTCCGCTGCGTGGGGGAAACCTCGCACTGCTTTTTAAACCGGGAAGGCAAGCCGGTTTCCCTGAAAAAATCTTATCTGGAGATGGATAAGATGTTCCAGAAGGCGCTTCCGCAGAATGAAAAGGACGGATAAGAAGTAAAAAATTAAGAAGTAAGAGTCAGGTTATCGTGAATGTAGGCGAACCGAAACAGGAGAGGAGAAAGGATATGAAGCTGGGCATTGTGGGAAACGGCATGATTGTAAAACGGCTGCTGGAGGATATCCGGCCGCTTTCGGAGGTGACGGCCCGGGCGATTTGTGTCCGCCATCAGAGCCTTGAAAAGGGGCGGCGATTGGCGGATCAGTTCGATATCCGGGAAATTTATACGGAGTACCACGTTTTTTTAACCCGAACCGATATTGATACCGTTTATATCGGCATTATCAGCAGCCTGCATTACCAGTATGCAAAGCAGGCGTTAGAGGCAGGGAAGAATGTGATTTGTGAAAAGCCGTTTACGACGGAATATGATGAGGCAGAGGAATTAATACGGCTGGCGAAGAAGAAAAACCTGTTTTTATGGGAAGCCTGCAAGATTCCTTATTCCGAGAATTTCCTGGCCATCAAGCACAATCTTGGACGGGCAGGGTCGATTAAGCTTGTGCAGTGCAACTATTCGCGCCGTTCCAGCCGCTATGACGCCTATCTGGAACAGAAGGTGCTTCCGGCGTTTGACCCTGTGCTTTCCGGCGGCTGCCTTTACGATATCAACATGTACAATCTTCATTTTGTCGCGGCGCTTTTCGGGCGGCCCAAGTGGATACGCTACGATGCAAACCTGGGTTTTAACGGGATCGACACCTCCGGCATAGTCACGATGGGCTATGACGGCTTTCAGGCTGTGTGCAGCGGGGCTAAGGATTCCGACAGTCCGTGCTTTGGCCTGGTGCAGGGGGATAAGGGCTGTCTTCGTCTGGAAGGCCCGGTAAGTTCAAGCGAATATGCGGAATTTATTCAGGGAAATATGCGGGAGAGGCTTTCGGAGGACGGGCAGGGCGGCACGCTTACGGCACAGATGAAGGAGTTTGACCGTCAGATAAAAGAAAAGGATTATCCGGCCTGCTACGATATGCTGGGGCAGACGCTTCTGGTGATGGAACTTTTAGTAATGGCCAGGAAAGATGCCGGGATTATGTTTGGGACAGATCTCTAAATGGAGGGAAGTATGGAGTTGGCATTTCTTGTCTGGCTGCAGGGCCTTCATCGGCCGTGGCTGGATGAACTGATGGCGGGAGTAACCTTCCTGGGGGATGCAGGGTGGGTTTGGATACTGACAGGATGCGTCTTATTTTGTATGAAGAAGACCCGAAGCTGCGGTCTGGCCGTTCTGCTTTCCCTCGCTGCGGGATTTCTTTTGGGGAACTGTCTGCTGAAAAATCTGGTTGCCCGGCCGCGTCCGTGCTGGAACCTGGATATCCAGGCGGCATTTCCTCTTTTAGTGGAAAATCCCAGAGATTTTTCCTTTCCTTCGGGACACACGCTGGCAGGCTTTGAGGCAGGGGTCAGTATCTTTTTCTTTCACCGAAGATGGGGGGCGGCTGCACTGGGATTGGCTGTGCTGATTGCCTTTTCCCGGATGTATCTGTTTGTCCATTTTCCTACCGATGTTCTGGCCGGGGCGGTTTTGGGAACAGAGATAGCTTTTGGGGTGCATTTTTGTTTGACGCGAAGGAAGAACGTGTTGCTGTGAACGTGTGAACAGTAACAAGAATGTAATCGATAAAGAAAGCAGGACAAGAGCATGAATGAATATTTGCAGGAAATTTTTCCGGGGATTTATCAGTTAGAACTTCACGGCAATTTTAAGAGTATTGATGAGATTAAAATCTATATTATTCCGGGGAAAAATCCCCAAAAGGACCGAAGTCTGATGGTCGATGTGGGATTTCACGATAAGGTATGTATGGAAACCTTAAAGCAGGTGATGGAAAAGTTTGGAATTTCCTTTTCGATGCTGGATATTTTTCTCACCCATAAACACCACGATCACTGCGGGCTTGCGTCCTCATTTGCAAAACAGGGAAGCCGGATTTTTATGAATCCCGAGGAGGAACGGCATCACTATGACTGTCTTCATTATAATGTAAAGTACCACGAGGATCAGGCGGAAGTCCTCCGCTATGTGGGCATTACCGAGAGGGGGACGCCAAAACTTTGGGAAATGTTTACCATGGCGGTAGAACAGGATCGGCTGGCTGAGTTTAATATCCTGCATTTTCCCTACGAACCCATTGAAAAAGGACAGCATTTTTACTATGGAGGTTATGATTTCAGGGCGGTTGAACTGCGCGGCCACACGTTTGGGCAGATGGGGCTGGCCGAAGACAGGCTGAAACTGCTTTTCAGTGCCGACCAGCTGATCCGCGGGATAGTGCCGATTGTGGGGAGCAGTTTTAAGGACGAGCATCTGCTCAGTTCGTATTTTCGTTCACTGGAAGAACTCAGTCATGCGTTTGCCGATTATAAGCTTTACCCTTCCCACAATACCATGCTGGAAGGGGAGAGCATAAAAAAGGCGGTCAATCGGATTGTTTTTGCCTATCTGGAAAAGATTCAGATTATCGAGCAGGTGGTCAAGCACAGCCGCCGTCCAAGAACTGTAGTTCAGGCGGCAAGGCTGGCCTACGGGATGAAGGAACTTCCGCAGACCAAAGAGCAGCTTTTGCTGTTAAAGATGATTACCAGCAAGACGTTCTCCTGCCTGGAATACCTGCGCGACGAGGACTTTGTGTATCGGACGGAGGAACATGGGGTGCTGTACTGGGAGGCTTAAAAGTTACCGTTTAGTTACTGTTCACATAGGTCTGCGCACTTGCTGCGCTGACCGTAGGTTAAACTGGGCCAGTGAGCAAAAATCCCGTCG
>ERZ808028.985-NODE-985-length-19122-cov-7.409924_pt1 | contig 19122 bp, 20 predicted proteins | sample MGYA00380184_ERZ808028 | MGnify/ENA primary metagenome ERZ808028 (study PRJEB31490, sample SAMN06133397) | mouse gut metagenome | isolation source: J8_1 | host: mice | place: China: Chengdu | collected 2015-05 ...
CCGTAAGGATGTTTTTTCTTCAAATACTAAAATATAATGATGTGATTATGTAGACAGTGTAGCCCTGCGGCTACGCTGTTTTGCTGTTCTGGCTGGATTTCCTGTTTTGCATATGCTCTTGGAACAGTTCTTCCATTTCTTCTGGCGACGGCTCTCGGACAATGCCCACGCCATTATAATAAATTTCTAAACTCTGATGGCGTTTGCCGCCAATATATTCTGGATTGGACACGACAATCTTTTCTATAAATTCATGTACGGTTTCGGGGGTTAATTCTGTAAGCTGCGTGACGCATTTTACCCTGTCGATAAACCGCTGAAGGCTGTCGCTTTTGTTTGTTTCTGTTTCAAGGTACTGTTCCATGTCGGGGATAGATGTCTTTAACTGTTTCTGCTCGTCCTCAAACGCCATCGACATGGTGGCAAAGCGTTCATCAGAGATTTTCCCGCTTACATTGTCCTCATAAATCTTCTGGATAAGGCTGTCAATCTCTCTGACACGTTTCTTTGTCTTTTCAAGTTCCCTCCGCTTCATGGAAAGCTCTTTTTTCTTTTCCTCACCGAAAGCCGCCATCTGTTTCATGGCAAAATCCTTTTCAAAACTCTGCACATACCAGAATACCCTCTGCATGCTTTCCAATACAATCCCTGCCACGACTTCTTCACGGATATAGTGGGCAGAGCATACGTCAGAGTTTTTGCGGTAGCTGGAACAGAAAAAATAGGGATGCTGACGCTTGCTGTCCATTGCATTGTAATACAGTTTTTCCCCACAGTCAGCGCAGTAGAGCAGTCCCGAAAACATGCTAATAGTTCCGTGTCTGGTCGGTCTGCGGCGGTGTTCCCGAAGCTCCTGCACAAGCAGGAAAGTTTCTTCGTCAATAATGGCAGGGTGGGTGTCCTTAAATATCTGCCATTCCTCCTGCGGACGTTCCAGACGTTTCTTGTTCTTAAAAGATTTGCTTGTGGTGCGAAAATTAACAGTGTCCCCGATATATTCCTGCCGTGAGAGGATATTCCCCACGGTATCGGCTGACCAGCCGTATGGCACGGTGGACAGCCTGCGGTACGGTTTCCCGATACTGCGCCAGTATTCCGTAGGCGTCATTACTTTGTCGACTTTCAGCTTTTTTGCTATCTGTGTCGGTCCGAATCCTGCCACGCACATATCAAAAATCCGTTTTACAACTTCAGCCGCAGGCTCGTCAACAAGCCATTCTTTTGGGTTGTCTGGATTCTTTTTGTATCCAAATGGCGGGATGGTTGTAAGTGGTGCGCCTGACAGTCCCTTATTGCGGAGGACATTCCGCACTTTCTGACTCGTGTTCTTGGCGTGCCATTCGTTGAATAAGTCTTGCATGGGAACAAGGTCGCTGATGCCTTTTGCTGTGTCAATGTTGTCCATGACGGCAATATACCGCACGTCCAGACGTTCAAAATCTTCCTCTAGCAACTGCCCGACAACAAGGCGGTTACGCCCAAGCCTTGAGTGGTCTTTGACAATAATTGTCCCGATTTTCCCCTGCTCGGCTAAATCCATCATCTCCATAAAAGAGGGTCTTGTAAATGTAACCCCCGAAAATCCGTCGTCTACAAAGAAGCGGGGATTGCGGAAACCGTTGTCTTTTGCATATTTATCCAGTATGGACTGCTGATTCTTGATGCTGCCCGAAAGCCCGTCCTGCTCATCATCACGGCTTAAACGGCAGTATAAAGCTGTTATTTTTTCTGGCTGATTGCTCATAGTTCTCCTTTCCACAGCCAGACATGATATGAATTGTAGGTGTCATTATCATACCATATCTGGCAGAACACTTCAACGCTTTAAAGCCTTAATTCAAATCTTGTTTATGCGTTTAGGAGAATACGCTTGGTTTTTTCCTCTATGCTTTCAGATGCGGAAGCGTTAAAATGGGCATTGACTGTGTAAACCGTGCCGTCTATTTCTTTCTGGAAATTAAGTGGATGGGGATATTGCGACCTGCGAAACCATGCTATCCGTTCTTCTTTTGTCATGGATGCAAGGCAATCCGTAATCCCATCAATCATCTGACGGATGGCGGTTTCTTCTGAAAATTCTTCTTTTTCTGTGTCACTAAAAGATTCATTCATCGTAATGATTCCTCCCTCCCGCATTCTGTTTTTACTGGCTGTTTCTGCCGATTCGACCTCTGATTTTCAATCGTATCATGGATTTGGTCTAAGCAGTTGTCGATATGGGCGGAGCGTTTTTCAATCCCGTCTGCATATTTCAGCCGCTTTCTAAGTTCCGTTATCTGTTCTGTCACATTCTGTTTTTCGGCTCGGAGTGTTTCTTTTTCGGCTGGTGTGGCACGGCGTACCTTGTTCCGCAAGTGCTGGCGGTAGTCAATCAGTTTATTCATTTCGGTCTGGTTTTTCTCCCTGTCGGCGTGTAAGTCGGAAAGGGTAGAGATGTTATGCTTTGACATATACCTTACCTGTGCGGTAATCTCGTCCAGTTTCCGAAGCTCCTCTTTCATCAGCGGGCTTGCCGGCTTGTAGTCTGTGCCTTTGGGGAATATCCCCAGCTGATAGCACCAGTGGTAATACAACGCTAAAATCCCTGTGGTTTTCTGATGCGGTTTCCATGCGTTTTTATACTGCTCTGGCATATGCGGGGAGTAGGAAATCCTTGCTTTGTAGTTTCCATATCGGGAAGCCCCGCCTAAACATGACCGTATGAAATCGGGAGTCAGCCGTTCGTCAAGCGTGTCTAACCTTGTGAAATGCCTGTACTGCGGCAGCTTCATTTTCCAATGGCTGCCCGAAAAATCAATCTCATATCCTTTATCGGTAAGGTATTTCATCATGTGCTGTAAATCCCTGCTCCCGTTGATTGCTTCCCTTAAATCCTCCCGATAGACGTTGTACCGTGTCGGCTTTCCGCTTTTTTCGTCCAGATACAGCGGTCTTGCAGGGGCTTTCTTGGGGTTTTCAATCACCGATAAACTGTACTCTCGGCATAAGCGGTCGGACACTTCCCTCAACCGTTTCTGCTCCGATTTTGAGTAATTATATTTGCTCCCATCCAGATAAGAAACGGAGTTGAAGCAGAAATGATTATGCAGATGTCCTTTGTCAAGGTGGGTGGCAACGATTATCTGGTACTTGTCGCCCCACATCTCCCTTGCTAGCTTCAACCCGATTTCATGGCACTGTTCGGGCGTTGCCTCGTCTGGCTTGAAGCTCTGGTAGCCGTGCCAAGCGATATATCCGCCTGTCTTTTGGTACTGTTTCTTTGTCAAAATCATCTGCTGTAATGCTGTTTCTTTCAGACAATTGATTGCGGAAACATACTCGCCCTCATTTGTTTTTAACGGATTTTTCACATAGGAGAACACGTCAAAAAAATCCTGCATATCCTCATTCGGCACGGTCTTTTCTGGGTTTTCTATATAGTCAATCACGTCTTTTATGCTCCCTTTGACATGCCATAGGCTTGTTACCGCCATATCAGACCGCCCCCTGTTCTGTCAATTCTTCTACGTTAAATCGTTGTGGGAGAGTTGTTTTTTGTTGCAGTTCTAAAATAAAATCCTCAATCTCCTTACAGATTTCGGCGGTGGTTGGATAGTAGGGAACACACTTTTTGAAAGCGTCATGCATTTCATAGAGCTTGTTTAACAGTTCCCAAAACTCGGTTTTAGGCTGTGGCTGCGGGGCGTTTCCCTTGCATAACTGGCGCATAAATTCTGCTGCGGACAGACCGCAAGCGGCGGCGCACTGCTTTAATTTTTCATGTTCTTCCTCGTTCAATCGGACGGTAATCGGGACATTCCGCACGTCCTTTTCTGATTTTTCTCTGCTCATTTTCCTTAATCCTCCAGTCTTAAATTCCTTTCTTCGGGGTATTCAGGGGCTGTCCCCTGAGTTAGTCCATGCCCGCAAGCGGCATGGATTGGGATTGTGGCTGACACAATCCGATGCTCGCTATCTCTGTGCTATCTCTGTGGACAACGCCGCAGAGCATTTTTCCTGTGCAGCGGCATTCTTCCATACCTGTCTTACCCGCCGAAAAGAAAATCCTATGTCCCTGCACCTCCGTTCTGGATTCGTTTTCTCTTGACTTTTGGATAAATGAAAAGCCGCTACACTACACCACGAACGACAGGAGAGATTTCTCCTGCTCGGATTCGCAATGCTATGTAACGGCTTTGGGATTCAAAACCTTGCTGCCATACGCCAGCCGAAAAGGGCAGCATAAATTCGGCGGCGGTCAGCCTTGTCCGTTGGCTGACATTCCATTCTTCCATCTATGTGCTATTTAATTTTATTACTTCCTGCGTTTCTTAAATTTCTCCTTTGCATACTCATAGGATTCTTGGATATATGGTTTCAATTCCTCGAATGTCTTTTCAGAGGGGTTCAACGCACATATCCACGCCATCCATGCGTAGACGGGATGGGGAAGTATCTCATTCAATGCGGTAAAGTCGCAATCCATATCTACAACGCCGCCTGCTGGCGGACGTTTTGGGACTGCCCCAAACAATTCCGCAAAAGTGTTTTTCCGTATTCCCAGATTCACACGGTAGACGTTCTCCCTGTTTAAACCAGAACCTTTGTCATTATCACCGTCTTTTTCCTTAACCGTCAATATATAAACGCCACGCTTCAGCACATGGTCTGGGTTATAGAAAATCCCTTTCTCGCCCCAACTCTCAACTAAGACTGTCCCCTCAAGATTTTGAAGGCAGTAATTCAATAGTTTATCTGGTGTCATTCTGACAGCTCCATTTCTGTCTTACTTCTAATTCTTCTATGAGTATTTTAGAATATCATAGCGGCTATATCTGTGTCAAGATTTTGGGCAAACTTTTTAGTATTCCCTGTGGACAGGAATTTTATTCATCAATTTTAGTAATTAGGCGGGGGATTTTTATCCCCCACCCAATAGCCCGCCGAAAAACCGTCTATCTTAGATGATTATAAAATCTTCCGCAGCTTTTTCCGCAGATGGTCTAGCCTTGCATAGATAGCCCCTGTTGTCAATCCCACAAGCGGGGCAATTTCCTTTGTGGAATAGCCCTGCATTTTCAGCAGGATGATTTGCAGGGTACGCCTGTCCACCGTAAGCAATGCCCGATACAGAGTTTCGTCCTCAATCTCATCCAGTAAATCAGCAACCGTCTTTACCTCGCTATTCCGCTCCCCGTCTGCCATTCCCTCAAGGTATTCGCCGAAGTCGCTTGTCCAATGGTAAAACCGCCTGTTGGAATTGAAGTCTGCCCTGTCGTCTGTGCGGATTTGTTCAATGGTGGTTTCATCAACTCCATGCTCCCGCAATATTTTTTCCTCGGCTTCTTTCCAGATAAGCCATTTCCTGTTCTCACGTCCGTTGTTGTATGCCATTCTTTTTTCCTCCAATCTGAATTTTTGAAATGTAATAATCCAGATTGGAAAGGCGGCGAACGGCATCCAACAGCAGAAACAGCCCTGCGGCATATTCCGATAAAAAACGACAAAAGAAAAACCGCAAAGGCTGTCACCACATAAGGAGATAATTTGAAAACATTATTGGAACACAACTTATGGGGAATAGCAAAGGCAAAGCCAGCGTAAGAAGCGTTTCTGCTTCTTATGCTGGCTTTCTTTATACCAAAAATAAAATCGCACATTCGCAAAGTGGAAAATCCTTTGCTACACTTTAGGCGAAGGATGTAGGACAGATTTTGCGGACATTTAAAATAAAAAAAGAATGTGGAGGTAACAGACAATGGCAAAGACGATTTTTGAGGAACTGGATGGCAAATACGAACGGCAAGGAGATTATCTAATACCGTGTATAACTTTACCCACCGAAGAAGAACAGCCGATAGGCACATGGGGACAGCGGCATCTGGACTATCTGAAGCAGTACCGCAAAGTTACATACACCAATCTTCTTACAAGCGGCAGACTGAATACTTACCTTGCCGATATTGACAGGCAGGCGCAGGAACGCTTTGAACGGCTCATAGAGGGAATGAAACAGGCACAGGGCATAACGGAACGCCTAAAAGAAGAAAACGCCTTAGAATGGACAGGGCGGCTGGGTAACATAAGGGCTTGTGCAAGGGAGATTGTGGAGGAAGAAATCTTATACACATAACGGAGTAGCGACAGGGTGTAAAGCTCTGTCGTTTTTCTTTTTTGGGGGATAAAAATTTGCGTTTTATGAATTGATATGTTTGTTCAAACGGCTATGGTAGATACCGTGCAATTTGAGGAGAACAGAAATGTTTGAGTATATGACGGCACAGGACGCAGCGGAGCTTTGGGGAATATCGGTAAGGCGGGCACAAAGGCTCTGTAAGGAAAATCGGATTGAGGGCATATTGAATATCAATCGGGCATGGCTCATACCAAAAGGAGCTGTTAAACTTGCCGATGCCCGAAAAAGATAACCCGATAAAGCAAAATTAGCTTCTCCCATTTACCTTATACTGATATGGCAGACGTTAATCAGGATTTTAAAAAGATTCCTTATCTTTATGAAATCTTCAAAAACATCAGCTATTCTTTTTCCATAATCAAAAGAAAGGACAGTACAGACTATGGAAATGATTTTGAAAACAACAAACCTCTGCAAATCTTTCAACGGACAGACGGCGGTAAACAACATATCGCTGAACATTGAAAGAAACTCCGTCTATGGATTATTGGGACCGAACGGTGCCGGGAAATCTACGACGCTCAAAATGATTACGGGCATTTTGAAACCGACCTCTGGGAATATCGAATTTGACGGTCACGCATGGAAACGCAGCGACTTAAACCATATCGGAGCGTTGATTGAAATGCCGCCGCTTTATGAAAATTTAACTGCCTATGAAAATCTAAAAGTAAGGACTACTATTTTAGGACTGACAGATAAGCGGATTGACGAAGCGCTGCAAATCGTCCGGCTGACGGAAACAGGCAGGAAACGAGCCGGACAGTTTTCTCTTGGTATGAAACAGCGTCTTGGAATTGCGGTTGCATTACTGAACAACCCGAAACTGCTCATACTTGATGAACCAACCAACGGGCTTGACCCGATTGGGATTGAAGAACTTAGAGAGCTTATCCGTTCTTTTCCGGCGAAAGGTATTACGGTTATCCTGTCCAGCCACATTCTTTCAGAAGTGCAGCAGATAGCCGACCATATCGGCATTATCGCGGGTGGCGTTCTTGGATATGAGGGAAAATTGAACACAAACGAAAATTTGGAACAGCTTTTTATGGACGTTGCAAAAAACAATCACAGGGAGGGTTAAGGCATGGACTATCTGAAATCAGAACATTTGAAATTCAAGAGGACAATATCGAACAAACTGATTTTCATTGTTCCGCTAATCACAGCTATTTTTGCGTGGCTTATGGGTGGATTTATGGGATATCAGTACATGACGCTTTACTGGTGGTATGCGTTCCTGCTTCCGGGAGCAATCGCAATTTTGTGTTCTTTGTCACACAGAAAAGAAGAAAACGCCGGGAAATACTATTCGGTATTTTCTATGCCTGTAAACCTTTCAAGATTTGAATTTGCCAAGGGCATTATCTTAGTCGAAAAACTGCTTGTTTCAGCGATATTTTTAGCATTGCTTATTTCTATCAGTAATATCATTGCTCCGGCAACGGCAGTATATTCTCTTTTACACAGCATTGTAGGAAGTATCGGGATTGTCCTTGCGTCTGTCTGGCAAATCCCTTTGTGCCTGTACTTAGCACGCAAAACGGGAATGTTTGTGCCGATTGTGTTAAATACAATACTTGGAATTGTTCTATCTACTGCTACTGCATTAGGAAATACAATAGCATGGTGGTTTGTACCGTATTGTTGGGCGGCAAAACTGGCAGAGCCGCTTATGGGAATTGAAATAAACGGGACTTATGCGGAGAATTGTGGATTTTCTATATCCATTATAATTTCCATTGCGTTGTCAATACTCTTGTTCCTTATTTTGTCCTATGCCGACGCAAAGGATTTTTCCAAAGGGAGGTAGACGGAAATGGGTTTTATTTATGCGGTTCGTTCTGAACAGGTAAAAACAAAGCATACACCGTTTTGGGCTATCCATTTTTGTATACCTGCTATTGGGGCATTGTTATTTCTTGCTTACTATTCCCAGTATGGCAGCACAGCAGATAGTAAAAAGCTCAGAATGATATTGGAAATTACGACAACGTTTTTCCCATTGTTGATAAGCGTTATTGTCGGCCTTAATGTTGCACTGGAAGAAAAGGCTTCACACTTCCAAACGCTGCTTGCTGTACCGAACCGACACAAAAATATGCTTGCAAAATTAACTTATCTTTATGGTTCGGGGGTATTTGCATTGTTCTTTCTGTTCCTGTTATTTGTGATTGGCATACATCTTTTGGGAATGGCTGATACAGTACCGCTCAGAATGCTGATTGGAGCCGCCGTCGGGATGGCATTTTGTAATTTGATAATATACATCCTGCACCTGTTCCTCAGCTTCAAATTTGGATTAGGGTTATCCCTGTTTTGGGGCGTATTTGAAAGTCTGCAATGTATCTTATATAGCAATATAGAACTAAAAGGCATAGCAAGGTATATTCCCTTTTCATGGTCTATGAATTGGGTAAAGGATATTTTGAGCCGACAAATTTTCAACTATGGAGCGGAAAAAATATGGATTGCAGCATTAACGACAGGCGGCTTGCTGTTGACCTTATTATGGTTTTCTCATTGGGAAGGACGGAAAAATTATGAATAAAAATAGAAAAATGGTTATCGTCTTGCTATTTGCTTTTGTTGTATGCTTTTCTCTTGCGGGCTGTTCTTTACAGGAAAAAATCAAGGAATATTCCAGTGATAAAGAGCAATGCTATCTGGACGCAGAGAATGTGACGCAATTCTCCTTTAAGGGAAACGACTATACGATTTTGGAGGACACCGTTTCTAATGGCGGGCTTGGGGAATGGACTGGATATATCCGGCAGCTTGCAGCGGTAGACGAAACAGGAAAAGTATTGCTTCAGGAAAACATAGAAGCCGCTACCTTTCGGACGTTGGCAGATTTAGCGGATAAAGCCCCGGAAGCTGCTTATATTATCCCATTCTTGAATGTGTACGCAGCCCCTAACGCTGACGATTATCTGATTGTAGATGTAAACGGAGGGTATCACAAAGCTGTTAGAAAAGAAAATATCAAAGACACAGATACGGTCTTTGACTTCAAGGACACAGAGCAGTCTATGAGTGGAAAGTTTGAAATCAATCCCGAAAATGCAACGCAGCTCCTTTGTGACGGGATTATTTATCAAGTAACCTCTGATACCGTATCAAATGATGAATTGGGAAGCTGGATTGATATTATTGCGGAAAGCGTTACATTCGATACGGAAACGAAACGCCCTTTGTCCAAAGAAGATTTGAACAAGATTGACTGGGACGGAAAAAACGCCGGACAGGGGCGGGAACAATGGTTTTACGCAGATGTTTACGAGATTTACGATACGGATAAGACAGAAGCGGTTGCGGTAAAAATAAATAACCGCTACTATATTGCAGAGCAGAAATGACCGCTTTTCTGCCCTTGCGGATTATGCTATAATACGAAAAGAGCAACGAAAGGAGGCGACACTATGGCAGCAATCCTTATGGTTGATGATGAACGGCCTATTTTAGAGCTTGTGAAAAATGGGCTGCAAAAAGACGGACATTTCATTACTGCCTATACGTCTGCCGCACAGGTTCCGCTTGATAAGCTGAACAGATACGATTTGATTATACTGGACATTATGATGCCGGATATGGACGGATTTTCTTATTGCAATAAAATCCGTTCATTGGTGGATTGTCCTATTCTCTTTTTGACAGCTAAGACAATGGAAAATGATATTACATTCGGGCTTGGCTTGGGGGCAGACGACTATCTGACAAAACCATTCCGCATTGCGGAGCTGCGGGCAAGGGTAAATGCCCACTTACGCCGGGAACACAGGGAACGGCATACCGCCCTTACCTTTGAACGGATAAAAATTGATTTGTCCGCAAAGGAGCTACGGATAGATAATACACCTGTTCCCCTAACCAAAAGTGAATATCTGATTTGTGAATACCTTGCAAGAAATAAAGGACAGGTATTTTCAAAAGAACAGATTTATGAAGCAGTTTTGGGCTTGGAGGGCGACAGCGATAATTCTACCATTTCCACTCATATCAAAAATATCCGGGCGAAATTAAGCAAATTGGATATTCAGCCGATAGCGACAGTTTGGGGGATAGGGTACAAATGGGAATAAAAAAGCCAACATCATTGAAAGCGTCTTTTTGGAAATTTTTATGTATGCTGCTGATTGGGCTAATGGTTACGGTAGCTATTCCATTTAGCCTTATCCTTGCCGGAACCAGAATGGGCTTTATTACTTATGCGGATTATTCAGAACGCAGCGCAAAAAATCTTGTTCCAATTATTGCTGCAACGCCGGATTTAACAGATGTACAGCTTCCTATGGGGTGCAAATACCTCATACTGGATAAGAATTATCAAATGCGGGAAACGTCTTTAGAGGGCGAAGATTTAGACAGGGCTATGGAGTATGCCCTGTCTGGAAAGATAAACGAAAACCTCAACAAGCAGTATCTGTTTGTTACCCGTGAAAATGAATATGTGGTGCTTCAATATTACATTGGCTCACAGTTTATAAATGAATGGTTCTATAATCATTTTCCCTCACCGGAAATTCTGCTATATATCCTCATGGGGATAAACTGTATCGCGGTCTGCGTGATATTAACAGCGAAATTTGCAAAAAATATGAGGGCGCAGCTCTCCCCACTTTTTGAAGCAACAGAAAAAGTGGCAGAACAAAATCTTGATTTTGAGGTGGGACACTCAAAAATCAAAGAATTTGAAGATGTGTTATGTTCTTTCTCTGATATGAAAAATAATTTGAAATCATCTTTAGAGAAACAATGGAGTGCGGAACAATTACAAAAAGAGCAGATAGCGGCGCTTGCCCACGATTTGAAAACGCCTTTAACTGTTATTCAAGGAAATATCGACTTGATAAGCGAAACAGAGCTTGACGACGAACAGCGGTTATATGCGGGGTATATTATAGAAAGTTCCGGGCAGATGGGCGTTTATATCAGGACGCTGATTGATATATCCCGGACAGTAGCCGGGTATCATCTCAATTTGGAAGAATTTGATATAGCTGATTATATGCAACAGATTGAAGCGCAGGCAAATTCATTATGCCTTACAAAAGAAATTTGTTTACACATGGAAACAGGGGAAAATTTAGGAACTTTCAAAGCGGATAAATTACTACTGGAACGGGCAATTATGAATGTGATAGGCAATGCGATAGATTACTCTCCACCAAAAGGGACAATCTATGTAGAGGTGCAAAAGCCAGACGATTTTCTACAAATCGCCATAATAGATGAGGGAACTGGTTTTACAAATGAGGATTTGCATCATGCAAGGGAGCAGTTTTTTATGGGCGACATCAGCCGAAGCTCTAATATGCACTTTGGCATGGGGCTTTATATCACAAGCAGCATTGTAAAGCAACACAAGGGGGAACTTGCTCTTAAAAATTCCGATAAAACAGGCGGTGCAGAGGTTATAATAAAAATTCCATATTAGGATTTAATGGGCGATAGGAAACATCGCTCATTATTTTTGCAAATCTTTATGAAATCTTCAAAAATATTTCGTAGTATTTTAAAAGTGAACGATTGAACTTAAAGTCCACCATATAAAAAACGGCATGTTGTTGATTTTTCTGATTTGGCATAAGGGTGTAAAACTTACGATGAGATCATCGGTAAAATGACGAACACCTCAGAGGTTAAATTGAATTATATTGGCATCGCAATTTGCGGCAATAAAAAGCAGATTAACAAGTTGACAGGAAATATGCCTTTGTTAAGATAGGAGGAGAAATGGTTTATGAGAACTGAATGGGTACATTGTCCTGTTTGCGGAGCTAAAACCCGTGATAGGATTGGAGAGGATACTATTTTGAAGAACTACCCTCTCTATTGTCCGAAGTGTAAACAAGAAACATTGATAGAAGCAAAAAAATTCCAAGTAACCGTCATCAGAAAGGAAAACACATAATACGCAGAGCCAATAAACGAGTTGAATGAATCGTTCGTTGGCTCTTTCTTATGCCTAAACTATATAGTATTCCCACCTTCTGAAAAAATTATTCAAAAACTTTTTGGAAAGTATTGACAAACACTTATTTCATTCAGTACAATAAAATACTCTTTTATGAGAACCACAACCAATTACATATCCTCACAGAATTTGGGAGTACGGCTTTACGCCGTACACGCCTGCGGTATGCGAAAAAGAAATACCGCCGTTGCCATTGCCGCCTTGAACTGTCGGCGGAGGTCAAGCGTAACAGACAGTTTCGACTTTGAATTTCAAAGCCGGTTACATCATTGTGAAACCAAAACCGCAAGGGATAAGTCTATCCTTTTGTATTGGTCGGTACACATTGATGTGCCGGCTTTTTTTGCTGCCCAAATGCCGGCTACAACTAAATGACCGGCTGGATGGGATATGATTTTGCGATAACCTCTTTTTTCGGAGAGTGAGTGAAACAACGCCGCCTGAGATGGGGGCAGGGACAAAAAAACAACGTTCAGACAAACCGGCGGAAAACAACAGACCGTATGCGGCAGAAAGAGTGTCGCATACCGCAGCAAGCAGGGAAACTGTATTGACAGTTTCCACCGAAATCGAAAGGCTGCTCCGATTTCACTTTAGGGACACCCTAAAACCCTTTAAAGAAATCAAAGAAAGGACTGATGTTATGAACGAATCCAAGAACAAGAATTTATTTATCCGTGTGAGCGAAAAAGAGAAAAATATTATTGAGCAGAACGCCAAAAAGTGCGGGCTTTCCGTGTCAGAGTATCTCCGCCAGCGTGCTTTGGGGTATATGCCGAGAGCCGTCCTGCCCGAAGCATTTTTCTCTTTTAATGATAAGCTGGACGAACTCTGCGTCGCTGTCGAGGGGAAAATCACAGCGGATACGGAGGAAAAAATAATTGCTTTGATTGATGGAATCACAGCCGAGTTAATTCTCCCTCAAAGGGAAAAGGTGGTGGTATAAATGGCTACTACTGGCTTCTGGCCTGTCAAAGACAGGCTGAAGGAAATGATTGACTATGCCAAAAATCCCGACAAAACCATTGATAAAAAGTATGTGGACAGCGATTTATACGCTGCCCTGCAGTATGTTTCCAATGACAAAAAGACCGATGAGCGTATGTACGTCAGCGGTATCAACTGCAACGCAAAGCGGGCGTATGAGCGTATGACGGCAACGAAAAAACGCTTTGGGAAAACAGGCGGCAATGTGGCGTACCACGGCTACCAGAGCTTTCAGACCGGCGAAGCCACGCCCGAAGAAGCGCACAAAATCGGCATGGAAACCGCAAGGCGGATGTGGGGAAGCGAGTACGAAATTGTTGTTACCACACACCTTAATACAGACAATGTCCATAATCATTTTGTTGTAAACTCTGTATCTTTTAAGACGGGCAGGAAGTTTGAAAACCATATCTCCGACCACTACCGCCTGCGTGAAATCTCCGACGCCGTATGTCTGGAACATGGGAAAAGTATATTGAAAGACACAGCGTTTTACGGCGGGAGCAGAAAAGAATACCGGCTGAAACAAAACGGCGGGCTGTCGCATCGGGAGATTTTGAAAGCAGATATTGACGCCGCCCTTGCCCAGTCCGCCAACTTCAAGGCATTTGAAATCCGCTTAAAGGATATGGGCTATGAAATCTGCCGAGATGAAAACTTCGCCCATTATTCCGTAAAAGGGACAGGCTGGCAGAGGGCAGTCCGCTTAGACCGGCTTGGGAAAGAATACACGTCCGAAGCAATCAGGGCAAGGCTGCTTGACAACCAGCGGCACGTCGGCTATGTCCCATTCCACAAACCCAAATATACGCCGCTCCTTACGCTCGAAATTGAGTACCGTAAAATACAGCGCATGGACGGCATACAGATACTTTTCGCCCTTGTGATTGAACTTTGCAGGCTGATTACGGGAAACAATATTACTCCTGAAACTCCCCATCCGCTCTCCCCCGCTATGCGGCAGGAAATTGTAAAATTAGATAAAACGCTGAAAGAATACAAATTCCTATGCGGGAACAACATTGATTCCCCGCAGGAGCTTGTTTCTTTTATCGAAGAAAAGCGGGAGCAAATCGGCGCATTGGAAAAAGAACGGCAGTCAGTTTACAACCGCAACCGCCATAAGAAAAGCGGGGAATTAAATGCACAGGCAAGGGAAATCTCCGCCAAGATAAAACCTCTGCGGGCGGAATTATCCCTTGCAAAGGCTGTCCTTGAAAAAATACCGAAGCTGAAAGAAGTAATTGAAGCCGAACGGCAGGCAGAAACCGCTGTTATAACAAAAAATAGGGAAAGAAGGTATGCACGATGACAAATACAAAAACCAATACCCCGCCGAAGAAAAAAGCGGCGAATATCCAAGTGGATAAACTCCGTACTTTTGAGGGACATCCCTTTAAGGTACTGGATGATGAAGATATGGACAATCTTATCGAAAGTATCAGACAGCAAGGCATTATCTCCCCGCTGATTGTAAGAACAATTGAAAGCACAGATGAATATGAAGTGATAAGCGGACACAGACGTTTACACGCCGCCGTCAAAGCAGGACTTTCCGAAGTTCCAGCCTTAATTTATCCCCTTGACCGCAACGAAGCGATGATTGCGGTTGTAGACAGCAATCTGCATCGTGAAAAGCTGCTCCCAAGTGAAAAAGCCTTCGCCTACAAAATGAAAATGGATGCAATGAAAACGCAGGGCAAGAGAACGGATTTAACTTTGTCGCAAGCTGCGACAAAGTCGGATACCGCCGCCGAAATAGGAAAATCACAGAATGAGAGCCGCGACCAAGTGTTCCGCTATATCCGTCTGACTTACCTTATCCCCGAACTGCTTGACAAGGTTGATGGGGGCATTATCGCACTCAGCCCCGCCGTGGAACTCTCCTACCTCTCCAAAGAACAGCAGAAAATACTGCTTGACGCAATGAGCCTGAATGACTGCACACCCTCCCACGCACAGAGTATCCGCATGAAGAAACAGGCTCAGCAGAATACTCTTTCCTCGGACGGTATTTATGAAATCATGTCGGAGGAAAAAGCCAACCAGACCGAGCGAATCAGCTTTAAAGTACAGGATTTAAAGGGATTTTTCCCGAAAAACTTTACGCAAAAACAGATGACGGACACGATTCTGAAGCTGCTTTATGAATACAACAGAAAACTGGAACGCAGACGAAACAGCCGTGATGAAAGGTAAGGTGGAAGTATGAAAAAATTAGAAACTTTTACAGTCAATCCAAATGCAGTCTATATGCTGCCGCATGAGCCGATAGATGAAAATGAGAAAATCAATTTATCGCAAGAGGTACTGCCCCGCTGTCCCGAAATCCGCATTGAAAGCGGAAAATTAGTGCGTTTCAGTGGTGAAAACGAGTTTTCATTAAAAATTGGCGGCACGACCTACGAGGTCAACACCCATTTCAGCAAGAAAGGAAAACAAAGCGTATTGGAACAGTTTAAAGAACTGATATTGTCCGAGAAGCTGGTTTAATATTGCACATTGGAAAAAGATAACTGGGTATAGTAAGATAACCCTGCCTTTGCTATGCCCGGTTGTCGGAAAGGAGATTATTTTTATGGCAACAGCAAAATTAAACGGGCAGACAGAAGAAAAAATCACAGCTTTGTATTGTAGGCTGTCGGTTGACGACGATAATAAAGACGAGGAATCCAACAGTATCACCAATCAAAAACAAATACTTTCTGATTATGCAAAGAAAAACGGTTATGCAAATACTATGTTTTTTGTGGATGATGGAATCAGCGGCACGACCTTCCAAAGACCGAATTTTATGCGTATGGAGCGTATGGCGGAAAACGGTGAAATCGGCACGATAATCGTAAAAGACCTCTCCCGCTTCGGGCGTGAACAGGTAGAAATGGGCAGGCTTACACAGGTGGTGTATCCGTCCCTCGGCATCCGCTTTATCGCCATACAAGAGCGTGTGGACACTTTGACCGGCGACGGCGTGGAGATGATGCCCTTCCACAATATTTTCAACGAATGGTATGCGGCGCAGACTTCTAAGAAAATCCGTGCAGTGTGGCAGTCCAAAGCGGAACACGGCGAGCGTATCGCTTCCATCGTACCCTATGGGTACAGGAAATCGGAAGATAACCCAAAACAATGGGTAATCGACGAACCGGCGGCACAGACCGTAAGGAAGATTTTTTCCCTGTGCCTTGCGGGAAAAGGCCCGATGCAGATTGCAAGGCAGCTTGAAGAAGAACAGATACTTTCCCCCGCCGCCTATTTTGAATCCATCGGCAGGAAACATGCACAGAAACTCCCGAAAAACCCTTGCGGGTGGGAACAGGCGACCGTCGGATATATCCTTGAAAACAGGCAGTACACCGGCTGCGCCGTTAATTTTAAAAGCACTACCGTCAGTTACAAAGTCCATAAGAGAATCCAGCACAGCGAGGAAGATTACCAAATCATACCCGATATGCAGGAAGCCATCATCTCCGAGGAACAATGGCTGAGGGTGCAGGAGCTTCGCAAACACAAGCGCAGACCGACGAAAACCGGCAGGACAAGCCTTTTTTCGGGACTGCTCTACTGCTATGACTGCAAATCAAAAATGCACTTTGTAGCCGCCAAGAGCATGAAACGGAAACAGGAGCATTTCCGCTGTTCCCAATATAAATCCGGCAGAGGAAAATGCGCCATGCACTATATCCGTGATATTGTCCTTGAAAGGCTCGTGCTGGAAGCTGTCAGCGACTTATCCGATTTTGTACGCTGTTATGAGCCGGTATTCCTGTATCTGCTGGCAAAGAAAAACAACGCCATGCGGCAGAAGGAATACCAACAGCTTCAGAAAGCGGTGGAGAATGGCACAAAGCGAATAGCGGAAATCGACAGGCTGATTGAAAAGGTATTTGAACAGAACGCAGGCGGCATCCTCTCCGACGAACGGTTTGCGAAAATGCTTCAGAACTACGAAAAGGAACAGAAAGCATTAACGCAGGAAGTGGAAGAAAACCGCCAGACCTTACAGAACGCCGAACAGCGGGTAATGGATTTAAGGCTTGTCTTACGCACTTTGCGGGAAATGACCGACATTAAGGAACTTACCCCTACGCTTGTCAATTCGCTGATTGAGCGTATCGAAGTCCACAACAGCGAAAATTTCGGTGGACACAGCCATGTGAAGGTGGATATTTATTTTACGGCGGTGGGGATGATAGATATTCCCACCGAAAAAGAAATCCTTGCCACGATGGAAGAAATACGGAACAACCCGCAGGACTTCAAATTTGTGGCGTAACAAACGGATACGGCGCAGTCCTTCAAAGGAAGCTGCACCGCATCCTACATAAAAGTATCCTTATCTGGCGACAGCTAAGGCTGTTAGACCTCTACGGTTTATGGAGATTTTATTTCTAATATGTAGAAATTTGACTTCTACTTTCGGGGTGCAAAGTCCCCATGCGTTAATTAGGATTTTTTTAACAAGCTTTCCTCTTGCTTCCTATCTGATATGTATGTATTAAACCCAATATCTATGGGCATGAAAAATCCCTCCAAACTTTAAACAGATTTGGAGGGTAAAACTATTTTCATATGGGCATGAAGATACAGCCCACCAAACACCGTTTTTTTATTTGATGGGCTATAAATTTAACTATAAGTCTTATCCCAATGACTTCAAATTTTTCTATATTCCCGCATTTCTAGTTCATCAACATTATCCAGAACATATTGCAATTCACGAATACGCTCCTTTTTCTCGGCAGGTACAAATCTGCTATACTTTTTTATTGATACTCTGCCTAAACGACTTCCTAATTGGCTTAAAATCTCATTTGATATGGTGTCTATACTATCTGCCAGGTCAGCAGCCAAGATTTCACTATCTCCGCTTTTCCCAATCAATATAACCTCTTCTCCACAAGACACCCCTTGAATACCTGTCACATCTATCATTAGCTGATCCATACAGATACGTCCGATAATAGCCGCTTTTTTTCCATTTATCAGAACAAACCCTTTATTTGACAACTCACGGGGAATACCATCCCCATATCCTATCGTCACAGTGGCAATCTGCATTTCTTTCGCGGCTTTATAAGTAAAGCCATAACCGATTGCTTCTCCTTTGTGCAATTGTTTCACACACGCAATTCTGGCTTTTAATGATAGGACAGGTTTCAATTTTATATCAGAAATTATTGTATCTCTCGGAGAGCTTAAAACACCATAGAGTGCGATTCCTAAACGTACATAATCAAATTTTAAAGATGGATAATTTAGTACGCCGTAACTTCCTTGTATATGTGCTTTAAAATGACGGATGCCCTTTCTATGCAGCGAATTTATTACAGAATTAAATTCTGCAGCCTGTTTCAGAGTAAGATTCCTTTCTGTCTCACCGGTTCCGTCCGATACACACAAATGGGAATAAACCCCCGTTATTTTCAAATTATTAAACTCCCAGATTTTATAAATATCTTTTATATTTTCGCTTCTTTCCCCCAAACGGTGCATACCAGTATCTATCCCTATGTGGACAAATACAGCTTGTCCATAATCATTTAGTAATTTTGCATATGGATAATCAATTACTGTTTGTGTCAGATTGTAATATACCAAATCAGAAAATTGTTTCGGCGAAGTATAACCTAAAATCAATAATTGTCCTGAAATTCCTGCTTCTCTAAGTTCAATCGCCTCATTTACAGTCGCCACACAAAAATCTTTAATTCCTAAATCCTGCAAAGCTTCAGCAATGATAACAGCACCATGTCCATAAGCATTTGCTTTAATCGCGGGCATGATTGCACATTGCGGGGAAAGAATATTTTTAAATTGGCTTATATTGTGAACCAGATTATCAATATTTAGTTCAATCCATGCTCTTCCTTTTTGGTACATTTCTATTTCCCCTTTCCAAAAATACTTGAATACAAAATGCTGCTATCAGCGATAATATACAGACAAAGATATACTGGATAAAAGTATTGTCCACAAGTAT
>ERZ808028.986-NODE-986-length-19121-cov-4.539593_pt1 | contig 19121 bp, 14 predicted proteins | sample MGYA00380184_ERZ808028 | MGnify/ENA primary metagenome ERZ808028 (study PRJEB31490, sample SAMN06133397) | mouse gut metagenome | isolation source: J8_1 | host: mice | place: China: Chengdu | collected 2015-05 ...
ATGTTTGGTGCTGAGGGTTATGAAGTTGTAGCGATCAACGATCTGACAACACCTTCCATGCTGGCACATCTGTTAAAGTATGATTCTTCTCAGGGCAGATACGTTGGTATCGGCGAGGAAGATCAGGTAACGGCTGATGACGAAGCAGGCACGATCACAGTAAAAGGCCAGACGATCAAGATTTACAAAGAGCCCGACGCAAATAACTGTCCTTGGGGTGAGCTTGGCGTAGATGTAGTTCTGGAGTGCTCCGGTTTCTATACCTCCAAAGCAAAAGCTCAGGCACACATCAATGCCGGCGCTCGGAAAGTTGTTATTTCTGCTCCTGCAGGAAACGACCTTCCTACCATCGTTTACAATGTAAACCATGACACACTGACAAAAGAAGATACCATCATTTCCGCAGCTTCCTGCACAACAAACTGTCTGGCACCGATGGCAAAAGCTCTCAATGACTTTGCTCCGATCGAGTCCGGTATTATGTGCACGATCCATGCTTATACAGGCGACCAGATGATCCTCGATGGTCCTCAGAGAAAGGGCGATAAGAGAAGAAGCCGTGCAGGCGCTGTCAATATCGTTCCCAACTCCACAGGCGCAGCTAAGGCTATCGGCCTTGTTATTCCTGAACTGTCCGGCAAGCTGATCGGTGCGGCACAGCGTGTTCCGACCCCGACAGGTTCCACCACACTTCTGTTCGCAGTTGTGAATAAGACTGTAACAAAGGATGAAGTTAACGCAGCAATGAAGGCAGCGGCAAACGAGTCCTTCGGTTACAACACAGAGGAGATCGTTTCCTCCGATATCGTCGGCATGAGATTCGGTTCCCTGTTCGATGCTACCCAGACAATGGTTAGCCCTCTGCCGGATGGCAAGACACAGGTAGAAGTTGTTTCCTGGTATGACAACGAGAATTCCTATACAAGCCAGATGGTTCGTACGATCAAGTACTTCTCTGAGTTAGGCTGATCATGGAAACAGATAGAAAGATGTAAGTGACTATGAGGTCCGGTCCAGTAAGGGCCGGACCTTTTAACTTATTATATTTAGGAGGATGGTAAAATGGGATTAAATAAGAAATCCGTAGATGATATCAATGTGAAGGGAAAACGCGTGTTAGTCAGATGCGACTTTAACGTGCCTCTGAAGGACGGCGTTATCACAGACGAGACACGTATCGTGGCAGCGCTTCCCACGATCAACAAATTGATCGCTGACGGCGGCAAGGTTATCCTTTGCTCCCATCTCGGCAAAGTAAAGAACGGCCCCAACGAAGGCGAATCTTTAGCTCCCGTGGCAAAGAGGCTTTCTGAGAAGCTGGGCAAGGAAGTAAACTTTGTTTCTGACTATAATGTAACAGGCGAAGCTGCGACAAAGGCAGTGGAAGCAATGAAAGAAGGCGATGTTGTTCTCCTGCAGAATACACGTTTCCGCGGGAAAGAAGAGACGAAGAACGGCGAAGAGTTCAGCAAGGAACTGGCTGATCTGGCTGATCTGTATGTATGCGACGCGTTTGGTTCTTCCCACAGGGCACATGCATCCGTGGAAGGCGTGACAAAGTTCATCAAGGAAAAAGGCGGCGAGAACGCAGTCGGCTATCTGATGCAGAAAGAGATCGATTTCCTCGGCAACGCGGTAGAAAATCCGGTAAGGCCTTTCGTGGCGATCCTCGGCGGCGCAAAAGTAGCCGATAAGCTGAACGTGATCAACAACCTGCTTGAGAAATGCGACACCCTGATCATCGGCGGCGGTATGGCTTATACCTTCCTGAAAGCAAAGGGCTATGAGATCGGTACTTCTCTGGTGGACGACGAGAAGCTTGACTACTGCAAAGAGATGATGGCAAAGGCGGAAGAGAAGGGCAAACAGCTCCTGCTTCCCGTAGATACCACGATCGCCGCAGAATTCCCGAATCCTATCGATGCTGAGATCGCTGTGGAAGTAGTTCCTTCCAATGCAATCCCTGCAGACAAGATGGGCCTGGATATCGGTACAGAGACAGCAAAACTCTATGCCGATGCAGTAAAATCCGCTAAGACAGTTGTCTGGAACGGTCCTATGGGCGTATTCGAGAATCCGATCCTTGCAAAAGGTACTATGGCTGTGGCACAGGCGCTGGCTGATACGGACGCTACCACGATCATCGGCGGCGGTGATTCCGCGGCGGCAGTAAATCAGCTCGGCTTTGCGGATAAGATGAGCCACATCTCCACAGGCGGCGGCGCTTCCCTCGAATTCCTGGAGGGCAAGGAGCTTCCCGGCGTGGCAGCAGCAGACGACAAGTAAGGGAGCGAAGCGGTTGCAAGTTAATGGAGGAAACTTATGAGCAAAGGGAAAAAAATAGGCGGTATTATTTTAATCATATTGGGTACGATCGCTCTGGTGATCGGAATTGCTGTCGGCGCACTTTTCGGCGTTATGAATTCTGCCACAGATGAGTTGAATGCACAGGTGGATGAACTTCGCGAGAACACTGTCTCCACGGAAGGGGAGATCGTTGGCATCGATGAGGAAGGTATGGCGACGATAGCGTTTTACAGTGAAGAAGACGGCGGCCAGTATTATGCTTATTGTATGGTATTGAGCGATGATTATCAGGTTGGCGATATTGTTGAGGTGTGCTATGATCCCTATGATCCGAACAACGCGCCGATAGCGCCGGAGCTGTTGCTGGCCGGTATGGGCACCATCGGCGGCGTCGGCACGGGTGTCGGTGTTGTGATCGGTGTGATCGGGCTGATCATGATCGTGATCGGTATCGTACTGCTTGTCAGCAACAAGAAGGACAAGAAGTGGACGGATGAGATCAACGCCCGCAATGCGTCAATGGGTGCGGGCGGAGCACCGTACAGCGGTTATCAGCAGTCGGGCGGCTATAACCCGAATCAGCAAAATAATAATCAGAATATGTAGATAAAATGTAAACAGCAGGAAGGCGGACGGTATGCTTTTCTTTACCGTATACCGTCTGTATTCCTGCGCAACTGAAAAAGGAGAAAACAGAAATGGCAAGAAGAAAAATCGTAGCCGGAAACTGGAAGATGAATATGACACCTTCCCAGGCAGTAGCACTTTGTGCGGAATTGAAAGATCTGGTAAAATCTGACAGCGTGGACGTAGTTTACTGCGTACCCGCGGTTGATATCGTACCGGTAGTGGAAGCCGTAAAAGGCACAAACGTAGAAGTGGGCGCAGAGAATATGTACTTTGAGGAGAAGGGCGCTTACACAGGCGAGATCTCCGCAGCTATGCTGGTAGACGCAGGCGTGAAATATGTGATCATCGGCCATTCCGAGAGACGTGACTACTTCAAAGAGGATGACGCCCTGTTGAATAAGAAAGTGAAAAAAGCTTTTGAGGCAGGCCTTACACCGATCCTTTGCTGCGGCGAATCCTTAGAACAGAGGGAAATGGGCGTTACGATGGACTGGATCCGTTTCCAGATCAAATCCGATCTTGTGGGCATCACAGCGGATCAGGTAAAAGAGATGGTCATTGCTTATGAACCGATCTGGGCGATCGGCACAGGCAAGACAGCGACAACCGAGCAGGCTGAAGAAGTCTGCAAAGGAATCCGTGAGTGCATCGCTGAAATGTATGATGCGGCTACGGCGGAAGCGGTTCGCATCCAGTACGGCGGCTCTGTGAACGCAGGCAATGCGGCAGAACTGTTCGCACAGCCCGATATCGACGGCGGACTTGTGGGCGGCGCTTCCCTGAAGGCTGATTTTGGGAAGATCGTGAATTATTGATCTGTTTTGCAAATGAATAGTCATGAATGATTAAGAATAAGAGTTTTCTGAAGATCTGGCGGTTTTAAAGTGCAGTAAAACAAGGGTATCAGGGGAAGTACAGTCCTTGATGCCCTTGTTTTGTTGTTGCAGACTTAAAATATTTATCATAGTACATCGTTTATCATCTAAATGGTCTACTGCGGCTGATGTATCCATTAAAGGAGAGAAGTTTTATAGGTCCAGATATATCTTTAGCTGACTCAGAAAGCAAAAGGGGTCTTGTGATTTTTTTGCATATCATATATACTGAATACTGGAAGAGATATCCGGCAATAGATAATTATGTCAGAACACGGAGGTTCTATTATGGGGAAACATTCCGAAACGATCCATAAGATAAACAGGTCAAAGAGCGATACGGAGGAAAAACAGAGAAAAAGGACAATACGGTGGGGCATCAAATCGTGTCTCTCCATTCTTTTGGCTGCTACTGTCACGACTACGACAATCTATTCTCAGGTTTTGTACGCGCAGGCGGAGACGGGAGAAACGTCGGACGGCAAGATTTCCTTCACTTTCCAGCCGCTGGATAAGACGGAATATAAGGTGGATATAAAAGGGACTAAGGATCAAACTCTTGAGAAGCTTTATGAGCAGGGTCTTCCTAAAACTTTGACTGTAACAACGCGGTCCGAAGCTGCGATTGCTGAGCCTGTAATTCCTGATGTCCCGGAAGAAGGTACTGCTGATGTTTCGGGCAATACACCGGATATCGATGTGACAGACATTGATGCTTCTGAAAAGACAGATGGCACCGAGACCCAGGATACTGAGAATAAGCCGGGCTTTGAAACGGAAGGTACAGATACTTCCGGAAAAACAGATGGTTCCGAGGTCCAAGATACTGAGAATAAGCCGGGTTCTGGAACGGAAGGCACAGATACTTCCGGAAAAGCAGACGGTTCCGACGTTCAGGATTCCGAAAAAACACAGGGTTCTGACACGGCAGACACGGACAATAATACAGATGGCTCCAATGGCCAATCTTCGGGGAATACAGAGAATTCCGATGATTCCAATGCGGCGGACACGGATTCTTCCGAAGACAGCATAGCTGCAATGAGCGTCACCGTTCCCGACACGCTTGTCATCAGTGAGCCGGAAGAAGCTTCCGTTGAAATAATGACATTGGAAAACAATGCAGATTCTGACGTGACGAATAATAATCCCGGGGACAACACGAATCAGGATGAGCCGGCCGGTTCTCGATCTTTTGAACTTCCCATCGAGACATGGGACTGTGATCACTACGATGCAATACGGGATTTTTATATTTTTACGCCAAAGTGGGATGAAACGGCTTACGAACATGAAGGTGGAGATATTCCGACAATCACTGTAACTTTCAGTGAAATTCTTGATATCGAGGTGGTATCTTCGGAGGAGCAGCTGAGAGAGGCGTTTCAGATTGAAAATCTGCTTCAAAATCTGCCCGAAGACAAATCAGAGTACAGAATTGTGCTGGGGGCTCATATCGCACTGACAGGGACGCTCAATGTGCCCGCTCTGCCTGACGGAGCAAAAGTTACTCTCCAGAGCAATGTTGGTGAGGACGGCAAGGTATATTCTCTGACAAGGGGCAGCACTGATTCCGTACCTTTCACCGGCGCCATGCTCAACGTTGGAACCTCGGAAGTCGCGCAGGCTGCCGGGGATGTTGCCATGCCCTTCGCTGCAGGCCAGAATGCGGGCGGCACTCTGACGCTGCGCGATATCACGATAGACGGCAAAAAAACTGCCGATATTTCAGACCCGTCTTCCGACGCTAATCAGGTATACGCGCCCGCCGTTATCAGCAGCGGACATCTGATCCTCGGGAAAGGCGCTTCTATTATTAATAATTACAATGCCGGTACATATCAGCTTGATGAAAACGGCGCGAATATATGCGTTGTTCCTCCCTGTGGCGGCGGTATATGGGTCTGCGGGGGGGCGCTGGAGCTGCAGAAAGGCTGCCGTATCAGCAATAACTGTGCTAAGTTTGGCGGCGGTGTCTATCTGGATTCCGGCGCGCTGCTGAAATATTATGCGGAAGCGGAAGCCCTTACCGGCAATAAGGTATCTCCGGATGGACCCGGTGCGGATCTGTATGCATGTGCGGGGAGCACGATCTACTATGATCCTGTCCTTTTCGTAAAATGGAGCACTTTCTATATCGATCCTGACGCCAAACTGATTCAAGACAGCTATGCGCTGGATAAGGATACTCCTATTGAGATCTATCTCAATGTCAGAGAGAACAGCGGTTACTCTTTACATGAGGTGAAAGAAAAACTGGAGAGCAGTTTTGGTGACCGGGTGACGGTTCTCCTGCCTCATCAGACATATATTGACACCACCGACTTGCGGGACTGGTATGTGTATGACCATTATGACATGGACTGCTGGACCACTACCGATACAGACGGTAACGGAATCCCGGACAGCTGGGAAGAGGCTTACAGGGAGTATCTGCACAGACCTTATTTTGTGTATAGGTCGACTAATATTAGCTCTACTATTAAAAGCAATGATATCCCCACTTGGCTGAAAGAAACGGCTTCTACGCCTCCCGGATCGCTGATGCTTGCTCCTTTTAAAGAGCATATCTACTCTCGGACAGAAAACGGCAGGCCCGAGATGACTTTTGCGGGATATGACGTGGCTGCGAATGTGGATTTTCTGTTTTATGACCCGGAATCCAGCGGACAAAAGATTGTGGAGTTCGATGTCGACTCTTCCAAGGTGAATACGCACACTTTGACCGCTACCGGTTTTTTGGTGAATACTGGTATCAAAGGCAGCGGTGCTGGTGAGCTTATGAGCGGGTATCTGATTTATTATACTTATCTTGGACAGACCGCAAATTATGTTAATTTCATAAAATTTGAGGACATCAACGTAAACAGCCTGCACAATGGTGGGGGGATTTATGCTCTGACTGCAAATTCTAAGACGAAAGTTATAGGTTCTGAACAAATCAGGAACTGGAAGCCTGAAATGAGCATTAAGATTACAGTAGATCCCGATCAGGTTACTCTGCAGCAATGGCCTAAAAATAATATGGACAGTTCCGCAGCGGAATCTTTTACCTGGTCCCTGAGTGGAAATGCAGGTGGAAATACTGGAGAGGATGTAAGCGGAAATAATATAGGTGAGGTTACGGGTGGGGATACAGGCTATAACGGATTTGGTCCTCTGGTTGCCTATAACAGCCATAACTGCGGCCTTGCCAGCAGGTTTACCTACTCCAACCTGCGCATGCGCTTCTCCAATCCGGCCGATGAGAAAGATCTGTTGACGCAGCTGATGGATGCAGACTTCTCCCAACAGGGAAATGTTAAAAAGTACTACCTGAATCTGCTCGGTGAGTCCGGAACCGAGTATAACCCCACGGTTCAGATGGGACAATATGCTGAATTCCTATATCTGATGCAGAACGAGGGCGTCGGCCTTATCACGGATGCCAATACGCCTTTTGAAGAATATCTGGGAGATAATGGCTCGCAAAATCTGTATGAGATTTCAAGCCTTGTAGGCACCGCGGATTTAAATGCCCTGGTCACCAGTTTGGAGAGCTATGTGTGGAGGCATTCTACCACAGATATGTCAGGCAAGTTGGCGGGAAATGAAGTTAAAAAAGCTGAGCCCGATCCTGATACGCCGATCGGAAACACCTGGTTACGGGACGTAAATAACGGTACACAGATCAGAAGAACGTTGGACGGCAATCAACTTCCAGAATATTACTGGGTAGAAATCATGGACATTTCGTGCAACCATAATGATAATGTCAACATCAGATATTCCTTGTTGAAGCCGGGAAGTTCGGTTTACGAGCCTCTTTTGTCTGGTTCAGATGAAAATTCTGGTGAGGATGCTGTGGCCTTTTACAGTGATCGAGGAGCCACCGGTGTGTACTTTGTGATTACTCATGACGAAAACAAATGGCCTGCCGGTGAGTACACTGTCCGCCAACAGATAGGCAACAGCCGTATATACGGATACTCCTATTTTACTCTGACAAGGTCTCCTATCGATCCTACGGTCATACCGCCGGCAGTGAACACATCTTCCACCAGTGGTTCTCACAGCAGTGAACCTGTGTTGGCCGCTCCGGAAATTACCGCTCCGGACGTTGTTCAGCCGACGGTCACTTCCGACGGTGCCTCGCAGCCGAAGACCGGTGACGGGATGTTTCCGGCGATGCCTGTGGCCTGCGGCGCCTGCACGGCATTTATGATGAAGATCATGCTCTGGATGTATGATGTGGATTTTGATATCATAACGGAGCACAAGGAAGAACTGGTGCGGTCACTGATCCTCTGGGGAAAAGGTTCTGCCAGACCCCGGATCTATATGGCGATCGTTGCCCTCACCGCGGTCATCACCGCTTATCATCTTCTGAAAGCGTTTGTTGCAAACAGCAAACAGATCGTGAGAGAACGCCTTGGAATCTAATGCGGAAAAAGAACAGAAGATAAAACAGCGTATCCGGCGTATCCAGCGCTTCCTGACCGTTTTTGTGATACTCTGCCTGGGGTATCTCGCCCTCTATCAGTGGGATGGCCGCAGGCAGGCGAAGGAAGCTGCCAGATTGCAGGAAATTGCCGGGGCTTTCGCTGAACCGTCCTCCGGATCTGCCGTTATCCCGACCGTGGAAACGACAGGTTCGGATTCTGTTGCCCAAAATTCTGTGGAAAGCAATCCTTCTGTCTCCTCTTCCGCCGGTAATGAAATATCTGAGGACGGGGAGTCTGAATCCCGCAGGGAGAGCGCCCTGTCCGGGTACGAGAACCTGTTAAAGATCAATCCGCAGATCCTTGGCTGGATAGCCATCCCCGGCACACAGCTCTCTTTTCCCCTGCTGCAGGGCGAGGATAATGATTTTTATCTTCATCATGATATCTACGGGCAGGAGAGCCGCTACGGCGCGATCTTTGCGGATTACAAGGCGGATCTCTACGGCGGGGAATCCAATATCATCATCTATGGGCATCATATGAGAAACGGCAGCATGTTCGGCAGTCTGGAAGAATATGACAGCAGATCTTATTATGAGGAGCACCCGTCCTTTTTTCTGTTTTTGCCGGAGGAAGAGAGGGAATACGAGATCATCGCTGTACTCAGAAACGATATTTATTCGAGAGAGAAAGAGCCCTTCCAGTATTACGATTACGAGCGGATCGCAACGAAAGAAATGTTCGACGAATACTGTCAGGGCATCAAAAGCTATTCCCTCTACGATACGGGGCTGACCGCGGAGTACGGGGATGAACTGGTCACATTATGCACCTGCTCCTACAGCGGAAAAGATGAACGGCTGCTGATCGTGGGCAGACGACTTCAGTAACTATAACAGGATGATACGATCTTTAGGAAAAATTCATTTATTTTTGGACAAGAATAGGTGGTAAAAAATCCGAAGAGGCGCTATAATGAAAAACAGCGGGAGGTGCTTGTGATGAAATGCAGGAGATGCGGAGCGGTTTTGCTGGATACGGATACATTCTGTGTGAAATGCGGACAGAAGGTCGGGGAGCCGATGTACTGTCCTAATTGCGGAGAACAGCTTCGTGATGGGGAGAGATTCTGTCATAAGTGCGGATCACCGGTCGAACCGGTTGAGGAAGAGGAAGAAATTCCGCTCAGCCAGCAGAAAACAGTGGATATTCCCTTCGACCAAATAGAGCAGGGGATTTTGATGGAGGCGGAGCAGGCTATTGTGAAGCGTCCGGGAGCAGAGAAGCCGGAGTGGAGAGATCCGGAGGGCTACAGACGTCCGGGTACGGAGATGGCAGGCGGCTACAGGCATCAGGGGGAACCATCTGACAGCTACAGGACATCGTCCTCTGCAAGAGCGGCAGATAGTTATGCGGAGACGGACAGCTACAGGGAAAGGCCTGTGAGGGATGCAGCGTACTATGAGGATATCGGGGAGGAGCGGTATGAGAGCCCTGCAAGGCCGCCAAGGCGTACGCCCCCGCCCCGCCGTTATGAGGAAGATTACGAAGCGTACGACGACGATGATGAGGAAGATGAGGATTCCGGCGATTCCAAGATGAAGATCATCACGGTCGTACTGGGGATCGTTGTCGTGGCGATCGCACTGGCGATCGGATTTATTTTGTGGCAGCGCAATAATCCGGACAGATATAACAGGACCGGTGAGGAAACCGAGCAGGGAGAAGGTCAGGGAGAGGACGGCGAAGAAGATAGTGATGGTGAGGGAGGAAATGCTGGCGATACGCAGGGACGGATCCAGATCCTTTCCAACGTCAATGTCCGCACCGCACCCACGACGGAAGGTTCCGAAGTGCTGATGGTGGCAAAACAGGGCGAAACTTACGAGTATTATGAGCTGGTGGACGACGCCTGGTATCACATTAAACTGGAAGACGGCACAGACGGGTATGTTTCCAAAAAATATGTGGAAGACTTGGAATGAGAAGGCTATGTGGCAGCCCACTATGCGGAAAGTATCAAATTGAGGCGATCACCCTGCGGAGAGGCTGGAAGTAAGATATGCTTCTGGTTGGATGCCGGATACGGCAGAATAGGATTTCCGGCATGTTGTGCAGGAATATATCATATAGAATAGAAAAGAGGAGAGAAAAAATGAGTAAGAAACCTGTTGTTTTAATGATCCTTGACGGCTATGGCCTGAATGACACAAAGGAACATAACGCTGTGGCGGAGGCGAATACGCCTGTGATGGATAAGCTGATGGCGGAATATCCTTTTGTGAGGGGAAACGCCAGCGGGATGGCGGTAGGGCTTCCCGACGGACAGATGGGAAATTCCGAGGTGGGCCATCTGAATATGGGCGCGGGCCGCATCGTATATCAGGAACTGACAAGGATCACGAAGGAGATCCAGGACGGCACCTTTTTTGAGAATAAGGCACTGATGGACGCCGTAAATAACTGTAAAAAGAACAATAGTTCGCTGCACTTTTTCGGGCTGCTTTCAGACGGCGGCGTACACAGTCACAATACTCATCTGTACGGCCTTTTGGAGCTGGCAAAGCGCAACGGCCTTGAGAAAATATATGTGCACTGCTTTTTAGACGGGCGTGACACGCCTCCCGCCAGCGGGAAAGAATATGCGGAAGCGTTGGAGGCTGAGATGGCAAAGATCGGCGTGGGCAAGATCGCCTCTGTGGCAGGCCGCTATTACGCGATGGACAGGGATAACAACTACGACAGAGTGCAGAAAGCCTATATAGCTCTGACAAAAGGGGAAGGGCTGACAGCCGAGAGCGGCCCTGCGGGTATTCAGGCTTCCTATGACAGGGAAGAGACGGACGAGTTTGTGAAACCGACTGTAGTGCTGGAGAACGGCGCGCCTGTGGCGACGATTAAAGACGGCGATTCCGTGGTATTCTTTAATTTCCGCCCCGACCGTGCGAGGGAGATCACCAGAGCTTTCTGTGACGATGATTTCAAAGGGTTTGAGAGAGGAAAACGTCTGGATCTGACCTATGTATGCTTCTCCGACTATGATCCGACCATTCCGAACAAGGAAGTTGCTTTCGAGAAGATCGCCGTGACCAATACCTTCGGCGAATGGCTTGCGGCAAACGGCATGAAGCAGGCAAGGATCGCGGAGACCGAGAAGTATGCCCATGTGACGTTCTTCTTTAACGGCGGCGTGGAAAAACCCAACGAGGGGGAGGACAGGATCCTTGTGAATTCCCCGAAGGAAGTGGCAACCTATGATCTGAAGCCGGAGATGAGCGCTTATGAAGTGTGCGACAGGCTCTGCGAGGCGATCACGGGCGGAAAATATGATGTGATCATCATCAACTTTGCAAATCCGGATATGGTGGGCCATACCGGTGTGGAAGCGGCGGCGATCAAAGCGGTGGAAGCGGTGGACTCCTGTGTGGGAAGAGCGGTGGAAGCGATAAAATCCGTGGACGGCGTACTCTTTATCTGTGCGGACCACGGCAATGCGGAACAGCTTGTGGACTACAAGACAGGGGAACCCTTCACAGCTCATACAACAAATCAGGTGCCTTTCATTCTTGTGAACTATGATGAAAAATATACGCTGAGAGAGGGCGGCTGTCTGGCGGATATCGTGCCCACATTGATCCAGATCATGGGCAAAGAGCAGCCTGCGGAGATGACAGGAAAATCACTGTTGGTTGAAAAATAAGTAAAACGCAGATGAATAGCTGCAAAATTTGCATCTTTCGGAAATAAAACTGTGATAAAGTAACCTTCTTTGGAGATACTAAGACAAATCGTATTTCTAAAGGAGGTTATTTATGTCTGTAACAGTGAGGATCATGGATGTACATGCGAGGGAGATACTGGATTCGAGGGGGAATCCGACGGTGGAGGCGGAAGTGACCGTCATAGCCGGGGAGGGCGCTTTCGGCGGCCCCTGCATCAACGGAAGAAATATGGAGGCAGCAGCAGGAAACCATAAAGAGACAGTGGGAAAGAATAACTGCCCTGCGCCGGTGGGAGCGCCTTATCCGCTCTCCGGAAAGCTTTTTACCGGCAGGGCTTCTGTGCCCTCCGGCGCCAGCACCGGCAGGTTTGAGGCGGTGGAACTGCGGGATAAAGAGAGCCGTTATCAGGGAAAAGGCGTGCAGAAGGCGGTGAGAAACGTGAACACCGTGCTGCGGGAGGCATTGCTCGGACGAAACGCGCTCAATCAGGAGGAGATCGACAAGATCCTGAGGGAGGCGGACGGAACGGAGAACAAGGAAAAGATGGGGGCAAATGCGATGCTCAGCGTGTCAATGGCTGCGGCGAGAGCGGCTGCGGCTGCGTTAGATATGCCTCTGTACCGCTATCTGGGAGGCATTTCCGCGAAAAAAATGCCGGTGCCGATGATGAATATCTTAAACGGCGGAAAGCATGCGGATAACACGGTGGATTTTCAGGAGTTTATGATCATGCCGGTTTCCGCAAAAAGTTTTCAGGACGGCCTGCGGATCTGTGCGGAAGTGTACCAGAAGCTGAAACAGCTTCTTGTAAAGGACGGGTTGTCCACGGGAGTCGGCGACGAAGGCGGGTTTGCCCCTTCTTTAAAGAATCCGAAGGAAGTGCTGGACTATATCGTGAAAGCGGTGCTTGCGGCGGGCTATCAGCCGGACAGCGATATCAAGATCGCTCTCGATGTGGCGGCCAGCGAGCTGTATCAGGAGGACTCCGGTATGTACTATTTCCCGGGGGAGACGAAAGCGCTGCACGGGAGCAAGCGGGATGCACTCAGCTCTTCTGATACGAAGGAGGCCAGCGTGCTGCGCAGCACGGATGAGATGATCGTCCTCTATGAAGAACTCTGCAGGGAATATCCGATCATTTCCATTGAGGACGGACTCAATGAGGACGACTGGGACGGTTGGAAGAAACTGACGGATAGGCTGGGAGACAAGATTCAGCTTGTGGGGGATGATCTTTTTGTGACGAACACAGGGCGGCTCGGCGCCGGGATACGTTTGCACACCGCCAATGCCATTTTGGTGAAGGTCAACCAGATCGGCACCCTTTCGGAGGCGTTTGCCGCCATTGAGATGGCGCATAAAAACGGGTATAAGGCGGTGATCTCCCACCGTTCCGGGGAGACGGAGGATACGATCATCGCGGATATCGCGGTGGCGGTCAACGCCGGGCAGATCAAGACCGGGGCGCCCTGCCGGACGGACCGCGTCAGCAAGTACAATCAGCTTCTGCGGATCGAGGAGGAGCTGGGGGGCGTTTCTGTATATGAGAGTCCGTTTCGGGGGTGATAATGGTTGTTAAGTTATATCTGTACGAAACAGAAAAAATCTGCTAAGATAAGAACGTGAAATCGGAAAGGTTGTATCATAGCAGAAACGCTGGGAGTTATCATGACAAAAGAGCAGCAGCAGAAAACAGCATATCTTGCACAGGAAGTACTGCGCCTCTCCAGGGACAGCATTATTATGAACATGCGGTTTCTGGATGTGGCGCTCTCCAGAATACAGCCGCTGCCGCAGCCGGGGCTAAAGGGTGTGGCAACGGATGGGGAGAGTTTCCGCTATGATGACGCTTTTGTGCTGCGCCGCTATAAGAGGGAACCACCCTATATCGCGAGGTGTTATCTCCACAGCTTGCTGCATCTTGTATTCTATCATCCTTTCCGCTATGGGGAGGTGGAGACAAAATACTGGGATATCGCGGCGGACATCGCTGTGGAGAACGTGATACTGGAGATGGATCTGCATTTTTTGAAGATCCATAAAGATACGGAGCGGAAGGCGGAGGGGGCGGCGCTTAAGGCAAAGTGCGGCGCCCTGACTGCGGAAAAGATATACCGGTATTTGGCGAAGGAAAAACCTGACGATGAGAAGCTTGCGGACATGAAGCTGTTATTTCATCGGGATGAGCATATGTACTGGGTGCAGCCGGAGCGGATGGAAATTTCCCTGGCGCAGTGGAAAAAGATCAGCGAGAGGATCAAGACGGATCTGAAGACTTTCTCGAAGGGGAAGGGGCATTCGGATTCTCTGGAAAAGAATCTGGCGGAGGCGACAAAGGACCGCTATGATTACGGCGATATCCTGCGCCGGTTTATGGTGACCGGGGAGGAGATCCATCCCAACGAGGAAGAGTTTGACTACATATATTATACTTACGGGCTGGAACATTACGGAAATATGCCGCTGGTGGAACCGTTGGAATATAAGGATATCAAAAAAGTAAAAGAGTTTGTGATCGCAATTGATACATCGGCGTCCTGCAGGGGGAAGATCGTGCAGGGGTTTTTAAATAAAACCTATTCCATCATGAAGGGCGCGGAGAATTTTTTCAGCAGGGTCAATGTGCACATCATACAGTGTGACAATGAAGTGCAGAGCGATGTGAAGATCACCTGTGACGAGGATTTTGAGGAATTTATCAGGACAGGAAAACTGACAGGATTCGGCGCTACGGATTTCAGGCCTGTTTTCGAGTACGTGGACGGCCTGACAGAGCAGGGAGCCTTTGAAAACTTAAAGGGGCTTATCTATTTCACGGACGGTTACGGCGTTTATCCGGATCGGATGCCGGTCTACGATGTGATCTTTGCTTTTTTAAATGAGGATGAGAGGCGGCCTGCGGTACCGCACTGGGCGCTGCAGGTTGTGCTGGAGGAAGAGGAACTGGAAGATACAGATGAGGGCGGAAGCGGGGCTGACGTGCAGGGATAAAATGCGCAGCAGTCATTTGGCACATTGTTCGCGGGGATGAAGAAGGGACGAAGGAGAAAGTCGGATATGAATATGAAACAGGCGAAGGAGTGCATCAAGGATACGGTGCGGCTCTATTTAAAGAAGGATGAGTTCGGGGATTACAGGATCCCGATCGTGCGGCAGCGCCCGGTTTTTCTGATCGGGGCGCCGGGGATCGGAAAGACGGCTATCATGGAACAGATCGCGCAGGAGCTGTCCATCGCGTTAGTGTCCTATTCCATGACGCACCACACGAGACAGTCGGCGCTGGGGCTTCCGTTTATCGACCATCGGGAATTTGAGGGAAAAGAGTACGATGTGTCGGAGTATACGATGAGCGAGATCATCTCCTCCATTTATGAGGTGATGCGGGAGAGCGGCCTGAAAGAGGGGATTTTGTTTCTGGACGAGATCAACTGCGTGTCGGAGACTTTGTCGCCGTCCATGCTGCAATTTTTGCAGTATAAAGTGTTCGGCAGGCATTCGGTCCCGGAGGGCTGGGTGATCGTGACGGCGGGAAACCCGCCGGAATACAATAAATCCGTTCGTGAGTTTGACGTGGTGACGTTAGATCGCCTGAAGATCATGGAGGTGGAGGCGGATTACGGGATCTGGAAAGAGTATGCCTCCGAAAAAGGGCTACATAATGCGGTCGTCAGCTATCTGGACCTGAAGAAAGAAGACTTTTACCACGTGGAGACGACCGTCAAAGGAAAGTCTTATATCACTGCCAGAGGATGGGAGGATCTGTCCCAGATCCTGCAGCTCTATGAGGAGGAAGGCCTGCCGGTGGATGAGACGCTGGTGGGGCAGTATCTGCGCAATGACAGGATCGTGAAAGAATTTACGGCTTATTATGATCTGTACAATAAGTATAAGAGGGATTATAAGACGGAGGAGATCCTTTCCGGGAAAGCCTCCGAAAAGGCGGTGGAGAAGGCAAAGGCGGCGGCTTTTGACGAGCGGTTGTCCCTCCTTGGGATGCTGCTTGATAAACTGCAGGGGGAGATCCGGGAGGCGATGAGGCTGGCGGACTGCCTGAAAGAACTGCGTATACCGCTGAAGGCGCTCTCCGGCTGTGAGGAGAGGGAAAAGCTGCTCGGGATGCTGAAGGCGCAGAGGGATGCGAGGGAAAAGCTGCTTAAATCCCTGCAGGCGGCGGGCGCGATGTCCGATGCGGAGCAGTATAAAAACAAGTTTATCCTGCGTTTTCTGGAGACGGCGGAAAAGGAAGTGCGGGTGGGCGATCTCTCCACGGGAGCGGATGCGTATGAATATATCAAGGAGAAATTCGGGAAAGAGGCTGCCTTTTTGAAAGAGAGGACAAAACAGATCGGTGAGAGGCTCCACTGCCTGTTTGTGTTCGCAGAGCGCGCGTTTGAGGGCGGGAATGAGATGCTGATCCTTGTGACGGAACTCACGGTGAACGAGGACAGCGCAAGGTTTATCGCCTCCTTCGGTTGTCCCGACTATCAGAGGCACAATGAGGAGCTGATGCTCTCGGAGAGGCAGAACAGGTTTATGGAGGAGATCGAGAAGTTGGAGCTGTAGCAGGGAGGACGCCGGACAATGTCATTTAGTTAATGGCGGCGGACGCTGAGGTGTTTAAGTGTGGTTTCTGGATTGTTTTATGAGTTAAATGCGGCTTTGGAGTGTATGATGGAGTACAGGTATGATCTGAAAGAGGGAACATTGATCTTAAAGGATTATAAGAAGGGACTGGAAGTGGCTTCCTACGAGGGGGAGGATATTTATCTGACGGTTCCGGAAAAAGTGTGTGTGGAGAAGGGAGCGGAAGGCGATGGGGAGCGGTGTGCGGAGAAGCCGATCATCTCCATCGGGAAGAAGGCGATGCTGTCCTGTAAGAGCCTGCGGAGAGTGACACTGCCGGGGACGATCGAGGAGGTGGGGGATTGGGCTTTTGCCTACTGTGACGCCCTGCGGGAAGTGTCTCTTCCGGAGAAAGAGATCCGTTTCGGGAAAGGGATCTTCAGGGAATGCAAAAAGGTAAAATCCGTTACGGTACAGGGAAAGCATCGGGATATCGGGGCGCTCCTGGCGGCGGCTGTGACGCTTTTGGATACGCCCTATCTGTTTACGCCGCTGCGCTGCGGGGACGAGGACTGGCTGAGGCAGTGGGATGCTCGTATGCTGCAGCTTCTGCGGGCAGCGGACAAAGACGGGTATTCCAAGATGGTGCTCTGCGGGGAGGAGGATTACGGCAGCAAGGAAAATAATTTGGACTATTTTCTGAATCAGAAGAGAAAGAGCAAGGTGCGCATTGCGTTTATGAGGCTTCTGCACCCTCTGGGGCTGAGGGAGGAGGTACAGAGAGAGCTGGAGGCTTATCTGCTGGAACATACGGCAGGAGGCGTTCAGAGAGCGCTGTCTGTGGAAGAGGAAAATACCGGGGCGTGGGATGAAACCTGGCAGGTGCTGCTCTCGGAGCATGGGGAGGACAGCGAGTATTATAAACTGTTTACGCAGATCGGCTGTCTGCGGGAAGATAACTTTGACAGGATCTTGTCGGAGACAGGAGAAAACTGTCCGGAGATGAAGGCTTGGTTCTTAAAGTATAAGGAAGAAACGATCGGTTATACGGATTTTTTTGATGCGCTGGATCTTGATTGATCAGGGTGTGTGTACATTTTTGGTAATAGCGGGAAATATAATTGATTTATTGGCATTTCACCCCGGCACAGGGCATCTTGTCTGCCGGGGTATTGTTTTTGTCTCCGTTTATACTATACTGTAGGAAACAGCAAAAACACTAAACAGCATTTAAGGAGATGACCATGAAACTAACAATCCATCAGGAGCTTGATATTCCTGAAACGGAAATCCTCATCAATTGTGCCCATGTGGATGCGCGGCTCTCGCATTTGATCGAGCTGATCCGTCAGCACAGCTTTTGCATTACCGGTTATCAGGAAGAAAAGGAGTTCCAGCTTCCGTTGGAGCAGATTTATTTTATTGATTCCGCGGATGGAAAAACCTTTCTTTATATGGAAAAAGAGGTCTATTTTTGCCGGGATACGCTGGCTGTGCTGGAAGAAAAGTTAATCCATACCTCTTTTATCCGGATCAGTAAAAACTGTATTATCAATACTAATTTTTTACAAAGTGTGCGCCCGATGTACAACCACCGTTTAGAGGCATTTCTCTCCAATGGTGAAAGCCTGATCGTTGCCAGAAATTATATTGAAGCGTTAAAAAATAAACTGAAAGGAGCAAATTTATGAAAAATCTTATCTCTACCCGTATTCCGTCTACCTGCATCTGTTTCACACTGATTGTGATTGGAAGTATGGTATTTAATCTGTTGCAGGGGGATGACTCCCTCCTTCCTTTTCTTATACTGTTTGCGTGGCTGATTGTATGCCAGCTCATTGATCTGTTGATCAGCAAAATAGAATTTCGGAAATGGAGCCATTATTGTATAACGGAATCAGTAATCTTGTATTTATTATCGTTGTTTTTCTTCCGGTTGTTTGTCTGGAAAAGTATGGATATTTCTATATGGGTTTCGTTTACGGTGATATTTCTCATTACCGATGGGTTTATTTTCTGGTATTTCCATAAACGGCAGGAGATACAGGCAGCTGAGATCAATGAGCTGATTCAGGCAAAAGGAAAGTTATAAAAATTGTAACAGCGTCCTCGCCCAGATTGTACATTTATTTCTGCAGGACTGAATTGTTATCATTTTTTGGCGTCTGATTAAAAAAAATGGTTGAAAATCATCAATTAATATGTTACACTAATTTTTGCGTGATATTAGGAGGTTGGAAATGGAAATACTCAGATATATATTGACAGGAATTTTTATATTAGATTGTCTCGCATTGGTGGTTCTCGTTTTAATGCAGGAGGGAAAATCCGCCGGGCTCGGCGCTATCAGCGGTTCCTCAGATACTTACTGGGGTAAGAATAAAGGACGTTCCAGGGAAGCGAATCTCGTCAGATTCACAAAGATCCTTGCGATTCTTTTTATCGTACTTGCTGCGGTGCTGAATATTAACAGATTTTAGAGATGAGTGGAAAATCCTGCGATGGCAGGATTTTTTCTTTGTCGTGCGCCTGGCGGCGCACGTTTCTAACGGGTGCAAGTCCCGAATCCGCCCGGTAGTGGGAAGGATATAGCCAAAGGC
>ERZ808028.987-NODE-987-length-19101-cov-4.231024_pt1 | contig 19101 bp, 5 predicted proteins | sample MGYA00380184_ERZ808028 | MGnify/ENA primary metagenome ERZ808028 (study PRJEB31490, sample SAMN06133397) | mouse gut metagenome | isolation source: J8_1 | host: mice | place: China: Chengdu | collected 2015-05 ...
TTTTTAGATTTCAGACATTTATCTTTTTTTATAAGTGTGATATTGTTTTAACAGTCAAATGCCGATAAACAAATACGTATCACATATCAGGAGCAATTTATGCATGCCAATTTCAACAAAAGGTTGATTTTAGAATGCACAATTCAATAATTTGGTGATTGCCAATCGGATTTTTACCGTGTTACACTCACACTATCCGAATAATACAAAGCGTTAATGCAAAAAGAAAAAAGCAGCGAAGGAGGAGATTACAATGCCGCTTCCATTAAAACCCGGATACAATTTTAATTACGCACGTCTGCACCGTACATCCAATTCTGAAATGACTTCTGCGGAAGCCTATACGGACTTTTATGGTCTTTCGTACATATTAGCCGGCGAACGGATTGTCTATTCTCCGGGATATACAGCAGTTCTGCAGGCGGGCGATGTCAATTTTATTCCTCGCAACGTATACACACGCGCTGCCTGCCCATCCAGCGAAGTGTATGAGGCAGTTCTATTAAAATTCACCGACCCGATGATTGACGATCTTCTGACGCTTTTCGGTGCGGAAACCTATGAGGACCTTTGCGGAGAATGCGTGATTCACTGTGAGAAATCAACACAGGCAAAAATTATAACAATCCTGAACGACATGGAGAGCGAGTGGAACCATTATAACAAATATTCCGAACTGATTTTAAAGGGACTGCTGCACCGGCTGATTATCACATGTCTGCGGGAACGCAAGCTCGGCGGGGTTCCAATACAGATTTTGGAAAAAAAGCACGAATGCCTTTCTGATGCCATAAAATACATCAAAACGCATCTTCACGAAAATCCCTCCCTAAAAGAAACTGCCGACTGCGTTCACGTTTCACCGTCCTACCTGTCAAAAATTTTTATCAGTCAGCTTCATACTTCTTTTTCCGATTTTGTGTTAAGCGAAAAAGTACAGTGCGCGCAAAAGCTCCTGATTAACTCCAAGCTGAGTATGACGCAGATTACGATGGAAGCCGGATTTTCGAGCAATGCTTATTTCAGCGATTGCTTTAAGCGTTGTACCGGACTTTCACCGACACAATTTCGAAAGGCGAACGGGGGTCTTTGCTGAAAACATAAAAATGTGGAGTCAACGGGCTTCCTAACGAAAGCCTTATTGCTCCACATCTTTACTTTTTTAATTTATTTTATGAAAATATCCCCTATCAAATCTAAAACAGTATTTTCTTCAGATTTTCCACTGCTTTTTCCATATAAGTTTTCAGGCTCCTGCCCTTGAATGCCATTGCTTTGATGCTGATTGACTGGTTTTTGCTGCCGACCGCAATGTCATTGCCGTGTGAGGCTGCGGTCCCTTTGCCGCGGATTACGACTGTCGCCTTGCCTTTGGCTGCGGCGTTTGTCCATATCACGTCGTAGAGCGACGGGTCTATCAGCTTATTTTTTACGCTCACTCTCACATAAACTGCGTTTTCGTCGTCCGGCGCATTTTGGGCGTCGGGATTGTTTCCTTCGGGCGTGTAAAATGCTGCGCCGTTGTACTCCAAATTCTTGAGCTTGTTTCCTGTCTTGTCGTGGAACGTTATCTTTGCTTTGGAGAGGTCGGCTGCGCCTTCGGCTTTTCTGACATAATATTCTCCCTCAATAACTGCGCCTTCGGCGAGCGTATAGCTGCCCTTAGGTGTGATTGTGACTTTGACCTTGGCATAGCTGTCACCCTCGGCTATCGTAATTTTTACCATATCGTCGGAAACATAGTCTGCGTCGTTTGCTGCTTTCGACGCTGTCGCCCATCTGTACGATACGTCGTAGTTGGACGCTTTGATTGTCATGCCGTCAACAGATACAATCGGTGCGGATTTGTATGCCTTATCCGCCTTAGCATATACCTTGTCGGGAACAGTGACTTCCGTGTTTTGTGCCGACAGCATTGCGGCTTTGATTTTGAAAGTCTTTGTGACTGTCGTGCTGCCTTTGTAGTTTCCGAGGAAGGTTATCCTGACTTCCGCATCTTTTGCGTCGCTGACTGTTTTGTTGCTGCCGTAAGTAACTTTGTAGTCAACGCCTTGCCTGAGGATTTGGTCGTCCGTTTGTGCTTCGGTCTCTCCGAGGTATTTTACCGAAAGATTGTCAACGGTTGTTCCGGAGGCTTTGTATTCGTACACTTTATTTTCATCAAAGGTCACTGCGAATTTGCTGCTGTCGCTAACCTTTAACGGATTGATTTTGAATGTTTTGTTTACCGTTCCCGTATATTCGCCCATACCTGTCAGCATAAATTGTACGGTTCCCGCGTTTGTAAGGCTGCTTATACATACGGTGGTGAAGTCCTCTCCTTCCTTTAACAGTTTTGACGGGTCGGTTGAATCCGTTACCGCAATCACGCCGTTTTGGTTGTCCGCGCTTTGGAACAAGGACGTCAGGTTAATGGCTTTTGCGTCATAAACGGGCTGGAAATCCTTGTCAATGGTGACTGCAAACTTTTTCGCTGCACTCTTGTCGATTACTTTCACTTGAATGTCAAAACTGCTGCCTTCATAGCTGCCGATACCCTTTACGGTCAAAGTGTTAAATACACCTTCGGCTGTAACGTCTGTATATTTGCCTTTACCGTCGAGTCCTTCTCCGGTAAGCATATAATCTTTTGCCGTGAGTTTCTTCGTGCCATTTAAAATAACAGGTGCAACCTTTGTATTTGCCACAACGGTCATCTTTGTCGGGTGTTTCGTATCCGCGGCAATGTCTGCGTTGATGATTGTAAAGTTAACCATGTTGGAGGTTCCCGTAAAGTTTCCTTTGCCTTTCACGGTCAATGCTGCCGCGCTGCTGACCTTGGTGTTGTTTTTGTAGCTTATCGTGTAGTCGGTTCCTAATGTCAGAAGAGTCTCGTTGTGGTAAACCTCGACCGCCGGTTTGATTGCGGTTCCGGTATATTTGTAGCAGGGCTGGTCATTTTCGTCCAGTTTATAATAATCCGTAAAGCGGACGTATACGCCGGTTCTGCTGCCTGTTTTTTTGATCGGAACGACGATGTTGATAATGATTGTTTTCCCGTTTATGGTTACGTTTATCTTTAAACTCAGGCTGCCGGGGTTCTCCTCTGTTGCCTCCACTTTTTCGACTACTTCGATGTCCCCGATGACTGCGTCGCCTCCAAACGCCTCCTGTATCGCGCCGTGAATGTCGTCCGTTGTCGTGTCGTTCGTAATTTCCAGCTTGCCGAGGGTATCTTTTATGGTGTTTTCCGCCTGTTCGGCATCCATATCAGGGTCCTGCTCCCCGCCTGTTTTCTCAATAGGCACTTGGATTTGTGCATTGCCCGTCTGCGCAGAGTCCTCTGTGCTTATAATAGGTATCACGACATCAATGCTTCCCTCGCTGTCCGCGTCAGACGGACTGACTTTGATGTCCACTTCACCGATTGCAATGTCTTTCGGGCTGACGCCTGTTTCCTCCAATGCCTTGGCAGCAGCGGCGGGAATGATTTCTTCTGCAATTTGGTTCGCAATATCCTGCGCGTTGTCGTTTGTTACTTTTGTTCCCTCGAGCGCCTCCTCTACGGCTTTCTTTAATGCGTCCTGCACTGCGGCTCTGACGGTTTCCACTTTGTCAGCAGGCGTGGCGGGCAGTTTTTCAATTGTTTTGTTGAGTTGTGCGCGTTCTGTCTCGGTTCCGCACGTTATCACTACGGCTCCGGTCACGCTTCCTGCGCTGTCTGCCGTCGCGTCTGTTTTGGCAAAATCCTCAATTGTTATGCTGATGCCTTCACCGTCTATGCCTGCCTCCTCCAGTTCGGCTTTTACCATATCGTTTATGTCTGTCTGTAAGCTTTCTTTTGTGCTTGCATTCGACACGGTTATGTCTTCGAGCGCCTTTTCCACCGCCGCTTTCGCTGCTGCTGCCTTTTCGGCGTCGGAGAACTGCGGGGAATCGTCCGCAATGTAATCCGCCCAGTCTGTCCACGCGGTTTTATAAGCTTGCGATGTGCCGTCGGGCACGTGGATACCCTGTGTGTTCTCCGTAACAAATTTACAGTTTTCAAATAAGAGTAGTTCTCCTTCAATTACTTCAAGCACTGGCGGCGTACCCGCCTGAATCGATATGCTGTCCAAACTAGTGCATTCTGCAAATGTACTACAACCAATCTCAGTCACACCGGATGGAATTATAATATTTTCTAAAGCGCTACACATAGAAAATGCGTAATACCCAATACTGGTCACTTTGTCGGGAATTGTAATATGTTTCAATTTGCTGCAGCCCATAAACGTCATAACCTGTATACTTTCCACGCCGGACGGGATTGTAATGTCTGTCAAGCCACTGCACCCTGAAAACGCTCCAGTCCCAATCTCGGTCACATCGGACGGAATGTTGATGCTTGTCAAGCCGCTGCACTCTGAAAACGCAAAATCACCTATGCTTGTCACGCTGTTAGGTATCTCTACAGAGCGCATTCCGGTGCATCCATCGAACATCCTTCTCCATATATTGGTCATACCGTCAGGGATTGTGACATGTGTTAAACCGGTGCAATCAGCAAACACATTATGCCCCGCACTGGTCACGCCGGACGGAATATCAATATCCGTCAATCCGCTGCAATATGCAAATGCCCGATTCCCTATGCTAGTCAGTCCGGACGGGAGATTGATACCGGGCAGATTTCTGCATTTTTCAAACGCCTCTTCTCCTATACTGGTCACGCCCTCCGGTATCGTTATATCCGTCAGGCTCTCGCACTCATAAAACGCTCTACCTCCAATACTTTCCACACTGTCCGGAAGCTCTACGCTTTTTACATTTTTCGCACCCCATAACACGCCGATTACGTTGACCACGCCATCCAGTATCTTCGCACTTTGTACATCGTTCTTATGGACCTCTCTGCCATTCTTCCAATCCTTACACCAGTCATCTATTCCGTCCTCGGATTCGATTGTCAGTGTTCCTTCACTGTCAAGCGTCCAACCTTTGCCGGAGGCGATGTTTGCTATAATGAAATCCGCCCAGTCTGTCCATGCTGTTTTGTAGGTTTCCGCTTTACCTTCAGGCACAAAGATACCCTTTATGTTGTCTGTTACAAATTTGCAGTCTTGAAATACATTCTTACCTCCAAGTGTCGGCGGCGTAGCTGACTGCATAGTGACACTTGTCAGACCGGTACAGCCAGAAAACGCATTATCTGCTATGCTTGTCACACTGTCTGGGATTTCTACACTTTTTACTTCCGCTTTATGGTTTTCTCTGCCATTGTTTATCCAGCCCGCCATTCCCTCATTCGACTCAATCGTCAGCTTTCCGTTTTGGTCAAGCGTCCAGCCTGTGCCGGAGGCGATAGCGTCCGTAATGTAATCCGCCCAGTCCGTCCACGCGGTTTTATAAGCGTCTACACAGCCTGCGGGTACCTTTATTCCTTTTACATCATCCGTTACAAATTTACATTCGTCAAACACTCCCATATCTTCATCTAATCCAAGCTGTGGCGGCGTATCCGGCTCCATTTTAATGCTTTCTAAACTGCTGCATTGTATAAATGCCGCTGCTCCTACACTGGTCACACTGTCCGGCAACGTAATACTTTCCAAGCTGCTGCATCCTCCAAATGCGCTGTCTCCTATACTGGTCACACTGTCCGGGATTGTGATACTCGTTAATTTTTCACACATCCCAAATGCCGCCCCTCCTATGTCAGTCATCTTGTCCGGCAGCGTAATACTTTCCAAGCTGCTGCAAAATGCAAATGCCATTTCTCCTATACTGGTCACACTGTCCGGGATTGTGATATTCGTTAGATTTATGCACCCCCAAAATGTATGTTTCCCTATACTTGTTATGTCGTTCGGCAGCTTTACGTCTTTTAGGGCATCACACTCCTTTAATACACGCTCTCCCATGCTTTTTACACTGTTTGGAATTGTTATTGTTTCCACCCCGCTGCAATAGGAAAACGCACCTTCCCCTATACTTGTTACACTGTTTGGAATTGTTATTGTTTCCGCCCCGCTGCACCCGGAAAACGCACCTTCCTCTATGCTTGTTACACTGTTTGGAATTGTTATTGTTTTCAATCCCTCGCAAAAACCAAATGTGTACGCCTTTATGTTTGTTATATTCGGTATCGTTATCTCCGTCAGCTGACTACATGAAGCAAACGCTCTTGCTTCTATATTTTTTACACTATTTGGAATTGTTATCTGCGGCAAACTTGTACATATTTCAAACGCGCTGCTTCCGATGCTTGTCACACTGCTTGGTATCGTTACGCTCATCATGTCTTGGCAGAACATAAACGCTTCGTCCCCTATGTACGATACACCGTCCTTTATTTCTACAGATGTTATCTTATCTTTGTAATATGTTGTCGGCTGCGATGTTTTTGCAGTGCACCAGCCCGCCATTCCCGCGTCGGACTCAATGACCAGCTTTTTGTCGGTTTCACCCAAATTCCAGCCCGTTCCGGAATAAATGTTGCCAGACCGCGCCGACGCATCTGATGCCGCCTTTAACTGTGCATTGTGTTCGTCAGCATTTTCCGACACCTCTTCCTCGGAAACCTGCTCTTGCGGCTCCTGCGACGGCTCGTATTCCGAAGCTTTTACCGCGTCCTGTTCTCCCGTCACGGTTTCTTCCGTATCTTTATTATCCGTTTCCGCTTTGACCGGCTCTTCATTTCCGGTTTCTTCGTTGACCGGCTCTTCATTTCCGGTTTCTTCGTTAACCGGCTCTTCCTCCAAAATCTCTTCCGCAGGCTCACTTATAGTTTCCGAAGCCTCAATGTACCCCCCCCCGGTATGTTCCTGTGCCATTACATTAACAGGAACCGCACCTTGTACTGTCCCTAATATCAGCGCCGCCGAGAGCAGCATTGCCATGATTTTCCGTAATCGGTTTTTTTGTCTTTTGTTTTCTGTCTGCATTAATTTGTGCATAAATATCCCTCCGTTTTGTTTCGCCTTGTTTACCGACTTCTGACTCCACTCTATCAAATTTCTATAAAATAACAACTGTTTTGGTATACTTTGCTGTTTTGGGGGTACAATTTGCAGTTTGTTGACATAAAGCCCTTAAAATATGCTCCTTTTAACATTCCTCCACTGCTTTTGCGTCCATAATCAGGCGAAACACAAATATGCCCTTTTCATTCTTAAAATCGTACTTTCCCCCGTATTTTTCCGCGGACCGAATCATGCTGGAAACACCTATCCCGCCTGTAAATGCAGTCTCCGGCTGTCCATCCTTTAATTTTGTTTCCATTTTGCAGGTATTGCGGCAGGAAAACACCAGTTTATCACTTCGCCTTTTGAGCAGCACATGGATAAAGCAGTTTCTTTTATCCTGACTTTTTTTCACTTCCATACAGGCATAAATCGCATTTTCATAGGCATTGGCAAGGATTGCCACCAAGTCAATACTGGGTATTGTCAGATTTTTGTCAATTCCGACGTCCAGTATCACCTCTATCCCCTGATTTCTCGCCTTTTTGGTATATGCAGACAGAATATTGTTGACTGCTGCATTGCTGCATATCATTTTTGGCATTCCGCAATCCGTTTCCTTTTCGTATTCTTTCAGATAGGCAAGCAGTTCTTCGCTCTGCCCCCTGCGGATATACTCCGCTATGACGGCATTGTGGTGTCTTGCATCATGGTGAATACGCTTGCTCGATTCGACGCTTTCTTCCAAAATCTCCATCTGCCGTTCCAAAAGCCTGTAATTCATTTGTATCATCTGTTTTTCCCGCTCATATTCCTTCTCATTGCCGACGTGGCAGTAAAAGTGAAAGATTAGGAGCTGCAGCATTCCTGTCAGGATAAAATTGACCGCAACCTGATAGATACGGTACGGCGTTACTTCCCTGCTCAGATACGGGTTTAGGATGTACCCGATGCCTAACAGGATGCTGACTATCATAACGGCGACACTAAACTTGTCCGCCTCTTTCTCGATAAAATCTCCAAAGCCCTGAATGGATTTTTTTACATATCTGTCAATCAGCCACATAATCAGACCAATCAGAAAAATGCGCGCAATAATATCCGCCCACACATTCCGGTGAAAAAAAAGAATGGAAATCTCCAGCGAACCGATGACGAATACCGCCATCAGATAAAAAACCAGCGCCAGCTTATAAAACGACAGATAAATGGACTCCCCGCTAATCCAAATGGCAAAAACCATAAAGCACAGGTACATGGCAAACGCCACCATCCGCACACAGCTATTCCAGTCCACCATATACCAAACACATCCCCCAAACGCCACTGCCGTGCAAAAAAACGCATAGCACAGGATTGTCTTTTGGGGACGGAATCTTGATTTGCTGATTTGCAGGAATATTAAAATCACTCCAATCAGACTAATGACAAAACGCGTAAACGCAATATAGACTGAACCACCTAACATATCTGAAACCCTACTCCTTTCAAAATCTGCAAGCTTGTAAGTATACGCAAAAACTTGCCGGATATTAAATCTTACTATATCAAATAAGGGTATGACGGCAAGGCGTTTGGTACGATTCGCATGTTTCAGGGTACAATTTGTCATTTTATGGTAAAAAATATGTAAAATGGTCTGCCGATAACAAAAAGAAGAAAGCGCTGTAAAATACCTTGCATTCGCATATGGCATGTAATAAAATAAAGACACTTACAAAAACGGTGCAGAATGAACGATTGCTGCCGTCTGTTTCTCAGAAAAATTCTAAATTTCATACAGGGAAAAGAGAAAGGAGTATCACGGTATGGCATTACCATTGGAAAAGAGTTATACAATTGAAGATATTTACGCGCTTCCGCAAGGACAGCGGGCGGAATTAATCGACGGGCAGATGTATATGATGGCGCCGCCAAAACGAGTTCATCAAAAACTTGTTTCACAATTCACCAAAATTATTGGCAGTTATATTGACAGCAAGCATGGGGACTGCGAAGTTTATCCGGCTCCGTTTGCCGTATTTTTAAATGAAGATGACCGAAATTATGTCGAACCGGATATTTCTGTCATCTGCGATAAAAATAAATTAAACGATAACGGCTGCAACGGAGCGCCGGACTGGATTATTGAGATTACTTCTCCCTCCAATCCGCAGCATGACTATGGGATTAAACTTTATAAATACCGTACTGCCGGCGTACGGGAATATTGGATAGTGAATCCCGAAAAGAAATCCATTATTGTTTATGATTTTGAACATGAGCAGCAAACGAATCAGTATTCTTTTGAGGATACGGTTCCTGTGTGTATTTATGAAGATTTGAAGATTTGTATTGAAGAGATTCTTTTATAAATTGGTGAAGGAATGCAAAAAACGGAGCAAATCTGCTCCGTTTTTGTTACATCTGTTATTTTATTGTGTCCTCGTAATCGTCAGTGCCAATTTGCTGACGGAATCGCCGGATTGGTCAGTTTTATCAGCCCGGAGATATATTCTTTGGCGTTTATTCAGGCTGCCTAAATTCATTTCGTTTGAAGTAACTACGTTCAAAACGCCTGCATTTTTTAAAGCGTCCGCATCCGACAGCCCATACCTGTTATAGTATATGTCATAATAACAATATCCCGTATCAACACGGCTTTCTGCCAACAGCTTATACGTTCCGTCCTCGGGAACGTCAAATATATAGTACACCTTATCGCCGTCTTCAAATACACGCTCCAGTTCGATGTCTTCCGTAATGGTTTCCGTTTTTACCGTTTCCTCCGCTTTTGAAACGCTTATCGCGGCTCCTGTCGCAGAAGATGGTTTCGGAATGGAAAGATATACGGTCTCGCCTTGTGCAACCAGTCTGTTGGCAAACGCGATGCTTCCTGCACTTCCACTCATAGAGCTGTAAAGTGAGTCGTTGGTTCCTCCAACGACCTGACTGTCCTTCATCAAATAAGCCATACCAGTCGCGCCAACGCTGCTGTCTCCCGCATACGCAACGTCAAAGCGATAAAGACCTGCATCCAGTGCCGTAAAAGCAGTCAGACAGCTGCTCTGCCCGCCGAAGGTTATCGTGTTTTCTCCTGCCGAGAGTGTCTGCGCCTCACTCGCATATTCAATTGTAAATTTCACGTTTGCAATAGCCTGGGTTGGCATTACATTAATATAAAGCACATCGTTTTCTTTTAAAAACAATGGTCTCGGGCTGCTGCCTGTCACAGTCTCGCCAATACTATCCGAAGGATCTATATACAGCTTTATTTGCACACGCGCAGTATCCCGATTTGTAAAGGTATAAAGTCCCGTCTTTGGCACGGTGTACAAATATCCCTTTGTGTTGAGAATACCCTGCGGAAGGATTTGATCATCAACAGACACAGGGACGCCTTCTATTTGCGTTGTCTCTATTTTATTAATTTTCACACTCGTTGACTGCTCGTTCTCCGATGTTGTATATAATGCGATATAAATCGTTTCGCCCTTTTCATAGTAATAATTCTGCCAATCGAGATGCGGATTCCCCGTCATTTTTTTGTAGTACGACAGGATACTGAAATCAGAAGTAGTCTTATCAATTGCATATCGCCCCGCCTCTGGCGCCGTAAAAGAACACCATGTATTCCTGCGTACATTGTTTTGCTCACTTACTTGCCCCGCTACGGGAATATTCTCCGTAGCGCCGACATTCAGCTTCAACGGCTCGATTTTCTCTATTTTAACTGTCACGGTTACAGGCGTTTCACTCGTCGTTGATACCTTGAAAAAATATCGGTCTTCTATATCACGTTCTACGTACCCCTGTTTCACCGAATTATTCATAGGATTCGCACGCGTGTCATCATAAAACAGGCGTACCTCGGCATCCTGTGTGTCTTTCGTATAGGTGATTACATATCTTGCAAGCACGTCCGTACCCGTCGCATACATAAAATACGCGGGGGTTTTGCTCGTCACGGTTACTGTTTTCTCTGCCGTTCCCGAGAGCTTTTCCGCAGGCTCCACCAAAAACGTAAGCTTTGCCGCCATATTCCGTTTCGCGTTTAAGCGAAGATAGATTGTCTCACCCTTTTCTAAATCACACGACTCCCGCACATTATCCATCGTATACGATGTATTCGAGTCCATGCTGCTTTTGTATGACAAACCAAATTCACCTTCCGTCAAATCACTCCGGAAGATATATGTATCCGTTACCGGCGCCGTAAAAGAAAACCATCTCTGCTCGTCTGTACGCAGTGAAAGCTCCTGCGGGTCATTCATTGCCAGCGGCTCTACCATCTCCTTTAATACAATAACAGCTGTTGTCGTAATCTCTGCGCCATTCTCACCCAAACCTAAATCATTTGCAGATACCCTGATGGTTCTCGTCATCTCCGTTGAATACTTTATTTCTTCAAAAAAATCATATGCACCGACAGTCGCCAGTGTATTGGTCGGGTTCCTTTGCTCCAGCCCGTTTATATACAACTGTGCCGTCAGCTTATGCGTATCCCCCGCAGCATTGTCTGCTCCGACGTTTTCCGCTGCTATGGACTGTATCACGTATCTTGTATCCTTCGGCACCGTATAAGTAAACCACTGCACGTCGTTGTTCTTAACGGTAACGGATACAGGCTCTCCTATTTTGAGTTCAACAGCGCGGACCTGTGTCAGGCTTACCTTGACATTTGCCGCATCACCACCTTCTTTATCTGTTGTAATTTCGACATAAATTGTATCGCCAACTGCCACATCGGGCTTATAATTCGCTTTATCTGACACAATCATCTCATCTTCGTCTACCAATGTAAACGCATTTTGCTCAATTGCATTTTTATAATATCTTAAATGCACCTGATAATCGGCATCACTTTCCGCAGTAAAAGCGCGGAACCGGTATCTTCCTGCCTCTGAAACGGTAAAGGAAACCCATCTTCTGTCGTCTGTTTTGACAGAAAGTTCTTTCTCTTCGCCGTCAGACAGATTTACGGGAATCTCAGGCGTCACGCCGATTGCTGCGGTTGCCGCCTCGTCTGCACTGATTTTTAAGATCACTTTTTGCCCTGCTTTAAGCGTCATTTTTCCGGAAAAATTGCCGCCGTTGTTTGCAACGCCCCATGCAGCGGAGTCAAAATCCTTTAGACTTTCGTAATAATCCGCGGTCAATACGGCAGTCGCGTCCTTTGACTTGAATGTATATAATCCCTGCTGCCCTGCCGTGTAAATGTACCACTTTTCTTTGACCCCATCAGTCAACACAAGCGCCGCACCATCGTCAGTCAGCTCCTCCGGTGTTCTCTTTTCCGCATAAATAGCGTATGTGCCTGCAGGCACTTCAAAATGGATGATTTCTTTATCCTCTAGGGAAATATCTATTTTTTCAATCCCCTCATCATCTGTCCATATCCTATATTTGCCGCTGCCGAAACCGTTCATTTTTTCATCATAGACCGTCAGACTCCCCGCCAATCCGGGCAGCTCCTTGGAATAAAATGTATACACATTATCCTCCGTTGACTGGAACTCCACAATCTGCTTTATCTCACTGTTAATCGAAACGGAATCGTCGTCTATGGTAAAATTGTTACCCTGCTTGACATAATCCGATACGCGCAATGTAAAGCTGCCGCGAAGCTTAAAGTACAGCGCCTCTCCCTCCGTCATCCAAATACCGTCCCCACGGTTAATTTCCGACGCAAGGATCTGCCGTTCCATAGAAGAAACCACTTCCACCAATGCGTTCGACTGACAATCCGAACGCTCAAATGTATATATTCCTTTTGCAGGTGCCGTAAACTTCACCCACCGATAGTCATATGATGCATTCTCAACCTCAGAAGGCGTTACATGCACATCATTCTGCAATGTCATCACTTCAATCTTCGCAGTATAATACGGGTCAAACCGGAACGGATATTCATAGGTAAATTCATAATCACCATAATACGTTTCTGCATTTCCCACTGCCTTTACAAATACAACCCATCGTGCAATGACCTTCTTTGTAATCTTTGAGGTTACTTCAATTACGGCAGAACCAGGCTTTAAGGCATTGAGCTGTGCCGTATAGGTTCCCGCCTTCGACTTGACTGCCGCTACCTTTGTATCGGAGCTCTTCCATGTCAGTGTATCCGTCATTCTGTGGTTGGCGGGCGTCGTCACCTGCGCACTCAATGTATATGCATTTCCGGATGTCAGGTATTTTCTATCCTTTAACTCTGCATTAAACTCTGTCGTTCCACCTGCTTTTGCGTACACGCGAATCGGCATTCCGCCGTATCCAGCCTTGGAAAGCGCATAATATGACGCAGGAAAATCGGTCGTCTTTACCGTCTTTTTTGCAGGCTTTGCCGAAGCTTCATCTCCGTATAACGCCGTAACGGAAACGTTATATTTTGAAAGGCGGATAATCTTATCGTTCTGATACTGCCCCGTCTGCGTAAACGTCTTTTTCTTTCCGTCGTAGCTCGTATAATCGTATGCATCCCACCGGAAGCTGTCTACAAGACTGCCTCTTGCGTCCGTTATATCAATGCGATACTTCACGCCGCTTAAATCAGTGTCAACCGGATATGCAAAACTGATTATAAATCCATTATCAACAACATCTGTTATCTTAAAATCCTTTGCCGGCTCAATCGGCGCAGACTGTATTGCAGCCGTTGCCGAAAGCGCTCCGTCCGCAACAGTAAGACTGCATTGTGCGTTTGGTTTTAACGCACAAATCCGGTAATCCCCGTCCCCTGTAGCTTCAATGTAGAAATTGCCCTCGTTGTTAATCCTGCTTATCGTCTCTACCGGAAGCACAAGATTTGGCTTATACGTAGTTCCCTTTACCGCATCCAAAACGGTGCTGTCATTTCGATAGTTGTGATACGAAACGCCAAGGAGCGCCGTCTTTCCTTCATAATAGGTCAGAAGGCTTGAAAGGTATAGCTGCCTGCCGACAGCAAGCTTTGCGGATTTTGCCGTCATGCTGTCCGCCGTTGCACAGATATTTAAGCGAATGCTCGCCGAGCGTCCCGTCACATCGTCGCGCACATGAACATACACCGTACCTACGCCCTTAAACGTAACCTTACCTTTCTTATCAACGGTTGCGATGTCCGTTCTGTCATAATATTCGCCGCCTGCATATACATAATATCTAAAGTCCCTTATTTCATCGACCGTCACATCCTTGTCGGGTATTTTCGGGTCTACGCTGTTGGGGCTTGCACTCACCCAATAGGTAAGCTTAGGAGCTGCCATTGTCTTCCCGTACATCTTATCAAGAGGCAGGTTGAGCCACAACATGTCTGTCTGATCTGCCGCAGGGTCCGTTACATTCTCCGCAAACAGTCCTTCCGTATAAAGCTGCTCCGTCTTACTTGAAAGTGTAACTGTTTTTACTCCTGTTGTAAATTTGTCCTCACCAATCTTGGCACGCAGCCGAAGATTTTTTATCTGCGGCTTCGTCGTTTTAAAGCTTTTAACAGTTCCCGCTGCTGACAGGGAAACGCAGGAACCATCCGCAAGCGTCCGAATGCCGCTTACATTTCTCACATAAACCGTATACTCTTTGTCCGGCAAAAGATTATTTATGGTCTTCCATGCCACAAGCTTCGTCTTCGCATCCGTTACCGTTTCATTTGAATAATATACCGGCTCCACCGCAAAAATGCCCTGCCATTTGCCGTTTTGGATTTCGCCGATTGCGCTCTCAAACGCATCTGCCTTCTGCTTCCCTTCCAAAACATAAAGCTCTCTGCGGTATCCGTTTGCAGGCTTTACATACTGAAGCTTCACACGGGTATCAAACGCCGCAAGCGTCTTTACGGCGGGCGCTGCCACATCACTGACCGTAATCGATACCGTCGCGGCTTTTGCCCCTTCAATCGGCGTTTTGACACCGTTTACCATTCTGACAGGAAACGCCGAAACAACTGCTTTTCCGGGCTTTAATGCCGTTGCGTAGCCTGCCGTCTTCTTTGCATCGTCTGCCGTAATGCTGATAACGTCATCACCCTGCGTTACTTTATAATCAATATGGATAACGTCACCAATCTGTTCCTTCTTAATTTTCACATCAAGCTGCTGCTCATCACCCACAGCCATCTTTGAATTGACGCCATTAAAGGAAAGGCTCTTCGGAGCAACCGCCTTTGTCAGATCATCCTGCAATACTGCATCCGCAAAATGAATGGTATACGTTTCGGTGTATCCGTTTTCCCATATAATATCAAAGCTTTTGTCCGTTTTATCCTTTACAGGGAACAGCACATAAAAGCGGCCTGCTGTGTCCTCTCCATAAATAAATCCGCCCGCTGCCTCAATACTGTTTTTGTATACAAAGCTGTCCGCGTATTTGTCATAGTTGCGATTGTCCTCCATAAACTCATAAGGCGCATTGACACGGAACGCGAAGTAATTTCCCTCTCCGGCAGTTATATCATCATATGCTTCAAGCGCATCCGAATGTATGTACGGAAGTTCCGAGGTCGGCGTAATCGTCACTGCCGTTGCTTTATTTTGCTGTACAAATGCCGCCGTATTTCCAAAAAACTCCGTTTCCTGCGCTTTGGAATTGCCTCTGCGCGTTGCAGAAAAGGCTTTTCTCACATAATTGACCTTATAATCTCTGACATACGGATACCCAAGCGCCCCCGCAAACTGCACTGCATATTCCGTATTATAACGGATATATCCGTTATAAACCGCCGCGCTTCCTGCTTTGCTTATTTTGGCACGCGGCTCGCTATATAAATAACGCTTGTTATCGTCATCAAATCTATAGTACGCACTAAATCCAAGCCTCTTTGTCTCACTGTCATCATTACAAGGTGTTCCATACTGAAACGCCGCTGCGTCCGCTTCCGCAAAGCCTCTAAACTCCGTTTTCGACAAGTCATAAACCGTGCCGTCCGAAATTCTTGTATCCGTACCTGCCGGAATATCTTCCATTAGAGCCGGCGTTACATCAAGCGCTATCTGATTGATGGTGTAGGAAACGACCTCACCCTTAAAATCGTAGCGGTATGTTTCATCACCCTCGACTTCAAATTCCAACGCATAAGAACCGCCGTGAAGCATTTCGTCCAACCCGACATATCTGTCATAGCCATAATAATCCGCATAGGTATTATCCACTACGTCATACGCTATCCTTGGCCAGTTCTCCCTTGGGATCACCTCTCCCGTTGCGGCATTTGTAACCGTCAACGCATTTTCAAGCGCCGCCACACCTTCCTCTTTTGAAGCATAAAAAGGCTTTCCGTCATAATCCTTTACCGTCGTAAGCTTTGTTTCATCCAACGCAAGCACGACTTCGATTCCCTGCGTATCACTTACCGTAATCGTCTCGTAATCATTGTGATACACGGTTTGGTAAGACGGAACCGGCGTCATCTCCTCTTCATAAACAATCTCATAATTTCCGTAATCTGCATTGGCGCTCTTTAGCTCAACGCCAAGCCTGTACGTATCTGCCGCCGTTTCCGTTAACAAATCATACGTATCAAGCTTTACATATTCCGTCTTTCCATCCGCATCCTTTTGCGCCTGCTCCACAAACCAGTCAAGCTTGTAGCAGTTTCCGCTATAGTTGTCAATATCGCTGTAATACGACAATTTATACCAATCCGTCAAAAGGTTTTCTTCTGTTTTAACCGCTTCGCTGTACTGATTTTGGGGCACTTTATAGACATCATACTTTCCCTGATAATGCACGTTACTAAGATAACGCGCTGCGTCATCTCCCGTATACGCTAAAGGAATGCTTTCAATGTCAACAACAAGCTGCTGCTTATCAATTCTGTAATAAATCGTCTCCGTGCTCGGAACATATCCGGTCTTTGCAAAACGAATCTGAAGCATATACTCGCCTGCGGCAACCGGTATTCCGTTCTGAACTGTTGTATTCACCGCACTGGACTTGCTGACCTTCCAGCCAATCTGCTTTCTATTGTCCGGATCTGTCTCGTCATAATCCGCTTCAATTCCGGTAATCCGATACCATGTATACTGTATCGCAGCGTCATAATCTTTTGCCGCTTCCGTACCGTCTGCCGCCGTTACGACTGCCTTTTTGTAGTCCCCCCTTGCGCCGTAAATCCCCGCTCCGTCATACACCTTTGATACAAGCTTTGCAGGCTGGTACAGCTCATTGAGATTTTTTGTGTTAAAGCCCTGCTGCAAGATACCAGACACATCTATTGTCGTCTGCTTTGCTTCCTCGACAGGCACATTCACGTATTTCCCGAAAAGGACATCCTCCGTCGTCACAATGGAATGATTTTTGTCTTCCGCATCGACATCACTTCCGTTTACGTCAACTTCACCCTTTAAGCCCAATTCCAAATTGCCTTTATTTTTATAAACAGCCTTCCTTCCCGTAAACACAAGTCTGTAAAGATAATCCTTATCAAGCACGCCCGCATCCGCTGTCCATATTTCCTTTCCGTCCGCATCCTTTACGGGATTGCCGTCTGCATCCTTTTTGGCGCGGATTAAAGAAAACACCGGCTCAAATGACTGCATTGTATCTGCCTTGCCATCATCGTAAGAAACACCCCAAAATGTGTTTCTGTCAATTGTAACCTCGTTGTTCGCAGCGTCAAACAATTTATAATCCGCATATCGCAGCACATCGGACGCTTTCATGCCCGTGTAGAATGTCTCCGCAGTACTCTTGAATTCAGGCACAAGCGTCAGCGGTGCCCTTTCAATAACCACTTTGATAAAAGTTTGACAATTCGTCGCCTCACTGTAGACCTTCGCGTCCTCTTCCGCAGGATAATAACGGAATCCAAGATAATACGTACCCGCCTGCGCCGGCTCCGCCTCCTCACCTTCGCCAAGCTCCGCCTTTGCGGAATCAAACCACACCTCCGTCACTGCCGCATTTTCAAGCACTTTTCCCTCCTCGGGGTTCAATGCATCATAGGCAAGAACAGAAATGTTCAGTTTATCCTTAATCAATGCCGCATAGCTGAATTTTTCTCTGTCGTAAACCTTTGCAATGGACTCTGACGGATTTTTCTGCTCCGCTTTTACTTGCGTGGCAATCAAATCGGCAATATGAAGATTCAATACGATTTCCTCGGAAATCACATAGTTTGATGATGCCTCCTGCTTTAAAACAGGCTTCACTTTCGCGGCATAATCCAAACCCTCAACAAGCTTTGTCTCACCTGAAAGGGCAGATTCCATACTATGCGCATCGTAAACCTCTACGGAAACAGACTCAATATATGCTGACTTTTCGTCCTCACCGATTATCTCACTGTTGTCCTCCCAAGCGCTGTCCTCCTGCCGCAGCTCATATTTCAAATTATCCTTCCACGCACTGACCGTTGTCCCCGGCTGCACATATTCATCCGCAAGTGCAATCGAAAGCTGTCTTTTTGCTATTTGAAAAACAAGTGTTATTTCAGCCTGTGAACATGTATTCTCAACCGCATCAAGCGACACAAGGAGCTTATAATCGCCCGCCGCTGCCGGAACGGCACCTTCTGCCAAGCTCGTACCGTCCGCCTTTTGCCACTGATATTTCAGACTGCCATGAAGTGCATTATTTGTTTCACCGTCTATTTCAACCGAAAGGATTGTTCTGTTGGCACTCTGAATATTATTTAAAATTACAGAAAACGGATCGCTGTTATCCGCGTCATACTTTACCAATACAATCTCTTTGTCAACATCATATTTGTAAAAACCTGTACATGCTTTTGCCAGGTTTTCCTTATTCACGACAAGCTTTGTATCAAGCGCCTTCTCCGCGTTTTCTTCAAATTCCTCCGCAGCTTCCTCCGATACGGCAGTCTGCACGTTGTTATCATCTGTTGCTGCATCGGTACCGGCTGTTTCTGTCTCCTGCGCTGCGCTTTCTTCCGCCTCTGTATACCCCCCCCCAGTACTTACAGGAGTATCCTCTAAATTTTCCGAGCACTCACTAACGGCTTCTTCCTCCTCCGGAAGTGTTTCCTGCGTTATTGTGCGCTCTTCATATTCCGCAGCAAACACAGTTTCCGGCATCGAGCCGAATACCATGCTTATACTCAAAATCATTGGCAGCACTCGTTTTAACAGTTTGCGTTTCAACATTTTGTGTAGTCCTTTCTTGTAAACATCCGTTATGTGTTCCCCCCCTCTACTACAATATATTTATGGTTAATACCCCTTACAGCCAGTAAGGAATTACCCATCTTGTTGCTTAAGCTGTTAGA
>ERZ808028.990-NODE-990-length-19073-cov-4.670299_pt1 | contig 19073 bp, 16 predicted proteins | sample MGYA00380184_ERZ808028 | MGnify/ENA primary metagenome ERZ808028 (study PRJEB31490, sample SAMN06133397) | mouse gut metagenome | isolation source: J8_1 | host: mice | place: China: Chengdu | collected 2015-05 ...
CTGGTCCCCCGATTTATAACATTCTATATGACAGTCCGGCCTTTTCGCCCGGATCAGATTTTTTATCTCTTCCCTGATGGCTTTTTCATCATCCACAACCGCTATCTTCATCAAATGCCACTCTTCCCCTCATGCCGCTGACGGCATAGGCTAAAAAATGCCGATCAAACAGCGAGCACATCCTTTACATACTCTATCTATTTTATCGGCATTATTTTCATATTTTTATACAAAAGGGAATGAAACCCCCTTGAACGGGAACGAAAAACTTTCCGTCCGTCTCACCCGCCGCCCGCGGGAATGAGACAGGCAAAAGGCAGATCACACGCAGTCCGTGCGCAGTCTGTCCACCAGGGAAACCTTCTCGATATTCCTGAAACAGATATACGGGACCAGCAGGGCAAACGCCAGCAGGACCGGCGTACAGAGCACAAGCGGCAGCAGCGTAAACCGGAACGTGGTAAAACCGCCCTCCACCATAGCCCTGACGCCGACGCCCACCACAAGGGCACTCAACATATAACTGATGAAAAGAGTGCTGCATGCATAAGCCATTCCCTCATACATGAGAAGCCGGCACAGCTGCTTTTTCGTCATCCCCACGCTCTGCATCATGGCAAACTCCTTCTTTCTCGCCACAATGGATGTCACCATGGAATTGATAAAGTTCAGCACGCCCACCAGCGCGATCACGCTGCCGACCACGTTGCCCATCACCGCGGAGGAGCGGGTCTCCCGATCATATTGGGCGGACATGGAAGCTCTGGATGTAACGGAAAGCATACTGCCCGTTTCTGCCATATGGGCATCTAACATCTTCTGCGCCGCTTCCATGTGGGCGTCATCCACATTGAAAAACAGTTTCCGGGGAGTGTTTTTAGGCCAGTTTTCCCGGAATGTATCAAGGGGCAGGATAAAATCGAGAAAGAATCGATCAGTTATGCCGTCTTCATATGCTCCTTCCGTCACAGGATTGATATCATCCAGCACCGCCATGACGGTATAGGATCTTCCTTCTATCACCACATCCTCCCCGACAGATACCGTGGGCAGCACCTCTTCCTCCTCCCCCGAAGGAGCGATGGCAAAGGCATACCGTCCCGTCCCGAACTCTGCCATATCCACACTGCCCTTCTGTACATGTTCCGGAGCGGTATAAGCGTCCAGCACGATGCCGTCCGCACCGTAGATGACAGCTCCTGCCTGTCTCTGTTCTATCGCGTTTTGCAGGGATTTCGGCCCTGCCGGATCGTAGGAGCCCCAGTAATCCAGTTTCTCCTGCGTATAAAACCCCTGCAGATTGGCGATGGTCTGTTCATCCAGATCGATCTGTGTGTCATGGCTGTACAGATATCCTGTCTCCTCCAGTCCTTCCAGGTTATTGACTTTATCAGTCAATTCTTTGTTCAATGTGTCGCTATAAGGATCATACCCTGCAATATATTCTTCGCTGGATGCGTCGTCGATCTGAAAGTCTGAAACGGTCAGGCCGCTCAGATATTTGTCCATATCAAAAGCCGCGTTCTTCGCATAGAAAGCACTCATCAGCACAAGTCCAAACGTCAGCGAACAGACCACTGTGACCGTCCGCTTTTTATTCCTCCCCAGATTGGACCATGCCAGCGCGGAAATCTTTGCGCTGCCGCTCTTTTTTCTGAAAGAGCGTCCCATATTCTGTACGTCATTATAGCGCAATGCTTCCACAGGCGACACCCTGCCCGCCATTTTGGCGGGACGCATACAGGAGATCAGGACGGTGGTCGCGGCAAACAGCGCGGAACCGATAAAGATCAACGGGCTTGCGGACACCGAAGCGAAAGGCATATTTACCAGAACGGGAACCAGCACTGCCCCCAGCAGATACCCTGGGACCATTCCTGTCAAAATACCGGGAAGGCATAACAATGCCGCCTGTCCGTAGACCAGCTTCTTCAGTTGTCTTGCCGTCATGCCGAGGGTTTTCAACCTGCCGTAAAACTGAATGTCCGCCGTGACGGAAATCTGAAATATATTGTAGATGATCAGATATCCCGCCGCAAACACCAGAAACATTCCCAGATACATGGGCAGGCTTTCCTGACTCTTCATACGGTTCATATCCGGATCGTAAGCCAGATTGACGCTGTACTCCAGCCCTGTCAGCCCCGTATCCGCAAGGATCCGGTCCATCGTCTGCTCAATATGTTCCTCCTCGCAGAGCGTGACCTGCGCCATATGTATTCCCGTGATCACGGACGTCTTCTCTCCTGCGCTGTCACCCTGCGGATCTGTTTTAATCTCCGCCATCACCTCCCCGAGAAACGATCTGTCCACCCATGCCATACTGGCGTAGGAAGATTCGTTTCCCTCCCAGAAACCGCACAGCGTAAATTCGGATACCCTGTTTGTCTTTGCCCTGAAATCCGCGGTCCATTCCAGTGAAACCTGCTGTCCCAGCTCATGGGGGAGCCCCAGCCTGTCGAGGACGATGGTATCCAACGCGATCTCATCCTTATTCTGCGGCATACGGCCCGTTTCGGGCAGGGCAAAGGAATGCAGTGCATAGCTTTCATCCGCGAAACGCAGTTCCACCTGACGCCCGGCGAGAGAAGTTCCGGTCCCCATGCCGACGACAATGCTTTCCCCGACTTCCGCCACATCGGGATGGGCCGCGATCTTTTCGATCTGTTCCGAAGCAATGCTCTTAAAAGATACCTGCGCGTCATAGCCGGTCTGCCGGAACGTCATCTCCACCAGATTTTTGCTCATGCTCCGGCCGAGCACAAAGAGCGTCGTGAACAGCAGCGTGGTGAGGGCTACGGCTGTCACCGCCACAATGTCCCGCCCCTTATTCTGTTTAAAAAGCCTTTTCGTTAAAACGGCGATCGGTCTTGTCATCTCCCTCATCTCACGATCCTCCCGTCCTCTATCCGGATGACCCGGTCCGCCGAAGCCGCGATCGCCGGATCGTGGGTGATCATCACGATGGTCTGTCCAAACTGCCCACTTGTCACCTTTAAAAGCCCCACCACGTCATCGCTGGTGCGGGAATCCAGATTGCCGGTGGGCTCATCCGCGAGAATGATGGAAGGTTTCGAGGCAAGCGCCCTGGCGATCGCCACCCGCTGCTGCTGTCCGCCCGACAGATGGTTCGGCAGTGCGTCCAGTTTGCTCTCCAGGCCGAGAAACTGTGCGATATCCATGATATATTCCCGGTCCGGCCTCCTGCCGTCCAGCGTGATGGGAAACACGATGTTTTCCCAGACTGTCAGCACGGGTATCAGATTGTAATTTTGGAAAACAAATCCGATCTGCTTGCGCCTGAAGATCGTCGCCTGCTCGCTGCCCAGACGCGACAGCTCCTGATTCCCGATGAAAACGCTGCCCTCGCTCGGCACATCCAAACCGCCCAACATATGAAGAAGCGTTGATTTTCCGCTGCCGCTTGTTCCGATGATGGCGGTAAATTTTCCCCGCTCGATCTCCAGATCCACACCGTCCAGCGCTTTCACCAACGCTTCTCCCTTTCCGTAGTATTTTTTTAATCCCTTTGCTCTTACGATCGCTTCCATATAAGTAACCATACCCTTTCTGTGTTCTGCAGGCAGATACCGAAAAGTCCGGACGATCGTATTTTGACCGCTGAAGGCTTTTTGCGGCATCTCCCCGCTGCAATCCTGTAAAATAATCGTACCAGGGTAAAGTTACAGATAGAGCACAGAAAAGGTACAGTTTTGTACCTTACATTTTCCGGGCGCTCTTTTCAGGCGATATCCGTTCCACTTTGATCATATTTGTGTTTCCGGTATCTCCGTTCACCGCGCCGCCTGTCAGGACTACATTGTCCCCCTCCTCAAGGTGAAATACCTCTTTTGCACTTTGCAGCGCGTTGGAAAACATCTCTTCCATAGAAGTAAATTTTTCACATAAAACAGGTGTTACGCCCCAGGTAATATTCAGTTTTCTCCATCCTTTTTTGGATGTCGTCATCCCGATGATATCTGCGGAACACCGAAATCTGCTCACCATTCTTGCCGTACGGCCCGTCAGCGAATTCACTACGATGCATTTCGCATTCACATCGATCGCCATCGCACAGGCAGAATGGGACACCGCATCCAGATTGCTTTTGATCGGAAAATCCGTATTTTTAAACCGTTTATCATAGTGAATGTTCTTTTCCGTGAATTCCACCGTATCCACCATGCATTTTACCGCCGCGACCGGGTATTTTCCGGATGCCGTTTCCCCAGAAAGCATTACTGCTGATGTGCCGTCATAGACAGCATTTGCGACATCCGACACCTCCGCCCTTGTGGGCCTGGGATTATAGATCATGGATTCGAGCATTTCTGTCGCCGTGATCACTCTTTTCCCGAGCATTCTGCATTTGCCGATCAGATATTTCTGTACAGAGGGTACTTCCATGGCGGGAATCTCCACCCCGAGGTCGCCCCTAGCTATCATGATCCCGTTTGCGATCTCACAGATCTCTTCCACGTTTTCCACGCCGGCCCTGTTTTCTATCTTTGCGATAATATCGATCTCACTCCCGCCGTTTTCGTCCAAAAATGCCCGCATTTCAGCGACATCTTGTTTTCCGGAAACAAAGGAAGCCGCCACAAAGTCCACATCGTTTTTGATCCCGAATAAAAGGTCTTCTTTATCCTGTGCGCTCAGAAATTCGTGCTTCATCACCCTGCCCGGGAAATTCATGCTTTTGCGGTCAGACAGTACGCCTCCGTTCACCACCTCACACTTTGCCCTTGTATCATCCAGTTCCATCACCCTGAAACTGACCAGGCCGTTGTTCACCAATATGGTATCCCCCACCGCAAGGTTCTCCATAAGCTGCCCGTAATTGACCGATACGATCTTCTCGTTACCGACTATATCATCTGTGGTAAAAGTAAATTCATCGCCGTCATGCAGTGTTATCTTCCCGCGTTCAAATGTCTTAATGCGGTATTCCGGTCCCTTTGTGTCAAGCATAATGGCAATGGGGAGCTCCAGTTTTTCCCTTGCTTCCCTGATCAGGCCTATCCGTCTTTGATGATCTTCATACGTACCATGCGAAAAATTTAATCTGGCGACATCCATCCCCGCACGGCACATTTCAAGAAGAATTTCCGCACTTTCGCAGGTCGGGCCGATCGTACAAATAACCTTAGTTTTTCTCATCATCACTTTCCTCACTTTTCTTTGTGTCTTTTTTATTATCTTTCCCAAAAGAGCCGCCATTATCAACCCACAGTACCCAAATACCTGCCGCAAGTGCGATAACGCATAATACTCCTACAAAAATATTCTGAGCCATATATCATATTCCTCCATCTGATAAAATGATCCGTCAGACACGACTGCATTTTTGGCTTTTTATCGTGCTGCGCTAAAATATTACCGTACACAAATAAGCCTGCGTTTTCCCAGGCTGATCAAACCGTAAATTTATTAAATTCTCTTTTTTCCGTCAGATCTGTGGATATAATCTGTGACAAGTTCTCTCTGATTTCCGGATGCCGTACATATCTCTTCAAAATATGTACAGGATTTCCCTTCATACGGAAAATAGACATTTTGACAAAGAAAGTCTGGAGATATCCTGATGTCCCGTTTTTGGCCTGCAGGCCGGCCAGTGCGCAAAACTTCCGTGTTGCCCCGAATGCCGAGCATTTCCGCGGTGCATGCGTATTCCTCCGCCATCCCGCTGTCCGCAGAGGAGATATGCGAAGACTCCGCCCTGACAGGAGCGCACGTAAACACGGGATCTGCTTTGAAAGGTTCAAAATACATTCCCGAAATAAGCAGGATCCATACTGCCAGTATATATACCGTTTTATTTCTGTTTCGGCGCATACGGTTTTTCCCTTCTTTGCCGCATCTCTCTCCAATTTTGGTCTGCGGCAAAAGCATCCTGACCGGAATTAGACAGCGGAAGCCATTGATATCGTAGCAGATATGTCCTGCTGTTTCCATTAAATTTTTATAAAATATTACTCTGTTGTCCCAAGCCTTTGCGTCACACTCTCCCGCGTGACGGCTTTCAGGAAATACAGAGGGACCGCGAGCGCGGCGGCGAGCAGCACCGGCAGAAAGACCCAGAGCGGCATCAGGGAAAAACGCCATGTGACGCACCAGGTATTCGTGTGGGCAAGCCACCACCTGCCCCAGAACCATGTCGCCGAGAAGACCCCGGGGACCAACAGAAGGAGCATGGCGCCGCACCGAAACATCCCTTCCGTCAGGAGCATTTTCCTAAGCTGGTCTTTTGTCATGCCCAGGCTCTCATATACGGCGAACTCCTTCTTCCGCACAAGCACCCCTGCCGCCAGCACATTGGCAAAGTTCAGCGTACCGATGAACAGCATCACAGCTCCCACAAACAACGGAATGACGCAGCGATGAAAAAGGGCATTGCGGAAATACCACCGATAATCGCTCACCGAGGTTATGACGGTCCCGGTATCGCGCAGAAGATCCGAAAGGAACGCTTCAAACGCTTCTTTCCTGTTTGGATCGATATTGACCAGCACGCTCCTGATGCCATGCTTCGGAAACAGTTCTTCGAAAACGCCGGCAGGGACATAGTAGGTTACATTGAACTGCGCCTGCCTGCTGTCCTTGCCTGAGAACAGGGAGGACTCATACGGAACCGACGCCATGATCTCAAACTCCCTGCCGCAGATCACGACCTTGCTGCCGGCGGGAGGCGTGGTCCGCAGAAGGGAAGAATCTGCGCCCGCTGCGATCACATACTTTCCGGTATCGAAAGCTTCTTCGGAAAATCCCCCATCTATAAAAATATCCCGCGACAGTGCAGCCTTAAGCGACAGCCCGTCCACCCCTGTCACAATACCGGTGTATGTGCCGTACTCCCGCATGTTTTCATACCCTGCCATCCAGTCAGGATCATCCGCCATACGCGTTTTCCTGACAGCACCATTCTCGTCTGTCCCCTCAAAAGTTTCGACGATCGGCGCTCTTTCCGCCTCCCCCGCGTACATGGGCACTTCCATCGTGGAGACAGTGCCGATATCCGTCACGGCGGGATGTTCGCGGAGGGCTTCCAGCATTTCGGGCGTGATGCTCCGGCTTTTCTGGTTATACCGCTGTATCGTGTACGCTGCCGACGCATCGGGGATCTGGTAGTCACAAAGAGCCATGCCCTCCAGATATTTCTCCTCATCATAACTGACGCCCATGGTCCAGACACAGCAGAGGATGGTGAGGGATAAAAACAGAGAGAGCGCCGAAAGCACGGACTGCCCTCTGTGCATGGAAAGCCCCGTAAATGCCATTCGCCCGATGGTGACAGGCGTGCGCCCTTTTTTCTTTGGCATCTTTTTTGCTTTCGTCCTTCCGCCCACAAAGCGCATCGCCTCCGCCGGCGTGCTTTTTGCCGCAAAACGCATCGGCAGAAGACATGCCGTGAGCACTGTCCCCCATGTAAACAGGGCACTGCCCAGAAAAGGCCAGATCCGGAAAAAGAAAAACGCGGGATTATCCTCCATCCCCACGACGACATAGGGGGCGAGGACGGCACAGAGGGAAAATCCAAGGAGCCACCCCGGCAAAAGCCCGGGCAGGGTGAGCGCCGCCGCGCGGTCTGCCGCCAGCACCCCGATCTGTCTCGGCGTCATCCCCAGACTCTTTACCCTTCCGTAAAACCGTATATTCTGCCGGACGGACAGCCGCAGGATATTATAGAGCATCAATATCCCGCAGAGCACCACGATCAGGTTCAGCCGATAAAATTCCCCCGCCTTGTCACCTGCATACGCCTCCCTCGCCCTGTTGTACGCAAGATTTGTGGTGTATGCGACATCCCGCATCCCCAGATCAGAAAAAATGGACTCCGCCTGCTTCTCAAGATCTCCCGGCAGATAAAGGGTAAGCCCCAGTATTTTATGCCCCGGTGCGTCCGCCTCGAGTTCTGCCGACGCTTCTTTGGAGATCCACGCGCAGGAATCCGTCTCCCCGGTATGATTCTCCCACCATCCGCAGAGCCGGAAAGAGCCCGCCCGTTCTTCTCCCCCCTCTTCCGACATCCAAGTCAGAAAAACCTCCGTCCCGATCTCGCGGGGGATCAGGAGGGAGTTTAATGTGATCTCATCCAGAGCGATCTCATCCTTCTCCAGCGGCATCCGCCCGTAAAGGGGCACGGAGTCCGTCTCTTTAGCCCATTTTTCGGAATATTCCGCAAGCCGAACGGTCCGGTTTTCCAGCATCCCGTCGCTCAGCACACCGACAGGGGACAAAACCGCCGTGTCTTTCACCGCCGCATGCCACGAGAGCGCCGCCGTCTGGACATCCGACAGGCCGTAACAGATAATATGGCTGTCGGAACCGTACATGGTCCTGTAGGAATAGATAAATCCGTCATAAACCAGACTGCCCAGCGCAAAAGAAAAGGTATACAGCATACAGGCCAGTGTGGCCGTCGTGATCAGCAGAATGCTGAGTCCTCTATGAAATTTCATTTCCCGCCGCACTAACTTGCGGCATATCTTCAAATTATTATTTTGCAGCATTTACAGGATACGCCCGTCCCTCATCTTCACCACCCGGTCCGCGAGCTGCGCCAGCTCCGGGTTGTGGGTGATCATCACCAATGTCCGGTGAAATAGTTTGGTTGTCATCTTTAAAAGCCCCGCCACGTTCTGGCCGTTCTGCGAATCCAGATTGCCGGTGGGCTCATCCGCCAGAAGGATTGCCGGTTTTGCCGCCAGCGCTCTGGCGATCGCCGCCCGCTGCTGCTGGCCGCCGGATAATGTCTCCGGATAGGCATCCATCTTATCCTGCAGGCCCAGCAGTTCTATGATCTCATCCAGATATCCCATATCGGGCGACGAGCCGTCCAGATCCAGCGGGAACAGGATGTTCTCCTCCACGGTCAGGGTCGGGACGAGGCTGTAGTTCTGAAAGATGAATCCCACCTTTTTGCGCCTGAACACGGCAAGCTGTTCCTCGCGAAGACCGGCAAGATCGACGCCGTCCACGATAACTTCCCCCTCCGTCGGCACATCCAGTCCTCCCATCATATTTAAGAGCGTGGTCTTCCCGCTGCCCGACGCGCCGGTGATGGCGGTAAATTCCCCCTGTCTCACAGTCAGGTCGATCCCGTCCAGCGCCTTCACCTGACGGGCGCCGCTGCCGTAGTATTTCTTTAAATTGTGTATCGTTATGATATCCATATTCATTCTCTTTTGGCTCAATTCGCTTATTATACGGGCTGAACCAATGTCATTTAGTTAACGCCTCAGTCAGCCGGCAAGAACATAAAATACTACGTCGCCATCTTAGGTCAGCAGATAGACGGAGAAAACGGAACCTTCCCCCGCCCCGGGCTTCACACTGATATAGCCCCGCTGTCTCGTGATGATCTCCTGCGCAAGATATAGCCCTAACCCGACACCCTCTTTCGCCGCGGCTTCCTCTCCCCGCCAGAACCGCTTAAACACTTCATGGCAGTGCTCCTCCGGGATGCCAGGCCCCGTATCCGTGATATCCACCCTTGTATAAAATTGCCAGGGACGTACACTGATCCGGATGCTCCCGCCAGCCGGCGTATATTTCACCGCATTGTCCAGAATATTTGAGAGGGCTTCCGCTGTCCACTTCGGATCGTGCCGCGCCGCGATGCCGCTGTCGCACTCCACCGACAGATCAAGCCCCTTTGTCTCCGCCTTTGCCCAGATACCGTTTAACGCCTGCGCGATCGTATCGTACAGGCCGGTTCTCTCCACATGCAAAGAAAAAGTCCCTGTCTCCAGCCGCGACATCTTGATCAGGGACTGCATCAAAAAATCCAGTTTATCGATCTGTCCCGCCGCCATATCCAGAAATTCCGCCCGTTTCTCACCGCTCAGATCATGGGAGCGCAGAATGCCCGAAAACATCTGCAGATTGGCAATGGGCGTCTTGACCTGATGGGAGATATCCGAAACCAGTTCCTGTATCACCTGCTTGTCCTGCCGGCTCTGCCTGCGCTCCTCGCTCATCAGATCATAAAACTGCATCAATTTCCCCTGCACTTTGGAGACGAGCGTATCCTCATAGTAAAAATATTTCTCCGGCTTCCGCTCCGCGATCAGATCATCCAGCGTCCCGCACAGTTCATCCGCAAATCTACAGATCTGCCGCCTCCGCCGGAAGTTCCCCAAAAGCCCCAGCACACATAGTCCGGCGCACAGCCCGATCAGCAGATACCGTGCCCCTCTTTGCGGCACCCAGACCCACGCCGCACAGACAAAGCCGCAAAACAGGACGGCTCCGGTAAACATCATACCGAAACAAATGATCCACTCTCTTTTCTCCTTCATATGTCACGCTCCGTTTTCCCACACATACCCCAGCCCGCGCACCGTTTTGATGTAACTGTGCTCTTCGTCCTCGATCTTTGCCCGCAGCCTGTTCATCGTCACGGTCAGCGTATGGTCGTCGATAAAATTCCCGTCACAGTCCCAGAGTTTCTCTAAAAGCAGCTTTCTCGTCACCACATTGCCCGCATTGGCGGTCAGCACCCTGAGCAGTTTGTACTCATTCGGTGTGACGGAAAGTTTCTCTCCACCGCGCAGGGCGGTCAGCGCGCCGAAATCGATCTGCAGAAAACTATCCCTATAACAGTCCCCGTCTCTCTGTTTCTCCGATGCCGCCGCGCCGTGACGCAGCGCCACCTCCACGCGCCGCAGCAGGATCGGCATGCGGAAAGGTTTTGTGATATAATCCTCCGCGCCCAGATCATAGCCGCTCAGCACATCTTCCTCCAGATCGTTGGCGGTCAGGAATATGACAGGGATGTCATGATTATTTTCCTTTATTTTTCTGCACAGTTCGAAACCGTTTCCGTCGGGAAGATTGACATCCAGGATCACAAGGGAAAACTTCTCCTGCCCCAGAAGGTATTCCGCCTTTTGGCAGTTGTACGCCGCCTGTGTGGCATACCCCGCCGCATCCAGTTCAAAACACAATCCTGTGCTTAACACAAGGTCGTCCTCCACCACCAAAATCCGTTCCATATCCGTTCTCCTGTCTCAGTAAAATTATGCCGTATGTATCTATACTCCATTCGCCCGGTAGCGCGACAGAACCCGTTTCACGATCGTCCGCTCCCCCTTATTTCCCGGCATATAAGTCAGATCTGTCCTCCAGGGCACCGAATAGGGACCGTCTTCATTTGCCTTCAACTGCATATAGATATTTCTGCGCCTTGCGGCATACTGCGCTGCATTCTGATTTCCCGACCGCGCAAGCCACGCCTGATAGCCGCCCAGATAGCTTTCCGCCATCTCGTCCCAGGAGTGGAACTGCTGCTGGATCACCTTTCCCGCTGCAGAAAACTCCCGGTCCATCTCCTCCCTGTCTATCATCCTCACCAGATACATCATGCCGAGAAGCTGTGTCGCGCGGCACAGATCCCAGCCGGCGTATTCCGTGTCAAAACGCCCCGCATGTCTTTCCACCAGCTCGTGTACAGTCTCTATCCCATCCTGCCTGTTCTTAATATCCCACTGCTCCCCCAACGCCACCTTTTTGAAGTTGGTAACTGCTTTCCGGTTTCCGTGGACGCCCGTGACCAAAGGCCAGCCCTCCAGCATGTCGAAGGAATGCGCCCAGATCGCAAAGGTGGAGGCACACCAGCATTCCATATCGCTGCGCGGCAGCAGGGGATCCCTCTTCCAGAAAAAGGCAGGCGCAAAGCGTTTTCTCCTCACGCCGATCACCCGGTAGAGCACCACGACGATCACATACAGCCATGCGGAAGCCGCACTGCCGAGCGTCCTTGTATAAGATGCCTCATCGGAAACCGGCACATAATCTCCGTACATATCCACATAATGGTCCGTCACAAGGTTTTTGTATATCAAGGCTTCCTCCGGTGCCTCCCACTCCCTCCAGACACCCGTCGGAAGGCGGTAGATCCCCACCTCATCCGTCTCCTGGATTGCTTTTTTGTTGATGTGGGCGATCACCTTCTCCCCGCTCGGAAGTTCGATATAGTGATAAATCTCTTCCCCCGCACGGAACGTGTCATGATTGACCACAACGCCTTCCGTGATCAGCGTGAACGTGCCCATCTGTTCCATATCCGCTATGGACTTAGCCACGGGGATATCGCTCCCCGCCTCCGTGCCCACCGCACCCTCCTCCAACGTGACATCCTTCTGATACACCTTATACAAAACCGGCCCCAGCCCGAATTCTATCAGCAGCGTCAGCACCCATATAACAGGGATCAACAGAAACATCTGATAGATATTCGTCTTAAAACCGTATATGTTTTTATTGGATATTTTGTATCTTGCGCTCATCAGAGCCTCCTTCTCCGGTTTTAGAACACCAATGTCCGGTTTCGTCATTTCAATATCCGGTTTTATTGCTTCTTTAAATATTCCGCTGATATGCAATGTCCGGTTATGAAGCGGATGGTTCTCATTCAGCAGGAGATTACGCAAAAAAAATCAAGATATTCTATTGTCACTCATATGTATCCTTCCGGCTCATTCCCGGTTTTCTTTATTCCCGCGAGCAATGAGCCAAGTGTCGCGCTTGCGCGGGCATTTGGCGACTGCCGCGAGGGTCAATACCCCGCCCCTTGGGGCGTTTCAAATTCCATGCCCCGCTGCTTGCGGCGGGGTTATTGACTTTTCAGCTTGCAGACAACCTGCGTCATCGTTCCCATAGGACAGAAAGCGCACCATGATCGAGGTTTAAAGAAAAACATAACGATCAAACCTATCAGCAGAGATGTCAGCATCAGACTGTAGAATCCAAAGCTGAACTGTGCTGCCCAGTCCGGTACCATACCCGCCGTATAGGTCCACCCCCATGGCACTCTGATCATCCAGAACAGCTTGATCGCTTCCCTCAGGGAATTTACCCCGGCGAACACCAGATAAGTTTGAAACACCATATTTCCAAACATCGTCAGAAAGAAAATCAGAAATCCATAACGGAACCATTTCGAATACATCCATTTCGGTGTGGGCCTGCCCATAGAACAGCCGATCTTCCCCCCAAGCAGGGAAAACAATTGTCCTCTTCCGCAGAGGTTGTTACAAAACCACTTATTTCCGCCGAAAAGGGCAATTGCCAATGGAAGGAGAAAATCGATCATCCCAAGCCAGGCAAAGAGAATATTAAAAAAGCCCAATGCAAAATATATGATAGACCAGATCCAAAGATAATCATACCAATGTTTTTGTTTCGTTTTCATCTCCGCTCCCCCTTTCCCTGATCGTAATACAGCCTGTCGGGCATATTTTTGCACATTTACCGCAGCCCACACATTGCTCTTTTTGAACAGAAGCGTAACAGCCCCTGTATACACTGATCGCGCTGCGGGGACATTCCTTAACGCAGGCGCCGCACGCCACACAGACTGACCGTTCAAAATCTGCAACCCTTTTTGACAACATAAAAATACCTCCTGTGCTTTTCATCACATTATACTATCTTTTCAAAACAATATCTATCAAAAGGAATAAAACAAGTTATTTTTTGATCCTTCCTGTTGATTTTACCGCATAAATCAAATACACTGGAAATGTTGAAATGATATATTGACTGCAGGCACGACACTTTGGCTAATGCCAAGCAGGCTTGGCATTTTGTCCGCAGAAATAGCAGGAGAACCCCATGAGCCTACCCGGCGTATATGAGACAACTTTAAAGGACGGCACCCCTTCTTTCCGCGCCTCCATAACCTATCAGAAAAAACATATCAGCCTCGGCAGCTTTCCGGAGAAAGAGCGGGCGCACGAAGCTTACCTTCTGGCATCTTCCGTGCTCTCGGATCCTGACCTCAAAGTGCTCGACTACAGGCAGCCCTGCCCGCTGTCTTTCGAAAAATGGGTGATTTTGGTCAATCTGCGGGATAACGGCATCTATTTTTCCACCCCGATCTATCTGATGAAAACCTATTTTTCGTATTATCTGGAGCCGGAGCTGGAATTAAAGTTCGATCTCGAGGATCTGTTTTACTATGCGTCCCACAAGATCATGCGGCGTGGAAACCATCTTTTTGTCGCGGACTACGGAATGCAGGTGACCCTTCCCTCCCGCTACGGCATCAAAAACTACGCCGTGCAGGGAAAAGATTTCCGGTTCATCAACGGTGATCCATGCGACTTCCGCTACGAAAATATCAAGATCCTGAATACCTACCACGGCGTCTCCGTGATCCGGGAGGAAAACGCCGTAAAATACCGTGCGAGGATCCACCTGCGCAGCTATTATCTGATCGGCTATTACGACAGTGCCATGGAAGCCGCCATCGCCTACAATAAAGCTGTGGATATCATCAAAAAAAATCTTCCGGGGAAAAACTACGAGTTGAACTATATCGCGGAATTAAAAGCTTCGGAATATGCCGCTATCTATAAACGGCTGAATATCTCAGAACGGATATACGCTTTAAAATAGCCGTCCGGCATCCGCGAAAAACTTGTCTGTATTCACGAACGGGCTGAAACGCTTTAAGACGTTTCAGCCCGTTTGAAACATAACAGTTCAGCCCACAATGTCATTTAGTTGATACCATTAGACAGCCGGGAGAAAAATCAAATCCTCAAGGCGTCCGTTTCTGCTACCCTTCCAGCTTATGGAAAATAATGCAGTTCGGATAATTTACCGGGATCTCCTTTGTATTCATCACAAGCAGCCCGTTCTTTAAGTCCGTCGCGAAAAACGTCATGGTATTGGACTCATGGTTCAGGGACACCAGATGCTTATTATCCGGAAACAGCACCGCATCTTTCGGATAATCCCCGCTGATCGGCAGGCAGAGCAGCTTTTCCAGAAGCCCGGTCTTTTTATCCACTTTGTAGATCGTCGCAGTATTGTCCCCGGCGTTGGATGTCACCATATAGCGGAAATCCTCCGAGATATTCAGGGCGCTCGCCGATGAGTTGGAGGCATGGTACTCGTTCACGGTGGAGATCGTCTGGATCTTCTCAAACTCGGGCAGGTCTTTTTCCTCTTTATAAGTATATACATCAATATAATTTTTCAATTCATGAACCACGTACATGAATTTGCCGTCCTGGGAAAATTTCATGTGCCGGGGAGCGGATTCTATATCGCTCCTCAGGATATCCACCAGTTTCAGCCTTCCCGTCACATGGTCCAGCCGGTAGACGTTGACATGGTCCATCCCCAGATCCGCCGCACAGAGGTATTTATTGTCGCGGGTCATTTTCACACAGCTCACGTGGGGCCTGAAATTCCGCTCCGCAACACTCCCCATCCCCTTGCAGAATATCTCATCCGTGATGGCGCCGATACTGCCGTCTTCCTTCAGACGCAGGGCTGTGATCTTTCCGTCGTGATAGCCTGCCGTAAACAGGAACTTATCCTCATAATCCGTGGACAGATAGCATCCGCGCATCCCGTTGATGGAAGCGTGGTTGATATTGGTCAGCGTACCGTCCTTCTCGATACGGTAGGACTCCACCCCCATGTCCGTGATCGAATACAGATATTTTTTATTGTGGGAGATCGTCACATAAGAGGAGTTGGTGATCTCCACCTGGTCTTTTTCCGTAAACCGCCCGTTCTTCAGATCCACATCATAGATCTTGATCCCATAGCTCTTCTGATCGTTTGTCAGAGTGCCTATGGTATAGGTTGATACATAAGCTACATATTTATCCTGCATTGCCGGCGCCCTCCTTATCTGATCCTTTCGGGGAATCCCACTTTTTTCTGCACTTTCCGCAGTGTCTTCATCGCATAGTAGTTTGCTTTTTCCGCATTGTTCTTAATGATGGAGTCGATATAATCTTTATTTTTACTCAGATCCGCATACCGCTCCTGCAGCGGCTTAAGGACGCTGACGACCGCCTCTCCCACCGCCGTCTTAAAGTCGCCGTAGCCCTTCCCGTCAAATTCCCTCTCCACCTCTTCCGGGCTCTTTCCGGTACATACACTGTAAATATTGATCAGGTTGTAGATCCCCGGCTGCTGCGTGCGGTAGCGCACCTGCGCTTCCGAATCCGTCACCGCCCGCTTGAACTTGCGCATGATCGTATCCGGATCGTCCATCAGATAGATGCTTGCGTTGGGATTTTCGTCCGATTTCGACATTTTTTTCTCCGGCGCCTGCAGGCTCTTGATGCTCGCCCCGGTCTTTCCGACATAGGGTTCCGGGATCGTAAACACATCGCCGTAGATCGCGTTAAACCGTCCCGCGATATCCCGCGTGATCTCCAGATGCTGCAGCTGATCCTTCCCTACAGGAACGACATCCGCCTGATACAGCAGGATATCCGCCGCCATCAGCACAGGATAGGTGAACAGCCCCGCATTGATATTGTCGGCATGTTTTGCCGCCTTATCCTTAAACTGGGTCATCCTGTTCAACTCTCCCATATAGGTAAAGCAGTTTAAGATCCAGGCAAGCTCGCAGTGCCCCGATACATGGGACTGATAATACAGGCAGTTTTTCTCCGGATCGATCCCCGCCGCGATATAGAGCGTCAAGAGATTTCTCGCGCGCTTTCTCAGTTCCGCCGGTTCCTGCCGTATCGTGATGGAGTGCAGGTCCACCACCGAATAAAAACATTCATATTCCTCACAAAGTGTCACCCAGTTTTTCAGCGCTCCCATATAATTTCCCAGAGTCAGATTTCCTGTCGCCTGCATTCCGCTGAAAAGTACTTTTTTACCGTCTATCAATTTTATCTGCCTTCCTTTCTTTCACTTTCCTTTTTCTGTTTTGTGCCCGCTGCAGAGTTTTTGTTCTTCTGCCGCAGATATTTTCTGAACGGACTGTTCCGTTTCAAATAGACATGCCTGATATAATAAAAGGTTTTCTCCTCCCCTTTTTCCGCCAGCATCCGCAGAAGATGTTCCAGATTCCTTCTGGTATAGGGATGGAGCGGTGCCGGATCCTTCCCCTGCAGGTAATATTCCAGAGGACTCCTATCCGTGTAGGCATCCCCCTGATAGGTCTTGCATGCGGCGATCCTGTCCATGACCATCTCCGCGATATATCGATCCGGCATGGGACAGGGCAGCATTCCGCCGGGCTTTGCGTGAAGCGAATAATCGATCCAGTACTCGTAATGATGTTTGTTCCTTCCCTTGTGATGCAGCCACGCGGAGGAGAAACCCAGATCCTCCCGCTCTGCATTGTTGGGGCTTCTTGTCCCCTGATAATATTTTGCGCCCACCCAGAATTCGGATGGGTAATATTTGGACAGATCATGCGTCAGCCCCTGCCAGTACAGTCCCACCCGAAAACATCCCTTTCTGACAAGATGTCTATGGTGTGTTATCGTCTTAAAATGTGCCCATGCGTGCATGGTTTTTGTCATCTCCGTTTCCTGTCATATGATCCTTTTTCCCGCAAGGATATCTCATTTCCTGTGCTGCTTTCTCTTTACCGCCTTCGGCATCTCCTCCGAGATATAGATGCGTATGCTTCTCCCGGGCAATGTCACGGACTGGCTGGCGGTACCGGATATGGCTGAATTATCTGCAGCGCCTTCCGTCGGCTCCGTCACATTTTCCGCTGCGGCATCCTCCATAGAAGCCGGCTCCTTTGGCTGTATTTTCCCGGCATCCTTTTCCGTCTCCGTATCGATCAGCAGTTTCCACCGTCTGTCTTTAAAAAGCTTCGGCAGGGCAAAATCATGGGACTCCCAGTGCATATTGTATGCCGTATACAGACAATCGTCCTCTTTTCCGTGCAGTACACAGTACTTGCCGCACAGCATCACGCCGATATGACGCATCTGGTATTCCATACTCGTCCGCCATGCCTCCTGACCGTGATATGACAGGTCTGGACAGCCGCAGGATAAATAATCCATCAGTTTCAGCGGTTCCTTCTGATGCATCACACCATGGGCTTTCCGCAGGGCGATGAGCTGTATCGTAAAAGCAAGCAGTTCCTTCTCCGATTTTTTCAGATTCCATTTCTGCCAGGTGATCTCATTGTCCTGACAATAGGGATTATTGTTTCCGCCGGAAGATTTTCCCCATTCATCCCCCATAAAGAGGAATGGGGTACCCTGCGCCGTAAACAGCATCACCAGCGCATTTTTCATCAGTTTCATACGAAGCGCAAGAATGCCCTTCTTCCTTGTCTCTCCTTCCACGCCGCAGTTCCAGCTGTAATTTACGTTTTCCCCGTCCCGGTTATCTTCCCCGTTCGCTTCATTGTGCTTTTTTTCATAGGAAACCATATCCGCAAGCCGAAAACCGTTATATGCCGCCAGATAATTGATCTGTCCGTGATCTTCCGGATTGGCGCGCTGACACCGCAAAAACTCCTGCAGCATCCCGCCGTCCCCTTTCAGGAAACGCCGGACGGTATCCGAATATGCTTTTCCGGTGCAGGCGAGATATCTTTTTTTATCCGCAGCCGTTCTCTTTTCCGGATATCCCATATTCGGTTTCAAAATCCGCCGGGAGATCCTTTCACCCTTTCTTCCCCCGATCTCCTCAAAGGGAAACCACCCGCTCCAGAGTTTTATATCCGAAAGCGCCGGTTCCAGCGCGATCTCCTGTAAGGGAAGCGCCGCTCCAAGCAGCTCAAAACCGTCAATATGATACTGTTCTGCCCAGTATAATAAAATATCCCGCATCTGAAGAGCCGTCATGGCCGGTTCAAAGTAAAACTGCAAAATGATTTCCAGATTGTTATCATGGAGTTTTCTGACCAGCGTTTTCAGTTCGGATACGGCATCTTCTCCATAGGCATAGGCATTTTTCGGTGCCATATAAAATCCCGGCATATACCCCCAGTAATTGACCCGCATCGCAGGAGCCTCCGGCGTCCTCTTTGCCGCATCGGAAACCGTTCTTGCCTCCGGCGGTATCATACACTCCTCAAATTCATACACCGGCTGCAGTACAATACCCGTAACACCCAGTTTTTTCAGATAGGGAATCTTTTTCCCCACCCCCGCAAAAGTGCCCGCCTCCTGTATCCTGGAGGAAGTATCCTTCGTGAAACCCCTGACATGCATTCCGTAGTAAATGCTGTCCTCATAAGCGGTTTTCGGTCTTTTGTCACCGCGCCAGTCGAACTGGTCCGACACAAATACACAGGTTTTCAGAGCATCTTTTTCTTTTGCCCCGGCATG
>ERZ808028.991-NODE-991-length-19070-cov-7.777181_pt1 | contig 19070 bp, 18 predicted proteins | sample MGYA00380184_ERZ808028 | MGnify/ENA primary metagenome ERZ808028 (study PRJEB31490, sample SAMN06133397) | mouse gut metagenome | isolation source: J8_1 | host: mice | place: China: Chengdu | collected 2015-05 ...
GTGTCCCAGCTGGTCAGCGAGGCCTTCCGCCTCAGCCACCTGGTGTTCGCCTCCGTCACCTACAACCTGGGCATCTATCCGGTGATGCACGACTTCCTGATGCACCTGAAGGCGCTGAACTTCCAGAACCGCACCTGTGCCATCATCGAGAACGGCTCCTGGGCGGTGAAGTCCGGCGACCTGATGCAGAAGTTCCTGGAGGACGAGATGAAGAACATGACCGTCCTCAACGACCGGCTCACCCTGGCCTCAGCCCTCCACCCGGACAAGGCCGCCGAGCTGGACGCCCTGGCCGACGCCATCATTGAGTCTATGGCCAAAGCGTAACCCTCCATGCATGGATAAGGGACCCGCCTTTCGTGCGCAAAGCAGAAAGGCGGGCCCCCTTGTTTTCTTGCCGGATGGCCGCGCATACCGGACCAGCCGCAGCACAGGAAGCAATTGCAGAGCGTGTACTCGCGGACGAGATTGCCGGATGGCTGAGAGATTTTCCGGCCGGTAAGGCAAATTTTCCTGTGAATGATTGTGTTTATTTCAAGAAAATTTAATGCGGCATACTGGGAAAAATCGGCTAAGAGGGTGAGTTGAGGTCGTGAATACAGGTTCTTAACCATTAAAATATTAAAAACAGGCAAACTGACCCTTGACAAGGAGTGACTATTGTAGTAGTATCTTTTTAGGGTTACTATTGCAATAGTCATTTGCGTTTTTCCAGTCACGCATGAGGAGGTCACATCCATGGAAAAACTGTACGACTCTGAGCTGAAGGTGATGGAGCCGCTGTGGGCGGAGGGGCCCCAGACGGCGGGGGCGCTGGCCAAAAAGCTGGCGGATTCCTGCGGCTGGAACCGCAATACCACCTATACCGTCATCAAAAAGCTCATCGACAAGGGGGCTGTGGCCCGGTCCGACCCGGGCTTCCTGTGCACTCCGATGGTCACCCGCCAGGAGGTCCAGCGGCTGGAGACAGACAGCCTCATCACCCGGCTGTTCGGCGGGTCCAAGACCCAATTTCTCTCCGCCTTCCTCAGCGAAAAGGACCTCACCCCGGCGGAGGCCGCCCAGCTCCGGGAACTGATTCAAAATCTGGAAGCGAGGTGAGCGCCATGACCCAGCTGCTCCAAAACGCCGCCTATGGCACGGCGCTGATCCTGGCCCTGGCCGCCCTGCGCCGGGTGCTGAGGGACCGCCTGCTCCCCGAGGCCCGTCTGGCACTGTGGGCGGTGTGCCTGTTCCGCCTGCTCACTCCCGCCGCCCCGGAAAGCGTGCTGTCCCTGTGGGGGCTGTTTTCCAAGCCCGCCCCCGCGCCCGTCCGGACGCCACAGCCATACCTTCCCGCCCCCCTGCCCAACGCCACCGTGCCCCAGCCGACTACCCCGGCCTTTTCCTGGGCGACGGCCCTGGCGCTGGTCTGGCTGGCGGTGGGCGCGGCGCTGGCCCTCCGTTATGTGCTGAGCTGGCGGCGGACCCGCCGGGCGGTGGCGGGCGCCATCCTCCTGGGGCGGGACGACCCCCGGTATGCCCCGCTGCCCAAGTGCGCCCGCCTTCGGGAGGGCGTGATGGAGGGCGCCCCCCTGACCTTCGGCGCAGTCCGGCCCACGGTGGTGCTGTCCCCCGGCCTGGAGGGGGAGGAACTGATCTGCGTGCTGGCCCACGAGGGGGTCCACGCCGCCCGGCGGGACAATCTGTGGCACTACGTCATGGCGCTGGCTTTGGCGGTCCACTGGTGGAATCCGGCGGTGTGGCTCATGTCGCGCCTTCTGCGGCGGGACATCGAGCTGGCCTGTGACCGGGCGGCGCTGAAAAAGCTGGGCCCGGACAAGCGGGCGCAGTACGCCCAGGCCCTGGTGACCCTGGCCACCCAGGACACGGGCCCCGCCTTCTGCCAGACGTTCGGCCGGAAAGCGGCCGAAGAAAGGATACTTTCTGTTATGAAATTCAAAAAAACTTCTATCATTGGGGCGATTTTCTCCCTGGCCCTGGTGCTGGCGGTGACCGCCGCCTTTGCCAGCGAGCCGAAAACAGACGACGGCACCCAGAACACCTATGACAGCGTAAAGACCGGCTCATCCCAGACCGTCATAGTTTCCCTTCCGGACAAGACCAAGGAAATTCAGTCCGCTTTCCCTGAGATTGACCCGGACGATGTGGACCTGTCCGAGATGAAAAAGATGCTGGACAAAAAGGTGGCCGACGGCCAGCTCACCCGGGAAGAGGCCGACCAGAGGCTGGCCGACACCGAGGCTGTGTTGGAGCGGGCCCGCCGGGGCGAGCTGAAGCTGTTTTGGTACGACGACGGCGCGGGGGAGAGCTGGTGTTACGGCATCGGCGTTTTCCAGGTCAACGGCGAGACCCAGTCCCGGTTTGTGGACCCCGGCCAAATGCTCCAGCCGCTGTACTACAAGGACGAAAACGGAAAACTGGTCCCCGTGGACCCGGATACTGTAATCAACGGTTATGTACTGAACCCCTCGTACCCCGACCTGCCCACCTATGTGGAGGAGGGCGAGGATATCAGCGACATGATTGGCTCACTCCTGGGCGAGGCGGACATCATATACGACGAAGGCGAAACGCCCTCGGACTACGATGTGAAGCTCCCCGTCTTCGACGAGGACGGGAACCCAGTCATTAACGACATCATCGGCACCAGGTTCTCTGAGTACAGGGAGGAGGAGGCTCCGAACGCGGCAAACAAGATCGGCAACCGGTTCTACAGCTACCAGGTGGTGATAGACGGCGGCACTGTGCGCACCTCGTCCGGGGCCTACGCTTTGTGCACCGGCAAGGACTGCGATGTGTCCTACGATCACTGTCACATCGACGGCAAGGTGGTGCGGGCCTACTACCAGAACCCCGGCCTGCTGTGCGCCCATGACGGCTGTGACAACGATAAGCCCCATGAGCACGACGGCGTGAAATATGCGGGCAGGGCCCCCGAGGCCTATGTGATCCTCGACCCGGAGATGGCGCCCGCGCCGTGATCGCCCAGCTCTGAGCAAAGACCCGGCCCCCGGCGTATGCCGGGGGCCTTTCAACGTTTCTTTTTCGCTTCCTTTTAAAAGGAAGGCCCTTAAAACGCCCTTGCCTCTACGGCAGGTCCAGTTCCTGGATGACCTCCCGGAGCTGGCAGGCGGAGGCGTTCAGCGCCTCCCGCTCGGCGTCGGCCAGGGGGATTTCCAGGATCTGTTCCACCCCCCGCCGCCCAACGATGGAGGGGATGGACAGGGCCAGGTCACGCAGGCCGTACTGCCCTCCCAGCACCACCGACACCGGCAGGATGGCCCGCTCGTCCTTCATGACGCACTCGGCGATACGGGCCACCGCCATGGCGATGCCATAGTAAGTGGCCCCCTTCCGCTTGATGATCTCGTAGGCGCTGTCCCGCACGTCCTCATAGATGCGCTCCCGGGCGCTCTTGTGGTCGGTGCGGCCCCGCATGGCGCAGAAATCGTCCAGGGGCGCCCCGGACACGTTGGCCCCGCTCCACACCGCCAGCTCGCTGTCCCCGTGCTCGCCCACGATGACGGCGTGAATGGACCGGCTGTCCACGTTGAGATGCTCCCCCAGCAGGTAGCGCAGCCGCGCGGAGTCCAGCACCGTCCCCGACCCCATCACCCGGTGGGCGGGGTAGCCGGAGATGCGGAAAGCGGCGTAGGTGAGCACGTCCACCGGGTTGGATACAATGAGCAAAATCCCCTCAAAGGGCCGGGCGGTGATCTGGGGGATGATGGAGTTCAAAATGGCCACGTTCTGGCCGATGAGCTCCAAACGGGTCTGGCCGGGCTTCTGGTTGGCCCCGGCGGTGATAACAATGAGGGCGCAGTCGCTTAAATCGTCGTAAGACCCGGCGTGCACGTCCATGGCGGCGATATAGGGCAGGCCGTGGCTCAGGTCCATGGCCTCGCCCACGGCCTTGTCCTGGTTGGCGTCGATGAGCACCAGCTCGCTGAACAGTCCCCGCTGAATCAGGCTGAAGGCGATGGAGGAGCCCACAAACCCGCAGCCGATGACGGCGGCCTTGCGGTGGTTGAGCATAAGAAAAACCCCTTCCTTTTTGGGTTGAGTTCAGCCCTAGTTTGGCCCGAACAAAAAAGAGTATGCGGAAACCTCCCGATTCAGGGAGGTTTTTGCACTGGAATTTTGGGAAATTCCATATTTTTTGCGAATGAAAAAGTCCTCCCCCGGCAAAGGCGGGGGAGGACTTGAGACGGATTTTGACGGAAAAGCTGGTTACTTGAGGCCCATGTCTTTATTGATGTGGTTTTTCAGCGCGTCGAATGATTCCACGCTCAGATCGTGTTCAATGAGGCAGGCGTCGTTTGCCGCCACGCGTTCAGACACGCCAAGGTGGACCAGCCACTTGGTGAGCAGCAGGTGACGCTCATAAATGCGCTGGGCGATCTCCAGCCCCGCGTCGGTGAGGGTCAGGAATCCGCTCTGGTCCATGACCACAAAGCCACCCTCCCGGAGCAGGCTCATGGCCCGGCTGACGCTGGGCTTGGAGAAACCAAGGTGCTGAGCTACATCGATGGACCGCACCGGGCCCTTTTCCCCCAGCGCCAGAATGGCCTCCAGATAGTTTTCCGCTGACTCGTGAATGTTCAATGCGCTCACTCCCGATTGGATGAGGTTTTGTGGTGTAATTAGCAATATTGTATCACAAATCCCCAGGATTTGCAACAAAAAATTTCCAGTTGAAGATGCCGGTATTTTTGTTCGAAGGCTTGCCAACACGGGAGAAAAACGGTAAAATGGCAGAGAATGAGGGGCCTGAGTGCCTGAAGTGTGAGGAGATGGAAACAATGGTAAAAATTTGGAATCAAGAGGCGGCTGACTGGCGCCTGGAGCTGGAGCTGGGCGGGGAGGGCGATGCGCTGTCCCTGCATACGGATGGAGAGGGCCGTGTGCTGGTGTCCGGCCTGGGCAAAGAACCCTCGGCAGAGACGGCCCGGCGGGCCGCAGCCAAAATGGTGAAAGCCATCCGGGAACTGGGCGCTCGGTCGGCTGTGCTGGACGCCGCTCCGGTGGTGCAGGCGTTTGGAGCGGACGGTTTGGCGGCGTTGGCTCAGGGCGCGGAACTGGTTTGCTATCGGCAGGAAATCTGGAAAGCCGAGGAGGGAAAGCCTTTTACGCTGTATGTGACGGGGGCGGATGGGGTGGACGCCGAAGCGGTACTGCGGGAAGCGGACACAGTGACCCGGGCCGTGTGCTTTGCCCGGGACCTCACCAACCGCCCGGGCAACCTGCTCACGCCTGAACTTATGGCCCAAGCGGTGAAAGAGGCGGCGGAGCCCTTGGGCGCGGAGGTTCAGATTCTGACCGAGACGGACACCCGTGCCCTGGGCATGGGCGCGTTCCACGCGGTGGGGGACAGCGCCGCCCATCCGCCCCGGCTCATTGTACTGCGCTGGAAGGGGGATGCCGCCGGAGCCGCTCCCATTGCGCTGGTGGGCAAAGGGGTGTGCTTCGATACAGGGGGGTACAACCTCAAGACCACCGCCGGACTCAAGACCATGCGGGCGGACATGGCGGGAGGCGCGGCGGTGTGCGGCGCGGTGCTGGCTCTGGCGGAAAACCGGGTCCCGGTAAATGTGACGGCAGTGGTCCCGGCGGTAGAAAACCGCATTTCGCCGGACAGCGTTCTTCCAGGCGATGTGGTTCGCTCCATGTCGGGCAAAACCATCCAGATCAACAACACCGACGCCGAGGGAAGGCTTGTCCTGGCCGATGCCATCACCTATGCCATTGAGAAAGAACATGCCGCCAAGGTGGTGGATATCGCAACTTTGACCGGAGCCTGCGTCCAGGCGCTGGGGTTCACTGTGGCCGGGCTGGTATCCAATGACGACGAGTTCTGCGGTGAGCTGCTGAACGCCGCCGGAAGGGCCGGGGAACAGTATTGGCGTTTTCCTGATTTTCCGGAGTACCGGAAGATGATCGACAGCCCGGTGGCCGACCTGTCCAACCAGTCCAGCGACGGCTGCGGCGCCATCACAGCCGGACTGTTTCTGGGGGCCTTTGCGGAGTCCGTGCCCTGGGTCCACATGGACATCGCGGGTACTGCCTGGGTGGACCGCCCCCGCCGGGAGTACCAGTGCGCCGGGGCCACCGGCGCGGGAGTGGCCACTTTGTATCAGCTGTGCGCGGGTATGGCCCAGCGCTGAAACACCGTGAAAAGGGGGAGCCGCCGTGAAAATACTCATCATTGAGGACGACAGGCCCTTGTCGGATTCGCTCAAAGCGCTGCTGGAGGACCGGGGGTACCAGACTGAGACCGCCTATGACGGCGAGACGGGGGTGCAGTACGCCCTGCTGGGGGTATACGACCTCATTATTCTGGATGTAATGCTCCCGGTGCTGGACGGCTGGCAGGCGGCCCGAAAGCTTCGGGCCAGACACTGCGCGGCTCCGATTCTCATGCTCACCGCCCGCTCTGAGCTGGAGGACCGGGTGGAGGGGCTCAATGCCGGGGCGGACTACTATCTCACCAAACCTTTTGATACGCGGGAGCTGCTGGCCTGTGTAGGGGCCCTGCTCCGCCGACAGGGGGGGCAGGTGGACGAGCTGTCCTTTGGAAATACGGTGCTGGACCTGGACGGTTCCACCCTGGCCTGTGGAGAGAAGTGGGTGCGGCTGTCCGCCCGGGAGTTCGACGTGATGCGCTGCCTTATGCAGGCCCACGGACGCAATCTGCCCAAAGAGGTGATTCTGACCAGGGTATGGGGGTACGATTCCAACGCGGTGGAAAACCATGTGGAGGTGTATGTCGGCTTTCTGCGGAAAAAGCTTGCCAGCATCGGCTCCAATGTGCGCATTGAGGCGGTCCGGCGGCTGGGGTATCACTTGGAAACGAATGAAACATAAGAGAAGGCCCCGCTCGAAACGAGCGGGGCCTTCTCTAGTCGGCGCGCTTAAAAATCGGCTGCCGGTTTCCGAGGCGGGCAAAGCCTGCCGACGCATAAAATGGGCGGCGTGTTTTCGATGGAGCTTTCCGCGCGGCCGCTTTGGGGCTGCTGCGGGATTAGGATGCCGAAAAGAAGCGGCTGCTCCTTTCCAGTCGCCGTGACCGTAGTGGTTCTTGTCTGAGTCTGCCTATGCGCGCGCTTGAAATACTCTGCTCCGGCACACCAGCTCTTCCACAAAGGGGGTGGCGGGGCCGTTCAAAATTTCGCTGGGCGGGGCGTACTGCTGGGCCTCCCCCGCCTCCAGAACCAGGGTGCGGGTGCCCAGCCTCAGCGCCTCGCCGATGTCGTGGGTGACGAACAGCACGGTGATGCCGCTGGCCTGGTGGAGGGACAAAAGCTCGTCCTGGAGCTGGCTCCGAGTGATCTCGTCCACCGCCCCGAAAGGCTCGTCCATCAGCAGGATCTCCGGTCCGGCGGCCAGGGCACGGGCGATGCCCACACGCTGGCGCTGCCCCCCGGACAGGGACCGGGGATACCGCCCGGCCAGCGACCGGTCCAGCCCCACCCGCTCCAGCAGAGCCCCCGCCTTTTCCCGGCGTTCCCTCCCCTTCCAGCCCTCCAGTCCGGAGATGGAGGGCACATAGGCGATGTTTTTCTCCACGGTCAGGTGGGGAAACAGACCAACGCTTTGGATGGCGTAGCCGATGCCCCGGCGCAGAGCCACCGGGTCGGCCTGGGCCACGTCCTTCCCCTGGACCAGCACCCGGCCCGTGTCCGGGGACAGCAGGCCGTTCACCAACCGCAGGGCGGTGGTCTTGCCGCACCCCGACCGGCCGATGATGGTCAAAAACTCGCCGGGGGCCACGTCCAGGGACAGGTTTTTCAGCACCATCTGCCCCCCGAAGGACTTGGACACCCCCTCAAAGCGGATGCTGGGCTCAGCCATTCAGCAGGCCCTTCCCGGCCAGGAAGTTCCGGGCCACGTCCTTCTCATCCAGGCCCTCCACCTCCACCTTATAGTTCAGTTCCGCCATCTCGCCGTCGGTAAGGGCCCCGTCCAGCTTCATCAGGGCGTCCTCCAGGCCGGGGAATTTCTCCAGGGCGTCCTGACGCACCACGGTGGAGCAGAAATAGTTCACCTGCAAGTGCTTGTCATCCTCCAGTGCCACCACCTTATTGTTGGGGTTGGCCAGCTGGGCGTCGGTGGTGTAGCCGTTGGTCACATCGATGGCCCCATCCTTGATGGCCTGGTATTTCAGGCCGATATCGATATCGGAAATCGTTTTAAACTCCAGCCCGTAAGTCTCACACAGGGCCGGGAACCCATCCGCCCGCTCGATATAGTCCGGGTTGCCGCCGAAGTTCAGCTCTCCGGCCACAGCTGCCAAGTCACTGGTGGTTTTCAGACCGTATTGGTCGGCGACCGCCTCCCGGACAACTACGGTATAGGTGTTGTTGAACCCATACAGTCCCACCCAGGTCATGCCGAATTTCTCCTGGTACTCCTTCTGGAGCTGGGCCAGGATTTCGCTGTCCGCCACGCTCCCGGCCTCGTGGCCCAGCACCATCACCCAGCCGCTGGAGGTGTACTCCGGGTACAGGTCGAACTCGCCCTTTTCCATGGCGGGCTGGATGTTGCTGGTGCCGCCGCCGATGCCCTTAGTGATCTGAGCCTCATAGCCCGCGTCCTCCGCCAGCAGGCCCAGCATCTCCCCCAGGATATACTGCTCCGTCATGGGCTTGGTGGCGATGCGCACGGTGCCGCCCGCGGCAGGAGCGGCGGACTCCGCGGCCTGGGACTCCACGGGAGGCTCAGAGGGTCCGGGCTTGCCGCCGCAGGCGGCCAAAGTCAAAGCCAGCCCAGCGGTAAGGCCCACCGTCAACAGCCGTTTCCAAAATTTCATGTCAAGGACTTCCTCTCTTTTTGAAGTGTCGCTCCAGTGCTCCCAGGGCCAAATCGCATAAAAAGGCCAGTAAAGCGATGAGCACGCTGCCCGCCGCCGTCATGGCCGGGTTATAGATGGTGATGCCCCGGTAGATGGCCACCCCCAGGCCCCCCGCCCCCACAAAGGAGGCGATGCCCGCCACCGAGATGGTCATCACCACCGTGTTGCGCAGACCCGCCAGAATCACCCCCGCCGCCATGGGCAGCTTGACCCGAAAAAGCATCTGGGCCTGGGTACTGCCCATGCCCTTTGCCGCCTCCAATATGTCCGGGTCCAGGGAGGTGAGGCCCACGTAAGTGTTGCGCACCATAGGCATCACACCGTAGATGGTCAGGGCGATGACGGCGGTTTGGTTGCCGATGCCGGTGAAGGGGATGAGTATGCCCAGCAGGGAGATAGCCGGGATGGTATACAGCACATTGCATACGCCCATTACCGGCGGCGCCAGCCGCGGCCGCTGGGCGATGAGCACCCCCAGCAGCAGACCCAGGGTGCCGGACATGGCGATGGCGCTGAGGGCAAGGGAGATATGGCTGAGCAGCAGTTCGGCGAACCAGTCCATCCGCTGGGCATACAGGGAAAGAATCTCTCGGATCAGCGCCATAATGCGGCCCCGCCGTCATATTTTCCGTATTGCTTTGTTGGCTCCGTCATGGTTCAACATCCTTTCGCGCCGCTCACTGCGCAATATATTGTACCGCAAGTTGGGCGTTATGTAAAGCATATTCCACTTGCTCCGATTTGGACACTTAGATGACGGACGTACGGCGTTTCCGAACGCGGCAGTTTTGACTGACGGGCAAAACCTGAAAAGAGGAAGCTCCGCCGGAGGCGGAGCTTCCTCTCTCATTTCGTCAGGCAAACGGCGGTTTTGGCGGCCAACCGGGCGTTGTTGAATACCAGCTGGATATTGGAATCCAAGCTGTCTCCGCCGGTGAGCTCCTTCACTTTGGCCAGCAGGAAGGGGGTGGTTTCCTTTCCGTGAATGCCGTTGGCTTTGGCCTGGGCCAGCGCCTCCTCAATGGCGGCGTTGATGACGCCGGGGGCCATGGAGTATTCCTCCGGAATGGGGTTGGTTACCAGCATTCCGCCGGTGAACCCCAAATCCAGACTGGCCCGGAAGGCCGCCGCCAGTTCCTCGGGGCTGTCCACCTGATAATCTACGGCAAATCCGCTGTTCCGGGTATAGAAAGCGGGCAGCTCCTTGGTGCCGTAGCCCAGCACGGGCACGCCGTGGGTTTCCAGGTACTCCAGGGTGAGCCCCAGGTCCAATATAGATTTGGCTCCGGCGCACACTACCATGACGGGGGTATGGGCCAGTTCCTCCAGGTCGGCGGAGATATCCATGGTGTTTTCCGCGCCCCGGTGGACTCCGCCGATGCCGCCGGTGGCAAATACTTTGATGCCCGCCATGTGGGCGATGATCATGGTAGTGGTGACGGTGGTGGCTCCGTCCTGCCCCCGGGCGCACAGCATGGCCAGGTCTCGGCGGCTGGCCTTGGTGACGGCGGTGCCGGTCTTACCCAAGTACTCAATCTCCTCTTTGGTGCACCCCGCCTTCAGCCGCCCGCCGATGATGGCAATGGTGGCGGGCACCGCGCCGTTTTCCCGGATGATGTTCTCCACCGCCAGGGCGGTCTCCACGTTCTGGGGATATGGCATTCCGTGGGAGATGATGGTGGACTCCAAAGCCACCACGGCCTTTCCGGCGGCGAGGGCTTCGGCCACCTCGGGGGATACGTCCAAATATTTGTTCAAAGCCATGGGAATTACCTCCATATATAATGATTATTCGCAGTTATCGTTGGAAAAGAGGCCTGTGAGTACAGTCAGGATTCCAAGGGTTCCGCCGCGCCGGCCGGAGAATCCGTGGTTCCGGCGAGAATCACCGTGATGCCCAACGGCATTCGTTGGATGCCTTTCATGTTGAATCTCTTCTCATGCGCTCCGTCAGCATCTCGACGCCGAGCGAGCCGTTGATGGTTTCGGCGCTCTCCATGGCGATGGCCGCAGCCGCAGAACCCGCCCGGGCAGTGTCCTCCAAAGCCGTGCCCTCCAGATAAGCCCAGGCCAGGGCGGCCATAAACGCGTCCCCGCAGCCGGTGGTGTTTACCATTTGCCCCTTCATGCAGGGCAGGCGCATCCGGCCGCTGTGGTCCGCCGCCAGGACCCCGTCCGCGCCGAGAGAGATGAACACCCGGCGAAGACCCGTTTCCAAAAGTGCGTCGGCGGCTTTGTTCAGGCTGTTCTCGTCTGTAATGGAGACGCCGGACAGCAGCTCGGCCTCAATGCGGTTTGGCTTAAGGGTGTGGAGCTTTCCCAGCCCGGGACGCAGCTTTTCAGCCTTGGCAGTGGACACAGGATCGGCAAAAATGGGGGGCTTCACATGCTGGGTCAGCCACTGGATTGCATCGGCGGGAATGTTGGCATCCACGATGATCAGCTGGGCATTTTGCAGCAGCTGGGACCGTGACGCCAGATAAGCCGGGGTGATGTGGCGGTAGATGTCCATGTCGGACAGGGCCAGCTCCATGTCCCCCTTTTCGTTGGCGATGAAGAGATAGGTGGAGGTTCGGCCGCCGGGAACCTGGAGGGCCCGGCTGACGTCGATGCCCAGTTCGGCGCAGGAGGCCGCGATGCGCTGGGCGTGGCCGTCCTCGCCGAAAGCGGTGAGCAGACGCACGTCCAGACCCAAAAGGGCCATGTTGTGGGCGATGTTTCTGCCAACGCCTCCCAGGCTTATCCGCACGGTTCCCGGGTTGGAATCGGCAGGGATAAGAGGGGCGGCGGACACACCGCCGATGTCCACATTCACACCCCCTACCACTACAGCGTAGGGCGCGGTGGACACGATATAACCCTTGCCCGCGATGTGACCCTTTTTCATCAGGTTGGAGATGTGAACCGCCACCGACGACCGGGCAATGCCCGCTTTGTCCGCCAGTTCCTGCTGGGAAATGAGAGGATCTTCTTCGATCCACCGGAGGAGCTGCCGTTCCCGCTGGGTCATGGACATCACCTCTAAACTTTTGTTGTGATACAAGCATATGCTTATAATCTGGATTTGTCAAGAGAAACTTTTTGAAATGTTCAGCGCTCCGCCCCGCAGGAGCGGGACGGAGCGTTTGGAACATGTATCAACGCCTATGGCTTGGTTTTCCTGAAACGGGTTCCGTTATTGGCGCAGGGCGATCTCATGGCGCTTGGGCCCGGTGGACACGATGGTGATGGGTACGCCGATGCGCGCCTCTAAAAACTCCACGTATGCCTTGGCGTTGGCAGGCAGGGCGTTGTAGTCCGTTACACCCCGGACATCGCTCTTCCAGCCCGGCAGGGTCTCAAACACCGGCTTGGCCCGCATGAGCCTGGGGGTGGTGGGGAACTGGTCGGTGACCTCCCCGTCGATCTCATAGCCCACGCACACCTTGAGCTCATCCAGGTAGCCCATCACGTCCAGGCAGGTCAGCGCCACCTGGGTGGCCCCCTGGACCATGCAGCCGTATTTGGTGGCCACGGCGTCAAACCAGCCCACCCGGCGGGGGCGGCCGGTGGTGGCCCCGAACTCGCCCCTGTCGCCCCCGCGGCGGCGGAGCTCGTCCCCTTCCGGGCCGGTGAGTTCGCTGACAAAGGGTTCGGTGTGGGAGCCCACGCTGGAGGAGTAGGCCTTGGTGACGCATATCACGTCCCCAATCGCGGTGGGGGGTACGGGAGCGCCCACACAGCCATAGCCCGCAAGGGTGTGGGAGGAAGTGGTCATGGGGAAAATGCCCAGGTCCGGGTCCTTCATAGAACCCAGCTGACCCTCCAACAGGACGGTTTTGCCCTCCTGGATGGCCCGGTGGAGGTAGCCCACCGCGTCGCCCACATAAGGGGCGATAAGGTCCCGGTAAGCCAGCAGCTGGTCGTACAGCGCCTTTACATCCAAGGCGGGCTTATGGTAAAGGTGCTCAAAGAGGATGTTTTTCAGCTCCACCGCCCGGCTCAGCCGGTCCCAAAGGCGGTCCTTGTCGAAGAGGTCGCAGACTTGGATGCCCGTTTTGGCGTATTTGTCGGAGTAGAAAGGGGCGATGCCGCTTTTGGTGGAGCCGAAGGCCTTCCCCCCCAAGCGCTCCTCCTCGTAAGCATCCTGTAGAACGTGGTAGGGCATGAGCAGCTGCGCCCGTTCGGATACGATAAGGCTGGGAGCGGGCACTCCCTGGCTGGTGACGTCCTGCAGCTCCGCCGCCAGCTTGGCCGCGTCCAGCGCCACCCCGTTGCCGATGATGTTGGTGACGTGGGGGTAGAAGGTACCCGACGGCAGGATGTGGAGGGCGAACCGCCCGTAGTCGTTGATGATGGTGTGGCCCGCGTTGGCCCCGCCCTGAAAGCGCACCACCACATCGGATGTCTCGGCCAGCAGATCGGTGATTTTGCCCTTGCCTTCATCGCCCCAGTTGGCCCCTACAATTGCTCTGACCATTACAATACCTCTGCGCCCGGGATTCGCAGCCAGTTGACCTGGTCTGCCTTATCCGGTGCGCAGGGCCGCAGACGCGGCCCAACGTTTCTATTATAATGTGGGTGGTCCCAGGCTGCAAGCCCCTTTTTCGGTTTTTTGGTTTTCCTCTTTACTTCCATAAAGCGGCGTGCTAAAATAAAGGCACTGTGACATCATAATATGGAGGGGGCCCTATGCAAAAAGAAATAGTGGAGCAGGATGCCCTGCTGTTCGAGGCCATTCTTTCCCTGCGGGACCCGGAGGAATGCAGGGCTTTTTTTCAGGACTTGTGCACTGTAGCCGAGCTGAAAGCCATGGCCCAGCGGCTGGAGGTGGCCCAGCTTCTGGACCAGGGGCTGATTTACAACGACATCCTCCAGCGTACCGGTGCGTCCAGCGCCACCATCAGCCGGGTGAACCGGGCGTTGCAGTACGGGGCGGACGGCTACAAAACCGTCCTGCCCAGGCTGAATAAATGACGGACGCCTATACTGTGCTGGCCCGGTGCTACGACCGGCTCACCGGCGACGTGGACTACCAAAAATGGGCGGACTACGTGGAGCGGCATTTTCGGAAATGGAAGCGGCCCGTCCGCCGTGTGGCGGAGCTGGGCTGCGGCACCGGGAGTCTGACAAAGCTGATGGCTGAGCGAGGCTACCGGGTGACCGCCGTGGATCTGTCCTCCGACATGCTGGCGGTGGCGGAGCAGAAGTGCCGGGGACTGGGGGTGCTGTTCCTGTGTCAGGACATGTCCCGCCTCACCCTGCTGGAACGCGCCGACGCCGTGATCTCCTGCCTGGACAGCGTGAACTATGTCACCCGGCCCGCCGCCCTGCGGCGGACCTTCCAGCGGGTGCACCGGGCCCTGACCCCCGGCGGGCTGTTTCTCTTCGACGTAAAAACCCCCGCCGCCCTGGAGGGAGCTGGCGGCCAGACGTACCTGGACGAGGACGAGGACCTGTTCTGCGTCTGGCGGGGGGAGTATTCCCCCAAACGGCGGATATGCGGCTACGGCCTGGATTTGTTCGTCCGGGAGGAGGACGGGAGCTGGAGCAGGGGCGGAGAGTACCATGAGGAGTACGCCTATTCCCTGGAGGAGCTGGACGGTTTTCTCCGGGCGGCGGGTTTTACAAACATCAAGGTATACGGCGATAAGACCATGCGGCCTCCGAAGGAGGGGGCTTACCGGGTATTTTTCGCCGCGGGAAAGGATTAGTCGCTATGGATCAGATCGTTCGCGTCATTGCCAAGGATGCCCCTGTCAAGGCCATGGCCATCTCCGGCCGGGATATGGCGGAGCGGGCACGGGCCATCCACGACTGTTGGCCGGTGGCTTCCGCCGCCCTGGGGCGTCTGCTTATGGCCGCGTCCATGATGGGGGCTGTCATGAAGGGGGAGGAAGGGGCTGTTACCCTGCGGGTCAAGGGCGGCGGACCGTTGGGAGCCCTTACCGCCGTGTCCGACAGCCGGGGCAATGTACGGGGCTATGTACAGAATCCCGCCGTGGATGTGCCCCGGAAGGCAAAGGGCAAGCTGGACGTGGGGGCCGCCGTGGGCTGTGACGGGGAGCTCACCGTCATCCGGGACCTGGGGATGAAGGAGCCTTATGTCGGGTCGGTCCGGCTGGTTGGGGGCGAGATTGCCGAGGATATCGCCGCCTACTACGTGGAGAGTGAGCAGGTGCCCACCGCCTGCGCTCTGGGGGTGCTCATCGCCCCGGACCAGACGGTCCAGGCGGCGGGCGGCTACCTGATTCAGCTCCTGCCCGGGGCGGATGAGGGAGTGGTGTCGGCAGTGGAGCGGGGAGTGGCCCGGCTGGGAGCGGTGAGCGCTCGGCTGGACGGAGGGATGGACCCCCTGGGCCTGCTGCGGGAGGTACTGGGGGAGTTTCAGCTGGAGGTACTGGAGACCGCCCCCATTGAATACCGCTGCTATTGTACCCGGGAGCGGGTGAGCCGGGCGCTCATCAGTCTAGGGAAAGGCGAGCTGGATTCATTAATAAAAGAGCAGGGGGGCGCGGAACTCACCTGCCAGTTCTGTGACAAAGTATATCGTTTTGATGAGGAGGAACTGAGGCTCCTGCGGGATGAATCCTCCGTGAAATAAGGCGCGGGACGGCTTTGCCGTCCCGCGCTTTTTTCATACATGTTTACTCGGAGCAAAAAGCGGGTGCTGTGCGCCTGTCCCGTCGAAATATACAATGCGGCTGTTGATTTACTGTGACAAATGCAGAAATTTGTAAAAAGAGTTGTATTTGGAAAATAAATACTGTATACTATAATTGTCAGTTAGACTGACAATTTTGCGTGGGGGTCGTTGGCATGGCGGATCGTGTAGTCGCCCAAAAGCGCTCCAGAAGGGAGACAAATAAAGAACGGGTGATTGCTCAGGCGCTGCAATGCTTTGTGGAGCAGGGGATTGAGACGGCGAAGGTGTCGGAGATCGCCCGGCGGGCCGGTCTGACGGAGCGCAGCGTATACCGCTACTTTGCCACCAAGGCGGATCTGGTGCTGGAAACGGCGCTGCTGTTCTGGTCGCAGGCCATGGGACAGGTGGACGCCCAGGCCCAGAAAGACCTGACCCAAGATATGTGCGGAGTGGAGCGGATCAGCCGGATTCTGCGGGGGTACGCGCAATTGTACTTTACCCACCGGCAGACGCTTGTGTTTGTCCACGAAGCCGAGGCCTATTTGAACAGGTGCGGTAAGGCGCTGCTGGTGGAGAACAAGCCTCCAGCTGCCTTTGAGGCCTGCGTGGGGCCGCTGTCCGCCGCCATCCACAGAGGACTGGAGGACGGCAGCGTCCGCAGGGACATTGATGTGGCCAGCCTCTATTACAACACCTATGACGCCCTGCTGGGGTTGATCCAGAAGCTGGCCATCGGCGGGAGGAACGACGCCGGCGGCGATGAGAGCGCCAGGGTCCGGCTGGAGCAGTTTTGCGCGATGATGGAGAGCTTTTACCGAAAACAATGATTTCAAAATCAGGGGGAAGAGAGGATGAGCGGGATGGCTTTGAGACCTAAGATCGTGAAGCTCGCCAAAATGGTGGGCGGCCTCACCGGTATGGTGAACCACATCGACGAGAACGCCCCGGAATACTATGCGCTGGAGTGCGTGGTCTCCGACGAGCAGGCGGATGTGGCGCTGCAGCTGGGACTGCGCAAAGAGCGGACGGCGCGGTATGTGGCGGAAAAATGCGGCAAGTCCCTGGAGGAGACCCAGAGGATCCTGATGGAGCTGGCGCAGATCGGCGTGTGCAAGGTGTACCACAACGAGGAGGGCCAGGAGGTGTTTCTGGTCCAGATCTTCGCGCCGGGCATTCTGGAGATGATGGTGAACAACGATGAGCAGGTGAAGGCCCATCCCCAGATCGGCAGGGCCTTTGAGGAGTACACCCGCCTGCGGATCGCCAGCATCGCGCCTAACCTGCCCATGGGCACCGGCATGATGCGGGTGATTCCCATTGAGACCGCCATCTCCGCCGACACCCAGAGCGTTCCCTATGAGCGGCTGTCCTACTATCTGGACAAGTACGACACCTTTTCCGTGTCTGACTGCTCCTGCCGGAAGTCCCGGCGGGTGCTGGGGCAGGGCTGCGGGCACCTGGAGCACGAGATGTGTATTCAGATGGGCACCGGCGCCGAATATTACATCCGCACCGGCCGGGCCAGGCAGATCACCCGTCAGGAGGCGGAAGAGATTCTGCGAAAGGCGGAGGAAAACGGCCTGATGCACCAGATTCCCAACATTGAGGGGCTGGGGGAGTCCGCCGCCATCTGCAACTGCTGTTCCTGCTCCTGCTTCGCCATGCGGGTGGCCACCATGTTCCGCTCCCCGGACGCCATCCGCTCCAACTACGTGTCCCAGGTGGACACGGAAAAGTGCGTGGCCTGCGGGCAGTGTGTGGAGAACTGCCCCACCAACGCCCTGCGGCTGGGACAGAAGCTGTGCGCCAAGGAGCCCGTGCCGGAGAAGCCCTACCGAAAGGTCCGGGATCACGTCTGGGGGGAGAAGCACTGGAACGTAGATTACCGGGAAAACCGGGTGGATGTGGCGGAAAGTGGCACCGCCCCCTGCAAGACCGCCTGTCCCGCCCATATCGCGGTGCAGGGCTATATCAAGCTGGCCGCCCAGGGCAAGTATACCGAGGCGCTGGAGCTCATCAAAAAAGAGAATCCCTTCCCGGCGGTGTGCGGCCGGATCTGTCCCAGGAGCTGCGAGTCCGCCTGTACCCGGGGGGATGTGGACGAGCCCATTGCCATCGACGAGATCAAAAAGTTTATCGCTGACCAGGATCTGAACGAAAAGAGCCGGTTTATCCCAAAGAAACGCCACGACTATCAGAAAATGGTGGCGGTGATCGGGGGCGGTCCGGCGGGCCTGTCCTGCGCCTACTACCTGGCGCTGGACGGCTACCGGGTGACGGTGTTTGAAAAGCTGGCGAAGCCCGGCGGCATGCTGACCATGGGGATTCCCGCGTTCCGGCTGGAGAAGGATGTGGTGGAGGCGGAGATCCAGGTGCTCCGTCAGCTGGGGGTCCAGTTCCGCACCGGCGTCGAGGTGGGGAAGGACGTGACCATTCAGGCGCTGCGGGAGCAGGGCTTCAAGGCCTTTTACCTGGCCATCGGGGCCCAGGGCGGCCGAAAGCTGAACATTCCGGGAGAGGACGCCCAGGGCGTGGCCGCCGGTGTGGAGTTCCTGCGCGGCATCAATTCGGGCGCCGTCCCGCCCATGGCGGGGAAGACCGTGGTGATCGGCGGGGGCAACGTGGCCATCGACGTGGCCAGGGCCGCCGTTCGGACGGACAGCGCTCAGGTGGACATGTACTGTCTGGAGGGGCGGGAGGAGATGCCCGCCCTGCCCGAGGAGATTCATGAGGCGGAGCAGGAGCACATCGCCATTCACAACGGGTACGGCCCCAAAGAGATATTGGTGAGGGACGGCAAGGCCGTGGCCGTGGTGTTCAAAAAGTGCGTCCGGGTCTTTGACGGTGACCACCGCTTCGCCCCCCAGTTCGATGAGAACGACACCATCACTGTGGAGGCGGACCACGTGCTGCTCAGCGTGGGCCAGAGCGTCCAGTGGGGGAGCCTGCTGGAGGGCACTGCCGTGGTCACCCGGCCCAACGGCACGGTGGAAGCCGATTCTTTCACCTATCAGACCGCCGAGCCGGATATTTTCGCGGGGGGCGACGTGTACACCGGCCCCAAGTTTGCCATCGACGCCATCGCGGCGGGCAAGGAGGCGGCCATCTCCATCCACCGATTCGTCCAGCCCGGCCAGAGCCTGACCTATGGCCGGGACCGCCGCCAGTACCACAGCTTTGACAAGGACAACGTGGTGCTGGAGAGCTTCGACCGAACGCCCCGGCAGAAGGCGGGACATTCCGACCGGAAGGGCGGCGCATTCGGCGACCCCCGGCTCACCTTCACCGAGGAGCAGCTGAAGAAGGAGACGCAGCGCTGCCTGGGCTGCGGCGCGGTGCAGGTGGACGAGTACATGTGCGTGGGCTGCGGCCAGTGCACCACAAAGTGTAAATTTGACGCCGTCAGCCTGAAGCGGAAGTACAACGAATTTGCCCCTGTATTTGAAAAGCTCCCCATCGCCGTGGCCAAATACGCGGTGAAGCGCACCGGAAAAATTGCCGCTGCCGCCATCAAGAAAGATTAACTATTAGAAGTCAAGCCCTGAAATGAAGGATGGTGGAAAAAAGCGAGACGGTTCAAAAAGGGTATAG